>OLZH01000005.1_pt1 | contig 163647 bp, 163 predicted proteins | sample 1673821 | NCBI WGS metagenome assembly OLZH01 (sample SAMEA103958128, study PRJEB25191) | human gut metagenome | reverse complement strand
CCTGCGGAATAATCTGAAAAACAAGGCACTGCCGCGGTGTAATAGCCGCGGTGGGGGTTTTAATAGCTAAATTCAGAAATTATATTTCAAATGTTGTATTAGGCGTTGTAATTGTTGCAGGAGTTGTATGTGTGGCATTAGCACCGGCAACGGGCGGAGCTTCTTTGATAGTTCCGTTAGCAGGTTGTGTGTAAAGAAAGGGAAAATGCATGAAAATTGAGTTTCATTCTGTTATGTTAAATGATATGATAGGGCAGGGATTTAGAAATGCGGCGCTTGAACAATTGCCAGATAAAATTACCGAAAAATGCAGTAAAAAAGTAAAGTTGTTACAGTTCTACACTGTGTTTTACGGAAAAGACGGAAAATATCTTTTTGAAAAAGACGGAATATATTATTATCCGCTTACTGTTGTGTATTACGGTGACAGTTGGGAAACAAGGTGGATATCGTGGACTGTTGATATGAATGCTAATGACTGTGAACCGGAATACGTTTGGATGGAAAATATAAATATTGCACTAATTCCGTTCGGGATAAACTATAATGGCGGAATTGAGTTTAACGTCTGTGAAGATAAAACAGTAGATGAAAAATTCAAAGAAGTAATCAAAGGAAAAAATCTGTATTATAATCTGAGAGGGCATTACTATACAGTGATTTTGGCTGATTGTAATAAGCAATTTATGAATCAGATTAGTCAGATCTTCATGGATGCACTTGCTTTGCAGATAGAAGTTCAGTTAGACAAGCTGATTGGTGCGAAAATACCGAGAAAAGATCTCTTTTTTGAAATTGATGCCAGCATATTAAAAAGAGCTTATGTATTGTACAATGATAAAAGATACTTGGATTTGTGTTACATTTATAACGGAAATTCAATCTCGTTAAGCATAAGCTGGGATAGCAAATATGATATTTCAGATGATATTGACAGAGATGAGGTAAAGTTTGAACTGTGCGAGTGGCATCCGACACAGATAGTTTCGGATTTTGACGGTATACGGGAATTTGTTTACGAATATTGTCCTAAGCTGAGACCTGCGGAATAATCTGAAAAACAAGGCACTGCCGCGGTGTGATAGCCGCGGTGGGGGTTTAATAAAGGATTTAAAGAAAATGTATGAGATTGGGTTTTGTTTGGTAAGATTATGTGGTATAATAACCTCAGAGATAAAATCCGCCGAAGTGGATTTTGCTTGTTGACAAAAGATGAAATACTATCCTGCAAGTTGCTACTTTTTCAACGGTTGCAGATTCAAGGATTAAAATTTTATCGCACTATGGACAAACAGGGGTGCTCAGTTGTAATATAAGTAAAGGGGCAGAAAGGAGTATACATATGAAAAAAATCTTAAAAATATCGGTGTTTGCGGCGGTGGTTATTTGCCTGTCGGCGTTTTTGCTTATCGGGTGTCAGAACAATAAAAATCTTGTTGCAACGGTCAACGGTACTGATATCACCGAGGAACAGCTACAGGAGCAATTAAAGACAAATGCGGTTTTCAAAGAGGTTATAAGCAGTCATATTGACGATATAGCTACACCTGACTATAAGGAGATCACGCTCAAAAGGCTTGACGAGCAGTGCCCTGCTGACAGGGACAAGGCTATAAAAAAACTGGTTGAAACGGCTTATTTCCTCGGTATGGATAACAGCATATCAAAAGATGAAGCCGAGAAACAGATAAAGCAGCAGCTTGACGATCTTGATGCATATTCAGGTCAATATGACAATGTAAAAGTCAACCGTGAGATAATGAACGAATGCTTTGAAAAACTGTCGACCACGGAAGAGCAGTACATAAAAGACAGCGCCGATTCGTATATCGCAATGGTGAACAGGCAGAGAATGTACAACAAATTTATTGAAGATGAAAACCTTGTTGTCGATGAAAATAACAGCGATAAGGTCAGAAATGAATTTGAGCAATATCTTGACGAACAGCTGAAGAAAGCCGATATTGTGTATTACAACAGTTGATATAAGTAACGGAAAGTTTATGTAAAACCGGATATCACCTATATCATATCGCTTTAGGCAGAGGGAAAACTATGGACATAAAGACGCAGAACTATTTTAAAAACTGGAGTGATACGGCAAGTTGGTCGACGGACGGCTCACTGCAATACGATGAACGAAACAACGTGTTGTATTTTGATAAGACAAAGGTTACGGAAAAGTTGTCCGATGTAAATGAAGACTATGATGTTGCGGCAGTGCGGACATTTGATATACCTGGCGGCAGTCACGGGTTTTATTTCTCGGTCACGCTCGGAAACAGCTCACCGCTTTTCGATAACAACGGCGGACGTATAGACATTGAATTTTATGACGCAAACGGTGTAAAGACAGTAGGAGATTATTCAACTTTGTACATATATAATGCAGAGAATTTCATCGAGGCATATCTGGGCGATGACAAGCCTGCACCTATCCCGGAAGATGCAAAAAGTATGGTTATAAAGGCATACGGGGTTTCCGATACAAAAACGATAGAATTCTATATGAAAGACTTTAAACTGTCGTTTTCGGACAGTGAGGACTGTATGGAAACATTCGCTAATGTTTATCCGGCGTTTTTCAGCAGAAAGGTTGACGATTCTCCGATAAGGATAAGCTCGGGCTCGCAGATCATGACTGTAGTCAGCTTTGCGGCAATAATTGCGGGTGTTGCGATCGTGACGGTATTGCTTGCAAGAGCTGACAGAAAAAAGAATATAGCAAAGTGAGGTAACGGCTATGAAAAAATTTGCAGGGATAGCGGTTGTTATGGCAGCTGTGATGCTTACGGCGTGCCAGAATAACGTTGTAAATTCCGACATTACGGAAAGTACATCGGAGATAACTAAGACAAGCGATACAGAGCAAAGCGGCAATGACAGCAGGGAAGAAAGCAGTACCGAAAGCCTTACCGAAGAAGAGCAAAGGCGCAATGAGCTTTTCGAGAGAGCAAGTACAGTAAAACAAGATGACAGCGAAGGGACTATACTCGAAAAAATGGGCGACGGATACATAGTAACCGGTTCAGGCATATCTTGTTATTTATATTATATCTGTCCATGGGAATATTTTCAGGTTGGAAACGGAGCGGGAGATTTTTTGGGATATTATAATTTAAAATCCGAAGAGGTTGAACTCAATGGAAATATAAGTCGTTTTCCTAAGGAAATTTCAGATAAATTAAACCAATTGAATTCGGAGAGTACGCTTGAAAATGTTGAAGAACTCTTTGGAAAACCTTCGGAAAATAATGATATGTTTAAGTTGGAACTTACAGCAGTAGAAAAAGGTATTGAATATTTTGGAGGAAACGAGGTTGCGTTATATTTCGGATACACCGACAAATTAAGAGTGTATATTGTAAACAGCATAATATATGTTAATCGTATCGGTGACCACGATTATATGGAAGAAGAATGATGACGAAAAATAAAAGCTCAATAAGCTGACCGAACAAAGCATGCTTGATGATGTTGAAAGGATCTTAGGCGAACCGGACGGAAAATATTTCACCGACGCGCTCAATCCGTCTACTGTGAACGCTTATGAATATGAATTCGGTGACGGTGATCGCAACGATGTTCTGTATTTTACTTATGACGGCAAGCTGAGGGCTTATAAGGAATATGGCAAAATACTTGTAAGTAGAAGATAAGGAAATATAAACCGAGGCAGAAAGGCGGAATATGCATGAAAAAGATGATATGTTTCATATGTATGTTTGCGTTGATTTTACTCTCAGGCTGTGACGACAAAAAACTTTCGAGCGCCGTTTCATCACTTGATAACGAAAGCTCTCAAAGAAATGTAAGATATAATGCAGTCAATTCATGTTATCAAGCATATAATACAGCTAAAGAGCTGGTAGATGCGTCAAAAGTTGTAGTGTCCGGAAAGGTCACAGGGTTTACTTTCGTAGCGGTAGACAGAAATAGCTATGAGGTCGCAACCGATGAAACCGCGCAGGAAGACAAAGAAATATTTACTATTTACACGGTAAAAGTGATAACGCCTTATAAGTACATTAACGATAATGTCCCGGAAAAGTTAAACCTTTGGATAGAGGGCGGTTTTGAAGATATGTTCATAGAAGAACAGCTTGAAGCGTTGGGCGGTTCAGATACAATAACAATAGCGTTTAACAGACCTGAAATTGAAATAGGAAAAACTTATCTGTTTTCGTTACTGACTGAAAACGGAATTGACGCTTTCGTCAGGAATTCAGAACAGAGTGCAATTGATCTGAGTGACCCGCAAAATAAAGATCGACTCAATTTGTTTACCGCACAGGATATTATTGATTGCTTTGATTAAGTGGCTACAGAAATACCGCAGTGGTTGTATCGGAATTTGCAAACAGGCTCAGTCACCCTTTTCAAAGCGGGCACGGAGCTTTTCAAGTGCTTTTTTCTCTATTCTTGAAACATAACTGCGGCTGATGTCGAGCTCGTCTGCCACCTCACGCTGGGTCATTATCCTGTCGGTGCTGTAGGACATACCCGACAAGCCGTAGCGCTTTGTAAGTATCTCCTTTTCGCGCTCGTCAAGCTCTTCGTCTATATATCTGTACATTCTGTCAAGTTCTATATTCAGTGCGGCTTCTTCGGCAACATCTGTACCGTCGCAGAAGATATCGGCGAGGGTGACTGCGTTTCCGTCCTTGTCGCAGTCCATAGGCTCGTTCATATATACTTCCGTCTGTAGGTGCTTTGTTTTGCGGAAATACATTCTTATCTGGTTATTTATACACTTTCCCGCATAGGTCGAAAAGTTGATGTTCTTTTTATAATCAAAGGTTTCGGCGGCGCGGATAAGTCCGATTATTCCGATGGATATCAGGTCATCGGCTTCCCTGCTGTCGGGGTAGTGCTTCTTTACTATAAACGCAACAAGGCGGAGGTTATGATCGATAAGCTTGTTGCGGGCGGCAAGGTCGCCCTGAGCCGCCTTTTCAAGGCATTCCCGCTCTTCCTTAGCGGAAAGCTGACGGGGAAACGAGCCGTTGCTTCTGAAATGCAATGCAAAAAATATAAGGCTTTGTAAAGCTGTTTGCAGTATCGTTATAAACATAATATCACACTCCGAAAAGTTAATGATACAGTTTATTCGGGACATTGTGCGGGTTATGCAGGTACATTATCACTTGACAGCAGAAATTTATCGGTGTATAATTAGCTATATAAAATTATAAGGTCAGGAGAGCGGAATATGAAGCAGAAAAATCGCGAAAAGCTCGGAATAGGTATGAAGATAGGTGCGGGGGTGCTTGCGCTTATTATGATCATAGGTGTTGTGATACAGGGATTTATGTATCTGAACTGAGTTATTTATATATGGATAAAGTGAACCGCCGGCTGTAAGGTCGGCGGTTGTGTTTATTCCTGACGTGTCCTGTCGGTCCTGTTGAAAATCAGTGATACCGCGAGAGCGAAGATCATAGCGGCGGTAACACCTGCCGAGCAGGCGGTAAATCCGCCCGTGAAGATTCCGAGTAAGCCGTCATCTTCCACAGCTTTTCTCATACCCTTTGCAAGCAGATTGCCAAAACCCGTAAGAGGTACGGACGCACCTGCACCCGCAAAGTCGACGAGCGGCTGATAAATGCCTGTCGCTCCGAGAATTACACCCGAAACAACGTAGGCTACAAGTATTCTTGCGGGGGTTAGCTTTGTAAGGTCGATAAGCAGCTGACCTATAGCACAAAGTGCACCGCCGACTAAAAATGCCCATAAATACTGCATAAATTTTCTCCTGTTATATTGTGTCAGTAATCTCTACTAAGTGAGATATGCCGGGTATGCTTTCGCCCTGTTGCACTTTTGTGGTCGACATAAGCGCACCGGTAGCGGCAAAGAGCACTCTGTGGAGCTTTCCGTCCGCTATCTGCGGCAGGATATGTCCGCACAGCACAGAGGCACTGCAGCCGCAACCAGAACCGCCTGCGTGTACGTCCTGCTTTTCGCGGTCGTACAGCATAAGTCCGCAGTCCTTGTGCTTGTCCTCTATTCCGATGCCGTCACGGCGGAAAAGCTCGTCCATAAGGTCAGATCCGACCTGTCCTAAGTCACCTGTGTAAATCATGTCATAATCGGCAGGAGATGTATCGGTGGCTAAGAAGTGCCGTTTTATCGTGTCGTATGCCGCGCCTGCCATAGCCGCACCCATATTGTTTGCGTCCTTGATGCCCATATCGGTTATCTTTCCTATGGTGATGCTTTTCACAAACGGCGGCTTTTCGGCGGCAGAGGTTATACAGCAGCCTGCGCCGGTGGCTGTCCACTGTGCTGTTGGAGGACGTACACCGCCGTAGTTTATGGGAAATCTGAACTGTCTTTCGGCAGAGCAGAAGTGGGAAGATGTGACCGCCGCAAAAAATTCGCCCAGTCGCATATCGGCAAAAAGCGAAGCCATGGCGAGGCTTTCCGCCATTGTCGAGCAAGCACCGTAAAGCCCTATAAACGGTATATCGGTGTCGCGCAGTCCGTATGCCGAGCCTGTGCACTGGTTGAGCAGATCGCCTGCGAAAATGAATGAAATATCTTCTTTTATAAGCTTGCCTTTTCTGAGCGCTATATCGAACGCATATTGCTGAAAGGTGCTCTCTGCCTTTTCCCATGTGGTAAGTCCGAGCTCAGCCCCCTCGGCGGCATAGTCAAAGCAGTTGCCGAGCGGACCGTCGCTTTCCATTTTACCGACAGCGGCGGCGCAGGAATATACCGACACACCGCGGTCAAGCTCTATAGTACCGTCAGTTATAAATCTAGCCATATCAACCTCCGAAAAGACTTATTATGAAGAGGATCACGCCGTAGATGAAGGCTGCCGCAATGCCGTAGACTATCACAGGTCCCGCTATGATGAACATTTTTGCGCCTGTACCGAGAATGAAACCTTCGGTCTTAAATTCAAGTGCGGGAGAAACAACGGCATTTGCAAAGCCTGTTATAGGCACAAGAGTACCTGCACCTGCGTGCTTTGCTATTCGTTCGTACTGACCGAAGCCTGTGAGCAATGCGCTTATAAGCACAAGCGTAATTGATGTGTAAGCAGATGCAGTATCGATATCGTTTCCTATCATGATATATAAATCGGTGAAGAACTGACCTATACAGCAGATAAGTCCGCCGATCACAAACGCTTTCGGCACTGTTATATATAGCTTGCTCGGTGCAGAATAACGATCGGCAAGCTGTGCGTATTCTTTTTTGGAAATGTTCAAAATATCACCGTCCTTAATGATATTTTTGCTTTTGCGGCGAAAAATATCCGTGTTAAAATCTGCTTCCCGACAAAGTAAAAAACGGTTATTATGCAATTTTTATATTGATTTATTGCAGATGTTGTGATATACTTTAGTAGAAAAGACAGGAAAAGCGCGGTTTTGCAGAATTATTTTCCTGTCGGATTTTTAAGCAAGAAAGGGATAACAAAAAAATGAAATACGCAGTATTACTTTGCGATGGTATGGCTGATCTTCCCCGTGAGGATATAGGCGGCACACCTATGAGTGTTGCTCATAAGCCTAATATGGACAAGCTCGCAAAGGTATCAAGAGTAGGTCTTGTAAAGACGGTCGAGGATAATTTAAAGCCCGGCAGTGACGTTGCAAATCTTTCCGTTCTCGGTTATGATCCTGCAATATATTATTCGGGCAGAAGTCCGTTAGAGGCGGGCAGTATAGGCATTGATATGAAGCCTACAGACGTTTCTTTCAGAACAAACCTTGTAACACTGTCAGATGAGCCTGTGTATGAGGACAAGACTATACTTGACTACTGCGCAGATGATATATCAACAGAAGAAGCCGCAGAGCTTATTAAGTTCATTGATGAAAAGCTCGGCACGGACAAATTCAGATTCTACAGCGGTGTAAGCTACCGTCATTGCCTGATATGGGATCACGGTACGACCGATATTGGCACGCTGACTCCTCCTCACGATATAACAGGCAAACCGATAAAGACACACCTCGGTGTAAACGAAAACGGTAAGCCGCTTATTGAGATGATGAAGAAGAGCTATGATCTGTTGAAAGACCACCCTGTAAACTTAAAGAGAATCGAAAGAGGTCTGCGCCCTGCAAACAGCATATGGTTCTGGGGCGAGGGCGTGCGCAAGGAGCTTACTCCTTTCGCCGAAAAGTACGGCAAGAGCGCCGCTATGATCTCTGCAGTCGACCTGCTCAGAGGTATCGGTAAGTTCACAGGTATGGACGTTATCAAGGTCGACGGCGCAACAGGCTACATCGACACAAACTTTGACGGTAAGGCTCAGGCGGCTGTTGACGCACTGAAGAGCGGCAAGGATTTTGTATATATCCATGTTGAAGCTCCCGATGAATGCGGTCATCGTAATGAGGTTGACAATAAGGTAAAGGCAATAAGCCTTATTGACGAAAAGATACTCGGCAAGCTGCTTGATGAATTCAAGGACGAGGATATAAAAATTCTTATCTGTCCTGACCATCCCACGCCGCTTGAACTGAGAACACATACAAATGCTCCTGTGCCGTTCATGATATATGACAGCAGAAAGAAGCTGGACGGTGTTGATTGCTTCTGCGAGGAGAGTGCGGCTAAGACTGGCGATTATATTGCTGAGGGTCATACCCTTATGAGCAGTTTCTTGGCTGACTGATAATATTATAAGAATATTTTACCGCCCTGTGTTTTTCACGGGGCGGTTTGTTATAAAGAAAAGCACTGTAAACCAGCGGTGATTTACAGTGCTTTATCGGTTTATTCAATTATGAGTTTATAATCGGTGCAGAAGTCGGAATATTCGGTAAATGTTTTTTTGAGAGAAGAGAGGAGTGGTTCTTCTCCGTGTTTTTCGTAATATTTCTTTATATCACTCGATATTGTCAGTTCAAGAGTCGCTTTGTCGCCGACAATGTAGGTGGCTGTGCTTTCGTTGATTTTCTCTTTGCCGTTGCTGTTGATAAAGCACTTGATAAAACGTACATCATCGCCGATGCTATTGAGCTTTTTCCACTCGGAAAAAATAACTTTAGGGTCGCAGGCAAGATATTTACTTGCTTTTTCCGTGCTTGAGCCGTTCAGATAATAAATATTAATATTGCTGTACGCCAAAGCTGTTGTTTCGTTTGTTGATTCGTTTGTGATTGCTGATGATGAATTGTTGAAATCATTATCGGCATTTTTGAGTAAACCGTTTCCGGTTGCGAATACTGCTACGAACACTGCCGCCGTAGCCGTCACCGATCCGATAACAGCGTACAGCTTTTTTCTGTTGTTTTTGATTTTCGGCTTTGCCTGTTCGACAAATTCATCGTTTACGTTGCCGAGTTCATTCAGTAAGCGTTTTTCTTTCATAGCGTTATACCCTCCTTTATAAGATGTTCCTTAAGTTCGCTTCGGGTTCTGAGAAGTATCATTTTTATGCGGCTTTCGGTAGATGAATGTTCGGCGGCTATCGCCTTAATCGGCATCATATACCAGTATCTTTGCATAAAGATAATACGTTTTTCGGGTTCAAGGCAGAAGAGAAAATCGTTGAGGGCGTGCCTTAGCGTGTTGTTGTCGGAAATATCTTCCGTTGTAACACCGGACGACACACATTCAGCCAGTTCATCAAGAACGGCGGCTGTCTGTCCAGAACCTCTTTTATCTGCTGTTTTCTCAAAGAATCTGTTCAGCGAAAGGTTGCGTGTTATCCTGCCGAGAAATGCCGACAGCTTTTTCGGCTTCTGCGGCGGAATGGCATTCCACGCCTTCATCAGCGTATCGTTTACGCACTCCTCGCAGTCCTCATTCACGGCAAGTATGTTGTAGGCGATAGAGTAACAGTATCTGCCGTATTTGCCGTGGGTTTCGGATATTGCTTTTTCATCTCTCGCAAAGAATAATTCTATAATCCTGCTGTCTTCCATATTTCTCACTCCCTTTTATTTTTATTAAACAGCCTGTTCACCTATAAAGACAGGATAATTTTATAAAGGTCACGCTTTTGAGAAAATTTATAAAAAACTTTTTATAATAAATACAGGCCTCTGCGTAATACAGAAGCCTGTGCTGTAAACCTTGCGTGGTTTAAACGCTGTTAGTCTTCAATATAAACTCTCTTCATAACCTGAGGAGTTGTGGGCTTGTCGTTCCAGTCAACCTCGGTATCTGCGATTTCGTCAACTGCGTCCATACCGTCAACTACCTTGCCGAAAGCGGCATAACCGCCGTCGAGATGAGGAGCGTCCTTGTGCATTATAAAGAACTGTGAGCTTGCGCTGTCGGGCATCATCGAACGAGCCATAGAGATAACGCCTCTTGTGTGCTTTAAATCGTTCTTTACGCCGTTCTGAGCAAATTCGCCCTTGATGTTTTCCTTTGCGCCGCCCATTCCTGTGCCTTCGGGGTCGCCGCCCTGAATCATAAAGCCGCTGATTACACGGTGGAAGATAAGCCCGTCATAAAAGCCCTCTTTAACGAGCTTTTCAAAGTTTGCACAGGTGATAGGTGCAATTTCGGGATAAAGCTCTATCTTTATCTTTTTGCCGTTTTCCATTTCAATAACTACCATTGGTTTAAATTCCTTTCATATTACGTTTTCCTGTATGTCAATAAGGCTTCTCGCCTTACCGATGTCTTACTGTGCGTTAAGCTCGGAGTAGATATTGGTGTCCGTTCCGCTGATCTCTACGCCCTTGAGCTCAAACAGCTCACTTATAGTTGCAAACTGGAAGCCTTTTTCAAGAAGTATCGGGATCGCCTTGTCGAGTGCTTCGACAGTCTTTGAATTGCCCTCGGCATCGTGGAGCAGGAAAATCACGCCGTCTGCGGCTTTTTTCTCAAGATACTTAGCTCTGTACTCCGCTGTCACTCTGTCCTCCCAGTCGTTGCAACCGTATCCGCTGATAAAAGTCATATCAATGTTGTCATACATTGTATTGTTTACAGCTATGTACGGCGGACGGAAGAACTTTGGAGTTGTACCTGTGATCTCTTTTACCTTGTCGTTTACATATGCGACCTCGTCCTTTATCTCATCAGCGGTCATCTTATCCATGTAACTGTGTGTCTTTGAATGGTTTTCAATGTCGCAACCGAGATCATAAGCACGCTTTACTGATTTTGCGGATTCATCGTTTATATTCGTTCCGATAAGGAAGAATGATGCTCTTACCTGATATTTTTCAAGTACGTCAAGTATTTCCATAGTTGTGGTGGCATTCGGACCGTCATCAAATGTTATCGCTATTGTCGGCTTTGACGGGTCAAGCTCATAATCGATACGCTTTACCGTATCTCCGCCCTCGGGTGCGGAGGCGACAGTTTCGTCTGGCTGAGCGGTCGTTTCAGCTGAGGTTTCGGGTGCAGATGTTTCTGTGCTCTCGGGAGCTGTAGTTTCAGCTGAGGTTTCGGGTGCAGATGTTTCTGCGCTCTCGGGAGCTGTGGTTTCATCTTTCGAGCTGTTTTCAGGCTCGGATGAGGTGCTGTCGGTGCTTACAGCTGTCGAAGCTGATGAGGTTGTCGGAGTCGAGCCTTCGGCAGAGGAATGCGATGAGGTTGCCGCCGATGAACAGCCGGATAGGCAGAGTGCGGTTATAAGAGCCGCGGCGATGAGTTTTATTTTCATAACGGATTTCCTTTCAGGGCTATTTCTTATTTTTTCTTATCCATTTAATATTGATAATGTCTACCACAAGCCCGACTGCTACCGCAACAGAAAGCACAGCTATCCAGATAAGATTGTTGCTTACGGGCTCTTCCTGTGCTTGAATATCGCTTGTTACCGGGGTATAATCTGCCGGGGCGGTGTAGGTCTGCGGCTTGCTTGTGTTCGGTGAAGCAGTCGATTGTACGGCGGTTGAGGCTGAAGTACTGCTTGCAGTGCTGTCTGTATTTGACGCTACGGTTTCGGCTGTGCTTTGAACGGTTGTTTCCGACTGCTTGAAATATTCGCCGGCACGGAAATAATATCGTTTTTCGGCAAGATATGCGCAGTGATCGAAAGAGAGCGCGAGCGGTGAAATGTCAAAATACATCTGTGTGTTCGCACTAATAGATTTAAACTCGTTGTTTTCAAATTTCAGATTGCTGTCCCACACACAGTCGACCCATATCCATTTGTCGTCTATCATTGCGGCGCACCACTCGTGATTGACAGGACCGTCAGCGAGATCGTCATATTTAACAGTGTCTGATGTAACCGTCCCTTTAACGTTTACAACATAAATCCCCTGTGCCTCACACAGCGCACTGAAAAGCGCTGAATAGCCGACACAGACGGTTTTACGTTCTTTGAGAACGTTTTTTATACAGATCTCGGATTGCGTTACCGAGCTTTCGCGCGCATCGCGGTCATAGTAGATGTTGTCGGATACCCACTTTGAAATAGCTTCCAGTTTTTTATAGTTATCCTTTATGTCGCCTGCAATGTAATCTGCAAGATACGCGACTTCGTCAAGCGTCTGTTTTACGCTGTCTTCCGTCAGCTCATCGGTAACGTAGCCTGCCCATGACTTTGCGGAGGTCGGGACTGTTTTTTCCAGCACAGAAAGATTTTGTGCGCTCAGTTTGTTGTCGGGGAAGTAACGGTTATCATCGTACATTATAGGATAACTCAGTCTTGCGCCGGACTTCAGCGTGATCACTATGCGGTCGGAGCTTCCGGTTGGCTCAGAGGGGTTAAGTACCGATGAGAACGTTCCGTCTGCGTTTACTTTAAGAGTGGAGGAAACAGTGCCGCAGTTCTGTAAGGTGATGTTCGTCACAGGGTCGTTTTTGTAACAGCCGTCTATCAGTATGGAACGGTTGTTTATTGTGATATTGCAGTAATATTCCTCATTACCTCCGGTGATAAGTTCATAGCACTTATCAGGCATTTTTGCAGTGTCATCGGAAGAGCTGCTGCCGTTTTCGGCAAAGCAGGTGAGAGAAAACGTCAAAATCACTGTAAAAGCAAGAAAAACACAGAGAACTTTTCTGTTTATGATATAATTCAATTTAGCTCCTTGATATATGTGAAAAAACATGCGATTTAAATGCAGAACGGCAGTGTTGCGTACAGAAATCAAATGCCGGGAAATGCGTTATATCAGAGTCAGCTCTCACTCAGATAATCTCCGTGGATATATTCACCGTTATCAAGCTTGTAATAGCCTGTATCGGTTATGGCGGTAACTTGTACGGTTTCGCCGTATGAATATGCTCTGACAGTGTCCGAGCCCATTATTGCCCTTTTTCTGCTGTAACAGCTTTGATTTACATACATTGTGCCGCTTATTGTGTCTTCCGCCCATTCAAGAGGTTCGGCAGTCGTTGCGGGAGTGGTAGCCGGAGCCTTTGTAGTAACCGGAGCTGTAGTCTGTGCTTTTGTAGTTGAAGGTGTGGCGGTCGGTTTTGGGGTCGTTGCGGCTGTTGCCGTAGTTACGCTCGGCACTGAAGCAGGTTTGCTGTTATTGCTGATTAAATTTGCTCTGTCTGAAGTGTCAACGCAATTTAAAGACATAACGACGGCGAATGTCAATAATAATGCACCGCCTATGCCTATGAGTGTATCGGTCGATTTTCCCAAGATTTTTTACTCCTTTTTTGTTGAATATGCATTTTCTTTATTTGTAGTTATAAAGTCTGTATACTATTATATCAAGGAGTGGCAAAATAGTCAACAGCTATATCGTATAAGATTTACTTAAAAATGGGCGTTCGGCGTTGGCGGCTCTGGCGGTTTTGTATCTCTGCGAGGCTGTATACAAGCTGTCGGACAGGTCGATACGGGACGCAACTCAAAATACGATCACAGGTGTGCCAAGGCAAAGCCATCAGAGTGTCATAAACGGGACAGGAATAACGTACAGGCGCTTTTCAGAAAAGCAAGCTTTTTTGCAAGATGCATGGAGGTAATTCTTTTTATGCTTCAAATAAAAGAGTTATAGCCGTTTTTTCTTGACAGCCGCATGAAATCATGATATACTTAAAAACGTATAAATCGAACAAAAGAAAACGGAGGATAGTTTTCAATGGCAAAAATAGCAGTTCTCGGCTATGGTGTCGTAGGTTCGGGCACAGTCGAGGTAATTGAGAAGAATAAGGCGGGTCTTTTAAAGAAAGCCGGTCAGGAGATAGAGATAAAGTATATCCTGGATCTGCGTGATTTCCCCGATAGCCCTTATAAAGACAAATTTGTAAAGGATTTTAATATTATTCTGAACGACCCCGAAATTTCGGTAGTTGTTGAGGTTATCGGCGGAATAAAGCCGTCATATGACTTTGTAAAGTCTTCGCTTCTTGCAGGCAAGAGCGTTGTTACGTCAAACAAGGAGCTTGTTGCAAAGAAGGGCGCAGAGCTTCTGAAGATAGCGCATGAGAAGGGTGTAAACTTCTTCTTTGAGGCAAGCGTAGGCGGCGGTATCCCAATCATAAGACCGCTTCACCAGTGCCTTTCCGCTAACCGCATAGATGAAATAGCAGGTATCTTAAACGGTACTACAAACTTCATACTCACGAAGATGATACGCGATAATATGGCGTTTGATGATGCGTTAAAGACGGCTCAGGAGCTTGGCTATGCGGAGCGTAATCCTTCTGCCGATGTTGATGGTATCGATGCTTGCAGAAAGATCTGCATTCTTGCTTCTCTCTCATTCGGAAAGCACGTTTATCCCGATAATATCCATACTGAAGGTATTACAAAGATCACTCCCGAGGACGTTGCATACTGCGAAAACTTCGGCGGTTCAATAAAGCTTATCGGCTGGGCATCAAGACAGGAGGACGGTAAGGTCGCCGTTATGGTATGCCCCGCATTTATCCATGCGGACAGCCAGCTTGCAGGCGTTAACGATGTATTCAACGCGATCCTTGTACGAGGTGACTCTACAGGCGACGTTGTATTCTACGGTAAGGGTGCAGGTAAGCTCCCGACAGCAAGTGCGGTCGTAGCCGATGTTGTGATAGCGGTGAAGATGAACTCTTCAAGTAAGTCGCTTTACTGGGAAGACAGCGATCAGGACTTCATTGAAGATACAGACAAGATCGTTCTCGAAAACTATATCCGTGTAAACGGTGTTTCAAAGGACGAGGCAGAAGCTCTGTTCGGTAAGGTGACTTATCTTACAAGAAAAGACGCTCCGGTCGGCGAGCTTGCGTTTATCACTCCCGCAATCAGCGAAAAGGCTTGCAACGAAGCTGTCGCAAAGCTTGGAGATAAGCTGCTCGGTCGCATAAGAGTGCTTGATTATTGATTTGAAATTTGTCTTTGAAAGGAAAAACAGTATGTCCGAAAATCAGCCAAAGTATAAAAGAATACTTTTAAAGCTCAGCGGTGAAGCGCTTGCAGGTGACAAGAAGATGGGACTTGATATGCCGACAGTTACCGAGATATGCAAGAGCATCAAGAAGTGCTATGATGTTGGCACGGAGATAGGTATAGTTGTCGGAGGCGGCAACTATTGGAGGGGACGTTCAAGCGAGAATATGGACAGAGTAAGAGCTGACCATATAGGTATGCTTGCTACCGCTATGAATGCGCTTGCTGTAGCAGACGTGCTCGAAGGTCTTGGTTGTGCGGTGCGCGTACAGACAGCCATAGATATGAAACAGATCGCTGAGCCGTATATCAGACAGAAAGCAGTAAGACATTTTGAAAAGGGCAGAATAGTAATATTCGGTTGCGGTACGGGAAGTCCGTTCTTCTCGACCGACAGTGCAGCCGCGCTGAGAGCGGCCGAGATAAATGCCGATATACTTCTCAAGGCAACTATGGTTGACGGCATCTACGATAAGGATCCTCATAAGTATGACGATGCAGTGAAGTACGATTCGCTCACACACCAGCAGATACTTGTCCAGAGCCTTAAAGTCATGGACAGCGCAGCTGCCGCTATGTGCCGTGAGAATAAGACACCTATCCTTGTATTCGATCTCAGCAGACCCGATAATATCTTTGATGCTGTAATGGGCAAGAAGATAGGTACTGTGGTAAGCGATAAGTAAATAATAAAAGATAATATATACCCGAAAGGAAATTTACCATGAAAGACGTAATCAATACCGCTAAGGACAAAATGGGCAAGTGCGTGGCTTCTGTTGAAACAGAGTACGCTTCGATCCGCGCAGGCAGAGCAAATCCTGCGGTTTTAGACAAAGTTACCGTTGACTATTACGGTGCTCCCACACAGATAAACGCTATGGCGGCTGTAGCTGTTTCGGAAGCAAGAGTGCTCGTTATCACGCCTTGGGACGCTTCAACGCTGAAGTCTATCGAAAAGGCTATCCTTGCAAGCGATATCGGAATTACTCCCACAAATGACGGTAAGGCAATACGCATCACATTCCCCCAGCTTACAGAGGAAAGAAGAAAAGAGCTTTGCAAGCAGGTAAAGAAGATCGCCGAGGAAGGCAAGGTAGCTGTACGCAATGTTCGCCGTGATGCTATGGAAAAGTTCAAGGCTATGAAGAAGAACAATGAAATAACCGAGGACGATCTCAAGAGCTGCGAAAAGGACGTTCAGAAGCTCACAGATAAGTACTGTGATGAAATGGACGCTGCTGCAACCGCAAAAGAAAAAGAGATAATGACAGTTTAATTATCGGTAATCAAATTGGCTGATATAAAGAACGAAGCTTTACCTTGTGTTCCGCTCCATGTAGGATTTATCATGGACGGAAACGGAAGGTGGGCTAAAAAAAGAGGACTTCCGAGAAAGGCGGGTCATTCGCAGGGCGCAAAGGTGTTCAGGCGCACTGTTGAGGACTGCCGCGAGGTCGGAATTAAATACTGCACTTTCTACGCGTTTTCAACCGAAAACTGGAAGCGTCCGAAGGATGAAGTTGACGCCATTATGAAACTGCTTGAAAAATATCTTGACGATATACGCAGTATGGCGCAGAAGAACACAAGGATAATCTTTATCGGTGATAAGTCTGCTTTTGCAGAAGATATACAGGCAAGACTTGTTGAGATAGAAGAAATATCAAAGAATAACGACGGTCTGTATGTGCTTGTTGCGCTGAATTACGGCGGCAAGGACGAGATATTGACTGCCGCAAAGCGTCTTGCAAGGGATTATAAGGACGGAAAGATAAACCTTGACGACTTTACCGAGGACGACTTTGACGATTATCTCTATACAAAGGGCATTCCTCCTGCCGATCTTATCATAAGACCGAGCGGAGAGCAGAGGATCTCCAACTTTCTTATATGGCAGGGAGCTTATGCGGAGCTGCTGTTTATGGATGTTCTGTGGCCGGATTTTTCTAAGAAGGATCTTATTGCGGCTTGTAACGAGTATGCAAGAAGAAACAGAAGATTCGGCGGACTGTAATGCCGCTTTTGAAAGGAACAAGATGGTAACCAGAATAGTGACCGCTTTGGTAGCGATACCGATCGGTATTTTAATTATCGCACTTAACAACGAGGTACTCTATTATGTTGCTATGACTACATTTTCGGTTATAGCCGTTTATGAAATGCTCGTTACGACAAAATATCTCAAGAACAAGTTTTCGTCTGCAGTAAGCCTTATCTTTGCGGCGATAACACCTATCATTTTCTGGATAGAACCGCTGAGAAACAATGTAAAGCTGCTATACTTCGGATTTGTCGTTATAATGCTGCTCGGAATGCTTTTCAATCACGAAAAGGCAAGATTTGAGCAGGTGGCGCTTGTTGCATTTGTATCGATAGCGATACCTCTTGCGCTTTGTTCTATAGCGTTTATGCGCTCAAAATTCCCTGAGCACGCCACATTCCTTATCGTTTACACTATGGTAAGCGCGTGGATCGGCGATGCGGGTGCGTATTTTGTCGGAACTTTCCTCGGGAAGCATAAGATGTGCCCTGCGATAAGCCCGAAGAAGACATGGGAAGGCTTTGCCGGCGGAATAATCACATCGGGTGTTTTTGCTGTTATAATGAGCTTTGCATATGAGCTTATCGACAGCATGATAAACGGTGGTGTGCATACATTCAGCGTAAACTGGGTATATCTCACTGTACTGGCACTGATCATATCGGGACTCGGAGTAGTCGGGGATCTGTCCGCATCACTTGTAAAGCGAGAATGCTCCGTAAAGGATTTCGGTAATATACTGCCCGGACACGGTGGTATTCTTGATCGCTTTGACAGTGTTCTGCTTGCCGCACCCTTTGCATATATGATGTTCCAGATATATTTTCCCGTGACACCAATTGCATAATCGTAAATTTAACTACAATGCCGAAGCGGAATACTCTTCGGCATTATTTGTCATAAAGAGGTAACAATTGAGTATTATAAAGAATATAGCACTGCTCGGAAGTACAGGTTCGATAGGCACACAGACACTTGATGTGTGCCGTATGCACGGCATAAAACCGACAGCTCTGTGTGCCGCTAAGAATACCGGGCTTCTTGAAAAGCAGGCGCGTGAGTTTATGCCGCATATTGTCTGCATATATGACGAGAATTGTTATAGCGATATGAAGCAACGTCTTGCCGATACGGATATAAAAGTGCTGTGCAAAATGGACGGACTGTGCGAAGTGGCATCGATGAAAACCGATGCGGTCGTAAATTCGGTAGTCGGAATGGTTGGACTGCGTCCGACACTTGCGGCGCTTGATGCGGGTAACAGGGTAGCGCTCGCTAACAAGGAAACACTGGTAACAGGCGGCGAGCTTGTTATAGGCAAGGCAAAAGAGAAAAATCTGCCGATACTGCCTATAGACAGCGAGCATTCGGCTATATTCCAGTCGATGATGGCAAGCGGCGGCAGTAAGATAGAGCGTATACTGCTGACTGCATCGGGTGGACCTTTCTTCGGCTACAGCTATGATAAGCTGAAAACCGTAACAAAGGCGCAGGCGCTCAAGCACCCTAACTGGGATATGGGTCAGAAGATAACTACAGACAGCGCAACGCTGATGAATAAAGGGCTTGAGCTTATAGAAGCTGTGTGGCTGTTCGGAGTTGAGCCCGAGCAGGTTGAAATAAATGTTCACAGGCAGAGTATTCTTCACTCTGCGGTAGAGTTTGAGGACGGCTCGGTCATAGGTCAGATGGGTGTACCGGATATGAGGATACCTATACAATTTGCGCTGACGTATCCGAAAAGACTCCCGTCACCCGCAAAGCGGCTTTCGCTCTTTGATGTCGGTGCTATGACGTTTGAAAAGGCAGACGAGGAAACGTTCCTCTGTCTTAAATACGCAAAGAAGATGATCGCCAAGGGCGGCACAGCCTGCACGGTACTCAATAGTGCAAATGAGGCGGCTGTCGGATTGTTCCTTGAGGATAAGATACCGTTTTATCGCATAGGCGAGCTTGTTGCCGATGCCTGCGAAAATGTAGGTGTGCATGATGAGGTGACACTCGGTAATATACTTGACAGTGAGAATGCGGCAAGGGAATACGTAATTGCCCGCGCTTAAAATAAGGAGGCTCTTTTGAACATACTTAACATTTTACTCGGAATACTTCTGTTCTTTATAATTATACTTGTACACGAATTCGGACATTTCACGGTAGCGAAACTCTGCCATATGAAGGTCAAGGAATTTGCCATAGGTATGGGTCCGAAGCTGTTTAAAAAACGCATCGGCGAAACAGTGTTTGCTTTCAAGGCACTGCCGATAGGCGGCTCTGTAATGCTTGACGAGGACGTTGAAAACGATGATCCGAGAAGCTTCAGAAACAGACCTGTGTGGATGAGGATACTCGTAATAGCCGCAGGCGCTTTTATGAATTTTGTACTCGGATTTATCTTCTGCGTTATTTCCGTGCTATGTTCAAGCAGTGTTACGACCACCACGATAGGCGGATTTCAGGAGGGTGCGATAAGCTCTTCCGTGCTTCAGGCGGACGATAAGATATTGAAGATCAACGGCATGAATATCTATACAACAATGGATATATCGTTCCAGCTGTCTAACTCCCAGTCCAGAGGTATCGGCTCACAGTATTACAGCTATGATTTCGTTGTTGAGCGAAACGGTCAGTCAATTGAACTGAAAGACGTTAAGTTTGCATCACGCTCATATGCAAAGATGATCTCCGAGTATAAAAAGCTGGTTGGAGAAAAAGAGGGCTATCCTGAGCTTCCGACAGCATATTTTGATATAGATACAAACAGCTATACCGAGGCGTTCGGCGAGCTTGAAAAGAACGATCCCGAGTTTGCAAAGTCATTTACCGCTATTGCCGATGAATACAAGAGCGGATACGCCTCGGAAGAGAACAATATGTATCTTGACTTCATCGTATACGGTCAGAAGCACAACTTTGCAAACGTTATACAGGCGGCGTGTGCAAACTTCGTTTCATATGGCAGACTTATCTGGATATCATTCGGCAATCTGCTCAATGGCACATACGGTCTTAACGAAATGTCGGGACCTATCGGCGTTGTTCAGAGTGTAAGCACGGTTGCATCGTTCGGCTGGGGCTCACTTATGACACTGGCGGCGCTTATCGCGATAAATGTCGGCATTGTAAATCTTCTGCCGATACCTGCTATGGACGGCGGACGACTTGTGTTCCTGTTTATAGAGCTTATAAGAAGAAAGCCTGTCAAGGCGGAACACGAGGGTATGGTGCACTTTATCGGCATTGTTGCGCTTATGGTGCTGATGGTTATAGTAACGTTCAATGACATTGTAAGAATATTTACAGGCGGTTAAAATGAGCAAGAAAAAAGTTAAAGTAGGAAATCTTACTCTCGGAGGAGAGCATATATATATCCAGTCGATGCTGAATATCCCTGCGGACGATGTAGAGGGTAACGTAAAGCAGGCTGTTGAGCTTGAAAAGGCAGGCTGTGAGATAATACGCACGGCAGTGCCGACTGTCAGAAATGCGGAGCTTATTTACGCGCTAAAAAATGCGGTAGATATACCTGTTGTGGCGGACATTCATTTTGATTACAGGATAGCTCTTGAATGTGCGGCGGCAGGCGTTGACAAGATAAGGATAAATCCCGGTAATATCGGGGACAAGGATAGGGTAAAGGCGGTGGCGGACGCTTGCCGCACCCGCAGTATCCCGATAAGGATAGGAGTGAACAGCGGTTCTGTCGAGCGTGAGCTATTGGCAAAGTACGGAGGACCGACTGCTAAAGCACTTGCCGAGAGTGCATCACGTCATGTTGAAATGCTCCGCGAATATGATTTTGACGATATAGTGCTTTCGGTAAAATCGTCCGATGTAAAGCTGATGACCGAAAGCTACAGACTGATACACGAAATGTATGATTATCCGCTGCATCTCGGAGTTACCGAGGCGGGAACAACACGAATGGGAATAATCAAGTCGGCGGCGGGAATAGGCTCGCTCCTGCTTGACGGCATAGGCGATACGATAAGAGTATCACTGACAGCAGACCCTGTTGAAGAAATTTATGCCGCAAAGGATATACTGAAAGCTGTCGGAATAGGCGGCGGTGTGCAGATAGTTTCCTGCCCGACCTGCGGCAGAACAGGTATCGACCTTATATCAATAGCAAAGCAGGTCGAGGAGCGTACAAGAGATATAACCGCCGATATAAAGATAGCTGTAATGGGGTGTGTCGTGAACGGTCCCGGAGAAGCGAGAGAAGCCGATATCGGCATTGCAGGCGCAAAGGGTGAGGGTATAATCTTCAAAAAAGGCGAAGTTATCCGCAGAGTGCCGGAAGAAAAGCTCGTTGATGAGCTGATGAGTGAAATAAACAAGACTGTAAACGGACAAGGAAAGTGAAATAATGTCGGCGATTTTAAAAGAACTACTGAAAAATGTTGAACTGCCGCAGCAGACAGGTAATGCCGGACTGCTGTCGATACTGTGTGATGAAGCAGATAAAAGCATGATATTACAGCTTGAAGCTGATGAGCTGATACCGTACAGTGTACTCGCCGAAACCGGTAACATTATAAAAAAGTATCTGGGTGTGCCTTCGGTAAGGATATATCCGAAATATGCACCCGAGCTGTTCAATCCGTCATATCTTTATGATATTATTCAGATACTGAAGCCGTCACACGGTGTGATAAACGGCTATATGGACGATTCCGAAATAAGCGATGACGGAGATACGTTCGAGTTTACGCTTATGCACGGCGGAATTGATCTTTTATACAGCGAGAAGATAGACAAGGAAATAGAGAAGTTCACAAAGGGTGTGTTTTCTAAGGCTGTCACGGTAAAATTCAGCGAGAATGCAACAGTCGGTTATGCCGATCTCGATGAAAGATATTATGAAGAGCTTGCCGCACAGCCGCTCCCCGACTTTGAGGAGATAGACAGAAAAGCGGCAGAGCGTGCAAGCGAGAGCAAAAGCTCCAGAGGTAAGAAATCAAGACCTGAGCCGAGAAAGCGTCCCGGCAAGATAACGCTTACATACCTTGAGGATAAGCTGAACCCCGACGGACTTTTATATCTCGGAAACGAGATATCGGAAGCTCCGCAGTCGATGAAATCACTCAGCGAAGAGAGCGACAGCGTTAGCATATGGGGTGAGCTTACCGAAGTTGAGCACAAGGAAACGCGTAACGGAGTATATACGATAATCACGGCGGCACTGTGTGATGATACGGGAAGAGTACCGGTAAAGCTGTTTGCAAAGGCTGAGATAATAGATGATTATTCTTTCCTTGAAGACGGTGCGGTGTTTGTTATGCGCGGAAGCTATAAGCTTGATACATTTGCAAACGAGATGCAATTCAACCCGACAGATATAATGCAGGTTTCACTCCGTGACGACTATACGATGAAAACGCCCGCTCCGAAGCCCTCGGCACAGGGTGGAAATGTGTCTGCCGCTCCTGCCATGACAAAGGCTAACGTATTTGCCGAGCCCGAGGAAATGGAGCTTATGTTTGAAACGACCCATTTCGGAAGCAACGCAAAGCTTGTAATGGGCAAGCCGATAAATGATCCGCCTGTTGAAATGGCAAGTGTTATGACGGAGCGTGACAACGTTACCGTATGGGGCGAGATCTTCAACGTTGAAAAGAAAGAAACAAAGAGCGGCAAGTCAACGATAATCACCGCCGCATTCAGCGACAGGACCTCATCGATGATAATGAAGCTGTTTGTTTATAATACAAAGCTCGACAGCTACAGCTTTATCCAGAACGGCGCAAAGATACTTGCAAACGGCAGTTATAAGACGGACGATTTTCTGCACTGCAACTGCTTTAATCCGCAGTCGGTAATGCTTGTCGAGGTAAAACCGAAGCAGGATAATGCTCCCGAAAAAAGAGTAGAGCTTCATATGCATACAAATATGTCGGATATGGATGCAGTTACAGCTCCGTCTGTGCTTGTAAAGCAGGCTCATGCATGGGGGCATAAGGCAGTAGCCATAACCGACCACGGTAATGCCCAGGCATACCCCGAGGCTATGAATACCGTTGAAAAGATAAACAAGGAAGATCCCGACTTCAAGGTAATATACGGACTTGAAGCGTACTTTGTCAATGACGGTAACGCAGTTGTAGACGGCTGTGATAAGATAAAAATCGAGGACGATATAATCGTATTTGATATAGAAACAACGGGACTTCACCCTGCAAACGAGCGTATAACTGAAATAGGTGCGGTAAAACTGCGCAATATGGAGATAGTTGACCGTTTTTCTACTTTTGTAAACCCGATGATGCCGATACCGTCAAATATCACGGAGCTTACGGGTATCACGGACGATATGGTAGCGGACGCTCCGACAGAGGATATTGCGGTCAGCGACTTTATGACATTCTGCGGTAATGCGCCTGTCTGCGCACATAACGCGAAGTTTGACGTTTCGTTTATCAGAAGTGCCGCCGCAAGAATGGGAAAGAGCTTTGATAATCCTGTAGTCGATACGTTGAGTATTGCAAAGGCGGCGCTCAAGGGTATCAAGAACTACAAACTTGATACTATAGCAAAGTATTTCAAGCTGGGCGACTTTGACCATCACAGAGCGGTTGCTGATGCTGAGATGCTGTGTATGATATATATGCACATAGTAAATGATACCAGAAAGACCGCAAAGCTTGAATATATAGGCGATTTCAATACGGCGTTCGGAAGTGTGGATATAAAGAAGCTTCCTACATATCATCAGATAATTCTTGTGAAGAACAAGGTCGGTCTGAAAAATCTGTACAGACTTATTTCCGCATCGAACCTTGACTATTTCTATAAAAAGCCGAGAATACCTAAATCGCTCCTGTCGCAGTACAGAGAGGGACTGATAATAGGCAGTGCGTGTGAGGCGGGCGAGCTTTTCAGGGCGATACTTGAAAAGGAGTCGCAGGAGAAGATAGAAGAGATAGCATCTTTCTATGACTATCTTGAGATACAGCCTATCGGCAATAATATGTTTTTGCTTAGAAACGGTAAGGTAAGCAGTGAAGAGGATCTGAGAGATCTCAACCGTGCAATTGTCGAGCTTGGTGACAGGCTCGGAAAGCCGGTAGTCGCTACCTGTGACGTGCATTTCAAAGACCCTGAGGACGCTGTATTCCGTGAGGTGTTGCAGGCAGGACAGGGCTATGACGATTTTGCAAACCAGCCGCCGCTTTATTTCAGGACTACCGATGAAATGCTTGAGGAATTTGCTTATCTCGGTGAAGAAAAGGCAAAGGAAGTCGTTATTACAAACACGAACAGAATTGCCGATATGATCGAGGTGGTACGGCCTATCCCCACAGGCACATATACTCCCCATATTGACGGTGCGGACGAAGAATTACAGCAGCTTTGCTGGGACAGGGCACACGCGTGGTACGGTGACGATCTGCCGGAAACGGTTGAAAAGCGACTGAAAAAAGAGCTTGACTCTATCATAAAGCACGGATTTGCCGTACTGTATATGATAGCGCAGAAGCTTGTTGCGTTCTCTGAAAAGAACGGATATCTGGTAGGCTCACGAGGCTCAGTAGGCTCATCGGTAGTTGCTATTATGGCTGGTATTTCAGAGGTCAATCCCTTACCTCCGCACTACAGATGCCCGAAGTGCCGACACAACGAATTTATCCTTGACGGCTCATATGGCTCGGGCTTTGACCTGCCGCCGAAAAAGTGCCCCAACTGCGATATAGATATGATCCGTGACGGTCACGATATACCGTTTGAAACGTTCCTCGGCTTTGACGGCGATAAGTCGCCTGATATTGACCTTAACTTCTCGGGCGAGGTACAGGGAAAGGTACACAGATATACCGAAGAACTGTTCGGTAAGGATCACGTTTTCAAGGCGGGTACTATTTCAGCTGTACAGGAAAAGACTGCCGAGGGCTTTGTACGCAAGTGGCTTGAAAAGAAAGGTATGACTGCAAATTCAGCAGAGATATCACGTCTTGCGGCAGGCTGTACAGGTGTCAAGAGAACAACATCTCAGCACCCCGGCGGAATGGTCGTAGTGCCGAGCGATTATGAGGTTTATGACTTTACGGCGGTTCAGCACCCGGCGGACAAGACGGAGAGCGATATGATCACAACGCACTTCGACTTCCATGCACTGCATGATACTATCCTTAAGCTCGACGAGCTCGGACACGATGTGCCGACGCTTTATAAGCACCTTGAAGATATGACCGGCATAAAGATAGCGGACGTTCCGACAAGCGACCCAAAGGTCATGGAGCTGTTCACATCGACAGAGCCGCTCGGCATAAAGGAGGAGGATCTCGGTGTTTCAAGCGGTACATACGGTATCCCCGAATTTGGCACACCGTTCACTTTGCAGATGCTAAAAGACGCACAGCCCAAGAAGTTCTCCGACCTTTTACAGATCTCGGGTCTGTCGCACGGTACTGACGTATGGCTCGGAAACGCACAGGAGCTTATTTCGGACGGAATATGCACGATTTCCGAGGTTATCGGTTGCCGTGATGATATTATGGTTTATCTTATGCATAAGGGACTTGAGCCGAAGCTCGCATTCAAGATAATGGAGATAACCCGTAAGGGCAATGCCAAGAAGCTGTTCAACGAGGATATATACAAGGCTTTTGAAGAGAATAATGTACCTCAGTGGTATATTGAAAGCTGTAAGAAGATAAAGTATATGTTCCCTAAAGCACACGCCGCCGCATATGTAACGGGTGCTGTAAAGCTGTGCTGGTTCAAGGTCTACTATCCGTCGGAATTTTATTCTGCGATACTTACAAAGCACACCGAAAATATAGATGTAAAGACGGTTCTCGGCGGTAAGGAGAGCGTAAGAAACAAGATACAGCTTATCCAGTCAAACCCGGAGGCTACAGCAAAGGACAAGGGTATGCTTGATGCACTGCTGCTGATATATGAAATGATGCTCAGAGGCATCACGTTCCTGCCTGTTGATTATAAGAAGTCGAGGGCGACTACTTATGCAATAGAGGACGGAAACCTCCGTCTGCCGTTCCTTGCGGTAGATGGTTGTGGTGAAAACGCCGCAATCAAGCTCAAGGAAGTTATCGACAAGGGCGATTTCATCTGCCTTGAGGATATTCAGGCACAGTCGGGTATAAACAGCACCGTTCTCGGCAAGCTGTATGATATGAATGTATTCGGGGATCTCCCTCAATCCGCACAGATCTCCTTCTTCTAAGCGGGCGGCGAGTCGCCGCGGACAATTCCGACCTTTTTATAGGTCGGAGAGGGGCTGAAGTTTGGCGGACGGTCGGGGGAACGGTGATACAACAAGTTTTATAGTTATATAACATTTGCTACTCCAAGTTCTGACTTTGCGGCAATGTGCCGCTTCAAATTCCGACTTTTTAAAGGTCGGTGATGGGCTGAAGTACGGCGGACGGTCGGGGAACCGGTGATACAGCAGACCTTAAACAACAAATATTGATTGTTGAAAATATAAAGTGTTTTAAGAAAGGCAAGGTAAAAAACCAAGTGAACTATTCATTCAATGTGAGAATTCTCAGTCATTTTTATCACAGCGCAGTAAAGGCTGAACTTAAAAGACGGAATTTTCCGAAGGGTATGGCGAAGAAGATTTTTACCGAGCATAAGGCGGTAGTTGCCCGTGCAAAAGACATCGGTAAGTCAAAGCTGATGAGCTCTTATATGATGGGCGCATATTTTATCGCTATGAATCGCAGTACAGGAAAGACGGCGGAAGAAAATTACGAAATTTTAAAGGACGGATTATGCGCTTCAAAGCTGTTTCACAAAGCTGTAGGGAATGTAGACAGTTATCTTGACGAAAAGAAGATGCCCGGACGTCTTGCGTGGTCGGAAGAAAGCCACAAGAGAAAATATGAGAACGACTGGGTAGTTGATATATTACCTGCAAACGATGAATATGAGCTTGGTTATGACTATCACGAATGCGGTGTATGCAAGCTGTGCAAAGACGAGGGCTGTCCCGAACTCGCACAGTATATGTGCCGTATGGACTATGTTCTTGCGGACATTATGGATATGAAGCTCACAAGAACAAAAACTATAGCTGAGGGCGCTGATATGTGCGACTTCAGATACAGCAGAAAGTAAATTTGACTTAAAAGGATAACGGTACACTATGAAAACAGCGGCTATTATATGCGAATACAATCCGTTTCATAACGGACATAAATATCACATAGAGCAAACCCGTTTACAGCACGGCGCAACGCATATTGTATGTGTAATGAGCGGAAATTTCACTCAGAGAGGCGATGTTGCGCTTGCGGACAAATACGAGCGTGCCAGAGCCGCTTTGATGGGCGGGGCAGATCTGGTGGTCGAACTGCCTACTCCGTTTGCACTTTCAAGTGCGGAGCATTTTGCAATGGGGGCGTGCCGTATTGCGGATGCGCTCGGCTGTGTCGATATGCTGAGCTTCGGCAGTGAATGCGGCAATGTATCTGTCCTGGAAGAGGCGGCTGGCGCTGTTGATTATGCGGTGCAGACAGAAGAGTTCTTCAGCCTGATGCGTAAAGGCAGTTCATATCCTGCGGCGCTGAAGCAGGTCGTGGAGCTAAGCTACACGCCGGATGTCGTGGCAACGCTTACAGAGCCTAACAACACGCTTGCGGTCGAATATATCCGCGCGCTTGATAAGCTGGGCGGTATGATAAAGCCGGTCACGGTAATGAGGAGCGGTGCGGCGCATGACAGCGAGGTAGGCAGTGACACTGTGATAAGCGCGTCAAAGCTCAGGAAGATGCTCGGTGCGGGCGAAGATGTAAGCGCCTATACCGATTATGCAGAATATGGGAATTTTGCACATATCGAGAATATTGAAACGGCGATCCTCGCAAAGCTCCGTACTATGTCAAAGTCGGAGTTTGAGCGGCTTCCGAACGGTACGGGCGGTATGGACAGCAGAATATACAAGGCGGTACGAACCGCGGTATCATTGCCGCAGTTACTGCTTATGATAAAGTCAAAGAATTTCACTATGGCGAGAATACGCAGGCTTGTACTGTGTGCATTCCTCGGCATAACGGGAAACGACCTTAAAGATCCGCCCGCGTATGTCAGAATACTCGGAATGAATAGCCGCGGCAAGGAAATACTTGCGGCGGGAGAACATAAACTGCCTGTAGACACCTCGCTGTCTGCACTTGCAAAAACAAGCCGTGAAGCGGAGCATTTTGCAAGGCTTGAAGAAAGGGCGGGAAACATATATGCACTGGCGTTGGACAATAGACGACCGTGCGGTATGGAATATACTTCAAAACCGATAATATTGTAAACGGAGGTTAAGTTATGGATAACTCGGGGAAATACAGAGCGCTCAGAGAAAAGCACAAGGAATTTATCTATCATGGCTATGACATTGCCGATGATGGAATATTCTTTCATTTTTCGATAGATGATTATCATTTTTACCCTTCGTGGAAGACGGAGAGCGGACTGCTCAAAAACGTAACTCCGTTTCTTGAATACGTAATATTCAACCTCGGTATGGCGGAGCTTGTCAGCTACTGGAAGTGTGCTTGTCCGCCTGTAGTAAGGGTGGAGTGCGGTTCGCTTGACGAAAAGCAGTGCCTGTGGTGGAAAAAGCTCTATTTCAACGGACTGGGAGAGTTTTTCTACAGAAACAATATAGACGCTGATTTTGACAGCTTTATGCAGATAGTGCCGGATGATAACAGCAGGCACAAATACAGCTGTGAAAGGGAAGTCGGCGGTTATCTCGTGGCGGTCGGCGGCGGCAAGGACAGTGTGGTATCGCTCGAACTGCTCAGAAAATATCACGATGAAACACTGTGCTATATAATAAATCCGAGAGGTGCAACGGTAGAGTGCGCAAAGGTCGCGGGCTTTGACGAAAGCGGTATTGTAGGACCTCACAGAACTATAGACAGGGCACTGCTTGAACGCAATGCGGACGGATATCTTAACGGTCATACGCCGTTCTCGGCGGTGGTCGCGTTCTCGGCTTATCTGTTTGCTTATCTTTACGGCAAGAAGTATATAGTTCTGTCAAATGAAAGCAGTGCGAATGAAACTTATGTCAGCGGCAAGCAGGTAAATCACCAGTACAGCAAGAGCACCGAGTTCGAGCGTGATTTCAGAAGCTATGTTACGGATTATCTTGATGACAGCATACAGTATTTCAGCCTTCTGCGCCCGTGGAGCGAGTGGCAGATAGCAAAGAAATTCGTTACCTATCCGCAGTATTTCCCCGTGTTCCAGAGCTGTAATTTAGGCTCAAAGACGGATACATGGTGTGCGGATTGTGCAAAGTGCCTGTATGTCTATATATTGCTGTCGGCGTTCCTTGACGATGAAACGCTGGTGAAGATATTCGGAAAGAATATGCTCGACTGCGAAAAGTACGAGGATATGTTTGACGGACTGGTGCTTGACGGCAAGGATAAGCCGTTTGAGTGCGTCGGCACAAAGAGCGAGGTAAGGCTGTCGCTGTATATGGCGATAAAGCGCAGGGGTGAGAATTTACCGTATCTTCTCAGGCGTTATGCAAGGACTGATCCGCCCGTACCGCAGAGCATGGATAATTATTTTGACAATGATAATTTTGTACCTCAGCACCTTATCGGACTGCTGAGGTAAGAAAGTGACGATATATGACTATAGATGAAAAGCTGAAAGCGTTTTTTGAAAACAAGAGGGTCGTTATTTTAGGCTTTGGCAGAGAGGGACGTTCTACATTGAAGCTGCTCGGAAACTGTAATTGCAAAAGCATCACGGTTGCCGATATGAACCCTGTTTCCAAAGCGGAAGCCGAGGGCTGTACGCTTTGCTGCGGTGAAAACTATCTCTCCTGTCTTGACGACTGCGACATTATAATGAAAGCTCCCGGTATAGGTCTTAAGGACAGCGTGAGCGATGAAATAAAGGCTAAGATAACATCGCAGACCGACTTGTTTTTACGCTTTTGCGAAAATATGACGATCGGTATCACGGGAACAAAGGGAAAGTCAACTACTTCAAGCCTTATTAAATTCTTTATTGAGAAGAGCGGAAGAGATACGATGCTTATCGGTAATATCGGAGTTCCGCCGCTTGAAAGACGTGAGGAGTTCACAAAGGACTGCGTTATCGTGTGCGAGATGTCCTGCCATCAGCTCGAATATGTCAAGGCATCGCCCGATGTGGCGGTACTGCTGAATGTTTACCCGGAACATCTTGACCACTATACCGGTTTTGCGGCTTACAGAAACGCAAAGCTGAACATTTTCCGCTATCAAAGCGAAAACGATACGCTGATAATCGGTGAAGAGGTAAAGCAGTATGCCGATACAAAGGCAAAAATTATAACGGCGGGCTTTTCCTGCGGTGATATAGGAACAAGAAACGGCGGTATATTCATCGGCGATGAGTTTTATCCTGCCGATATGATAGATACAAAGCTTAAAGGCGAGCATAACCTGTATAATATTGCAATAGCTATCTGTGCCGCAACAAAGGCAGGCTGTACGGTAAAGCAGTGCCTTGATGCGCTCCCTCAGTTTAACGGTCTTGAGCACAGGCTTGAATATGTCTGCACACTGAACGGTGCGGAGTATATAAACGACAGTATAAGCACAGCGCCGCAGACGGCGATAGCCGCACTTAAAGCGTATCCTGATACCGATACGCTGATAATCGGCGGAATGGACAGGGGTATCCCTTATGACGAACTGTCCGACTGGCTTAGCGGCGATACTTCGGTCAGAAATCTGATAATACTCCCCGACAGCGGCAAGAGAGTAGCCGAGAAGGTTACAAATCCACTTGTAAAGCTGATCTATGCCGATGATATGGAGCAGGCGGTGAAGTATGCAAAGCAGGTTACTAAGGTAAGATGTATCTTATCACCTGCCGCTGCAAGCTATGGCTTTTACAAGAACTTTGAAGAGAGAGGAAAGCACTTCAAGGAGCTTGTGACATCAAATAATTGATATGATCAACTATAAAATGGGGTTGAGGGGCGTAGCCCCCAACAGGGACTAGGGGCGGTAGCCCCAGCAATATAGCCCCTTTCCGGGGAAAGGGGTTTGGGGATAGGGTTAGAGAATTTGTGCTATTTTTATAGAATTGAACTTTACTATAATTAGCTAGTATCAAATAATTGATACTAGCCCAAAAACTTTTTGTAACAAACGCCGAAATTTCCCCGATATAACTGTGGGGATTGACAAAATCGTTTTTATATGTTATCATATTATCGTGATAGCACGTTAGCGCACTAAAGCGTCGGCTTGGCTGACGCAACGTGAACGACTTAAAAAGTAAACAAAGCCGACAGGCATGAAAGGAAATAACCATAGATGAAAAGCTACGATCTTATTACACCTGAGGGTACAAGAGATCTGCTGTTTGACGAGTGTGTAGCCCGTAAGGAAGCAGAGGATAAATTAAGAGCGGTGTTCACCGCCCACGGATACAGCGAGGTAATTACTCCTGCGCTTGAATTTTACGATGTATTCAACAACAAGACAAGAAGCTTCCGCCAGGAGGATATGTACAAGCTGACAGACGGCAAGGGCAGACTAATGGTAATGCGTCCGGACAGTACAATGCCGATTGCCAGAATAGTCGCAACAAGACTGCGTGACGGCGTGTTTCCGTTAAAGCTGTTCTGCTCACAGAATATCTACCGTTGCAATCCTAAGATGGCAGGCAGGGACGATGAGTTTATGCAGAGCGGTGTTGAGATAATCGGCGGTGACGAGAAGCGTTCCGACCTTGAGGCACTCAGCCTTGCGGCTCAGGTGCTTAATTCCTGCTCGAGTGATGATGTGCGTCTTGAAATAGGCGATAACACATTCTATAAGCTGCTTTTAGAAAAGCTTGATATAGACGACGAGGAAACGGTAAGAAGTCTTATTGAGTCTAAGAACACTCCCGACCTTACACAGTTTATCAAGGAAAATGTTGACAGCAATCCCGAAAAACGCAGATATTCCGAGATACTTTTACAGCTCCCTGAGCTGTTCGGCGGCGCGGAGGTGTTTGACAAGGCTGAAAAGCTGTTTGCGGGCACTGACCTTTCCGACAGACTTACAGAGCTTAAGGAAACGTTTGACGCACTGAGAAAGCTTGAAGCCGAGGACAGGATAACAGTCGACTTAGGTCTTGTAAACAAGGCTGAGTATTATACAGGTATCGTATTCAGAGGATATATAGAGGAATACGGTCAGGCGGTGCTTTCGGGCGGCAGATATGATACGCTTATCGGCAGCTTCGGAGCGGACGATATGCCGGCTGTAGGCTTTGCGGTAAACGTAAATGCTATTGCGGCGGCTAATCTCAGAAGCAACAGAAGCACAAAGGCACGTCACGCAGAAGTACTGGTTTTCGCCGCAGACGATGATCTTATTGACGGCATCAGCCACTGCACAAAGCTTATCTCAAAGGGTGTAAGTGCTGAGTTCAGCACCTGCCCGACACTTGATGCGGCTATTGAGTATGCAAGGGCAAACAAGATAAGCAAGATAGATATTATAGATAAAGAGAAGAACGAACAGCCCGTTACAATGACGCTGTAAGAAGGGATATACATAAATGGATAAGAAGACGATCAGAATTGCTCTTACAAAGGGCAGACTTGAAAAGGACACGGTAAACCTTTTCGATAAGATAGGATATGATGTTTCACAGCTTCGCGACAAGGGCAGAAGGCTTATACTTGATATACCCGGAAGCAATATCGAGGTAGTGCTTGCAAAAGCCGCAGATGTACTGACTTATGTTGAACACGGTGTATGCGACTTAGGCGTTGTCGGCAAGGATACTATAGACGAACACGGCGGAAGATTTTTTGAGGTATGTGACCTCGGATTCGGTCGCTGCAGATTTGCACTTGCGGGCAAAGTCGGCAACAACTTCTATGAGGGCTGTGGTGTAAAGACTATCGCTACAAAGTACCCCAACATTACAAGAAGATTTTTCGAGTCAAAGGCTATGGACGTTGATATAGTAAAGATCGAGGGCTCAGTAGAGCTTGCTCCCTTGCTTGAATTGTCGGACGGTATCGTTGATATAGTAGAAACCGGTACAACTCTTAAGGAAAACGGACTTGAAGTATACGAATATGTTTCACCTATATCAGCCCGTGTTATAGTAAATCCGGTAAGTATGAAGCTCAAGAAGAACAGTATTGAAGAGCTTATAGACAAGATGGAAAGCAACATATAAGAAAGGACGCAGAATAAGATGATAAAGACTATCAAAGCAGACGGCAGTGAAAAAGAATTTCTCGCAGGTATGAAAAAGCGCAGCAGTGAGGTAAATGCCGAGGTCGAAAAGACAGTAAGAGCAATTATAGACGATGTCGCCGCAAGAGGTGACGAGGCTGTAAAGGAATATACCGCCAAGTTTGACTGCCCCGATATGCAGTATTACAGAGTACCCGATGAGGTCATACAGGACGCGCTTACAAACGCAGATCCCGACTTTGTAAACTCCATGCTTAATGCTCAGGAGAATATTACAGCGTTCCACACACGTCAGAAGCAGAACGGATATATGATGACAGACGAGAGCGGCTGTATCTTAGGTCAGCGTGTAAGAGGTCTTGATAGGGTAGGCTTATATGTTCCGGGCGGCACGGCGGCTTATCCCTCATCTGTTCTTATGAACGCTATCCCTGCAAAGATCGCAGGCGTAGGCGAAATTATTATGGTAACTCCTCCTATGAAGGACGGTACGCCCAACAATGATATACTTGTAGCGGCGGCTCTGTGCGGCGTTGACAAGATATTCATGTGCGGCGGCGCTCAGGCTGTTGCGGCTCTGGCATTCGGCACAGAGGAGATACCCAAGGTATCAAAGATAGTAGGACCGGGAAATATCTTCGTAGCGACAGCAAAGAAGCTCCTTTACGGAACGGTCGATATCGATATGATAGCAGGTCCGAGCGAAATTCTTATAGTTGCGGACGATACGGCGAACCCTAAATATGCCGCCGCTGATCTTATGTCGCAGGCTGAACACGACAAGCTTGCAAGCTCCGTGCTTATAACAACAAGTCAGCGTGTTGCTGATGAAACAGTAAAGGAGATCGAAAGACAGGTTGCAGACCTATCAAGAAAGGATATTATCAATACCTCTCTTGATAACTGCGGTGCGATAATCATATGCGATGATATGGACAAGGCTTGCGAGATAGCAAACGAAATTGCTCCTGAACACCTTGAGGTGCTTGCCGCAAATCCTCTCGAATATATAGGAAAGCTTACAAACTGCGGTTCGCTGTTCCTCGGAGAATACGCTCCCGAACCTCTCGGCGACTATTATGCAGGACCTAACCACGTTCTTCCGACAAGCGGTACGGCGAGATTTTTCTCACCGCTTTCAGTTGACAGCTTTATCAAGAAGTCAAGCTATATCTACTATACAAGAGATAAGCTGTTCGGCGCTAAAGAGGATATTGTAAGAATAGCTAATCGTGAAAGACTTACAGCACACGCAAACGCTATTACGGTAAGATTCGAGGACTGACAGATGAACTATACAACATGGGAACAGCGTGTCCGCAAGGTCGAGCCGTATACACCCGGCGAACAGCCTAAGACGGACAATGTAATAAAGCTGAACACTAACGAAAACCCTTTTCCGCCGTCACCTATGGTAGAAAAGGTTATCAAGGAATATAACGAGGACGCACTGAGATTATACCCCGATACAAGAGCGGGACTGCTTGTTGACGCATTGGCTAAGCGTTACGGCGTTGACAGCGATCAGGTGTTTGTCGGTGTAGGCTCTGACGATGTAATATCGCAGACGTTCCTTACATTCTTCAATTCCGACAAGGAGATACTTTTCCCCGATATTACATATTCGTTCTATGACGTATGGGCGGATCTTTACAGAATACCGTACCGTACAGTGCCTTTAAAGGACGATTTTACAATAAATCCCGATGACTACAAGTGCGACAACGGCGGTATAATCATACCGAATCCCAACGCACCGACAGGCGTGCTTGAAAGCCTTGATACGATAGAGGCGATACTGAAGGCAAATCCCACATCGGTAGTTGTAATAGATGAAGCGTATATAGACTTCGGCGGAACAAGCTGTCTGCCGCTTATAGACAAGTATGAAAATCTGCTCGTAGTACAGACGTTCTCAAAGTCACGCTCTATGGCGGGTATGAGAATAGGCTTTGCCATCGGCAGTAAGAAGCTGATAAAGTATCTGAGCGATGTCAAGTTCTCGGTAAACAGCTACACGATGAATCCGCTGTCTATTATAAGCGGTGCGGCGGCTGTAGAGGACGAGGAGTATTTCCAAAAGACAACGCAGGAGATTATAAATACAAGAGAATACAGCAAGAAAAGGCTTACTGAGCTTGGCTTTACATTCCCGGATTCGATGAGTAACTTTATCTTTGCTTCTCATAAGAAGATACCTGCAAAAGAGATTTTCACAAAACTCAAAGAGCAGGGAATATATGTACGCTACTGGAATAAGCCCAGAATCAATAATCACCTCAGAATATCTATCGGCACTAAAGAAAATATGGACAAGGTGTTTGAAAAGCTTGCCGAAATAGTCGGCTGAATACCGAAAGGATAAGAATATGAGCGTTATCGAAAGAAAGACAAAGGAAACCGATATAAAGGCGGAACTTAACGTTTACGGCAGTTCAAAAGCCGAGATAGACAGCGGTATAGGATTTTTCGACCATATGCTGACGGCGCTTACCGTACACGGCGGATTTGATTTAAAGCTCAAGTGTGACGGCGATCTGTACGTTGACGGACACCACACGGTCGAGGACTGCGGAATAGTGCTTGGCAAGGCACTGGCTGAGGCACTTGGCGACAAGAGCGGTATCGTGCGTTTCGGAAGCGCATACGTTCCTATGGACGAGGCGCTCTCATTCTGTGCGGTCGATATAAGCGGCAGACCTTATCTTGTGTTTGACGCAGAATTTACCGATGACAGAACGGGTACGTTCGATAACTGCCTTACGGAAGAATTTTTCCGTGCGTTTGCTTTCAATGCGGGAATTACGCTTCACGTTAAAAATGTTTACGGCAGGAACGATCACCACAAGATAGAGTCGATGTTCAAGGCGGTGGCTTATGCGCTCAAAACAGCCGTGAGAAAGAACTCGGACGGCTCTGTAGTTTCCACGAAAGGAACATTATAATGATAACGATAATCGACTACGGCGCAGGAAATCTGTTCAGCGTGCAGAACGCATTGAATTTTCTCGGTGTGGAAAACAATATATCAAGTAAGGTCGAGGATATTGTTTCGGCGGATAAGCTGATACTCCCCGGTGTGGGAGCATTCCCCGATGCTATGAAGATGCTTGACGAGGCAGGGCTTACCGAAGTGATAAAAGAGCAGGCAAAGAAAAAGCCGCTTATGGGTATCTGTCTTGGAATGCAGATGCTGTTTGACAAGAGCTATGAGTTCGGCGAAACCGAGGGGCTTGGGCTTATACCGGGTACGGTGGAGCTTATGCACCCTGCAAACGACCTTGTAATACCGCACATAGGCTGGAACTCGCTTGAAAAGAACGAGCCGTGCAAGCTGCTCGAAAGCGTAAATGACGGCGATTATGTATATTTTGTACACTCTTATGCGGCTGTGACCGACAGCAAGAATGTTGCGGCTTACTGCGACTACGGTATGAAAGTGCCTGCGCTTGTTATGAGCGGCAATGTATACGGCTGTCAGTTCCACCCCGAAAAGAGCGGCAAGACGGGACTCGGAATACTTAAAACTTTTGCGTCACTTTAAGCGGCAAGTGAGAAAGGAGCTACTTATGGATAAGCTGATATGTTCATGCGGAGGAAAGCTGAAGCAGGGATTTTTCTCGGGCGGATTACTTCCGTTGCAGGCTCAGGTGTCGGTCGAATTTGAAGGCTACGGAGTAGCTGTAAGTCCGGTCACGGCTTATGTCTGCACAAAGTGCGGAAAGGTAGAGCTGTATGCAGATAAAACTGTTGTCTGCGACCCCGCAGAGCAAGGAAAGGAAAACGAAGGCGAATGATAATTCTACCTGCAATTGATATAAAGGACGGCAACTGTGTGCGTCTTGTAAAAGGCGATTACGGCACTGCACACAAGGTAGCGGAAAGCTATATGGATACTGCGAGGAGCTTTGAACAGGCAGGCTCGCAGTGGATTCACATGGTTGACCTTGACGGAGCAAAGGACGCAAGCACCGCAAACAAGGAGATATTCCTTGATGTAGCAAAAAACACAAGGCTGAAAGTAGAGGTCGGCGGAGGGATAAGAAACCTTGATACCGTTGAAATGTATCTTTCGGGCGGTGTGTCAAGAGTTATAATCGGCTCTGCGGCTGTCAAAAATCCTCAGCTTGTAAAGGACGCTGTAAAGGAATACGGCGACAGAATAGCGGTAGGAATTGACGCTAAGAACGGCTATGTTGCGACTGAGGGCTGGCTTGAAACCTCGGACGTTTACTTCACCGAGCTTGCAAAGCGTATGTCGGACGAGGGTGTAAAGTACATAATCTTTACCGATATTTCAAAGGATGGAACGCTGTCGGGCGTGAATGCCGTTCAGCTTGACGAAATAAACAAAGCTTGCAGTGCGAATATCATAGCAAGCGGCGGCGTGCATACGATAGATGACATTATCACCTGCCGCAAGCTCGGACTTTACGGTACGATATGCGGAAAGTCGCTGTATCAGGGAACGCTTGATTTAAAGCAGGCGCTTTATGAGGCAACAAATGACTAACCGTGTTATCGGTATTATAGGCTCGGCGGTATGCTCAGTTTCGGTGCTGTGCTTTGCAGTCAGCATGATAGTAGGGATATTTGTAAACACTTTGTTTTTTTCGTGTTTTGCAAGTATGTTTATTGCACTCGGGTTTATGCTTTTTATGTGCGCTGTTTCAGGGGCAAACAAAGATAATGAAAAGCGTGCTTGCGGTAATGTAAGTCTTGTATGTGCGGCGATATATGTTACGCTGATATTTTTGGTTTACTTTGCCGAGTGCACAACTGTAAATCTTTCGCCCCGGCTTGACGAAAAGATATTATCGATCATCGATTACGGTCATACGGGAAGCCTTTTCTTCAATTATGATCTGCTCGGATACGGCTTTATGGCATTGTCAACATTCTTCGCCGGCTTTCTTGTTAATAAAACAGAAAAGCACGGTAAAATACTCTCGCTTATGCTGAAAATACACGGAATATTTTTCCCGTCATGTTTTTTAGTGCCGATGTTTCCGCTGTTTAACGGCGGTGACGGCGATACGCTGACAGGCACGGTTCTGCTTTTGGTATGGTGTGCATACTTTTTACCCGTTTGCTGTCTTGGTTTCGGGTATTTTCGCAATAAAAAGAGCTGAAAAAGAAAGGAACATATATGCTCGCAAAAAGAATTATACCTTGTCTTGATGTTCGTGACGGCAAGGTGGTAAAGGGAATCAACTTTGTAGGAATAAAGGAAGTCGGCGACCCTGTTGAATGTGCCGAGGAGTACAACGCACAGGGTGCAGATGAGATATGCTTCCTTGACATAACTGCGACCCACGAGGGCAGAGGCACTATGGTTGACGTGGTGCGCCGCACGGCACAGCGTGTATTCGTTCCGCTGACGGTCGGCGGAGGAATTTCAAGCGTTGACGATTTCAGAGAGCTGCTCAGAAGCGGTGCGGACAAGGTATCGGTGAACTCTGCGGCTGTAAGAAACCCTCGGCTTATCCACGATGCCGCCGAGATATTCGGCAGTCAGTGCGTGGTAGTGGCAATTGACGCTAAGAAAAAGGGCGACAGCTGGACGGTAGTTGTAAACGGCGGCAGGATAGATATGAATATAGACGCTATCGAGTGGGCAAAGAAAGCCGAAGAACTCGGTGCAGGCGAAATACTGCTTACGTCAATGGATACAGACGGTATGAAAACAGGCTTTGATATCGAGCTTCTGAATGCTGTATGCGATGTGGTAAAGATACCGGTTATCGCAAGCGGCGGCTGCGGTACGCTTGATCATTTCTCGGAGGTATTCCAAAAGACAAAAGCATCTGCGGCACTGGCGGCATCGCTGTTCCACTATAAAGAACTTACGGTATCGCAGGTAAAAGAACATCTTGAAGAAAACAATATACCCGTGCGCCGTGTAGATTAAAAGCAATTCCGGGAGGCTTATAACCTCCCGTCAGCTTGTAGAAAAAGTCCATTTTTATAAAAATGGAGCAAATTCTCTATCCCTAACCCCAAACCCCTTCCCCGTGGGAAGGGGCTATATTACTGGGGCTACCGCCCCTAGACCCTGTCGGGGGCGGTAGCCCCTGCGACCCCAATTTTTAATAATTAAGAGGTTTTTCGACAGCCTGCCGGGAGGCTTATAACCTCCCGTTTTTCCTGTTTACTATTGCTTTTTACATCAATCGGTATTATAATAAGATTATTACTTACAAAGGAGAAATCAGATGGATCTTGATAAATACTTCAAGAAAGCCGAGCTTATACCGGCAATTGTCACCGACATTGACACAGGTGCAGTGCTTATGCTCGCATATATGAACAAGGAGAGCCTTAAGTTGACGCTTGAAACCGGCTATACATGGTTCTGGAGTCGATCAAGACAGGAGCTCTGGAACAAGGGTGCTACATCGGGAAATTTGCAGAAGGTAATCGACATTCACGCAGATTGCGATGATGATACACTGCTTGTAAGAGTAAAACCTGCAGGTCCTGCCTGCCATACAGGAAGCTACACCTGCTTCTTTAAAGAAATATACAAAAATGATGAGGTATGAAAATGACAGTTTATGAAGAAATTTTTGAAGTGATAAAGGCAAGAAAGGCACAGTATGACGCAGGAAACGCACCTGAAAAGTCATACACCTGTTATCTTTTTGACAAGGGCGTAGACAAGATATGCAAGAAGGTAGGCGAGGAAGCCGCAGAAACGATCATCGCCGCAAAGAACGCCGACAATGACGAGCTTAAAAACGAAATAAACGATCTTTTATATCACGTTATGGTGCTTTGCGCTGACAGAGGACTTGAATGGTCTGAGGTCGAAGAAGTGCTGAACGAACGCAACGAAAAGATAGGCAATTTGAAGCAGTTCCACACAACGGACAAGTTATCATAAGGAGTGTTATTATGTTTTCATTTAAAAAGGCGGCAGCAGGAGTGTTATCGTGTACAATGCTGCTTGGTTCACTTGTAATAAGCGGTTGCAGTAACAGCGAAACATCGGGCACACAGTCAGGCTCTGATACAAGCACGGATGAGGTGATCACCGCACATCAGGGTGAGATAAAGGATATAAGCTCTACAGAGCTTGTAAAGGATATGAAGATAGGCTGGAGCCTTGGTAATACTCTTGACGGCGGCGGACAGAGCTCAAAAGGCTCTTCTCCCGAAACGATAGAGCGGGCATGGGGCAATCCTGTTACCACAAAAGAAATGATCGACGAGATCAAGAAAGCAGGCTTCAATGTTTTGCGTGTTCCAACAACGTGGGACTGGAGCACAGGCGAAGCTCCGGAGTATAAGATAAGCGATGAGTGGCTAGCCAGAGTAAAGGAAGTAGTTGACTACGGAATGGCGAACGATATGTATGTCATTCTCAATATCCATCACGAAACATGGCACTATCCCACAGAGGATAACTATGAGGCGGCAAGCGACAGGCTTAAAAAGGTATGGACTCAGATAGGAAACTACTTTGAAAACTATGACGAGCACCTTATATTTGAGGGACTTAACGAACCCCGTGTTATCGGCTCTGACGAGGAATGGGTAGGCGGCAGTGACGCTACAAGAGAAGTTGTAAACAAGCTGGACGCTGACTTTGTATCCACTATCCGCAGTCTTGGCGGCAACAACAAGCTCCGTCACCTTATGATACCGGGCTATGCCGCATCATCGAGCGAGGTCGCACTTAAGGCGCTTAAAATCCCGGAAAACGATGATAAGCTGATAGTTTCGGTTCATGCTTATATACCGTACAATTTTGCTCTTGCAGAGTCAAAGCAAGCAAATAAGTGGATAGCCTGCAAGGGTGGATTTACAACCGACATTGATAATCTTGCCGATCTTTTGAAAGCTACATTTATCGATAAGGGTCAGGCTGTCATTATCGGAGAGTTCGGTGCAAGAAGCAAGGATAATGAAAAATACCGTGCGGAATGGGCTAAATATTACATTACAAAGATGAATACGATCGGTGTTCCTTGTGTATGGTGGGACAACGGTGCATTCACCGGAAACGGCGAACTGTTCGGACTGTTCGACAGGCGCAATCTGGAATGGAGATTTCCGCTTGTTAAAGATGCTCTTATTTCGGCATCTAACGGCGAATACACGGTAGACGGTCTTAAGTCGGATAAATCTATTCTTGATGAGCTGAAAAATGACATGGCAGAATCTAAAAACAGCAGTGACGAATAATTAAAACGAAAGGGCAGTGATTTTATCATTGCCCTCAGTTCGTCGAAAATTCATTAAATCAACAACACATTATATTGTAAATGGAGCAGTACAATTAAATCTACATCTAACAACGCTGAAAACAGTTTCCGTGCTTACTAGGTGATAATAATTTCGTGAGTGTATCGGTGTAACTGCACTGTCACCGACTATCAAAAAAGAACGCTGCTATCCTGAGATATCTGTACTAAAATGGGACTAAGTGAGCGTCAGCGACCCGCTTATACAAACTTTTAAAATTCAATCGTTTGTGTGTCTTATCGCCAACACCATTGCGGGGTATGGGTGTGGGTAAGGAAAGAGGGAGCTCGAGGGGGAGAACCTAAGGGACAGGGATAGGGGCTGCTAAGTCCCTCGTCCTGTTCCCTTTGGTTCTTCCCCTCGTTAATAGCAGCAACGTTATCACACAGAATAGCGAACCCGAGAAGTGCTATCCGACAAACAGAACTATCGGTAGCTTGCTATCGAAGTCAAATATGAATGATATAGGATAAATATATCTAATAACAAACTTTTCAACAATCTAAGTATAGTGATTTAATTACCATTGCCCTTTTTGAAAGGAAAAAATATGCGGATAATTACAGTAGATCTTCACGGAATGGCAAAAGACGAGGCAAGAAATAAGCTCGTTACGACTATAAGAAATGCACCGCAGGGCAGTGTGGAGCTGCGTGTGACGCATGGGTGCAATAATGGAAATGTACTTCAGCAGATGGTACGCAGGGAGTTTAAATCGCCGAGAATAGATTATATACAGCCTGTGCTTGCAAATGACGGGCAGACGCTTATTTTTCTGAAGTAATCAAATAGCATACGGATCATATGTGAATAAAAAGTCGGAAGCGTACATCGCAAAAAGCTAAGAAGATGAGCAAAATAGCAGAAAGCAGTTGCTGATAAGCGAGGGTTTCAAAAACCATCCGGATGATTCTTATGACAATTCCATGCGTCAGATATAATTTCTTCAAGGCTATCATGTACAGGATTCCAGCCAAGAATTTTTCTTGCCTTTTCACCGGAAGCCACCAGTCGTGCAGGATCTCCGGCACGTTTTGGCGTTTCAATTGCCGGAATCGGGTGTCCTGTCACTTTTCTTGCTTTATCAATTTATTTGATTTCAATACCGCCAAACGGTCTGATTGTCATAATGTAGCACGAATTTTGTCCAAATATTCTGTCCATTTCCGATCTATATGCATTGACAAGATCATTTGGTACAAATGCCTGAACAGTCCCTGCGAAACCACCTCCGTGAACTCTTACAGCACCATTGCCTTTTAATATTCGTTTCCCCGCCATAATTGCAAGTGGAATACCTTGTTCCGTTGGCTTTCTGCATGAGTATAAATTTTGCAGATAGTTCATGGAGGAATCTCCCGATTCGTTTACAAGCGTGAGAAAATCCTCAAATCTGTTGTTTTTGAGAGCTTCCGTTTCTGCCTTTGCGCGATAATTGTCGCCAAAAAAGTGAATTGCACGCAAGACAGCTCTGTCAGAAATCTTCTTTTTAATATCAGGGAGATTATTCCAAAATTGATTTTCATCAACTTCGCGAAGAACCTTTTTGCCGAAATATTCTGCAACTTCGTCCATTTCTGTACGAACGGCTACATAATCATCTGTCAAATCAGAATGATCTCCTTTGGTGTCTGTGATGATCAATGCATAGCCGGTTTTTGAAAGGTCAAAATCAATTTTTTGGATACTTGGATTTTGAATGTTTTGAAAATCAAGAAAAACAAATCCACCAACGGAGCAAACCATCTGATCCATCAATCCGCTTTTCTTGCCAAAATAAAAGTTTTCTGCATATTGTCCGATTTTTGCGATTTCTACTGCACCAATCTGATTGTTATTGTAATAGCTGTCAATTGCCGTTGCAATCAATGTTTCAAATGCAGCAGAAGAAGAAATACCGCTTCCGGCAAGTACATTTGAAGTTGTATACATATCAAATCCGGAAATTTCTACACCTAAATCCTTAAAGCGAGCTGCAATCCCTCTGACAATTTCAGAAGAACCTTTTTCACCGATATGAACATCCAAATCGTCCAGTGAAACAGCAAATTCATCGTATCCCTCTGATTTAATTCTGATGATGTTTTCGTCATGAAATGCTGCAACACCGATAACATCTAAGTCAACTGCTCCTGCAATGACACAGCCATGTTGATGATCGGTATGATTACCGCCGATTTCTGTCCTACCCGGAGCAGAATAAACGTGTATATCATTTCTATTCGGATACAGTGCTGTGAATTTCTCCACAGCACTCATATATCGTGATTTCTGACTTTCTATATCCTGTGGCTTATAAATATCTGCGAAGATATTATCAAATCCACCACAAGTAACATTGTCTTGAAAATCCTGTATTTTCATTGCTTTCCTTCCTTCTTACGATCTTAAGGGCATAATTACAAATTCCAATTTCATCGGCTGATCTGCATGAATTCTGTACTCCTCATGCACCGGTGCACCCCAGGAATCATCGCCGCCGACACCCATTTGCTTTGCAGCAATTCTGACCCATGTGTAGCGAACACTTGGAAGTTCATCCGGATGCATTGCGTTTTCGAGTTCATAGGCACTGTATGGCAGTACACTCATTTCAAACGGAGCAGATGCCTTTTGGAACGTCAGACCATGCTGCATATCATCATGGATTGAGAGCGTTCTTACACCGGTACGGTTGCCGCATTCCTGCGGATTGAGATAACCGGAAAGATTTTCTTTTGCTGTAGATTTCCACAATCCCAGTCTTGCCCCTTTGCATCGGTCACTGTAATTTTCATCAGGACCGAGTCCGTAATACCGGAAATTGAAAAGCTGTTTTTTCATCTTGAAGTCCAATGCAAGAACCGGCATATCTGACATTCCGCTTACTCCTGCATAATTTACACTTACGCCCAGCTTTCCGTCAAAGTGTGCGGTATAGGTTACAGTAAACTCAAAAGTCGGAACACAGGCAGCCTGATATGTGAATGTGATTTTCAAAGCATCTTCCTGTTCCAGCCATGAAACGGTTTTATACTTTGCAAATTTGCCTGCGACATACCACTGTGCAAGATTGTACGGCTCGGAAGCACCGGTGTCATTGTCCGTCATTGCTCTCCAGAAGCTGACCTTTGGTGTGCGTGTGATATATTCAAAATCATTGTATTTCAGAGAACTGATGCCGCCCTCTTTTTTGTCGAACATCATGGAGAAGTTTTCTCCGTGAATGCCAATGATAACATCGCCGTATACAATTGTCGGCTTTTGCAATGTGGTTTCCGGAATCTGATTATCTTTCACTTCAAACACTTCCTGAGCAAAGGCAATTTCGTGCCCTGCATCTGCCCATAGTGTCTGATCTGCGGTAACGGCGGAAACATGATAAACATATTCTCCTGTACTGTCTATTTTGTGAAGTGTCAGTTTCATTGTCTTGCTTTCTCCGGCAGGAACATTCAGAGAAAATGTATCGGATTTCAGAACAACGCCGTTCTTTTCCAATCGTACAACAAAGTACAAGTTGTTTGTATCTGCAAAGAGATTTCGATTTTCTACGGTAAGCATTCCGTTTTGAATAGACATTCTGATGTTGGAGTAAAGAGCCTTCATTTCCTGAACCTTTGGAGAATAGGTTCTGTCAGCATAGATCACACCATTGGTGCAGAATCCGTAATCGCTTGGTCTGTCCTCAAAATCTCCGCCATAAGCCAGAACTGTTTCCCCGTCGTCATTTTGGGTTTCGATTGCCTGATCGATGTAGTCCCAGATGAAACCACCCTGATAAGCCTCATATTTGTCCTCAAGGTCAGTGTAAAGGCTCAAACCGCCAAGAGAATTGCCCATAGCGTGCATATACTCACAGCTGATATACGGTCTGCCGCTGTTCTGTTTCAGGTATTCTTCCACTTCCTGCGGTTTTGCGTACATACGGCTTTCCATATCCGTGATGAAATCATACTGATTGTCCGGAACTCTTGTAACACCCTCATAGTGCACCAGTCTTGTCGGGTCTACGCTTCTGAAATATTCCGACATTGCAGCAATATCTTCTCCGCAGTAGGATTCGTTTCCGCAAGACCAGATGAGAACGCTTGCGTGATTCTTGTCCCGTTCGTACATTGATTTTGCTCTGTCCAGCACAGCTTCTTTCCATTCAGGAAGTGAACCCGGTACATTCCAAGACGGATCTGTTGCACCAAGCTTCTGCCATGTACCGTGTGTTTCCAGATTGGTTTCATCAATCAGATAAATGCCATATGCATCACAAAGCTGATACCAAAGAGAATTGTTCGGATAATGACAGGTACGAACTGCATTGATATTGTTTTTCTTCATGAACCGGATGTCAAACAGCATATCTTCCTTTGTGATTGCTCTGCCTGTTTTCGCATCAAATTCGTGTCGATTGATACCCTTGAAAATGATACGTTTTCCATTCAGGCACATGATTCCGTTTTTCAGTTCAAATCGGCGGAATCCAACCTTGGTTCTGCTGACCTCGATTTCATTTCCGCTTTCATCTGTCAGAATCACTGTAAACGTGTAGAGATTCGGTATTTCGGCACTCCAAGGCTTGCTATTTTCAATTGTCCAGTTTACAGATTCCTTTTCATTGGATTCTGCGATGACCGTTCCATTTTCATCTGTCAAGATCGATTTCACAGAACAATTGCCCACAATATCCAGCGTTGCAGAGAAGATACCGTTTGTACCGTCATAATCTGAAATCACTTTCATATCACGAACATGGGCAGACGGTGCCGCATAAAGGAATACGTCACGGAAAATGCCGGAGAATCTCCAGAAATCCTGATCTTCCAGCCAGCTTGCAGAACTTCTTTTAAACACTGCAACAGCAAGTTTGTTGTCCTTTTCACGGATATATGGTGTCAGTTCAAATTCAGACGGTGTAAAAGAATCCTCGCTGTAGCCGATAAATTCGCCGTTCAGCCAGACATACATAGCAGTTTCCACACCCTGAAAAGAAATGAATACACGCTTGTTTTTCAGAGCATCGTTCAAGTCAAAATATCTGACGTAGCTGCCGACAGGGTTGTCCTTTTCAGAGATAAACGGCGGACGGAGATGCTCCTGTCCCTCCCAAGGATAAATGGTATTGACGTACTGCGGTTTGCCGTATCCCTGCAATTCCATGTGTCCCGGAACCTGAATGTTGTCAAAATTGTCAGTGCTGTCGCTTTCTTCATAGAACTTTTGCTGCCATTCAGACGGATTCTTTGCCCACGCAAATTTCCAGGTGCCGTTCAGATTCTGAATCAGAGAGGAATTGTCTGCATCGGCTTCCAAATGGTTTGCATAGATTCTGTGGTCGGAATGTGCTGCGATTCTGTTGACTGCAAACACTTCCGGATTGGTCAGCCAGTCGAGTGTATATTTCATATTGTTCCCTCCATTTTAGTTCTGTGATTCCATCACAACTTCATTTTCGGATATTCCAAGTTTTTCTTTGATTTCCGCATTTGCCTTTTCAACATTCATCTTAGAAAGAATAAATGTGATGATCAGATTCAGTGCAAACGGAACGATCAGATACATAATGTGAAGCATATTGATCGCAGAATCAGGCTGTACTGTCAAAGTGCCATTGAATCCGCTAAAGTCGAGCAAAAGACCGACAATTGCTGTTCCAAGTCCACCACCAATTTTTACACCAAGTGATGTGCAGGAGTACATGATTCCATCAACGTGCTTGTGTTTGGTAAGCCAGCTATATTCAGAGCATGATGCGATGACTGCATTCATATCACCTTGCCATGGACCTTGACCGAGTGCTGCAAGTGCTGTAAATGCAAGCATCAGCGGAATGTTTCCCATGTATCCGGCAACTGCTACCAGAAGTCTGCCAACTGTTGCTACCATGTAGCTGTATTTGTTCAGCTTATACATGCCGTTCCATTTTTGTACGATGGTAGGAGTGAAGATCAAGGCGATAATCAAAGGAATATTGATAAACCACGCAAACGTGCCGAACATATTCTCATCTGCGAGAACATATTTTGCATAGTATGTTCCAACACCGATCATCGCACCATAGAACTGCTGCAAAATGTAGGTTACTGTGATCATCACATAATATTTGTTGTGTACGAGAATTTTGAATGCTTCTCCAAAACTGTATCTAGTCTCTTCTGTTTTTGTTTCATTGTCTCCAAGTTCCTCATCAGAAAGTTCCTTTACAGAAAGAGCGGAAATTGTATTTACAATAAGACCGATAACCGCATAAATAATTGCGACTGTTCTCCAGCCATTTGCACCGCCGCCCATTGCTTCAACAAATTGGAATGTAACAGCCTGAATCAGGAGGCTTGTTCCAAATGCGAAGATAAAGCGATAAGAACCCATCTGAACTCTTTCCTTGCTGTTCTTTGTAACAAGAGCGGTCAGAGCAGAATATGCGATGTTGTTTGCCGTATAAAATACACTGTTAAGAAGTGTGTAGCAGATAAAGAACCATGCGTACTGAGCAAAATTATCCATGTTCATCGGGATTGCAAATACACCAATCAAGGTAATTGCACAGCCGATAAAACCATAAAGCATCCACGGTTTTGCCTTGCCCATTTTCGTATGTGTCTTATCAATCAACGTACCAAAAATGATGTCTGTTATTCCATCAAAAATCTTCGATACAGCAATGAGAATGCCAATAACACCTGCGTTTAATCCAATCGTGTCGGTAAGATAGATCATTACGAATGATGTCAGCAATGCATAGACAACGTTTCCTGCAACATCGCCGGAACCATAACCGACTTTGTTATACCACTTTAAGTATGTTTTTTCTTTACTCATAATAGAGCTCCTTTCATTGTTTGTATGCCCACATGGACAGAATTTTCCCATAATGAATGATACGAACTGCTTTTCATCTTGCAAAAACAAAATAATGCCATCGTCAGAATAGATGATTATTTTTTTGAGCATAAAGAATTTTTACTGAATTCAACATGGAATTACAATGAAAGACGTCTTTTTTAATTCTTTCCTCTCATTTCTTAATTCTATTATACCACACAAAACGGCTTAAAAAATACACAAAGTTATAAAATATATGCACAAAGTTTAGGATTTTCTTGTGATCAGTGATCAGGTGTGATATACTATAGTTATAGAAGCAAGGAGGTGCTTTTTATGTTTATGAATGTTGCCTATTTAAACAACTCTACATCTACTGTAGTGGATAATACGAAACCTTTGATTGTAACAAGCTGTGGAAATTATCGTGTGAAAAATCGTTCTGAAGTAGTAACACATCGTCCGAAGGGAAGAAAAGATTATCAGCTTTTATATATTGCCTCCGGAAAAGGACATTTTTTCATTCACGAAGAAGAAAAAACGGTTTCAGCCGGAAATATTATTATATATTTGCCGGATCAACCACAGGAATATGTTTATTATCGTGCAGATCAAACCGATGTTTATTGGGTGCATTTTACCGGAAATGAAGTAGAAGAAATTTTAAAGTATTACAATATCAACCTGCAAAATAATATTCTCTATATCGGAACATCTCCCGATTATCAGTGGTTATTTGGTCAGATGATTCAGGAATTGCAGCTTTGCAGACCACGGTATGATGAATTGATTTCTTTGCAGCTGCGAAATATTTTTGTTTTGATAAGCCGTGCAATCATGAGTGCAAAGAAATTCAGCAGCACCAGTGAAAAAGAAGTTGCTTTTGCGATGCACTATTTTCGTAAGAATTACAACACAGAAATCAGCATTGAGGAGTACTCCGAATCCAGAGGGCTTAGCAACTGTTGGTTTATTCAGTGCTTTAAAGAAATCACAGGTTCCAGTCCGCTGAAATATATCTTAAAGCTGCGAATCTCCAACGCACAAAGTTTGTTAGAAAATACGGACTACGCCATTACTGAAATTGCAAATATGGTTGGATACACCAATTCGCTTTATTTCAGCAGACTGTTTCATAAATACATTGGTATGTCACCAAAAGAATATCGAAAAGTAAAACTCAAAGAAAATCTCAGTGAGTAAAAAACAAAACTCGTTTGGCTAAAACTAAACCAAACGAGTTTTGTTGATTTTTGATCAGAAATAAGGAATGGCTACATTACCAAACACGCCTGAATTGCAATCTCCTCAGCCTGCAACTCAAAGAGATTCTCAAGCTGCCAAACCTTAGACGTGTCGGCATTTTTCATCGCAAGTGCATATTCAGGATCAGTAGCACGCATTTTATTCCGGATCTTCCACTTTTCTTAGTGATACGCTTGTCAATGTGGACATAGATTCTGCCCTACGCTGATAGGTGCCACCTGTCATGATGGAAGGAGAAAGTGAACTACTCAACTGAAAATAGATTACAGCAGAAAGAAAAAACGACGAAAAATCAGTGACAAAAAATTAGTGTTTTAGCCGTCGCTATTTCAGCAAACAATCGCAACAAATTACGATTGTTTGCTGAAATTATATCATACTGTATTGTAAGCAGGGATTATTTATGCTATAATAAGTTACAATATATACTAATTATGGTTAAAGATGAAGTGTCGCCGGCTGTTCTGCAAAGAATCTGCGAATATCCGGAGAGTAATATCGGGAGATATGCGACTTCATTCCAGTTTCAAAATCGGAGGTGAATGCTTGATGACGGCACAGCTATTGTTTGAGTGCGAGCAATATATTCAAAACGGCGGCATTCTTACCGGTTCATCTTTTGGGAGAATAGAAATACCTTTCCATAAGATGATGGACATTGATACCGATGCCGCAGAACAGTATTTACAGCAACACAGGGAGAATTATTTTACAGAGCAGATGTTTGCCTTTATTGATCGTACCGGTCAGAAAGACAGTGATATCTATAAAAAAGCATTGATTGACCGCCGATTGTTTTCAAAGATACGTTCAAACAAAAAATACATACCTGCCAAGAGAACGGTAATCGCTTTGTGTCTTGCATTGGAATTAACAAGAGAGGATGCGGATAAACTTCTTTCCTCTGCCGGATACAGTTTATCCCGTGCCGACGACTTCGATCTTGTGATTGCCTTTTGCATTGAAAAGAAAATATTTAATTTCTTTGACATCAACGATGTGCTTGTTCATTTCGGTTTTGAGCCGTTTTGAAAAAGAAAGGCCACCGTCGGGAAACGGCAGCCGGGTATCATTTTGAGTCCACGGATTTATCATCCGATGTGTTCAGGTTATCGAGCGCATATTGAAGACACTGCACAACGATTTTATTCATGGAAGTGTTGTACTCGCCGGCAAGGCGGTCAAGCTGCTCCACAATATTTACGGGAATGCGGAATGTTTTATTGACGGATTCAAAACCCTTTTCAAGCTCAAGCATGATAAATCTCACCTCTCTGCATATTATTATGCACTATATTCAGAAATAAATATACAAGCAGTTTATCTTGCAAAACGCTTGCAGATAGTGCCGAAAAAATGTATAATGATACTTGGAGAAATGTGACTATCACTGAGTTTCAAAAATGTCGCCGCTGCGGCGACCAAATTACAAGTAATTCGGTATATAATGATTTTCGGAATAGGAGGGCGACTTTACTATGAGAAAACCAAAGAAATTAAGAAAGCTGATCAAAGCGGTGAAAATGGGAAAACCATGTGCTATGTACCGACTTGGTATTTGCTTTGAAACAGGAAATATGACTGAGAAAGATTTAACGAAAGCTGCCGAATGGATCTCCGCTGCGGCCGAGGCCGGATATGCTCCGGCACTTGAATGGATAAAGGATTATTCTTTTGACGATAACGCCTTGATTCAGGCGGAAAGCTGAGAGAATATATGAATTATCTGCAATATAACGAAATTCTTGATAAGGTGTCCTTATACGAAGAGCTTGAAAAAGACACGCTGACAATACGGCTTGAGGGAAATATCTGCGAGCGCTGTCCGTCCGATATGCACAGATATGATATCTCTTTCCCTGCCGAAGTCGGCAGTTACTCGATTGATTTTACTTGCTACGCACCGAAGCACAAATATGAGCTGATTATAAAAAGCGTTAAAGAAAACAGCATCGGTATTACCTTTAACGGCAACGATTATACTCTGCACGAAGGAATTAACTTTCTTTTTGACATAAGGGAGTCTCAGGCGTCATACGACGGTCCGTGGTTTACGGGCGTGGATGAATTGCAGGCTGTATGGGTGAAATAAGATACAGAGAGGTGGCGACATGAACGGTATTAAGCTGAAAATATCAAAACCAAAGGATAAGCTTCCCGCAGGTTCAAGTAAGCTGTTCGGCAATCCCGATGTGTGGGACGGCTTCAAATGGCCGTATATCGAGGAAAACGGTGAAAAGTACGACTTGACCTTTATGTGTCAGATTGACTGCGCTAAGGCAGAAGGCTTTGACGAAAGCGGACTGCTTCCGAAAACGGGAATCCTTTATTTCTTTTATGACCTTGATACAATGCCGGAAATGTCGAACAGCCGGTCGGCACGGGTGCTGTGGTATAACGGCGAATTGTCCGTCCTGCATGAAATGCTACTAACAGATGAGGACGGCAACAGTCTGTCTTTTTCGGAGCAGAAAATAGATTTTGATACGGCAGATGCAGGTAGAAAAACATCTCATCTTCTGCTCGGAGATATGACGCAAAGCTGTGATTTTATAAAAGATTATCTGTCGCTTTTGCGTATTGGCTCGTTTGAAACGGAGGATGCGGAAATTTGCTTCAACGGTAACGGTTCGCTATGCTTTTGTATCGAAAAAGAGAAACTTGTAGCGTGCGATTTTTCCGAAGTGAAAGCGGCGCAGATATAATTCAGAGAAGGATCACCAAAAGAAACGGGCACGGAAAATAAACAAGTTATAAACAGATGGAATCCGATTGCGAATTGTTTTAAGGAGAAAAACCTATGAGCATATGTGACGAATTAAAAAAACAGGCAATGCAGACATACGCCGAGGGAATCGACAAATCCATCGAAACAGCGGCGGCGTGCTTTCGGCTTTGCGCCGAGGGGTTATCCCGATTTTCCGATGACGGCGGAGGAAGCTACCCGATACAGGATATTTCACTGCTTATTGCCTGCTCGGCGGTATCGGGCGGTTGGAACATAGCGGGCTCTGCCGACAAGGAGCGTATGTCTGAAAGGCTGAAGCTGTATGTGACAAATCTCAACAGCCTGTGCGATGACCTGCCGCTTGAACTGACCGTTCCCGGATATGCGAATATCGGGCGGAATCTCATGTTGCCGCCGCAGATAACGGCGTTTACCGAACATCTGACGCGCCTGTTCCAAACGCTTGACGAGCATGAAAAAATGGCGGTCGTCACAATGCACTATTTGATGCTGTATGCGGTGTTTGAAGAATGGCCGCAGGTGGATGTGCTGAAAGACGCCTATGAAAACGCCTTAGTTCAGCCGGAGGAAGCCTACGAGCCGCTCGATAGCAATACGGCGGGTATTCAGTTTCCGCATACATACGCCGCTCCTACACAGCCATCTGCCACTGCCCTTGCCCGATATGAACGCAACGCAAAGCGCCGCTGGCGGCCGCTGAAAATTTACCTTATTGTAACGGGACTGTTTATTGCGTTGGTGCTTGGGTTATATTTTTACGCCGCACCTCCGTTTTCTGAAGGTCAGGAGATTGTGGTAAAGGATATCACCGGACAGTCGGTGAAAATGCTTCCGGAGTCCGAGCCTGTGGAGCTTGCCTTGGTGGGGCTGACGGATTATAACGGCGTCGTCCGCCTGTTTTACAAAACGATAACAGGCATTGTGATATACCGTATAGTGACAATCATTGCCGTGTTTATCGTAAATTTACTCTATCGAAAAAGGAATGCGAAAAAAGCCGCCGCTTTAAGAGCAGGCAATTATATACCGTAAGTCCGATTTTAACAATATGTTCGGCATTGAGGCGTGCTTCCTTATGGCGATGCTGCTCGGCGGAATACTGTGCGTGAAAGCGGCGTTTGGGAAGAAGTTGGGGCTAACCGCACAGTTCTGCCTGACAAAGGACGGCACGGGCACGGCATCACTGCGCTGTCTGATGATGGCGGCGCTTTTAACCGTGCTTGTATTCAGCATAGCGCCCGCCGCAATCTTTATTGTGTGGCTTGCCGCTGTTGTCGTTATAGTCCTTGTTGCCGGAACATTTAGCGCTATGAATCCCGGCTACAGCTATGAAGAGCTTAGGTCTATGGGCTACTCCGACTACGAGGCAAGAAAGCTGATACGGGTAACAAACGGTAAAATAAGCCCTGTGTAAAGAATAATATAGTGCATATAAATTTAAAAGGAGTTAATTAGCATGAACAATATTGAATTATTTAACGAAGGAATGAAGATGATTGATGTTGATACAACAAAAGCATTTGAATATTTCTCAAAATCGGCGGAGGCAGGCAATGCGGATGCTATGTACTATCTCGGTTTGATATATGAATTGGGAGACGGCGCCGAAATGAATGTAAACAAGGCGCTTGAATGGTTTGAAAAAGCAAGAGCGGCAGGAAATGACCTGGCAGCAAGTAACATCGGTGAGTTATATTATAACGGACATGTTGACGGGCTGGCTCCTGACATCGACCGGGCTTTTCCCTATTTATTAAGAGCGGCACACGACGACATAATTGATTCCATGTTTCCGCTTTCGGGAACCTATCTTTTTGGCACAGATAAGATACCTATCAATTACCGTCTTGCGGCCTATTGGGCTTTAAGAGGTTTGGAATCAGGGCATACGAAATGCTGGTACTTAATTGCCATAATGTATGAGCACGGTATGTTTTTTGAAAAAAATCTGGCATATGCAAAGTATTGTTATAAGCAGGCTCTGCCCGATATGGAAGCCGCCAAAACCGAGTTCAATGACAGAAGGTATCTGTTGGTCGTTCCACGCAAGCCGAATTTAATGAAATTTGATGACACAGCAGAGGACTTCTTTGCAGATGAGTTGCCGCCAGAACTTGACGAACAGGCAAGAGCGATTATTTTCGAAAAATGAATTTTCTATAAGCAATCAGATATAACGGAGGCATTGTAATGTTAAATGATAAACTTGAACGAATCGAAGAGCTCGAAAAAGAGCTTTCCTATCTTGTAAACGATTCAATGACATTAGAGAAGAAGCTGAAAAGTCTCTCGGACGCGTATTGGGAGGCGAGTCATTCCGGCTACGGCGACGCCATGGCAAACAAGCTGATGGGCGGCGAAGAGGATGACCAAACCCGCCTTTGGGAGAAAAACTGTGAGAATAAATACAAAATCAAAGCACTCATTAACTTGCTCAGTGAGCTAAAGAAAGAGGGTGATAGCGGATGTTGACCTGTCTTTATTGCGGCTCATCCCGTTTACAAACCACAGGAGGAGACGTCGGCAATCCCTTTGACCGCAGACAAGAAATAACGATCTGCCTTGACTGCGGACGAACGGTAGGAACAGAGCCGGATTTGTCGGAGCTGTTTCAAAGCGTGATCTGCATCGAAATGACGGCTGAGGGCGGCGGACTTGTTCAAAAGGCAAAGGCGGAATTTGCCTTTCAGGACGGCGAATACGATTTAAGCCGTCTCGAATACCCGCTTTGCCGATATAAGCGCTTAAAAATCAGTAAAGATACAGCGGACATAGACGGCGAGATTTATGTAAGCATTACCGATGTGCCGTATGAAACAACAAGACAATATACCGCTTACGCCCCCGATAATCGACCGGAGGCGGAAACGGTGAAGATCAAAATTTATTCAAAAGGAGAGATTTAATTTATGGGACGATGTGCAAGGTGTGGGATGCCTATGCCCGGAGATGTAATCGGAGCAGTTTGCTTAAACTGTCAACGGCAAACGGCGTCTCAACGCAGCGGAAGCAGGGAAAACAAAACGGCAGGCAGATCTCAGGCGCCTTCACAACCGGGATATACCCTGTCTTCCGATGAATACGGTAATACGGTAAAGACATATGCCAACGGTACACAAACAGTCTATACTCCAAAACAGGTCAAGCGCAGCTTTTGGCGAACTATTATAATCCTGATCCTTTTAGCGGCGGGAGTGTTTGTGGGAATAAAGTATTATTCCTATTCTAAAAATGAAAGCAACCTGCTCGCGCCGTTTGAAATTACGCAGACGGAATCGGGTGACGGCTCGAATGTCATAAGCACCGCGCTTTCGGGAAGCAGTACATATGAAATCTGCGAATTGACCGTTTCTCCAAAGAAAGAGGGCTTTATATCTAGCATTTTCAGTTCTTCCTCCGATTGTGCCAAGACCTCTAATTTTACGGTGGACGGAAAAACAGTCTACCGCTACTATTTCAGCGGTTATGATTTCGGCACGGGGCTTGAGGGTGAGTTTTATCTCACGGATATAAACGGCAAACGGGCACTCATTGATGATGATCACGGCAAGGTCTATATGGAAGGCTCTGAATTCTTCGGCAAACATATCGAAAAATTGGAGGCGTTTAATTCGGCTACGGTATTAAAACCTCTTACCGAAAAGGTAACGGGCGGCGAATACGGTATCAATTCGGAATATTATGTCCTGAAAAATGACGGCGTATCTTTAAGTTGCTCCGGGGATGGCAATCGCATCAACGTCCTTGATGAAAGCGGCAAAGTAAGACTCAGCTATAAGGTACGATACTATGAATCCTCTATGGGCAAATTACCGAATTATTCGAAATATGAAATTGTAGAGTAAATACAGACTGAAAGGAAAATGAATTATGGGACTGTTTTCATCGGATAATAAAGCTGCAGGCGGAAGCGCCGAAGAACTTTTCGAGGCAGGTGATAAGGCATACGAAAATAAAGATTATGTCAAAGCGGCACAGTTTTACAAAAAAGCCGCAGAGCTTGGTCATGTTAAAGCCATGAGCTTCCTTGCGTATGCCTACCGTTTCGGCGAGGGTGTTAAGGAAAATCCCGAAGAGGCTTTTTATTGGTACAAAAAGACGTATCAGAGCGGGAAAAAATATGATGCCGGAAACATCGGCAGTATGTATCATTATAAAGAAATCAGCGGTGCGGACAACAGCGAAATAATTGCGCTATTGAAAGAGGGTGCGGACAACGGCAACAATAGTACATATATTCCACTCATAGAGCGATACTTTTTGTCTAAATACGGCTGTAAAAATTCAAAGCTTGCGGCATACTGGGCGTACAGAGCGTATAATAAAGGTGAACTGTACGGTAGTTATTATTTGGGTATGTGCTATTACTATGCTTTCTTTTTACCTGAGGCGCCTGCATACGCAAAATATTATCTTGAGGATTTTGTAAACCGCGGCGGCGATGAAGTACATGCACAAGAGGTGCTGAGCAGTGATGAACTTTCAAAGGTGACCGCAGTAAAGCCCGTGTTGAAGCTGTTTGACGACAAACTGCCGAACGACTTTTTCGACTGCGATGATCCGGAAGATCTGTTTACCGAAGGCGTAGAGCTGATAAACGGGTTTGACGAAGATAAAAATTCCGTACCGCAGGATATCGACAAAGGAATAGCACTTATCACAATGGCGGCAGAACAAGGCTACGCAAAAGCGCAAACGGTACTCGGTCTATGCTATGAAGAAACAGATAAGCCTTGCCCCACCTTTTCGGCAAACGGAAGTCTTCATATTTACAGAAGTGACGGCAAACAGGCTGTTTACTGGCTGACCAAGGCGGCGGATATGGGCGAAATTACAGCTATTGACGAAGTTATATATATGTTTAAAAATGGTATAGGAGGTGCGCCGAAAAACAGTATACTTGTCAATATGTACAGCGATATGCGGCTGAAGCTGACAGGAGAGCCGTTTGAAGAATATAAGGATGAGAAAGCCAACGGATATCAAGAATTACACTTCGAGGACGGAGATGTATATAAAGGCAATATTGTAAACAACGAATATCACGGTAAGGGCAAATATATATTTTCTGACGGTCTTGTATATGAGGGCAATTTTTCCTTTAGCAAACCAAAAGGATATGGAAAGATAACCTATCCTTCCGGCGAAACCTACGAGGGCGGCTTTGATGGATTTGATTGCTACGACGGCTTTGGAATCCGTAAAAATTCAAACGCTATTACACGAGGTTCATGGAGAAAAGGTATTTCAAACGGGCTTTTCAGCCTCATATATAAAAACGGAGATGCATATTACGGCGGTGTGGTTAATGATATGTATACGGGTCTCGGTATTTATATTTACGCTGACGGATGTATATCCGCCGGAATATATAAAAATGACGAAAACCTGACATACAAAGAGGTCTTTCGTTATAAAAGTTCATTCAAAAGAGTAAATGAAGGCGCAACGAGATATTACGGTCAGATGGGGTCTGCGTATATAAATGGCAGACTTATAGATTGTCCTGTCGGTTACGGCGAGAGATATACCAACGGCGGCTATGAACTGGGGCTGTTTAAAAACTGTTCCCTTGTACACGGAGTGTCTTTCTTCAATAATATTGTACTGTACGGCGACTTTGACGAAAAAGGAAATCTTAACGGTGAGGGCGAAGCACTGTTTATCTGTGACGACGGAATTGTCGGTTACAAAGGCGGCTTTCTGAAAAATCTTTATCATGGCAAGGGCATATATACGGCAATAGACGGAAAAAAATATCTTGCAGACTGGGAAAACGGTATGCCTGTCGGCAATTATGCTTTAAAAGCATGGGCGGCAAACGGTATTGAAAGAAGAAGTCTAAGTATGGAAGATACGGATTTAATCGGAATTGTGCGAAACGAATAAGAATTTATACAGCTTTATATAACCGTATCACAGCTGCTTCGGGGACGGCAGTCGCATCAACGTCCTTGATGAAAGCAGCGAAGAAAGACTCAGCTATAAGGTGCAATACTATGAATCCTCTATGGGCAAATTACCGAATTATTCGGAATATGAAACCGTAGAGTAAATACAGACTGAAAGGAAAATGAATTATGGGACTGTTTGGAAAGTATAATAAAATGACGTATGACGAAGCGCTTAACCTTTTGATGGACGGAATGGTACCGACTGCGGTACTTAAGGCCGCATTCAAATGCGTATGCAAATCAAAGACAAACAATGCACGAACAGAACTTCATTTCTGTTTAGGCATGCTTTGCGGAGTTTTTAAAGCCAGATATGGCCGTAGCGTATTTGACAGCGTGTTCGGTTTTGTTATGTTACATATGCTTTCTGATTATTCACCAGAGATGATCAACGAGGATATGAAACTGATGGGTGAGGTTTTCCGCCGCCGTCCGGATTTTAACCGTGAGGTCAATGAATTCGCTTTGAACGCACAGCCGGATTACAAAAATTATGGCTGCGTTGCTCCTTATCTGTCTTTGGCACATTTATACGGCTGGGGTTACGAGCCTGATGTACAAGAGGCGGAGGCTTTTGCCGACAAAGTAGCAGAAATGCCAAAAAACTCCAAGGAAACCGAGTGGCTTCGCGCCCGTATCGAAGCCGTAAAAAACGGCAAATAAATGTCGCTGCTGCGGCGACCAAACGATCTACATGATGTGCTATCATTATGGTGTAAAGGAGGGGCGCATATGAAACCCGAAACGGTGCTTGGAATAAAACACAGAGAAGAACCCACGGCAAAATTGCAGGAATGGCTAAAGGAATATGCTGCCATTGCGGCGGAGTTTCCGGGTGCGGAGGATTTGGCACAAAGGCTCTCGAAACGTGCCGAAAAAGCCGGTGAGCTCATTACGGAGCGAAATAGGCCGGAGCCGCCCTCATCGTCGCACGATGATATGTATTATATTGAAATGGCAAAGATCGTGGACGATGAAAACGCATCGTTCGACGGCGATTTTCCGCTGGGAAACGAAGCCGACGCGAGCTTTGCAGGCTGTTATTTTTCGGTTCCCGAACTCGCGGAAATGCAATGCGGACTGCATCATCTGATCGTCGCCGGGAGCTTTAACGGATATAACTTCGATGTGCTGGTACGAAAGGGATTTCTTGCCGAATTATATGAGGACTGGCCGGAGGCGGTACGCTGCTATGAGGGCGTATCGACAAGCAAGAGCGTACAGGAGCGTGAAGACGAATGTCGCCGCAAAATGGCGATTGAAGGCAACCGGTGTTATGAAAAGGCGCTTGCATTTATGGAAAGCGGCGAGTGGAACGAGGTGTTCGCACCATTGAATCGAGCCGCCGATATGGGTAATCCCGACGCCATGGTTGATTTAGCCCTTGCCCGTGTATACGGTCAGTACGGCTGCGCAAAGGATATGGGGGAAGCCCTCACGCTTCTGCGTGCAGCGGAGAAGAAGGACAACGCCCGCGCCTGCTTTGCGTTATGTCATTTGCACGACAGCGGCGTATACGAGGTGCAAGCCGCCGAAGCCAAGGAAATGTGCGAAAAGGCGGCAGGGCTCGGAGATGAAAAGGCAAAAGCGCGGCTTGCAGACGGCTTTGACCTCCGCCCGATCCGTGAAATATTGCTCGAGCAGATCGACAAAGGCAACATTGACGCCCTTTGGCAGATGGCACAGTTATGCAAAAAGGAAAATGATGAAACCGGTGCCGCCGGGTGGTTTAACAAAGCCATTGAAGCGGGGCAGGTTGACGCTCTGCTGAGCGCGGCAGCAGTTTATCTTGACAAAAACGGCGGCTTTTACAATAAAGAACTGGCAAGACAGTATCTTCGCCGTGCCGCCGACGGCGGAAGTGTTCAGGCGATTATCGCCCTTGCCGATTCGGAGCTTGCAGACACAGATATCCCGTTTTGGCAGCAGGCGGCTCAGCTTCGGAATTTGGAATATTCCGAAAAACAGCCAAAGAGAAAAATCAGGGAGCAGCACAAAAAACAGATGGCGTGGTATCGTCTTGCCGCCGAAGCAGGCGATACCGACGCGATGAACGCTCTGAGTATGGCGTATCATCTCGGCTACCCCGAAACCCGTGACGACCGTGAAGCGTTTTTGTGGGCTTCACGTGCGGCAGATGTGGGCGACGGCTCGGCAATGTATCAGACGGCGCATTTGTATGAAAACGGCTTTGGCACGGACAGGGATATTGACGCGGCACTTCTGCTCTACACCGAAGCCGCTGAGCAGGGCGTGCGCTCGGCTATGATACGGCTGTATGAGATATACACCGAAGGCCTTTTACACATTCAGCCGGACGGTAAAAAAGCGGCGCATTATCTGTGGCTTTCCGGCGAGGGACGGGACTAAAGGAGGCGCAAATAAAATGAAACTTAAAATCAAGGAAACGGCTTGGGGAATCAACCGAGTGGCGGGAGGCTACCGTGAAAGAGTTACCGCCGATTTATGTTTCCCCTGTGAAGTCGGGGAGATCCCCGATTTCGGAAAAGGCAAGCGGCATTTTATCGTAGACGAGGTAACAGAAAACAGTATCAGCCTTTCGGTACACTGCGCCGATCCGAAATATAACAAAACATGGATAATAAACAAGGGTGAAGAAATAACCTATCGGCCGCGCTCCTTTGACGGCGGGTATTTCTATGAATTTAAACTGATTTAGGAGGTACGGCTATGAATGCAATCGGAATTAAAATAAAAAAGGCGGATGTAAATCACGACCCCTGTACCAGTAAGTTTTTCGGTGCGCCGGTACTTCCCGATGGGTGGCCGGAAATGTTTTCCGAGGACATTATCTTCTTTGGGCAGATACGGCTTTCGGATATCGCAGAGCTTGACACGGAAAACAAGCTGCCGCATACGGGCTATCTTTATCTTTTCCTCGATATTGAGATGTATCCCTATCAGGCGATGGCGTATTATTATGACGGCGAGCCAAATGTCGTTGTGGATGATTTCAACGAAGCGGAAGTGCAGTTTGCTCATTTGAACAAGGATTGGCTCATGAGCTTTGAGCCTGCCGATGAAGATTTTGACGGAACCCGTTTGTTCGGTGTTCCGTCCTCCTGCTATGAAACGGACGAGGAACTGCTGCTGCAATTCGATCCGCTGGCAGAAAGCACCGGCTTTCTCGACAATATCGACGGCTACGCCTATTTCTTCTTCGGCGAGGGCAGGGACCGCATTAACGGTATCCGCTTCGGCGTTGATCGTTCATAAAAGGGAGTTAATATATGGAACGGTATTTTACAAAAGGCAGCAGGATCCCGCTGCAAAACGGGCAGTCGGCAGAAGTGATTGCAAAACTCGGCGAGGGCGGGCAAGGCACGGTATACCGTGTGCGTATCGGCGGAAAAGAATATGCGCTGAAATGGTATCATAAAGGCGCATTGCAGAATCCCCGCCGCTTTTATCAGAATCTTGAAAACAATATCCGGCAGGGCGCGCCCTCACCTGCGTTTCTGTGGCCGGAATTTCTGACAAAGGAAAGGGACGGCAGCTTTGGCTATGTCATGAAGCTGCGCCCGTCAAATTACAGGGAGTTTTCGGATTTTCTGCTGGCAAAGGTGCATTTTTCCTCTCTGTCGGCGGCGGCTAATGCGGCGCTGAATATCACCAACGGCTTTCGGGAGCTGCACCGAAAAGGCTTTTCCTATCAGGATCTGAACGACGGAAACTTCTTTCTTGATCCGACGACCGGCGAGGCGCTCATCTGCGACAACGACAATGTGGCACCCTACGGAGAGAGCCTCGGCATTGCCGGGAAAGCACGGTATATGGCGCCGGAGGTGGTGCGGAATATCAAGCGCCCGGATGTCATGAGCGACCGATTTTCTCTGGCGGTTGTGCTGTTCCGCCTTTTGTTTCTCGATCACCCGCTGGAGGGGAAGAGTGTGGTGGAGCACCCTTGCCTGACAGAGGAATTGGAGCTGAAATTTTACGGAAAAGCACCGATTTTTATATATGATAAAACGGACGATTCCAACCGACCCGTCCGCGGTATACACGCAAACGCCCTGCGCTTTTGGCCGGTGTATCCGAAATTCATTCGTGAGCAGTTTTTGAAAGCATTTTCCAAGGACGCCATGAGCGGAAAGGCGCTCCGCCCCACCGATAACGATTGGCAGATCGTCTTTACGCAGCTTCGTGACTGCATTGTGAAATGTCCCTGTGGCGGCGAAACTTTCCTTGACCTTGAGGGCGACAGCCTGTGCATAAATTGCGGCCTTAAAATTCCGAAACCGCCTGTGTTATCGTCGCAGAATCGCTATAAAGTTGCCCTGTTCCCAGGCATAAAGCTCTACCGCTGTCACACCGACCGGGACAGCGATGATTTTCGAGAAATCACCGGCGAGGTGATACGCAATCCTAAAAATCCGGCCATATGGGGGCTTCGCAATCTCAGCGATGAGGCTTGGCAGGCCGAAACCAAGGACGGCAATGTAAAAACAATCGGCAAAAACGAGGTACTGGTCGCAACAAAAACAAAACAGATTCATTTCCCGAACTGTATCGCGACCGTCGAATAAGGAGGCTTTTAAAATGGCAAATATATATGAAGGCGCGGTGGAGGTTTCCCGCAGAACCATGACCCTTTTCTTTATTGTTGATGCATCAGGTAGTATGGACGGAGCAAAAATGGGGACACTTAACTCTGCAATTGAAGAAGTGATTCCCGAAATCCGCAAAATATCCGCCGAAAATGCCGACGCAGCCATAAAAATCGCCGTGCTGGAATTTTCAAGCGGCACAAGATGGATTACGCCTGCTCCAATGGACGCGGAGGACTTCACCTGGAGCTTTCTCACTGCCGACGGATTGACCGACTTCGGCGCGGCCTGCAAACAGCTTAACGAAAAGCTGTCCCGCAAGGCATTTATGAGTGATGTAGCAGGCTCCTTTGCCCCTGCAATATTTCTGCTTTCTGACGGAGAACCGACCGACGAATACTCTTCCGAGCTGTCAAAACTGATGGAAAACAACTGGTTTAAAAAGGCCATTAAGGTTGCGGTGGCCATCGGCGAGGATGCCAATAAAGCCGTACTTGCCGAATTTACAGGCAACAAGGAAGCGGTGCTTACGGTACATACGCCCGAGGCTCTCACAAAAATGATACGCTTTGTTTCGGTTACGGCGTCACAGATCGGATCGAAGTCCAGCGGCGTCGGTAAAGGCGGCGTGGACGAAGCCGCAAACAAACAGGACGAAATGATCGACAAAATAAACGAGGTGAAAGCCGCTGAGCCGGATGACGACGGTGATCTGGAATGGTAACCGATTATCGGGCGTTTGGTATGACGGTGATCGGCGCTTCCCACATAAAAAGCGGCACCGTCTGTCAGGATTTTTCCTTAAGCTGCGAATTGCCCGACCGCAGAATTTCCGTCGTATGTGACGGTCACGGAGGAGCCGATTATTTCCGCTCGGACAGGGGCAGCCGCTTTGCCGCGGAAGCCTTTACCGAATGTATGAAGGATCCCGATGTTATAAGTGTCCTTTCGGCGGCCGCCACGCAAAAACAGCAGTCCATTCGCATAGAACAGCTCATAAAAAGCATTATTGCCCGCTGGAACGAGCTTGTGGAACGTGACATAAAGGAACAATCCTTCGGCGAGGATGAACTAAGCAACGTATCGGAAAAGGCGCGAAAAAGATACGAAACAGGACAGCGCCTGCAATCGGCATACGGCACGACCCTCATCGGCGTTATGCTGGCCGAGAATTTCTGGCTTGGTTTGCAGATCGGCGACGGAAAATGCGTTGCCATATCAAAAGACGGTGAATTTACACAGCCGATTCCGTGGGATGAGGAATGCTTTTTGAATATCACCACCTCTCTGTGTGACGAAAATGCCGCCAAGGAATTTCGCTATTGCTTCAGCCGAACTCTGCCTGCCGCTGTATTTATCGGCAGTGACGGAATCGATGATTGCTTTGCCGGAGATGAAAAATTATATGATTTTTACCGCTTGGCACTAAAATCTTTTGCCCAAACGGATGAGGCAACCGCCGTCTCGCAATTGAAAGACTATTTGCCGACCCTTTCGGAAAAAGGCAGCGGAGATGATATGTCGGTTGGGATTATTGTCAATACGGATTTTGCACGTCAAAAGACGGCGGCTTTTGAAAAATCTCGGCAAGCTTCCCAAAACGAGGTGACACCATGAAGGATAACGGTTCCAGGTTTTATTATTCCCGTCTCACCGACGGCGAGAAAAATCTATACGATCGGATATGCGAGGCGCTTCTTCGTTTTGAACCCGCCCTGTCAATCCACGCCGGTATGGGCAAGGCCTTTACGGTAGATACCAAAAAGATTATGACCGCCGTGCTGTTTGACAATCCCGTTTTTTTCTATCTCGACCGCCGTCGGGTCATCACCAAACAGACCCCCATGTACATTCAGCTTATTTTTCAGTATGACTATACCAAAGAAGAGGCCGAGAAGCTTTGGGCAGAGGTGGAAAATCGGATAGAGTTATTTATAAAAAACAGCATAAAGCCGGATATGAGTCCCCTCGCAAAGCAGCTCAAGGTGCATAATTTTCTTTACACCATTCACACGGCCGAGGAGCCATTTGACAGCGACTGCTTTTCGGTGGTCGGTGCATTGCTCCACGATCGGTGCGTCTGCGAAGGATTCGCCAAGGCATATAAACTGTTGTGCGACAGACTTGGAATAGCCTCAATTGTGGTTGTAGGAGAGGCTTTACACGAAAACGGGCGGCGGGAGCCTCATTCCTGGAACATCACCCGTATAAAAGGTGTAACCGCCCATACCGATGTAGCCTGGGATTCCCGTTTCGGCGGAGCGGCTTATGATTATTTTAATCTGTGCGATGCCGACATTGCCGCCGATCACTGCTTTGATACGGAACTGTATCCTAAGTGCGAGCCGAACAAAATCAACTATTTCTATAAAAACGGACTGATTGCGCGGGATGAGGACGAACTGCGGAAAATTATAGCGGACAAAGCAGACGAGCCTTACTACTCGGTCAAGCTGCTGTTTCCGTTTTCAAAAGAGCGCCTTGACGAATTTTCCTTTGGTATAGGTATGCTTCGCTATAACGCCGCCCAGAATATCATCGGATTTATCAAGGCTATGATAGAATAGACCTATAAACGGGAGGTATACTATGCCCATTTCCATGCAGGAATTAAACAGAATCGTAAAGCTTCACGGCATTATTGAAGGCCATAAGGAGCACAGCCACGCAGCGCCCACCTATAAAGACAGCCCTTATCTTGCCGAAATGGCGCAAATTGCGCTTGCTCCCCGTGATCACGATATAGAAACGCTGGAAGAGATCATTCCGACGCTTTGGTATCTTACCGAATGTTATGACAAAATGTGCCGTGCGGGAATGTCCGTGAAATTTTACACACTGCAGCTTCAAGCCCATACAGAGCTTATGAAACTCAGAGAATATGACATTGAGGACATGGAAGGGTTTGAAAACTGTTTTTATTTGGCGGTCAAAGCAAGAAATTATTATGAACCTGACGATTGCTCCGACCTTGTCGCAATTGTGTCCGGCAGTCTGCCGGATGAAAGAATTCGTGAATTGCTTCTCTCGGCACAGGAGAGTCGTCGGGGATTCATCAAAAACGATCCCGTTGAGAAAACGGAGGAATATCTTGCTGTGATTGACGAGGTGGAGGAACGAATAGACAAAGAAAAAACAATGGATTTCTGTATGGAATATTGGAACTTAAAAGCGGAATATCTGTTTGAACACGGTATTATTTGGCGTTCTCCGGCACAGATTAATCCCGGTGTTATGTTCGACTGAATCAATAATCATTTTTCAGCGTCGGTCATTTTGACCGGCGCTTTTTGTCGCCGTTGCGGTGATCACATTCACCCTCAAAAACCATATAACTATTATGAGAATGTACAGGAGGTTGAGTGATGTGTGGTACGGCATAAGGCCATATTTGTCGGATTTCAGAATATAACCGCAAAAAAAAGTGTAATCATAAAAGTTTTGCGGTTATAACCAGAAAAACTTATTGACAAATGACGCAGATTGCGATATACTGAATAAAACGGAGGTGTTGAGCGTGATATACAGACCAATGTATGTAGATAGGATTATGGCGTATGTTGATACTCCTTTTGTAAAGATACTCACCGGTGTACGTCGTTGCGGAAAGTCCACAATACTCAGAATGATTATTGAAAAGCTCAAAACAGAGCGTAATATACCGGATAAACGGATAGTAACCTGCGGGTTTGATTCGATGGAATTTGACGATATGACGTCAAAGCAGATGTATAACTATCTGAAAGAGAAGATCGTCCACGGAGAAAAGACTTACCTGTTTCTTGATGAAGTTCAGGAAATCACAAGCTGGGAAAAGGTCGTAAATTCGCTTGCTTCGGATTTTGATGTTGACATTTATGTAACGGGTTCAAACTCAAGAATGATGTCATCTGAAATATCGACGTATCTCACGGGAAGATATATTTCGTTCAGAATTTTTACGCTTTCTTTCGGTGAATATCTGATGTTCAGAAGTAAATATGCCGACATAGGAGATCCGAAAACCGAGCTTCTGAATTATGTACGACTGGGAGGTTTCCCGGCTACCCATCTTCAGGAGTATTCGCAGGAGGAAATCTATACAATAGTCAGGGATATTTACAATTCAACTGTTTTCTCCGACATTGTGAAAAGAAATCAGGTAAGAAAAATAGATCAGCTTGAGCGTGTGGTGAAATACACATTCAATAATGTCGGAAACACTTTTTCCGCAAAGTCGATTGCAGACTATCTTAAGTCAGAAAGGCGGACTATAGATAACGAAACGGTGTACGGCTACCTTGAAAAGCTTGAAAAGGCTTATCTGCTTCACCGTTGTTCAAGATATGATTTACAGGGTAAAGCAATACTGAAAACACAGGAAAAGTTCTATCTTGCCGATGTCGCACTCCGTTACAGTGTCCTCGGATACAATTCGGACAGCTTTGCATCAAGCCTTGAAAATATAGTGTATCTGGAGCTTTGCAGACGTGGCTATTCGGTCAATGTCGGAAAGAACGGAGACGGAGAGATTGATTTTGTGGCTGTAAGGCAGAACGAAAAACTGTACATTCAGGTCACACAGACAATCAACTCTGAAAAGACCGAAAAGCGTGAATATGAACGTCTTATCGAAATTCATGACAATTACCCGAAATATGTTCTTACAACAGATGAATTTGCAGGAGGAAACTATGAAGGAATCAGAACAATGCACGTTGCCGATTTCCTTCTGAGTACAGAATACTGAAAATGAATATATGAAATACCCGCTTGAATTTCAGGCGGGTATTTTGCATATCCTGATTTCAATGTGACACAATGTCACAGCAGAGAGTATACGCATTTTTCTTTTCTGAGGCTGATATGAAACCTGTTTGTCCGGACAGAGTATGCCGAAATCTCATATTCACAGTAAAACCATTGCTCTGCAATGGCAGGAATAGAACGGTTTGACGTTCACTGTTATACCGCTTTGCTGTCGCAAAAATCAGTGGTTTGTAAGGGCATGCGGCGGTTTGTTTGCGGTTTACTTTGTCCAAAAACGGAACAAAGTCCGTATGACCGCATTGCATCAGGAAAGGGTACGTTTATCAACTCACCTCAAAAGGGCGAAATCAAAATTGTAAAGACTTCATACGACAACAAGGCCGAAGGAATACATTTTGAGGTAACCGGAAAGACATACACAGGTCAGACTTTCAAGAAAACATACACAACCGACAAGAACGGTATAATCCGCATTAAAGATTTAAGAGCCGGTGAGTATACCATACACGAAGTTAAGGATGAAGCGTCAGCAGGCTATCTTTTGCCTAAAGATAAGCAGTTAACGATTGACCGTGACGGTGCAATGCTCGTTGCAGAAATGCACAACAGCAAGTTACCGGACAATCCCCCGACAGGTGCAAGTGAGGACAGCTTTACGCAGACGGCAGTTATTATCATATCAATGGTAATGATGAGTGCGGCTGTCGTGCTTGTGTTCCCGCTTAGCAAGAGAAAAAAGCGTAACAGATAAAAATACAAACAGCAAGCAAAGATAAACAATAAATTTTCTGATTTTCACAGCGATAGCAATTTGGCTATCGCCGTGATTTTCTTTTTCTGATAGCGAAAATACAAAGCAATATTAACACGCGTTGTAAAAAATTGTAACATCAAACAACGGAGATAAATACATGAATTTAATGAAATTATAATAATACTTTTGCGTATTGACAAAGTCTGAAATAAATGTTATTATAATACCAAATTAGATGTTAAATATCTGATTTTACAAAAAATTATGAAAGGTATTGTTGAAATGGGGAAATTTAAAAAAATATCAACAAAAATAATGTGTTTAATTCTTGCAGGTGCGCTCTCACTTGAATTAGTAGCTTCCGCAGGTGCGGAGGCAGGGGTCAGCTTTGAAACTACTGATTACGAATCAACAGATGCAGTGTCAGAAGAAACAGAGTCTGAACAGGCAGAAATCCTCTATGAAATAATATCGCTGAGAGACGAGTACAGCAAGAGATTTATGCTCAGTGATGGTAACGTACAAATTGCACGTTATGATTCTGCTGTCCATTTTCTTGATGAAAACGGTGAGTGGAAGGATATAGACAAAGCGTATAAGTTAGCGTTAGCTGTAGGAAACGGAAAACGTCCAGTTGGTCCGGAACGTCATTATAATAAAATAACAGGCTCATCATTGGGATATTGGTGGCATTATCATGATGGCAATAGAAAAGGAGGGCATATATTTTATGTATGAATTGAACTATGGCATGCTGTGTGCAAATTTTAGTGAAGTTTTAGATTATTGCTTTAAGAATTCTGATTCTTTTTCAATGATAACCACTTTGAAAAAGCCATATAAAACAAATCTGCCGATTTGTGTACATGATAATATTATAGAATGTTGGAAAAACTGTCTAATTAACTTAAAACCTGATATAAAAAAATGGCCAGGTACTGAAACTAGGAGCAATCATAAAGCAATGCTTATTTATAATGCTAAAAAATTTAGGAGAACTTATCGTGATATTCCTAACTTTTTTCTTGCTATTGAGCAAAATTTGCCTGAAGATATTTGCTTTTATAGAGATGGTGAGGTTTGGTTATATACGGTAACTCATGAGAGGAGCGCAACTATGGTTTCTTCGACTAGATTGGATTTTGATTTTTTAAAATCTTATTTTATTTAAATATACATATTACACAAACAATGATTTTACTTGACAAATTGAAACATATGCGTATACAGTTTGCGGTACGCAGATACTCAGCGAGAATAGCGGAAGCAACGCTACCTACTTTCTCAATGACGAAAGCGGCTCGCCGGTAGGACTTACCTACAAAGGTACTACATATTACTACCGCAAGAACCTGCAGGGTGATGTAATCGCAATACTCAACAGCTCGGGAACGGAAGTTGTAAACTATACCTACAATGCGTGGGGCAGAGTGGTATCAACGACCGGCAATATGGAGCTGGGAGTAAATAACCCTTTCAGATACAGAGGGTATTATTACGATACCGAAAGCGGACTTTATTATCTGAACAGCAGGTACTATGACCCGCAGACGGGTAGGTTTGTTAATGCGGATAGTATGCTCGGCACAGACGGATTTGCTTCTTATTATAATCTTTTTACGTATTGTGGAAATAACCCGGTTGTCCTAATTAATAAGGATTGAAATTGGTCTGTAACGTGTTATACATTTACAAAAAAACAAGCCGATTCACTGATAAAATACATTAACAAATATGTTAAAAATGATTTATCGCCAAAAGAAACACTAGCTTCTGGTGGTGGAGCAATATTTTGTGCATTGGCAGGATTGATTTCTGGACCTTGGGGATTAGCCATTGGTGGAATAATTACAATTACTAGTGCCGCAACTCCCAAATATTCGAGTGAGTTGATTGATTTTGCTGATGTATTAGGAGATGCAACGGGAATTTGCAATAAAAAAATAATAGAAAAATAAAAATAAGTGTGCTATTTGGCTCTAATAACAATCAAATAAAGATTGAAGTAATAGAAACAACAAAAATAAAAATTAAAATGAGAAATTATTGGTATTATTACATTTGTTCAAAAGTTATTTGGAAAAGAAATAGAGAATATTATTACAATGGATTTAATCAAACTATCTATCAGTTTAGCCAAAATAAGTCTGTTAAGTCATATTCGTATTATGTAAAAACTGGATTTAAGTTTTTTTAAAAAGGAGAATAAATGATAATTAAAATAATTGTTCTAATGTCGCTATGTGCTGTTATTGCATTCCGGAAGCACTTTAAAAAACGTGCTTTATTTGTAATTGTTTTGATTGTGGCTATTTGCGCAAACATTTTTATTCCGGCTTTTGAATTTTTTGTTCGTTCAGAGCCTCAGAATGACAGAATATTGGATTATATCAGTCAAATCAATTGGCATGACAGCGACTTGTTAAAATCAAAAGGTTTTGACTGTGACGGCGAAACAGGTACATACGCAGATGATGATAAATTCAGCATTCACGTTGCTGATGCGACTTCTTATGATAAAGCGGAAATTGTTTCGGAATATAAAAATATTCATTATGAATATTTCTCGTACTTGTCGGAAACTCTCCTGATTCCGCAGCTGCGTAAGAGCTATTCGGTGATAGTAAATGATAAGGTTGTTGAGATCAATTACAAAGACTGCCTTAGCAAGCCGGGCATAATGGATAAGCTGGAAGGAATTCGCTTAACGGTAAAGCATCCCCCTTCATAAGCACATCTCGTGCTTTGAGGTGTGTTTATGAAGGGGAAGATCGAGGTTCGAATCCTCGGTGCCTCACCATTTTTGCGTGAATTTTTCGGAAGGAGGATAATGAAATGCCGGATAACAATTTACATAGCATTAATAAACTGCAAGATGACATAAAAACAGAAAAGTGGTTGTCTGTATTTTTGCCCAAGGAAAAACGTCAACAGATAAAGGAGTTAGAAACCTCTTTGGCTAATATGATTCATTTGATTGAATCTTTTAACAAATACTTTTCAGATGCTGGTTGGTGTGCATATGACTCTATAAATATGCCGCTTATGGAGAACGCAGTTAAAGCATATGAAGCGTGCGGGATTGATGCCGGTGAACAGGTACTAATTCAATACTATCAAACCGATGTAAAAGATATTATGCATTGGTTGAAAAATAAAGCCAAACCCTTTAGGGAACGATATGAATTAATTAAATGCGCATTTGACGATCATTTTGCCGAACGCTATCATGCGAGTGTCCCTCTGTTTCTAATCATAATCGATGGTGCAGTTAATGATTACACTAAAAGCAAAGGTTTCTTTGCAGAAGGAACCGATGTTTCCGCCTGGGATTGCTTGGTGGGCTGTGGCGATGGGCTAACAAAATTAAAAGACATATTTAACAAGGGCAGAAACAAAACAAACCACGACGAAATTCGATTGCCGTATCGTAATGGCATTTTGCACGGTCGAGATCTAAATTATGCTAACAAGTATGTCTCTTGTAAATGTATATCGTTAATGTTTGCTTTAGCTGATTGGATGAATATGAAAGACAGCGAAAATACTCGAAAGCAAAAATTTGAAAAAGAGTGTAATCCGCCGCCTATTTCAGAATCATTGAAAAAGATAAAGCAAAATGCAATCGACAGGCAAGAAATACAGAAATGGGTCAAGCGAGATATTAAAATCGGAGAAACTATCTCCGCAACTCCAACAATCGAGGAATGCAAGGATTTCCCATATCTATTACCGCTAATTAGCGCATTTAATGCTTGGAGCACCCGTAATTATGGTTCATTATCTGTTTGGTTCAAAAATGTTTTCTCATATGAATCTTCTGACAAAAAACGAGCAGGAGAATGTAGAAAACTTTTTGATCACAAAAATCTGATTTCTTATGAATTGGAAGAAATAGAAGAACGTGCTCTTGCTCTAACTAAAATTGTTGTATTGGTGAAATGGGAAAGTAATAGCATCGTTCATGCTGAACACTTTGAATTTGGTTGCTCATATCAACAAGAAGACGGAAACGTGGGATATCCTTGGAAAAACAACGGAGCTTGGATTTTTATACCGTGGAAAATACAAGGATTGTATAAATGACTGGTTTGACTGTCAAAGAGGAAGAAGGGACATACAACTCCTTTGATTTATCCGCATATTCAATCTTTTGTACTCGTTTTCAAAATTCATATGTCATTACGACAATTCATAGTTCAACTGTTTATATTCTACCACCACATCTGTCCCATAAACCGTATAACTGCGTCACCGTGTCGCACTTCTTAAACATCAAAGAACGGCAGTGCGGTTACTCAGCAATTAATCTCTCTTAATCTTCACCGAGCAGAGCAGAGCACTCCCGCAATCCCAGCAAAAGAAAACTGCGCAAAATGTCGCACCCATAAAAAAACACCTTGCCGCAGTATAATTCTGTAGCAAGGTGTAAGTTATTCGCAATTCAAAACTGCATGATATTAACTTATGTCGCACCATTTTGCACAATCCGTGACAAAAATTACTGTAATTTTCACCATTGTTTTTTGCTGTTTCAAAAATTATCAGCGAATTCTTAATCCGAATCCACTAACGCAGTTATTCTATTTTGCACATCCTAACTATTGACAAATAGCCTTTATTTATACCACATATCAATTTAAAACCAGGTATTTCTGCTTGGCTTTTTCGTCAGACAAACCTGTGCCGCCGGGTATGGCTTTGTATCAAGATTTTTTAGAACATAAAAAATACCCCATCGCAACTAAATGCAATGGGGCTTTCTATCTGGAGCTAATACCCGGATTCGAACCGGGGACCTCATCCTTACCAAGGATGTGCTCTGCCGACTGAGCCATATTAGCAAACTCCTGACGGTTATTTATTATATCATATCATATCGACTTTGTCAAGGAAAATTTACGAATTTTAAAGGAGATACACCGTGACAGGTTTATTAACGTACAATGTATTCCCATAATCAAACAAACCGCATTGTTGTGCGGTTTGTAATTGGTACGGGTAACAGGACTTGAACATAAATTTTGCCGTTTTGCAACGTTTTGTAAAATGCCGTAATTCCGCATTATATAAGGGATTAAAGCTGTTTATCGTTTTGTATCGTTTAGCGATTTTTTGGGGATTATTTTATCGTATAATCCCCAAATAATCCCCAAAACAATCCCCAAATTAACCGCTTTTTTTGCGCCGATTATCGAGTACATTTGCTACCGCTTCGAGTGCTTCTGCGCGTGCTTTTTGGAAAGCGTGAGCGTAAATGTTTAACGTTGTTGTCGTTTTAGAGTGTCCGAGTGTCGACGCTACTGTCGTAATATCTGTGCCGCTGTTGATAAGTAAACTTGCATTCAGATGTCTGAAGCTGTGCAACGAAACGAGCGGTAAGTCGTTCTTTTCGGCGGTTCGTTTGTACCAGTTTGAAAACGTCGAAGAATTCATCGGAACAAATTTGTCGGTCGTGAATATTCTCGTTTCCTCGTTCCACAGAACGTCGCCGTATTCATATAGACTTCTCTGTTCGACTTGCAGTTTTTGAAGCGTGTCGATGACGTGTTCGGGTAATTTCAGAATGCGGTTACTCGATTTTGTTTTCGGCGTTGTGTCATAGTGTCCGAGAGCCTTGCTGTAATGCGCTGTGCGCTTGATTTGAACAATGTTCAACCGAAAATCTATGTCGTCCCATTGTAGACCCAAAACTTCGCCAGCACGAAAACCGCCGTAAAGCGCCAGCTTGAAAAACGCTTGATATTTCAGCGGTGCGGTTTCGAGAATGTCAAGAAAGCGGTCGGCTTCGTCAATCGAAAGCATTTTTCTGTCGGGTTCGGTTAACGTCGGCAGAGTGCAATGCTCACACGGATTATGAGCAATAACGCGTGTACGCACGGCATAATCGAAAACCGACGAAACAAAACTGATGTAATTTTTTACCGTTTTCGGCGATAAGCCTTGCGCCTTTTCGATTTTTTCAAAAACCGTTTCAGCGTCGCATTCAAGCAGTGCGGCGATTTTTTTTGCCGTTGTCAATAAAATCGGCTTGCCGTTTCCAAAATCTTTCAACGTTTGCAGGTTTGTGCCAACGTCGCGCGCAAGACGCTTTTGTGAATAGCCGTGTTGCTGTATCAAACTTCGAAAATCAGCCTTGCAAACGGCAACAGTTTTTTGCGCTTTGCGTTCTTTGCATAGAAACGCGATGAGTTTATCGATTTCGCGCGGTGTGACACGGTCGAGCCGCAAATGCCCGATTTGAGAATACACGCGCGGTTTTAACTGTTCGTAATACGCGAGCGTCGACGGTTTCAGCGTTCGGCTTGCAACGTCGTTGAGGTAGCTTTCAGCGAATGGTTGAAATTTGACAGAAGCAACGACCGCGCCCTCGCTTTTGCAACGTTGTTCAAATTCTGCGACGGCGGCTTGTAACGCTTTTTCAAGCTGTTTCGGTGTAAGGTTCGGTTTAGACGGTTTCCACGTCATACTCTGTTTGATTTGTCGTGAGCCGTCCGCACTGTAACCACAACTCACTGTAATGCGGTAGCTGTCGCCGCGCCTTTCGACACTTGCCATAAAAAAATTCCTCCTTAATTTATATTATATATAGTATATCACAAAATCGCAAAAAATTCAACACTAATCAACGCAAAGACGCAAAATCCAACTATTTTTTTGTGCAATTTGCACAAAATATTAAAAAAGTATTAAAAAAGTATTATTTTAGTATTAAGGTATTTTTTCACAAATCCCATAGCAAAGCCGTTTGTAGCCATTATGCAATATTTGGTAAATATACCAAATAAAACAAGACGAAAAAATAAACAAAGTTACGCAAAAATGCTTAAATATGTAAGAAAATCGCTTGTAAACGCTGTGGACTTGTGTTACAATAGCAACAGTGATGAGTGGTGGCTTCACTTGATGGGTCGCCATACTTCGCTGTTTTGAGCAAAAAGTGAACGCTTGACGAGCCTTGAAATTCAAGACTGGTTTAGCGTTCTTTTTTTTAAAATTTGAAACGAAAGGAATTTTTAACGATGACAGCAAAAATCGAAATGGGTGAGCTCCCGAGAATGCTCACGATAAGGGAAATTGCCAGCACAGGACTTTTACCCGAACACGCATTGCGTCAGCTGGTGCGAGAGGGTAAAATCCCTTGTGTTTTCGCAGGTCGCAAAGCGCTGATTTGCTTTGACAGACTGTGCGAAATGCTTGCGAGCGGCGAATTGAGGTGAGGGCGACGGAAAACGGAACGATTACTAACGTCGGCATTGACAAAAAAGCGCTTCAGGAGTTTCTGCGCTCGGTTCAACCGCCAGTGCTCACGCCTGAAAACCTGTCGGAGTGGCTCGATAAACACGGTATTTCTATCGGCTACGACGAAATCGCAAAAACGCTCGTTGTCGGTGGGCTTTGGGACGAAAACCCCGAACAAATCGAAGCCAATCTGCCCGCCTTGGTTTTTTCGAAAATTCAAACCGAGTTTCAGCGGTGCACGCTTCAAATGGTTCAGGCGTACATTTCGATTATCGCAAGCCGAAACGTTGTCAACCCAGCAAAAAACCTGATTGAGCCTGTCGAGTGGGACGGTGTGAGCCGACTGCCTGAAATTTTTGTGATACTCGGCATTTCGGGCGATGAGTTGAGCAAAACACTTGTAAAAAAATGGTTATTCCAGTGCGTGAGCTTGCTTTACAACAGCGTTGCTTTGCCATTCGGTGCGGACGGCGTTCTCGTTCTCGTTGGCAAGCAGGGCATCGGCAAAACGTGCTTTTTTCGTGGGCTTGCCGTTGAAAGCAATTTGTTCGGCGAGGGTAAAAGTTTAAATTTTTCTGATAAGGATTCGTTGATTTCTGCAACAGGTTACTGGCTTACCGAGCTCGGCGAGATTGAAAGCACGCTGAAAGGCGACCGTGAGCGTCTGAAGGCGTTTATAACGTCGACCGTTGACGAATTCCGCCGTCCTTACGCAAGAGCCTCGACGAAAGCATTGCGACGTACCAGCTTTTGCGGTTCGGCGAATAGTGCCGATTTTCTGACCGACCAATCAGGCAACCGCCGTTTTTGGACTGTGCCAGTCGAGAAAATCGACCTCGAGCGGCTCGATAAGCTGAATGTTTTGCAACTTTGGGCTGAAATCAAAACGCTTTCTGACGCAGACCGTCAAGCGTTTCGATTAACTCCCGAAGAGCGAGAAGCCCTTGCAAATCGTAACTGCAACCACACACAATTTTTACCAGCCGAAGCAGAATGCGCCGACCTACTCGCCGATGTCAGTTGCAGTGCTTATCGTGTCGAGTGGATTTTACAATCCGTTACCGATTTTAAGGAACGCAATTCAGTGTTAAAAAATTACAGCGTCCGCACAATCGGGCTTGCTCTCGACAAACTCGGCGTTACAGCCAGCGTAAAAAAGGTTGGCGGAAAAACAATGCGAGCACGGCTCTTACCACGTCGGATTTACAACAACGGTGTTTTTTAAACGTGAAAGGTTACGCAGTTACGCAACGGTTACGGATATTTTTAGACTATCTGTAACCGTGCCAAACCGCATTGTTAAGCCATTTACAAGCATTCGGTTACAGAGTTACAGATAACTTCTAAATGAGAACAAAAAATATAATAATATAATATATAGGGAGAGGGCGTAACTTGCGTAACTTCTGTAACCGTAACCGACTTTGAAAGCGAATATTTCGCACAACAAAGCCGTTTGAGAGGGTTTCATATAGCGGTTACGCAAGAAATTGTTCCGTAACCGTATTTGTAACCGAAACCGATTTGACTACGAAAGGAAATAAAATGGAAAAATATCTCAAAAAGTTAATTGACAGGCTCGAGGTCGAAAACCTCAGACTTCAAAACACGAACGACCGCTTGTGCCGTGAGTGCAACCGCCTGAAGCGTGAAAACGCAAAGCTCCGAAACGCCGTTGCCGAACTTGTGGGCGATAGGCTGACCGCTTGCGAGCTCCTCGGCGAGCGACAGTGTGAAAGTGAGGTTCGCCAGTGACAATAAAATCCGAACGAAAAATTGCAACCCGAAAAGGCTGTGGCATTTTTTTACAGGAAATCGAGGACGACCGATATGCTACGCACTGTGTGCAATATGCAGGAAATGGAAAATATTTCAAATCGTTCAAAGAAGCCGAAGCCTACATTTATAAACGTTGGCGCATTCGACTTGCAGGTGACGACGTTACAGCGAAAAGGGGGTGAAATGTATGGCAAAAACTGTAAGTAACGAAAAACTTCTCGAAACTCTCCTCGTTTACGGCAACGCAGAAAGAGCCGCTAAAGCACTCGGTGTAACTCGCAATGCGATTTATAAGCGACTTCAGGACGAAACTTTTCGAGCGCAATACACAACGGCTCAGAGTGCCGTTATCAATGCCGTTTCGCTTGAACTGACTGCCGTTATTAGCGACGCTGTCGGCACTTTGCACGATGTCGCAACAAACGACGTTGCAAGCGATAACGCCCGAATTTCAGCGAGTAACGCACTCCTAACGCATTGCAACCGATACGTCGAAACCGCAAGCATTCTCCGCAGGCTCGACGCACTCGAAGCGGCAAGCAGAACCAACGAAAATATTAACGAAAGGAAACAGAAAAATGACAATTAAAGGAAAAATCAAAAACTCAATCGAAAACGGTTACAGTATTATGAGCCGTTTTGAAAACGACGTGAAGCGCATTCGCAACATTTACGGCGACTGCAAGGACGAAATTCTCGACGCAAAAATCAAAGAAGTTGCCATTCGCAGAGATTTTGACCTCATTCAGAACCGCAAGGCACTTGCAAGCGTTCTCGAGAGGTTTAAGAACGACGCAATAAAACGTTGCGCTATAACCGCCGACGATATTCCCGAAAAAACTTTTATGCTTCTGACGAGCACCGTTCCGCTTGATGTGAGCGACCTCGAGAGGTCTTTCGACGTTGGCAACGACGCAACGAAGCGGCTTGTTTTGAAGCGTTGCGAGCGTGACGGCATTGCGCTTAACCGCAGTGTTTTTACGCCTGAGGACTATGTAAACGGTTGTTCAAGTATGCTGACATTTTATGACAGCGCACTTCAGCGTCCGCAGTGGGCTTCTCTTTGGTTGAGCGACCTCGACGCCGTTTGCCCGCCTTGCATCGCAGGAGCAACCGATGAGAATTTATAACCGACGGCTCGACGCACTTGAGGAAGCCGTTCGGAATGCTTCAGAATGCACCGCCGTCGCTCGAATGGTGCGGGACGGTAAACTATACGACGGAATTCCAGACAGCGAAAAAGACCTTTATTCGCAATACTGGAATATTCCGCGCGATGTGTTGGAAGCGGTCGAATTTGCCGTCAACGGTTCGCTCGATTTTCCGTTGCAGCTGAAGCCGAATGAACCGCTTGTAAAAATTGTAAATGAGGTTGAAAAACTTGTAACCGAGACATAAAAAAGAATGCGACTTGCCTTTATCGACAGGTCGCAATTTTTTTAAAAATTTTATCAATAATCCCCAAACAATCCCCAAAACAGACAAAACGCAAAAAATTAAACTTAACAAACCGCATAACAGAGCCATTTGTTAAGTTTAAATGTTGGTACGGGTAACAGGACTTGAACCTGCACGCTTTCGCACCAGAACCTAAATCTGGCGTGTCTGCCAATTCCACCATACCCGTATATAAAAACGACGCTGAACGTTCAGCGTCGTATGGCGGAAAGAGAGGGATTCGAACCCTCGAACGGGTATTAGCCGTTACACGATTTCCAATCGTGCGCCTTAGACCAGCTCAGCCATCTTTCCACGACTTAAATATTTTATCATATTTTAGTTGCATTGTCAAGAACTTTTTGAAAAAAGTTCTTCAGAGCAAATTCCCAAAGTAAGTTCCACAGTGGTAATTTGAGTGGAACTTACTTTAATAAGAAAAATGTGGTAATATTTTGTGTTGGGAGGAGTTTACCCGGAATGAAACGTGAATTATCCGTGAAAGTTGCGTTGTGTAGCTTACTCGGATAATTACATACTTTATTTTTTTACAAAAAATTGTGCTTTTTTCTCTTGACAAACACTATATGTTGTGGTATAATTTAAAAACAACAAACGAATGTACTTACTGCTTTTATATACAGTAAATTGAAAGGAAGATAATTATGGTAAAAGTAAATGTAAAGAACGGCACGCTTGATCAGAAAGAGATAGATGCCTATGTTCAGTATGCGATTGAAGCTAATCCGGGAAAACTGGTAACCGAACTTGATATAAATCTTGACGGTGATTATGTCGATCTTACATATCATTTCGGTGAAATTCCGTTTGATCGCATCCGCCGTATCACAGGATATCTTGTTGGTACACTTGACAGATTTAATAACGCTAAAAAAGCTGAAGTTCAGGATAGAGTAAAGCACAGCATTACTCCTGAGGCTGAAGAAGATATTTATGTCACTGCTTAAACCGTCATTGTTCTCCAAAAAATGACAGTATATATTTAAGGCTATCCGCCCATACTTTTATTGGAAAATGAAAGCATGGGCGGTGGTTTTTTGTATTACAACAAGGTTGAGATAAGCGGTGTCAATACAGCAAAATTAAAGGTGCTCAAGGAGTCTGAAAAGATGGAACTTCTGCAAAAAATGCGTGACGGAGATCCTAATGCCAGAGAAGAGCTTATAAACGGCAATCTCCGCCTTGTACTGAGCGTTATACAGCGATTTTCCGGCAGGGGGGAGAACGCTGACGATCTGTTTCAGGTCGGCTGTATAGGGCTTATGAAAGCAATTGACAATTTTTGCCCTGATTTTAATGTCAGGTTCAGTACGTATGCCGTGCCTATGATAATGGGCGAATTGCGTCGGTACTTGCGCGATTCCGGCTCGATCCGTGTCAGCCGCTCAATGCGGGACCTTGCATATAAAGCTATGCAGGCAAGGGAGAAGCTGACTAACGAACACTCGAAAGAACCGACGATAGAGCAGATAGCAAAGGAGATCGACGCAAAGCGTGAGGACGTAGTAATTGCACTTGAGGCAGTAAGCGATCCGATATCGCTGTATGAGCCTGTTTTTTCTGAATCGGGCGACACAATATATATGATGGATCAGATAGGCGACAATAACGATGATAAGAACTGGCTTGACGAAATTGCTTTGAAAGAGGCAATAATAGGGCTTGATGACAGAGAAAAGAATATTCTTAAACTCCGCTTTTTCCGTGGAAAAACACAGGTAGAAGTAGCACATGAAATAGGTATCAGCCAGGCGCAGGTATCAAGGCTCGAAAAAGGCGCGCTCGGTAAAATAAAAAAAGCATTATAAACTAAAAATTTAAACATATCGACTTGTGCAATTACGCATAGTATGTTTTAATATAAAATAAGCGTGTGTTGACCGTGAAGGTTGACAAACGCTTTTTTGTTTACATTTATTGAAAACCCGCCTTTTATATGTTATACTGAAAACAGGGGTGAGCGTATGAAACGTAAAATAAACAGAAATACGATATTGAATATTGCGATCGTTGTACTTGTAGTAATATGTGCGGCGCTGTGTCGGTGCTTTGACAGACTTGCCGAAATTCCTGTATTACGGATCTGCAGAAGCTTAATATACATCGTATTGTTTTTGTGGTGGGGAGTTATGCTAAGAAAGCGTATAGTGCAGGTGCAGGCAAAGCGGTTTATGACAGCCATTTCGTTTCTTATAGTTTTTTGGGTACTGGTCAGAACCGTAAAATTCATTTTTGTTGAAAACCCTACAGTTATCCGCTTGCTGTGGTATTCTTACTATATACCTATGATATTTATTCCCGTGCTTTCGCTTTTAGTTACTCTTTCATTGGAAAAATCGGAAAATTATCAAATATCCGGAGTTAAGATATTGTTGTTTTCATTTTCTGCCATACTGGTTGCAACAGTGCTTACAAACGATTATCATTGCTTCGTTTTCAAGTTCCCGGAAAATGTACAGGTGTGGAGCGACAGTGATTACAGTTATTCGTTCGGATACTGCATTATTGCTATTTTTATACTTTTCTGCACTGTCAGCGCTCTTGCGGTGTTGATATACAAATGCCGCATACCAAAGACCAAAAAAATGATCGTTCTGCCTGTCATTCCTGTAGCTCTGATGGTAATATACAGTGTTTTATATGCTTGCGGTGCAATATCAAGCGGCACGATATTGCATAAGATCTCGGGTGATATGACGATTACAGCAAGTCTGCTGATAATGCTTACATTTGAATGTTGTATTTACAGTGGGCTGATTCGTTCCAATACCCATTATATCGAATTGTTATGTCCGTGTACGCTTCAGACGCTGATAACCGATGATGATTACAATGTTTTGCTGGCATCGGACTGTGCGGAAATGCTGTCTAAAGAGGAGATGAGGTCTGCGGAAAAAATGCCGGTAACAATAAGCCGCGGTAAACGCCTTTCATCAACAAAGATCAAGGGCGGTCATGTCCTTTGGTTTGATGATCTGTCAGAACTTGAGGAGATCAACGAAAAGCTGGCTGAAATGAAAGATGATCTGAAGGAGGAATATGATCTTTTATGTGAAGAATATGAGCTTAAGAACAGAGAAGCCCATATTCTTGAAAGAGATAGGATATACGACCGAATACAGAAAGATACCGCAGGTCAGATAAAAGCTCTGAACAGTCTTATTGACAGATTTGAATTGGAAGAAAATGAGAATGAACGTAAAAAGCTTCTTGGCAGAATGGTGATAATAGGCGCATATCTGAAACGAAGAAATAATCTAATATTCCTCTCCGAGAAATCCGATATGATAAGTGAAACAGAGCTTTATCTTGCATTTCGCGAACTGATTGACAACCTTGAATTGTACGGCGTTACCTGTGGGCTTGATATAAAAGCGGATACTCCTTTGCCATCGTGTACTATCACTGAAATGTTTGATACTTTTGAGAAAATTCTGGAGCTGTCGCTTGAAAGCATAACTGCAGTCAACGTTGTTATAAACCGTAGCGAAAACGCTTGTAAAATGACTGTAATATCCGATGCCGTATCCGATCTGAGCATATTAAACGGCAGCAGGATAAGCGCAGTGCGCGATGATGACGGAGAGTGGCAGATAACATATACCGGGGAGGCGGAAAAATGTTTGACATAGGCAGAAAATTCAGGCTCAGAAGAGCTGTAAAAGAAGCATTCGATAATCTTCCTATCGGTATATGCTTTTTTGACAGAAACGGTATGGTTACATTATGTAATACACAGATGAATAAGCTTGTGTATGAGATCAGCGGGAACGATATCCGATATATAGACGACATATTTAATTTGCTCGGTGAAGAAAGAAGCTCGGGCGGCACAGTCATTATGGTCGACGGTAAAGCATGGCGTTTTAGACCGGATATCGTTATTGATGAATACGAAGACTGTTATACGCAGATAACCGCTACAGATGTAGACGAATTGTATGCATACAGGTTAAAACTCGAAGAAACAAGCAGAAAGCTCGAACGGGCGGGCGAGCGTATGAGAAAGCTGACCGAGAACATCAGAACGGTCATACGCGAGGAAGAAATACTCGGTATGAAGATCCGTGTTCATGATGATATAGGCAGGAGCGTGATCGCGACCCGCAGTTTGCTTAACAATAACCGTCCGACAAATGAACTTGACCTTACTGTGTGGAAAAATGCGGTCAGGCTTCTTATGAGGGATAACGAAAAGAACAGCGGTACATACAGCTATGATATATCGGAACAGCTGAAAGAAACGTCTTCTGTTCTCGGGATTGAAATAAATATTACCGGAGATATTCCCGATTTATTTTATAACAAGATATTCATCACAGCGGTCAGAGAGTGTGCGTCAAATGCAGTACGTCATGCAGGCGCAGCAAAGCTGAACGTAAAATGCAGTAAATGCGGCGGAAGACAATGGATAGCCTTGTCAAATGACGGAAGAGCTCCGGATAGTACCGTTACTGAGGGCGGCGGTCTTTCATCGCTTCGTGACAGAATAGAAAAAAGCGGCGGGACAATGAACATAAACTCATATCCGTTTTTTGAGCTTGTAATATCTTTCCCGCTTAAAAAGGAGGTAACGCTATGACGCAGGTACTGATAGTTGAAGATCAGAAAATGATAAGGGAAAGCCTTGAAAATATGGTTACACAGACAGACGGCCTCAGACTTGCAGGCTCTCTGTCCTGTGCTGCACTTGCCGAGCAATACTGTATGCGGAGCGATATCGACCTGATACTTATGGATATTTGCACAGAAAATGACGAAAGTGGATTTGTCGCTGCAGAAAAGATAAAGAAACGCTTTCCGACAATAAAAATAATCATCATAACATCTATGCTTGATTACTGCTATCTTGATAAGGCGAGGAATGTTGGGGCTGAAAGCATCTGGTTCAAAGATGCAAGCGCAGAAGAGCTGCTCAGCGTTATAACGAGGACGATAGACGGGGAGTGCGTATATCCCGACAAAATGCCGGAAGTACCGGTCGGTAACGCTACCAGTTACGAGTTTTCCGATGCCGAGATTAGAGTTCTGCGTCTTCTTGTGGAAGGTATGACATATAAGGAGATGGCACAGGAGCTTTGCGTTACTCCCGATTGTGTCAAGGCGCACGTCAGCAGTATGCTTTCTAAAACAGGTTATTCCTCAAAGACCAAGCTTGCCGCAGTTGTAACCTCAAAAAAACTGATTGTTAACGGATTTTGACATAAATTTTCAGCATTTACTTATAATTTACCCATTTGGGTAATGGCATAATTGGAACGGTATGGTATAATAACCTCAGATAAATAATTGCATTGCTTTTATAAAGCTGGCTGAGAAATACACTAAAGGCAAGGTCTGTATGCAGAAATGAGTTTAAAAAAGGGGCGGAGTATATGGGCTTTTTTGAAAGAATGAAAAAATACAATTATAATGATGTAATTGAGATCTATGCGTCCTGCGGTCATATGTGTTACACCTATAGCTATAACTTCGATCTTGTTAAAAGCGGTGATAAATGGCTGTTCAGCTGTAATTGCTCGGTAAGCGACAAAGAAGAAAGAGTCAAATCGGATAACCGTGAGATAACGCAGGAAGAAGCAGAAAACGTAATCAAAGCGGCAGAGGAAAGCGATCTTGCGGATAAGATCAAGAAATACCGACCAAGACCGTTAAGCCGTGTGGTTTTTGTATGCGATGAAACGATGTATTCGAGCAACCTGAAGTTTGCAGACGGCACTAATCTTAATGCAGAATGCAAGGTCAGCGAAAATGTTAAGGATTTGTTTTATGCTCTGGCAGAAAAGTACGGAGAGGAAGAGGCTTCCTGATTTTGCAGGGATAACACTACAGTCTGCTATATTGTTAATAAGATATGACGATAGTCAACTGCGTAAATATGCAAACAATAATTATAAGGTAAAAAAGCTGATAAGCTTAAATAAAGATGAAACAGGAGGAATATAATGGGACTTTTTGACAGACTTAAAAACACAGCGGCAAGCGCTGTAGGAAGTGCGGTAAACAATGCCGCAATGTCTTTGGGCAATAAGAGCGAAACATTTACATTCACGGCACTTCCGGAAAGTCTTGCACAAATGCAGGCACTGCCTGAGGCAAATCTTGATTCGCCGTTCAAAACTGCCGCTCTTACAGTATGCGCACTTTGCGCTTATGCGGCGGACAAAAATATCGGTACGGAAATGCTCAACTGGTTGAGAGGACCGCGCCCGCTAAACGGCGCTGAAATTTCATTCCTCAATGACCGTTTCCGTGACGGAAAGACCTATATCCCGTTCTCATATTTTGAGGGAGCAACACCGGATAATGATTACACGCCTTCAGAACCGTTCAGAGTAACAGTGCAGAGCACACACGTTTCAGGCGAGGAGCAGGGCTATATGAAGCTGTTTATTCCTTGCGGCGGCGCAGACAGCCCAAGACCCATAAAACTGCGTATGAAGGGCGACGGCAAATGGTTCTTATGGGAGCAGTACCTGCTTACAGGTATACGCACACCCAAATCCGCAGACCCCTGGGCATAAGCTGTAACGGCTTATGTTCGCATAAATCAGGAAAATTCAGAGTATGAAAGGATGAATAGTATGAATCTTATTGGTAAATGGAAAGTTAAAGAATTGCCGGTTTATCCCGAACCGGGTAAAATGATTTTCGTAGCGGTTGAAGACTTCCCGAAGTATATCACTGACGAGGATCTGCTTAACGATTATATGCAGCAGGCATCTTTTATTTACGAATTTTGCGAAGACGGCACGGTTGAAACAATGATGCCTATTCCGGAAGAAATGATGGAAAAGGCAAAGGAGCAGGGAGCTAAGATAAAAGATAACTACGGAGTAATCGACACTACCGTGTGGAAGGAAGAAGACGGTAAGTTATTCTATGATACAAAAATAAACGGTACTGTTATGGACGAGCCTGTTTCTTCATTTGCTGAAATAAAGGAAGCGGAAGACGGCACTATCCGTTTTAACGCAGGCTTCACCGTTTTAGAAAGAGTATGATCTCCTTGTTGATCGGGGGAGTTACCACCGTATGCTGCGGCATACGGTGGTTCTTTTTATAAATCTCCCGGTTTTGTCTTGAAATCTTCCTGATAAAGTGCTATAATCATACGTCGAGTGATCAAGAAAAGAAGGTTATTTTTTGGCAGAAAAAGCAAGATCCGTTTCCCCTGAATTTTTCGGAACAGAAAGCGTGTGGAAGATAATGCTCCGTATCGCTCCGCCAATAATGCTGGCTCAGCTGATACAGGCAATGTACAATATAATCGATAGTCTGTTTGTCGGACAGTATTCCGATGACGGTCTGACCGCCCTGTCGGCTATCTATCCCGTTCAGCTTATCATAATAGCTCTTGCGGTCGGTACGGGAGTTGGGACCAATACGCTTATGGCAAAGCAGTATGCGCTGAGGGACGAAAAAGGCGCAGATCATACGGCAGGTGTCGGAACTGTGCTCGCAGTGATAATGTGGGCACTGATCTCTGCAATATCAATAGCGTTTATGGGATCATATGTTGCTATATCAGCTCAGTCGCCTGTTGCAATGCAGTACGCAAACGAGTACGGTATGATAGTAAGCATAGGAAGCATAGGACTTTTCCTTGAAGGAAACTGGACAAAGGTACTTCAGTCGGAAGGAAATATGAAGCTGCCTATGCTCGCTCAGATCGTGGGGGCGGTAACAAATATCGTTCTTGATCCGTTGCTTATCTTTACTGCAGGACTTGGGATCAAAGGTGCGGCAATAGCGACCGTTACAGGTCAGATAGCCGCGGCAGCTATCGTCGGAGTAAAAGGCGCACGAAAGCCGCCTGAAATAAAGCGTATCCCGTCTATCGCAAAAAGCATATACAAGCTCGGTTATCCCTCAATATGTATGCAAGCGCTTTACACTGTTTACATAGCAATTCTGAACATTATACTTGCGGGATTTTGCGACGAGGCTGTGACCGTGCTCGGACTTTATTATAAATTGCAATCGTTCTTCTTTATTCCGCTTCTGGGCTTGCAGACGTGCATAGTACCTGTACTCAGCTACAATTATACATCGGGAGATTATCTCAGATGCAGAAGGATTTTCCGCAACTCACTGATAATTTCCGGTGTATTTATGATACTCGGCGTATTGTCGTTTGAGCTTATCCCCACTCAGCTTATAGGGCTGTTTACTCAGAGCGAAACGGTAAAAAGCATAGGCGCAGTGGGTTTCCGACTGATAGGAGCAAGCTTTATCCCCGCCGTATTTTCGTTTATGACACCGGTTTTCTTTCAATCGATAGGTTATTCCAAGACCAGTACGTTCCTTTCCGTATTACGTCAGCTTATCTGTCTGGTGCCGTTATTCTGGATATTCTCGTTTATCGGTCTGGATTACGCATGGCTTGCATTTCCGCTGACCGAGGTAATTACAGGAGCTATCGGTATGGGAATGTACTATTATGCTGTAAAACGTTTTTGAATTATGATATAAAAATTCCCCGTTTATCTTTTGGTAAACGGGGCTGATCTTTATAGGCTCTGTAATAAATGATGGGAAAACCAAGAACCGAAATACAGAAAAACTCCGCTCTTGTTAGACAGGGTCCCATAAAGAAGTATTCAAAACCAAGTTAAAGACAAATACAGCAGATCAAAAAAGCTCAGTAGATTGTAAACTCACAAGCTACCGAGCTTTTTTAGTTGTTTAGCAACGTGGTTTGAGAACCGTGACTAACCTGTGATTATAAGCGGATTTAAATCACCTTTATGTAATAATCTATTTAATAACGTAATAGTGTGGGTCAAGGATTATTTCGCTTCCGGATTCCTCTAGCCACAAATCAATTATTGTGAACAGTTCTTTTATTCTTTTGGCTATAATATACCCATAGCAATCTTGAATTACAACCTGTTTTGAGGCGTTTTCGTAATTGCAATTACACAAAGAACCTCCTTGAACAACTGAATACTTATTATCATCAATGTGCTTTAAAAGAATAACGGACCTCGGCGGATTTTGAGAATTTTCGCTGTACATATCTCTTATTATATATATGCTCTCTGTTATTTCTTTAAAAAGATTAGGAGAAAAATGAGGGTCAATCGTATGATTCCACATATCAATCCAATCAATTAACTCTATGACAGCTTCTTTCCATCCATCTTTAAAGTAATTACAGCTCAATAGTTGATCGAGTATTTTCTCTAAGCTGTTTTGTGACTCTTCATAATCAAAGAGATAATAAAATCCTAAGGTTTTTGTTTGGGAAAGGGTATATGCCATCTGTTCAACTGATAACTCATCTAATTCTGATAAACGTACAGATAAATTAATATCCTTCTCAAAATCGAATATATTAACAATGTTGCGAGCAATTTTAAGAATGATATAATCGATTTTCTTTTTTATATGGTCTTCAATAGGATTATAAAGTTGACCCTTTTTAAATAAATCACTTATATTTAGAGAAATAATTTCGGAAATATGTTTTTTATTCTCTGAATTGGGCGTATATGCTGTTACTCTGTTATGATTAATATCAAAAGGTAAATCTTCTATTTTACCTGTTTGAGAATTAAACAAGCATATTATTTTACTCCACCCCAATGTTTTGATTGCATATCCCAATTCTATAAGAACATTTGGGTTTGGCATTTGATTTTCGTTTATAGAAATATCACATATAAAAAATTTGCTATGATTGATCTTGTTGAAAATTGAGGTGCGAATATCTGGACTTCCCAATTCATCTTTGGTGTCTCTATCTATGCAAGCAACAATTCTATTATCCTTGTTAATTTCTTTAAGAGCGACCTCTATTGCAGCTTGAATAAAACTCCTGTTAGTTTTATTAGGTAGATTAGATTGCCACGAATAAAAAATAGAAACTTTCATTTTAATACACCCTTGATATGTACGATATTATTATCTTTTAATTATATTCGAAGCAAGTTCCTTGCGGACGTAACGGAAACCGTCCTTGTAGAAATCCAGCCACGAAAGCAGCATATTCTTATATTTCATAAGAGGTCCGCATATGTCGAAAACCATTACTTTCATAATAATCCCTTATAAAGACCTCAAATACAACCCATACTCATAGCTATCGCCCTGATACTTCTCGCTTATCCTGCCAATCAACTGTGTGAATCCTAGCTTTGAATATATGTGTATAGCCATTTCATTATCATCTTCAACGCCTATTGTAAATTCGGAATAGCCTTTTTCTGAAAGTATGGAAACTACCTCGTTCATCAAAAACTGACCATATCCTTTGCCTTGAAAATCTTCATGAACACGGAAAGCAAATAGATAAACACGCTTATTTCTTACAGCAAATCTTTCATCGCTATGAACATAGGCAACATAGATCTCGCCTATCAGGTTACCATCTTGAAACAATCCGAATATATCAATTTTTCCCTTGTTAATATCTCTTGTGTTTTCAGCAATCATTTCATCTGGGTCGTTATAATCAAAGAGTTGAAACAACAGCTTTATTTCATCTGTGTTTATTATTCTAACATTCATTATAAATTCTCCAAAGTTTCTATCATTTCCCGCCAATCCCTTACGCTCAAATATTCAAAGTCGGCATTGGCATTATTATTTGTATCGCTATAATAAACAGGAAAAATTCCTGCGTTATTTGCACCGACAACATCATTTGAGTAGCTATCCCCGCAATACCACACCTTGTTAGATGTCAATCCGGATTTCATCAATGCAATTTCAAATAGACGCTTATCGGGTTTTCGTATCATATAATCACAGGAGGATATTATAAATTCAAACCGATTGTTAGGGAGTAATCTGTCAAAACGCTCCTTTATTGCTTCGCCTGACCACGCATTGTTGCTGATTACCGCAGTACGAATACCTGCTTGATTAAGATAATCTATCATTTCATCTGCATAAGGCATAATTGCTCCTTGTGAAGCAGCAGTCCAAAAAATTATTTCGTGATCCAAAGGCGTCAATGAAAATTCTATGCCCAAATGTTCGAATGCAAGGCGGTTTCCGACTCTTGCTGGAATGTCATATCCAAGAGTATTCCTTACACTTTCAATTTCTCCGAATATCTTATTTACTTCACTCCGAATGTCTTCAATCGTGCAATTGTTTGGATTTTTCACTATGTATTTCATAAGTTCGACGTTTCCTCTGTCAGAATTCCAATCAGGCTCGCAAAGCAAAGTATGTCCATAGTCAAAAATAATCATTTCGGGTTTTGTTATTTTCATTTGAAATTACCTCAGTATTATTTGATATAGTATTCCAACAGCTTCTCATCAATAGGAGCAATCGGCTCTTTATCCTTAATATCCTTGTAAAACGCCAACTTGACTATCTCAGCACGATCGTTTATTTGATGATAGATTTCTTCAATGGTCATATTTTCAAGGGTAACACCATACAGACCACCATATTCAATGCGTTCCTTGGAAGAAAAATAGTCTGGCATCATAAGAAATTTCATCAATCCAAGGTATTTAAAAGCAGCACCTTCAATTCCTAATTCTTCGTAGCACTCACGAATAATGCAATCCCTCGGTGTTTCGTCTTTTTCAATACAGCCAAAGTACAAGCGCATAGCTTGTCATAGCACTTCCCAGTGCGGAAAGTGATTGAGTGAGCCAAAGCAGTATAAACTGCCCGAAACTCTTACTTTCATTATTTTTATTCATAACCTTGCTCCTTATATTTTATGTTTTCAAAAAAAGCAAGGTCAGCGGATAATGTATTAAGTTTTCTCCATGCGGTTATCCGCTAAGCCTTGCATGGAGCTATGATGGCACAGATTACCAATGTAATCACTCCTTAAGAAAATATAATTTAAATCAGAACTTGACAACTTCCTGCGGTTTTGTGAACGATGACAGGGTAGCGGTGGCATTTTTAAAGTAAAACACCTGCGTATTGCCGTCATCAGCATCATACAGAGCCTTAAGCTCAGGGTAAGCCTCAAGCATAGAAACCCTGGCCGCACGGTCGTTGTCCTCGACAAGCTCGCCTTCAATTCTCAGCCAGTCACCGTCAGCCATAGCGCATATCTCAACATTGGGATTTGCGGCTATCTGATGCGATACAGCCTTTTTCTTACCTGTCTGTATATACAGCTTCCCGTTGTAGATGTGAGCCGTACCGAAAGGTCTTACCTTCGGCTTGTCACCGTCAACAGTCGCAAGATAATATGTACCTGCGGCTTTCAGAAATTTGCATACATCAAGTAAAGTTTTCATAGATATACCTCCTGAATTAAAACCCTTAAGGGGAATATAGACTATTTTATAACTGCCTTGAAAGCGTTGTAATTTTGCGCTTCGCGCTCGGTATGGAATACCGCAAATTCTATCGCCTTAAAATAACTTCCGAATGTCTTTAACTGCTCCGCAAACACCTTTGCTACAACGCCCGGCGGGTTCATAAACGCACCACAGCCGAAAGCGCCGAGTATCAGCGCTTCGTTATCGTTTGCCGCCGCAATTTCAAATATCCTGCGTATCCTTGAGCAAAGTAGCTCCGCAAGCTCTTCATCGGTCACTTTCGCTTGCTTATCGCCTGCTCCCGGGTTCATACTGTTGCTCGGCTTCGGACGCAGATTGGGAGCGGCACAGGTGATAATGTTCACCTTCTGCCATTCGCTTTCGGGTAACAGCTTCGGTACACTTGTATCGCTCTTAATAACATATACATCGGGCGTATAGATACAGTCGTCATTGTACAGCGGATTTCTTGCGGCTCTGTGCGGAGTGTAAAAGCAACCCCATATATCGCCTGAATTAAGACAAGGATATAGCGTTGAACAACGGCAGATAGCTTCCTCCTGAGCCGAAGAACCGTGTGTTACACCGCCGCCCGGGTTACTTGCCGAAGCAAAGTTCAGTACACAGGTCTTCATACCTTGCTTTGCGTATTCAACAGCCGCTTCAAGCGAACGTTTACCGCTTACTGTAACTGTCGGTGAATATCCTTTCGACTGCGGCAAATCCACCGCTTCATTCGCTCCCGTAAATTTCTGGTTTGCGATAGAATTGCTCACAGCCGCCTTAAGTACGGCATTGCTCTTATACTGTTCCATTGTATCATCAAAAACATCTATGTTGATTTGTCGTTTGTCCTGCATATTGTTCCTTTCGTGTATTATTTTTCTGACGCTCCGATCAGATCGTTCATAATATCGGAAGCATCATCCGCTCCGTCCATACCGTCAAGCATTTTCTCAACAGTGGTTTTATCCTTATCATCCTCATATTCGCTCTTGTATTTCTTCGGCTTGTCATTATCAAGACGGCGCATAAGTATCGCCTGCTTGTATAAGTCCGGCATCTCCTCGGCAAGCTTTTTCCTGTCTGCCATAGGCACCTTATCGCCGTTCATTATCCGCATGGCTATCTTAAGGAGCTTGCCGTAATCGGTGAATTTCTTACCGCTCTTTTCAGCTTGTTTTTCTGCTTCACGCTGTTTCTCAAGCTGCTGAATTACGCTGTCGTACTCCTGCTGTTTTTGCTCCCTCAGTTGCTCAAGTCTTGTTTTTTCTTCGGCATGCCTGTCCTCGTTCGCTGAAACTTTTTCTTTATTCTCTGATTTGTCGGAATCGGCTTTGTTGAGCGGTTTTTGCTGATTGTTCTTTATCTGTGACGGGGAGTAAATGCCTGTTTGTTTGAATGTTACGTTCATAAATTTCCTCCTGTTCCTGTACGTTTTTGCTTACATATTTGTATAAATGTGGTAAATCATCACTTAAACCGCAAAATGTAGTTTTATGATGAAGAAAAAGGGCAGACTGTCACCTTGTCTGCCCCGATATTAAGTTGATAAATATGCGATAATATAAATATGAGAATTTTGCAATAAGCCTCACATCGTGATATTATATAAAACAATTACTTGGAGAAGCTGTACTTATCCGAAAAATCGAAAGTAGCAAAATAATCCTCCGGAGTTTCTGCACGGCGGATGAGTTTGAACGAGCCGTCCTCTTTCAGAAGAACCTCTGCACTGCGGAGCTTGCCGTTGTAATTGTAGCCCATCGAGAAACCGTGTGCGCCTGTATCGTGGATATAGATTATATCGCCTATATCAATCTTAGGAAGCATACGGTCAACTGCGAACTTGTCGCAGTTCTCGCAAAGACCGCCTGTTATATCGTACTTGTGGTCGCAGGGCTGATTTTCCTTGCCCATAACCGTAATATGATGATATGCGCCGTATATGGCAGGACGCATAAGGTTAGCGGCACAAGCGTCAAGACCGATATATTCCTTGTAGATGTGCTTTTCACGGATAGCCTTAGCAACAAGTGCGCCGTTGGGTGCAAGCATATATCTGCCAAGCTCTGTGAAGATAGCAACATCGCCCATACCTGCCGGAACGAGTATCTCTTCGTAAGCCTTGCGGACGCCCTCGCCGATAACCTTTATATCGTTTGCGGGCTGGTCAGGCTTATAAGGAACGCCTACACCGCCGGAAAGGTTGATGAAGCTTAACTGTACGCCTGTCTTTTCCTTTATCTCAACAGCCGTTCTGAACAGAATACCTGCGAGTACGGGGTAATACTCGTTTGTCAGCGTGTTGCTTGCAAGGAATGCGTGCATACCGAAACGCTTTGCGCCCTTTTCCTTAAGTATCTTGTATGCTTCGATTATCTGCTCGTGGGTCATACCGTACTTTGCGTCCTTGGGGGTGTCCATTACGTTGCCCTTTTCGCTTGTCTTGAATTCACCGCCGGGATTGTAACGACAGCAGATGGTTTCGGGGATACCTGTCAGCTTGTCGAGTACATCTATATGCGTGAAATCGTCAAGGTTAATTATAGCGCCGAGCTTGTAAGCGAGCTTGAAGTCCTCATCGGGAGTAGCGTTTGAACTGAACATTATATCATGCTGTTTAGCGCCCACCTTATCGGACAGCATAAGTTCCGTGTAGCTTGAGCAGTCAAAGCCGCAGCCCTCTTCCTTAAGTATTTCCATAAGGTAGGGGTTGGGCGTTGCCTTTACGGCAAAATATTCTCTGAAACCCTTATTCCATGAGAATGCGTCATACAGCTTTCTTGCTGTTTCTCTTATTCCTTTTTCATCGTAAATGTGGAAAGGCGTGGGGATCTCCTTGATGATCTCCTCCAGCTTTTCCTTGGTGGTGAAAGGTACTTTGCTCATTTTTATGCCTCTTTCTTTTGTTTATATTCTGCCGTTTCGTTACGGCTTGATTTATAGTTTGCTTTTACTCAGACTCCGAGGTACTTTGCAAGGAAGTCAATGGACATCTTTATCCACTGCTTGCAGTTGTCAAGATAGAAAGCCTCGTTCCAGCCTGTTACCTTGTCGCAGGTCGAAAGTCCGTGAGGACCGCAGTCGAACATATGCAGTTCAACGGGTACTTTATTTGATACGCAAGCCTTAGCCATAACAAGGCTGTTCTGTGCGGGAACGCAGTCGTCGTTTGCTGTGCACCATAAGAATATCGGCGGTGTCTTTGGTGTTACGCGGTTTTCAATAGACAGCTTTGACAGCTCATCTCTTGAAGCGTCCTTGCCGAGCAGTACGTCAAACGAACCCTTGTGCGGATTTGTTGTACCGCTGATAACAGGGTAGCTGAGTATCGCCGCATCGGGACGGATATCCTCGGGCTTACAGCCGAGCGCCTTGTATATTGAAGGATCTTGCCACATTGTAGCAGTACAAGCGGCAAGGTGTCCACCCGCGCTTGCACCCCATACCGCGAGCTTGTTCGGATCTATGCCGAACTCTTCGCATCTCTGCCTTAATTTCAGGATAGCATATGAAGCATTGAGAAGCGGGGCAGGGTGTCGTGCATTGCAGCTGTATATAAGTACAAAAGCGTTATAGCCCTCGGTGAGATAGTGCATAGCAACAGGTTCGCCCTCTCTTGCAGAGCAATATTCATATCCTCCTCCGGGAAGAATGAGAATGCCCGGACGTTTTTCACAGAACGGCAGCCCTTCAACGTTGTCAAGCATATACGCCTTTAAATATACCGTCTTTTCTTCGTTAAGAAAGTATGTCTTTATAGTCATGCTGTAATCCTTTCTTTATGTCAATTTCCGCGTTTTAAGCGGAGATACAGTTTCACACAATAATTGTACTACTTTTCGGAGAAAAAATCAAGTACCGCAACATAATAATTGCGGTACTCAGATTCGGTTATTTCACCGTATACTTGATAATATTGCTTATCGGCACATACTGACCCTTGACGTATGCCGAGAGATAAATTTCATAACTGTGACCCGGCTCATTTCCGAAATAGCAATAGCTGAGCTCGTCCTCTGCATTTCTGTGGAGCATCTCCTTTCCGTCCTCATATACCATCCAGCCGAGGTTCGAATAACCTGTGACTTCGGGACGTGTGACGGTGTAGCTTTCATCTATCGTTATTGTGACGGGATCATCTATCTTTATCTCGCTTTTCTGCTGTTCGTTCCACGAAAGGAAATCAAATTTCTTGCCGTTTACCTCAACATCTGCGGTGCAGTTTTCTTTATCGCAGTTTGCCTCATAGCCGAGAAGTGAGCCTGCACTGCTTCCGTTTACCGTTCCGCTGACGTGGCAGTTTTGGTAATTTCCCATAATAGCCTGACCCGTGAGAATGCCGACATTGTCATTGCCTGTTACAATGGCATTTTCAATATCAAGATCAAACACTCCGCATACCGTTCCCCGGCCGATAAAGCCTGCGTTGCTGTAGTCCGAATATATCGTCATATACGTTATCTTGTGATTTTCGCCGTATACACAAAACGAAAACGGATGGTCTGAATTGCTTCCTCCGCTCCAGCCCATAGGTGCCCATTCGTAGCCGGAAAGGTCAATATCGGCTGTAAGGACGAGCGAAATCTGACCCTGCTCTACAGGCTGAGTGTTCACATAGTAAACAAAGCTCGCAAGCTCCTGCGGCGTTCCTGCGGTAAAATATCCGTTTTGGACGCACTTGTCGATATGATCCTTATCCGCAAGGGACAATATGTCGCCGCATTCGGCATTGTTCAGCCAGTTATCTTTATCCGGATAGGCGCTCAGCAGATCGGCTTTTTCTTTTTCCAGCTTCTGCGTTTCCTTTGCTCTTTTTATCTTATCGCTGTTTTCACGGTAGAAGAGAATCCGCGGATAGCGGTCGTTGCTGTCTGCGAAAACGGCAAGTATATCGCTCCCGTACATAACGATACTGAACAAGGTATCATCGCCTGAATAAACATTGATAATATCGCTTGTGTATCTTGCGGATATGTCATAGGCCTTTCCCGAAAGGCTGTCGAATTTTTCACCAAGCACCTCTTTAAAAGCATTGCCTGTCACGGTGAGCGAATTTCCTGCAAAGAATGTGAGCGTTGTGTCCAGGTCATCGGGATCTACCCATACGCCGTTAATAGCAGAACCTGCATCGGTCAGCTCATTATACTCATCGCTGTCTTTTCTTACAAGTTCTACCGATGAGATATACTTGCCGTATACGTTATACAATTTCAGCTTTTCACCGGCAAGTCTTACGAATGCGTTGGTATCTTCAAGTAAAGCAGATCGCAGCTTTACACCGTCAAGTCCTACTGTGTATGCATCATCGCCGCTCTCACTTTTGAGCATTGAGAGAAAATTGTATTTCTTTATATTTATCGTCTGCCAATAGGTTGTGTTACACGTTACCCATTCACCGATGACCGAGTTTTCAAAATTTTCGGCAAGCTCTTGCCCTTTAACGCTGTAGACGTGATATGCTGTATAGTGTATACCGTCACAGCTGATTTCTATCGTATCTGCATCTTTCGCTGTGATACAGGCTTTTTTTATTTCTTCATCGGAAGAATTGTCTGAGGTACGGTCGCTGATCTCGATAATATCCAATTCGTCGAATATTGCCGTTCTGCCTTTATCGGTAAAGTTTGCCACAAAGCCGTTTTCATCGATCCATGTCCCACTTAGAAATTTATCGGTGTCCGAAAGCTCTCCCGACGGAATTTCGGTTACGGTGCGTAAAGACTTTTTAGTTTCGGAATTATCGGCTTTGCTTTCGGCTTCTGACACGGAACTGTTTTGCACGTTCGAGTCAGGGTTATCTGTGCTTGTTGTTCTGCCGGATTGGCACGAGGTCAATAATAAAGATGTGATTATTGCTGTGGTTATTGCGGTAGGTAAAAACGGATTTCTTTTCATATATATTCCTTTCTGAAATGAAATGGGTATTTCGTGTGGTGATGTTCATTTGCTATACATAATTTTACCATAAAATCGTGCATTTGTCTACTCTATTATATGAGTTTGACTGTAAATTTTTTCGTTTACGCCCGATTTAACGTCGTTTCTGCTAATCGTTGGTAGAAAATATAAGTGTGAATGCCACTTTTTTTCTACCATTTTTTCTACCAAAATCACACGTTTTTTGATTTCTTTTTCTTGATTCCAATTTCGTTGATTATATTTTATAATGTTGACATCTGCGATTCTCCCGTACCTTCGGGACTATCGCTTTTCTTTTTTCTACCACCGGTCTTTTTGGGCGGTGTTTTACTTGCTGCCTTTGACGTTGACTTTCTTCTTGTGGCCTTTTTCTTTTCGGCAGGCTTTTCAGCTTCAGGTTTATCCTCTGACTTACCGCCGAGAACCCTTGCGATCGTTTCAGCCGAATTGACCTTTGCATTGTATTCCAAATGGCTATAAAGATTCGCTGTGATAGTAAAATTGCTATGTCCGAGCCATTCCTGAATAGCCTTCATCGGAACATCATGAGCAAGAAGCAAGCTCGCACAGGAATGACGGAGGTCATGGAAACGCAGATGCTTCAAACCATTTCGGGTAATGACGTAATGGAAGTGCTGTGTCACATACCCCGGCGAGAGCATATTGCCGTAGTTGTCACGACAGATAAATCCGTCGAACTCCTTGTTGTAGCTCTTTCCGCAAGCCTTTTTGAACTTGACTTCCGTTTTCTTCTTTTCAAGAAGCATTTCCTCAATGTGAGGAATCAGCGGAAGAGTTCTTCTTGTGGAATTGGTTTTCAGCCTGGTCTCTACAAAGATCTTCATCTCACCGTTTTCGTCGTAGTCACTTACGATCTTACGCTGGATCGTGATAGTCTTGTTCTTGAAGTCGATTGCATCCCACCTCAGACCAAGTATCTCGCATCTTCTAAGACCATAATATGCTGCAATGTTCACTACAAGTTCCAGTTTGTCGCCCTTGAAAACCTCAAACAGTTCATTCAGCTCATCAGCATTGTAGAAGGTAGCTTCGTGCCTGTCAGCTCTCGGTACTACCAACTTGTCCATAGGGTGCTTTGGTATCAGTTCCATTTTTACAGCGTAGGCGAATGCGGAATGCAATGCCAGATAATACTGCTTTGCGGTACTGCCCTTGCAGCCACTATCCAGTTTGTAGTTGAGATAGTTCTGAATGTGGTTATGATTGACCTGTCCAAGTGTGAGATTCGGATAGTTTTCGTTAATGTACTCCATGTATCTCTTGCTAACCCTGCGGTAACAAAGGTGTGTGGTACGAGCTACATTCGGTTTGATGTATGTCAGCCACTCGGAAAAGAAATCATCGAGCAACATATTTGAAGTGGTTTCATCGCTTATCACAGCATACGGCACAGCGTTTGCAGACTTGACAGCGATCTCACCCGATGAAATGCTCTTATCGAACTCCGCAACAATAGCATCGACTGCTTCTTTCAGAGCTTTCTTTGAACACCTCTCAGGCAATTCCGTGTTTACCCACTTACGCTTACGCTTTCCGCTGTGATCTTTATAGTCAAAGACAACATAATGCTTTCCGTTCTTCACGGAAGTAATGTATTTGTAAGGCAGACTTGCTTTCATTTCTAATATCCTCCTTTGAGTTGAAAGCGGTAGAAGTCTGCTGTTGACTACTCTATTATAGCGCGTAACCAAATATAATGCAATACGATCAGACCGCTTTTTCCTTTTTTCGGCGCTTTACACTGGGGAATTCTCCGATTTTTGTAAACTTTTTTCCTTTAGCTCAATCACAGAGGATTTTGTCACTCTGACGATGCGTCCCAAGTCAAGCCTTGTGAGCTTTCCCTGCTTTACTAATAGGTATGCGTAGTTACGGCTGACACCGAGCATTTCGCATACTTGTGGTATCGTAACCACATCAGGATATTTCCTGAACATCTGTCTAACGGATTTTTTCTGCATAACGCTCCTCCTATCTCTCAGGAAGAAGAAAAAGAAAACAAATAGCGTTGATGTTTCATATTCAGTTTTCAAGATACTGAGCCGACCTTATCGGACGGCGTACATCGTCTGTCGGTTATTTTTATGTCCAAAGATTGATGTACTGTTGGCAGCTCCTACTCAGAGAAGTAGAAGCTCCCGACGGCACATCGACCGTCGTTCAAAACAAGGAGGTGTGTGTGAAGCACCATAGGCAGTACCCGATGAACGGATACTCCCGACAGCGTTTCAGCTATCGTCCTGTTCGATAAGGGGCAGGATACCCTCATTCTTTAACTGGTAATAGATGAATATGCGGCCCTGCTGCGTCCAATATGAATGGACTTTGGCAGTAGGATCACCATTCTTATCGTAAACAGTGTGTGTCTTTGACTTCATATATCCTCTGTCAGCATACTTCTGATACAGAAGCCATATCTGCCCCTGCTTATACTGTATGCCGTGCTCATGAAGCCACTTGTTCAGCCATATCGCAGACTTGCCGTAGTCCTTTGCGATAGTGCTTATGGTCATAAGCCCTTCGGATTGTAGCACCATATCACAGTAATCGGCTTTCGGTTTCATGACCTCGATTTGCTTTGCCTGAACAGCAGTTGTTTCGATTAGATTATTATTCTGCTGATTTGCAAGCTCCAGTTTCTGGTCAGCGATCTGTAACGCTCTCGCCATGACAGCATCGGGACTGTTCCATTGCTTTTCAAGGTTCAGGAAATATTCACGGCAGCGCTTGCCGATCTCGGTACGCTGTATCATACAGAGCTGCTTTGCCATATCAATAGTCAGGTTATGGTCAATCTGTTTCTGCGGCATAGCTCTGCCATCTTCACGGAATACATTTTTGAACACCGTGAAAAAGTCCGTATTTTCACGGAATCCGTAATCACGCATCCGGTCAAACCATAATGCATAGTGCGTTTTGATCTGAAGCACTTTGTGAAGCTCCCGTCCGCTTACGGTGCGCAGATCGTTGTTATATCTCACAGCTATTGAAATCTCATTCATATGTAACACCCTCTCTCTTTCTTGTCAGTGTTTTTGTGTTTGAAAAGAACCCCCTGCTATTGTCGGGAACGGAATCCCGTCCCCGACACAGGAGCGACAGCGTATGGCTGTCTATTTGAAAATAGGAGAAATGGAACTGTCGCATTCAGAGATGTTTTTGGCAGAACCCAAGCCGTCAGCTCAGGCTCTCCCGACAGCATCTCTGCTGTCTTAGTGAAAGGAGTTTCGATATATCATCGAAAAATGAAAGAAAAAAGCGAACCTTCAACAAGAAGGAGGATCGTGAGAAATACTGTGTCCGCTTCGCACCTGCGGAATGAACCCCTTCACCTTACTACCGTGAAAATCGAAAAAGTGGGAAAGAATTTCATGATTTTTTTGCTTCAAAAAGAAAAAATCGGCATTTTGCACAAAAGCAACTATTTGTTTTCGTGCATGATGATATACTCTTTCAGCTTTTCCTTTGCAAGCCTGAGCCGATACCTCACCTTATCTTTTGTAATGCCATACTTGCTGGCGAGATACATCAGAGTCACCTTGCTCGTGCCATAAAAATAGTCCTTAATAAGCTCATATCCCTCCGGAAACTCTGCTTTGAGCATCTCCATTGCGATAGGCAGGAAATCAAGCCGAGCCTGAAACATCGCTTCTTTTTCGGCTGCTATTTCGTTTACGGGAAGTGTAGAAGGATCAGCTAGAACTGTTTCGATCTCTTTATAATCCACGGAAAACGCACGGAAGTCAGCTTCTTTTTCCTCAAGCCACATTTCCTGGCGTCTGAGCTTGTTATATTCCTTTTCGATATGTTGCGGCACGTCATCTCCAAAGTGTGTATAGAAAAATCTCCCCATTACTTGCCGTCCTCCATATCAGATGTCAGGTTCGTAAGAGGTTTCATACCGAGCTTCTTCATGCGAGCATTATAAGCTGTAAGGGTATAGCTCTCGTTGTAGGCACAGCCGTTCAGGTAGTCAGTGAGGATATAGTCAGCCTGGCTCTTGAAGCCGTATGTGCCGGGGATCAGATTATCGCTTTTGAAGAAAAGGTGTCTCTGCCTGAATGGGTGAAGTCTGAGAGCGATACATACTGCACACAGATACCGCTGCCGTATTGTTCTCTCATTTTTCAGGTAACGGGAGATCGTACACTGGCTTATACCCGTCATTCTTGCAAACATATCCTGAGTGATACTGTACTCGTTCAGATAACGTGCAAGTGCATCACCAAAGGTGTCTGCATCCTGAAGAAGCCTATTGTCCGTCCCAAATATGTAGATGGCATAGCTTTGGGGTTCTTCTATTTCAGTGAACAGCGGAATCCGAGGAATCTGAATAATAGTTTTCATAAAAATCTCCGTCCTTTCCGTCGGACGGAGAAGCGCAAATGAACACAGTAATCCTGTCATTCGGTTCTTGACCGTCCGACAATCAAACATTACTCGTTCATTTGACTGTTCATTATTCAGTTGTCCATACAGTGATCGAGTAACCCTATTGCGCATTAGGTTCACTGTATGGAGCAGAGTCCTCATATCGGACTGCTTACTCACATAATTATAAACCAAACAGCGCGAAAAAGCCAGATAACAACCGTTTCCGAACGGAATAATCGTTATCGTTCAAAACACCGTATTTCCGCATTTATGTGATACCGCCTTTGTGATATACTCCTTTCCGAGAATGATACTTTTTATCAGTAGACAAGTAATAAAGCATCTGATTATGTATTATTCCAAAAGGAATAATTTTCACAGAACTTTCATTTTACAAGGCGATTTTTCATCATTCTATCACATTTTGGCATAGAAAAAACGGTCTGATCTGCTCAGACCGCCTTTAAGCTGTATGCTATGGGCATACATACTCAGCATTTGTTACAGCAAAGAAGAAATCCGCAAGGCAATCATTGCAGACTGTCATCTATTGTAATTGTCCTGTACACAGCTATCACCTCCGTATAAATCGAAATATCCGATCAGGTCTGTATGGTACTGTATAGGAACAAACAAAAACCGAGTTGTATGCTTGTCATAGTATTATTACACCGGAAAACCGGATATAACCTGTGATTATAAGAAAAGAGCCGTTATCTAACAGCTCTCGTCGTATCGGAACTTTGAATCCACTGGGTTCAAAGTTCTTAATCATGGAGCGTTCATTCACCGATGATTTCCTCATCAGTAAGCTCGATCTCTCCATTCTCTTTTTCATATTCCTTTATTTTTTCTTTCACAAGAGTTTCGATCATGTTAGTCATAGAGCGGTTCTGTGATTCAGCAATCTTTTTTATCTTTGCATGGTCAATCAGATTCAGGCGAAGTGTAAACGAAGTTTTTATAATAGCCATAGCGATACCTCACTTTCACTATTATCATACCACTTTAGATTACTTTTGTATGCAGTCATGTTGACACCACATTGATACCATGTTATACTTAGTATATACTGTATGCAAAGGAGTTTGTGTTATGTTGAATATCTTCACCGTTAGTTTTTTCGGGCATCGGAGCATCGAACGAGTTTCGGAGATCGAGAACCGTCTTGATAAACTCCTGCATGACATTATCACGCAGAAAGAGTATGTCGAATTTCTCATAGGGCGTGATGGGGAATTTGACCTTCTTGCTTCTGCTGCCATTAAGAGAACTGTCCGTGAATATGGATACGGTAACACGCATTTTACTCTGGTTTTGCCATACATGAAGGCAGAGTATCGTGACAATGAAAAAGAATACCTCAACTACTATGATGAGGTCGAGGTATGTGAGGAATCGTCCGATGCTCACCCGAAGGCAGCTATTCAGATCAGAAACAGGAATCTTGTTGACCGTTCCGACCTTATTGTGTGCTGTATCCAGCGCAAAAGCGGCGGAGCATATAAAACAATGCAGTATGCTGAAAAGAGAGGAAAATGCATTATAAATCTTGCAGATAATTGAAAAAGGACGGTGTTGCCGTCCTTTTTATTCTTTCATAGAGATAGATCGTATCTTTTCACATATTTACTCACATCAACACCGCTTTCCATATACCGAAGCAGTATTTCCGCACAGGCACGGCTATCGCTGTCAGCCTGGTGATGATCGAGGGCTATACCGTAGTGATCGCACATCACATTGAGGTTATGCTTCATATCAGGAAGAACCCGTCTGCCGATCTGGACCGTACACAGGTATTCCGCAGACGTTTTCCATGTGATGCCATAACTTTGCAGGCAGGAACGCAGGACACCCATGTCAAAGACAGCATTATGGGCAACAAGGATACCTTTGCTCATTATAGGCTCTATCTTCTTCCAAAGCTCTGCAAAGTTCGGAGCGTCTTTAACCTTTTCAGAATCTATGCCCGTGAGCTGCGTATTGAAGTAGTCGAAGTGTGTTTCGGGATCAACGAGCGAAAAGTAATTCGCAACGATCTTATTATCCTTGATCGCAGAGATACCGATTGCACTCATACGATTATTTGCACTATTTGGCGTTTCAACGTCAAACACGATATAGATTGCCATCAGAGCATCACTCCCACCACAGCAGTTTATATGTTAATTATACCATAGTGAGTTAAAAAGGTCAATCGTGAGAAACAAAAACAGCCGACATTGCTGCCGACTGTATATTGTCACGCTCCTATTTTCTCAAAGCCATTCAATAGCTGTTTATCTGAGAATTTTGAGAGTTTGCCGTCCAACCATTCTATGAAAACATTGTCCATTTCATCTATGTAGATAATAGTTGCCGTAGAGCCTACAGGATATTCTCCGGTGACCGTCTCTGTCATCTTGATTTTTGCCCCGACTGTAATTAAATCCATCATAGCTATAACCTCCTGATTTCACACACTTGCTCTATTATACTACAACAGAGATTGAGTGTCAAGTCAATAATAACTAAATTGAGCTGCATCAATAATAACTAAATTGAGCTGCATCGTCATGGTGCAGCTCTTGTTTTATTTCAGTATCTTTTTTATCTGCTCCATACTTGCCTGGGGCAGTATCTTTTTCAGGTGGTCAAGGATAAGTTGATAGGATTCTTCCGGTTCCCTCTGATAAACCTTATCCGTAAAGGCAGCACCCATAAACTTTTCAGGAGTGGAATACTCAGCTACGCCCCACCCGTATGGCTGACCGTTCTTGTCTGTCATGTAAGCGAAGTTGCTTGTGATCACATAGCATTGCTCCTGTAATCTGATGATAGCCGTATCAAAGCCTTTGTTGCCGCCCTTGCGGTAGTCTCCGAGCTTTTTCAGTTCTTTGGATATGATCGGAGCGTGACTGTCAAGCAGATCATAGAGGACTTTATCGGTATGTTTTGCAAGTCCCTCATCATACCTTGCATCGAAGTCATAACCGTCACGACGATAGTTTGCAAAGTCGGGAAACCATACCTTGCTGATATAGACCGCCTTATGCTCAAAGAACTTTCCATAGGCACAGCCTGTTTTCTGAATGACCGGACCTTTCCATTCCCACGCATCCCACTGTCCGCTGTTGGAATAATACCAGTGTTCCGGTGCAATATGTTCCTCTATGGAAAAGCCTTCGATACTGTTTCGGAAGAACGGAAGAAATCCGTACTTATTTATCGCTTTTATCAAGTCAGCTTCAGACCAGATCGTGAACTGCATACCTGCCATATATCTCAGCTCCTTTTCCTTATTATATCATGGCAGGCAAAATCGGTCAAGGTATGACACGATTTGATGATGAGAAGTATCATAACAGAAGTAAGATTCAAGGAAATCGTAATTGTAAATTTTTTGTGAACATTTCCATTTTTCTTTCCCACTTTTTCTATTTTCACGGTAGTAAAGTGAGGGGGTATGCGCACTCAGTCGCACAGCTCCAATTCCCATACAAAGTGGGAAAAATCCGAGAGCCGCAGGCTCAATTTGAAAAACGCCCGATCAGGGCGGTTTCAAAACCAGCAAGCACGGCATTGATGCACTACAAATTGAGATTTGAGTGACTTTCAATGCAGATGCTTGTCAGAGGGCTCTGCCCCTAAAACCCCGAATAGAAAGGAGAGAAAATGAAAGAAAAAATCAAGAGAACACGGAGTGTTCAGGTTAGGTTGTCGCAGGAAGAATACGACTTCCTTGAGCAGAAGTTTCAGCTCAGCGGTTACAAGTCCAAGAGTGAGTTTATGCGTATCGCATTCTTTGATACCCTTATCGTGAAATTCAGCACCGAGGATATGCAGGAACTTCTTAGACTTGTCCGCAGTATTTCCAACAACGTGAATCAGATAGCAGTCCGTGTAAACAGTACCGACAAAGTGTATGTTGAGGATATGAACAACATCAAGGACGGAGTGGAGAAGATTTGGCAACAACTAAGATATTTCCAATCACAGCTACGGTCGGTCAAGCAATAGCCTACATTGCTGCTTCTGCTAAGACCGACAACGGCAGACTGATCAGCACCTATTTGTGCAGTCGTATCCCCGATAAAGCTGCTAAGGAATTTGCCGAGGTCACAGCAACAGGAACAGGCAGAAGCAAAGTCCTTGCACAGCACTTCATTATGGCGTTCAAGCCCGGTGAAGTTACCCCTGAAAGGGCTATGGAGATTGGCAAGGAAATGTGTGAGAAGTACCTGAAAGACCAGTACCAATACTTTCTTGCCGTCCATACGGATAAAGGTCATGTACATCTTCATTGTATCTTCAATAATACGAACATCATCAACGGACTAACTTTCGAGACATTAGAGAACCGCAGATATACCGAGAAAGACAGGTCATACAACAAGCTCCGCACTCTTGCTGACGAGGTATGCAAGCGGCACCATCTCTCCGTTGTCGAGCGTCCCGAAATGGGCAAAGGAAAATCTCATTGGGAGTGGGATATGAACCGTCAGGGACTATCGTGGAAGGCAAAGCTGAAATACACGATAGATCAGGTCATAAAGGAGAGCGAGGACTTCGATGATTTTCTGCGAAAGTGCGCTGATTTCAGAGTGCTTGTCGAGTACAATCCCGACCACAAGATCGACCTGAAATTTATGCTTGCTGAGCAGAAAGAACGCAATCCGAGAGCAAAGATGACTCGCGCCCGAACGCTGGGCTGGTTCTATGAAACTGAGCAGATCAAAAGCCGTATCGCACAGTATCAGGGAGTGCTTGTCTATGTGCCGAGGTCGAAGATAAGAGTTATCACAAAAAAGCCACCGAACAAGTTCGTTCAGGACGCTATCGACCGTGGCAATATGAAGCTCGCCAGTATCGCAAAGAATGTGATAGCCGAGTATGGTGTTGAGCCTGATCAGATAAAACAGGCGGCTATATCGGAATACGCTCACAGCCGAGGACTTCTCTCCGAGCTGAACAACATGAAAACAGAGATTGAGGACTTACAAGTAAAGCTGAAAGTCCTGCGGAAATACCGCAAGCTGAAAGTGTACGGTGAGGAGCTGAAAGCCCTCAGCGGAAGTGCTGCGAAGAAGTACCGCAAGGAATACAGTGCAGAGCTTACCGAGTACGGGCAAATTCGCACTAAGGTGTTGGAACTTTACCCGTCCGGCCATATCCCGACCGTGGAGAGCCTGGACAAAAAAATAAACGCCCTTATACAAGAGCGTTCATTGAAAGATCAGCAGTTTCGTGAAGCGGACAAGCGGGCGCGTGATCTTGCCGACGCACAGCGTACCATTGAGGAGTTTCTCCGTCAGGAACGCAATGAACAGCAGCAAGAACGCAAGCGTAAAAAGAATGGGGATCTGGAGTGATTACATTATCGAAGGATCAGCACCATACCAAGTTTGGACTTCATTGTCTGGTCTCTGGTCAACTATCCAAGCAATTCCGAAGACATATTTATTTGTTTGAGTGTTTTTCAGAATCTGATATGATACTCCGTTATCGAAATAATCATTATCATAATCATAGTAATCGCTTATTCTGGTTCCGTCAGAAAAATATCCGCTGTCACCCTCCATACCGATAGAGAGCTTGATATTATTCTTTACAAAACTCTTTAATTCCAAATTATCGCCTGTCTCGACAAAATCATCATCTATATTTTCATAGCCGTCTATAAGGCATTTGATTTGATGTTCCTGACCATCAGGAATGAAATCAATGACAATTTTATATCTTCCATGAATGTCCATACAGGTTTTATCTCTATTTACAGGAATAGCATTATAACTAATTGCTTTGTTATCAATCAAAATGATAATATCTCCCAAAGGTGTTGATAACATATCAATCACTCTCCGTTTTATGTTTAGTCTTGTATTCTTCCAACGCCGTGAGCAACAGCTTATTCACGCTCATACCGAGCGATTCTGCATAAGCTTTGATCTTCTCACGCTCTCCCTTTGGGACGTTGACACGGATATAATCGTAATGCCCTTTGAGGTACTCCGTGTTCGGAGCTGACTTTTTTCGCTTCTTGCCTGCGGTACACTCCTTGCAATACTTCTGAGAGCCGGAGGTCACGGTGTAGGTCTTACCGCAGATCGGACAAATCTGTTCGCTGCCGATCTTCACGGCAGAACCGGACTTCTTTTTCTCCGCATAGGCACGGTTACGGGCAGCCTGAGCCTTATCACGGCAGTAAATACAGTATTTGGCACGGGTGTTGTTCGTCTCAAACTCCAGTCCGCACATTTCACATTTATGCTTAAACAAAGGTTATCCCCCCCCTGAATATAGGTCATTACACCTATTCTATCAAAAGTTGGGTGCAAAGTCAAGTATAATCCGAAATTTAGTCAAATCACACTGGGGAAAACCGAAAATCGGGGTGCTGATTGCTGCGCCCCTACAAAGATTCCAAAATACCGAAAATTATACTTGACATTGGGTGTAAAGTCAAGTATAATAAAAGCACAACAGGAACACAGAAACCCGAAACCACGAAAGGAAGGTAAATACCTATGTTAAACAAATTCTTAGTAGCTGGCAGAATGACTGCCGATCCCGAAATCAAGACCATTGGCGAGAACCGCCTCTGCAAGTTCACCATTGCTTGCGACCGCCCGAAGCGTAAGGGCGAGGAAAACCCCGAAACCGACTTCTTTCCCTGCACCGCCTGGAATCGCAACGCTGATGTGATCGTCGATTGGTTCGGTAAGGGCGACATGGTGACACTCGTCGGCTCAGTCCACAACAACCGCTACGAAAAGGACGGTCAGAAGCGTTCATCTATCGAGGTCAAGGTCGAGGAGATCCACTTCTCAGGCGGCAAAAAGAAGCAGGAGAACACAGTACCGACCGGCAACGGCAATCCATACGCAGGAACAGAGGACGATCCGCTGTTCTGAGCCAAAATCACAGGAGGATAAGAAAATGGAAACTACTATCATCGCAATCAGCAACCAGAAAGGCGGAGTCGGAAAATCCACCACAGCCTATAACCTCGGAGCTTGCCTTGCTCTGAATCACGATAAGAAGGTTCTTCTCATCGACTTCGATCCGCAGGCAAACCTCTCCGAATACCTGAAATACGAGCCGGACGGCAACCCGACCATGACACAGCTTATCATGTCATTCTACGCAGGAAATCCCGTGACTGCCGAGACAGCTCAGAAGGCTATCCGTCACAGCGAAACCGCAGGAGTGGACTACATTCCCGCCGACATCAATCTCGCCAATGCGGAAACGCTCATGGTCACGATGATCTCAAAGGAGCATATTCTCCGCAGGATACTCACGGAAGATGTGGTCGGAGCGTATGACTTCGTGCTGATCGACTGCCTGCCGTCCCTCGGAACGCTCCTTATCAATGCCCTCACCGCTGCGGACAGGGTGCTGATACCCGTGCAGACACAGAAGTTCAGTATGGACGGCTTGCAGTCCCTTGAAGCACTCACACAGCTCGTCAGGGCAAACACCAACCCGAAGCTGAACCTCATCGGAGTGCTGCCAACTATGGTTGACCGCACAAAGGTCAGCAGAACGGCGATAGAAACTCTCAACGAAAAGTACGGTGATATGCTGTTCAGGACAAGCATCAGCAAGTCCATTGAAGCGGCGAAAAGCTCCGAGAACGGCACACCGCTTTGTCTCACAGGTCACAAGTTAGGTCAGGAATATGATGAATTGGCTCAGGAGGTGCTTTCAAGATGTTAAGTATGTCAGAACTCGCAATGAACCCCAACCGCAAGGTCACTACCAAATGCTACGGCGAAGTCAAGGAGTGGGACGACCGTGAAGAAGCACAGGCTTATTTCCTTGAAGCAATGATGAACAGCGACGGCGCAGAGCATGACCGCTACTCCGGCATCTACATTCAGCTTCAGAACGGGCTTGACTACTGCACCGACGAAGATGATGACGAGGAGGACGAGTCATGAAGCCCTTTGATACCGACAAGATGCCGTGGCTTTTCACTCCTCACGGCGATGGTGAACTGAACGAGTATTTCAGCACCGACCACAGCAAGATCGTAGCAGAGACTTCAAAGGAAGTGCTTGCAAGCCTTTCCGAGAGCCGTGACAGGCTCTCAGGAAAGCTCTGCTACGAATTTCACTACAATCAGCGAAGATACAAGAACACGCTCCTGCGGTTTGCGGATATGATCGTCCGTGCCGATGTGACGATAAAAATGCTGAAAAAGCGTATCATGGAGCTTGATATTGACAACCGTGAGCTTCGCAAACAGCTTACGGATATGGAAAGGAATATGAAACGATGAATACACCGCAGTTTGACCTGGGAGCAATGCTCTCCGCACCGCAGACCGCCATTCAGCAGATACCGTGCGATCAGCTCAAGCCCTACCATAACCACAAGTTTGAGCTGTATTCGGGCGAACGCCTTGAGGATATGGTCGCCAGCATCAAGGAGAATGGTGTGCTGTCTCCGATCATCGTACAGCCTATCGAGGACGGTTATGAGATACTGATCGGTCACAACCGCTGGAATGCTTCAAAACTCGCAGGACTGCCGACCGTGCCGGCTATTGTCAAGACGGATTTGACCGAGGAAGAAGCGGAAATGTATGTGATCGAGAGTAATGTGATGCAGCGTGGGTTTGAGAACCTCCGCATCAGCGAACAGGCTGCCGCTGTTGCACTTCGGCACAGCGAAATGTTTTCTCAGGGCAAGCGAAATGACATTCTCAGGGAGCTTGCACACCTTGAAAATCCGTCATCCGAACCCGACACCGCAACTTTGAATCCAGTGGGTTCAAAGTTAGACACCAGCGAGAGCGTCGGCAAGGAGTACGGCGTGAGCAAAGGCTCTGTTGTCCGTCTTATCCGCATCAACAAGCTGATCGACGAGCTGAAAGCCCTTGTGGACAGCGGAGAGCTGTCTATCCGTGCAGGAGTAGAGCTATCTTTCCTGTCGGAAGATACTCAGACGGTCGTTGCTGAGTGTGCTGAGGACGCTAAGATCGACATGAAGAAAGCGAAAATGCTCCGTGCAACTGCCGATGATGAAGGCAATATCGACCGCTACACCGTGGAAAGTATCATCAGCGGAGGGGACGGCGAAGCAAAGCCGAAGCCCAAGAGCGTGAAAATCAGCAATGATACTTATACCAAGTATTTCAGCGAGGGTGTCAAGGGTAAGGAAATCACGGAAACTATTGAAAAGGCACTTGCTTTCTACTTTGAAAATATGGAGGAGAACTAACATGAAGAAGTTTATCACAGCGGTATTCTGCACCGCACTTGCACTCAGCTCAGGCTTTACAGCCTACGCTGCCGAAGCTCCCGACCGTGAGAGCCTTGAAACCGCCATTTGGGAAGATCTCTGGAACGGCAAGGGCGATAACGGACTTGAATATCCCGAAGCATCATACAAGCACCACCTTCTTGACAAGTGGCTTGACGATAACTACGGCACAGGCGGATATGACTGGACCGATGTGGGCGAGGTCACACACGGCTACCGCAGATACTACCGTGATCTGATCGACGGCTGGGACTTTGAGGACGATAACGATGGTAACTGGACAATTGAGACTGAGGACAACTTTTACAGCTTCACGCTCCTGAACGGCAATTGGCAGATGATCGACCGCAACGGTGATACTGTGGACACTTTTCCTCCGTTCAGTACCCTGAAAGACGAACCCGAAGAAAGCACAGACGGTCATCAGATCAACGACAACGGCGAGGACAGTCCGAGAGTGATCGGAGAGGTCGCAGGAGGAACGGAAACGGCTTCTGAGGGCGGTTCTTCCGCAGAGGGTAACGATACGCCCGGCAGCCCGTCAAGCGATTCTGAGAGTGATTCCGAGCTTTCTGGTGCCAATCCGCTTGCGATCATCGCAGGAGTGGCTGCTCTCGCAGGAGTCGGCGGTGCTGCCTACTACTTCACAAAGAAACGGAAGTGATGATATGATTTTTCACAGCAAACAGAAAGTCAACGGCGCTCCGGTTTGGGAAGTTGATACCGACACGCAGACGGTACGCCACCGCAACCCCAAGACAGGCGAAACGGAGCGTTATGTGTTCCACACCGACCACATCAGGTACTATCTGCACCACATTGAGGAAAAGCGGCCCGATCTCTTGCAGGAGATCGTGGACAAGGGCGAGATCTACAAGCACCTTGACGAGCTTGACACAAAGGTCACGGACGCTGTGAACCGTCAGACCGAGCTTCTTATGCAGTCGAGCCGTGACTATCAGGCGGCGGTCATGTCAGGGCGGATCGACCAGTCGGGAGCAATCGGCAATCTGCTCCGTATGCAGGCACAGAGAGCCGTCAATGAAACGATGATCTACTTATGGAGGGACGAATAATGTTTTGTGCGAACTGTTACAAGGAAATTCCGGCGGGCAAGAGCTATTACAAGCATCAGGACACCAATCAGAGTTACTGCTCCCTGGAATGTTTTAACGACCACATGATCTACACCCACACGATCACCCTTGAAACGAGCGAGGGTGCGGAAACCACCGAGGAACAGGACAATGACGAGTGAGGATTTTATCGTGGATTTGCGGAGAAACGGCGTAAAGCTCATAAAAAACGACGGCTCTCTTATCTGACCCGCCCCCTGTCAAGTAGACAGCGCAAAAAACAAAAATATTCTATGTTGTGACTAAAAGCAGTCTGTGCAATTTGTGCAGGCTGCTTTGTTGTTAGCAAATGGCAAGCACCTTTTGGAGTGAGGAGCGAAGCGACGAACGGAGAAAGGTGCTTGCCGCGGCACCCACCGACCAGCTAAGCAGCATACGCTTCATGGTATTCCATAGGTGTCATGCTGCTCAGTTTGATCTGGTAACGCCTTGTGTTGTAATAGGTTATGTATTCCTCTATCGCTGAAATCAGTTCGGTCTTATCTGTAAACTTGCGAAGATAATACATCTCCGATTTTAAGATTCCCCACCAACCCTCCATTGGTCCGTTGTCGATGCATCTCCCAACACGGGACATACTTTGTATCATTCCTGCATCAGTCAGTTTTTGATGAAATAATTTGTTGGTATACTGAAAGCCACGGTCACTGTGGAAGATTGGGTGAGCATCAGGATTCAATCGAACAGCTTCGTCAAATGTAGAAAACACAAGTTCGTTGTTATTGCTTTCCATAATTTTGTATGTTACAATTCGTCTGTCATACAAATCAAGAATTGCGCTGAGATACAGTTTTCTGATCTCTGTTCCTACGTAATATTTAAATTCAGTTACATCTGTAAGCCATTTTTCGTTCGGCTTATCTGCGTGGAAATCTCTGTTCAGAATATTCTCCGCTGTGATTTGCGGCGTTGATGGAATATATGTATTCTTCTTGACACGGGTAACAGATTTCAGATGAAGAATCTGCATCAGTCTGTAGATGCGCTTCTTGTTGAAATGTACATCATGCTCACGGTTGATCACGACCGTCATCTGACGATAACCTAAGATGCCGTTGCGCTCCTCATAGTGCTGTTTGATCCATTCTACAAGCTGCTCATTGATCTGCTGGCTATGGCTCGGTGTCCGATGCAGCCACTTGTAGTAAGCCGAGCGTGCAACGTGTACAGCAGCGCAGAGCTTCTGAATCGGATAATGCTCTGCTTCATTCATGTATTTGATTGCAATATACTTGTCCACGTTTCGTACTCCGTTCAGTGACCGCCCCCTCTTAGCTCCCTGAGTTTTTTTAACAGTTTAATTTCCATTTCCTGATCTTTAAGCTTTGCTTGTAATATCTTGTTCTCCATACGAAGACGATCAGCTTCTGTAAGGTCTTCTTGTTTTTTTGATTTTCCTCGATGGTCAATCAGTCCTTCTACACCATTTATTTCATATTTCCTTACCCATGAATATATCTGTTGATAAGAAATATTATATTTTTCAACTGTCAGGGTGTAGTTCTTATTATTTTCAATGCAGAAGGCAACAATTTCCGCACGTTCTTCCTGTGTGGTTTTTCTACCTTTGTTCATGGCAAGTCCTCTTTCTGAGCGTTTATGCTCTTTAAATCTCTTGCCATTATTATACCATGAAATCCATCTTCTGAGGACAATATCCGTTGAGATTTTATACTTTATACATATTTCTGTTAAGCTTCCTTTTCCATTGAGGTAATCTTCTACTGCTGCTTCTTTTATTTCATTGGTATAGTGTCGATACGGTGATGCCTTTGCAACGGATTCGATTCCTTCGGTTTTAGCTCGGCATACCATTCTTTTCATCGTTGTAGCCCCTATGTTGTATTTTCTGGCAATTGCCTTGTATCCACCTTTACCATCGAGGTATTCCTGTACTGCTGCAACACGTTCTTCACTTGTAAGTGATTTCTTCTTTGACATAAAATAACCCCCTTTAGAGTTACACCATTTTATTATTTCATGTGTCTACTCTAAGGGGATTATATCAATCGAGATACCGCCGGACTTCCTGAAACGAGCCACCGAGCTATGCAGTCAGCTCAGGTGCAGCTCGATCACCTATGATATTGTTGATCCGCAGGATAGTGAGCATACAAAGCTGAGAGTGCTGGATTGTGGGTATGCGGAATAATAAGAAACGGATAGCCGTCTGATGAGGACGGTCTATCCGTGTATGCGTTATTACAAAGACATCTTGAAGATTTCCTCAACATCGGCAGGGGTAAGCGTTGTAAATCCGACCAGCTTGCCCTTTGCGCTGCAGGCTTTCTTTGCCATGAGTGCGAAATTCTTATCGTCAATGCCGAGGTCGCTCAGACGGCTCTGAAGTCCGAGTGTCTCAAAGTAGAATTTCTCAAGAGCTGCGATAGCTGCCTTAGCTCCGTCCATATCGGAAAAAGAAGCATCTACGCCGAGGACATTCACACCGAAACGCTTGATCTTCGGTGCAGTTTTATCGCTGAGGATATAGGTCAGCCATCTCGGAATGATGATAGCAAGTCCGTGACCGTGGGTGATGTTGTAGAAAGCGGAAAGCTCATGCTCGATCATGTGAGCGATAGCGTCCTGAGAAACACCACTGAACAGGAAGCCGTTGAGCGCCCAGCTCGATGCCCACATCAGATTTGAACGTGCCTCGTAATCATCGGGCTTTTCGATAGCGACAGGAGCGTACTTGACTACGGTTTTCAGCACCTCCTCCTGCATACGGGTGAGCATATCCATTTCTTCCTGATCGGTGAAATATGCCACATCAAAAACGTGCGCCATAATATCCGCACTTCCGCTTGCGGTCTGGTATGCGTTTACGCTGAATGTGTTTGTAGGATCGAGGAAGGAAACATTTGGTCTTAATGTCGGTCCGAAAATAGGCTGCTTTTCGTTCAGTTCCACGTTGCTGATAACACCGCCGATGTCCATTTCGGAGCCTGTTGCGGAAAGAGTAAGGACAGCAACGATAGGCAGATTGTCGGGAACGAAAGCCTTTCCTGTGATGATGTCCCAGCAATCGTCACCCTCATACTTTGCAGTGGCAGCCATAGCTTTTGTTGCATCGATCGTCGAGCCGCCGCCGACTGCGAGAAGAACATCAATGCCTTCCTTTTTGCAGAGCGCAGCACCCTTGTTGACGGTAGTGTGATGCGGATTCGGCTCAACACCGCCAAGCTCAAACACCGTCATATCAGCCTTTTTCAGCTCTGCGATCACCTTATCGTACAAGCCGATCTTCTTGATAGAACCGCCGCCGTAAACGAGCAGGACTTTCTTGCCGAACTTTGCGATCTCCTCGCTCAGATGATGAAGCTGATCCTTGCCAAAATATACCTTTGTTGTGTTGCTGAAAACAAAATCTTTCATAACCGACCTCCCGATAATAGTGATTTTTTTACGTCTAAGAAATAGTCGTGATTTGGGCTATCTCTACTTCTTATTATACCAAGCCGCCCCGAAAAAGTCAATCTCCACACACTTTTTCATACCCTTTTCATTGCAATATACCGCCGTCTGTGCTATAATTGACTTATAGAGCAGATCGGAGGTGAATGCAATGGATAACGAAACCGAAGAATTAGTAAACCGTGCATTATACAAGCAGATCAAATCAATGAACCGTGCCGAAATGGAGACTTCCGTGAGAAATGTCTTTGCTCAGGGCTATCAGAGAGCCGAGGAAGAAACGCACCCCATTGATTATGACAGCTTACAAGCCGATCTGAGCAAGATCAAAGGTATCGGAGAAAGTCGGCTTAACGAGATAATGACGGTCATCGACAAACATATTGCAATCAATAACGATGAATAGGAGGAATTTCCTTGACCGTTGATACCAAAGAAGTAGTCACCACGATCGCCTATATGATCGGTGTCCGAATGTCGGCACTCACCGCAAGTTATGGGGAATGTGCCGAGCTGATAGACAAGCTCAAATCCGACCGTGATGCTACTGCGATACGATATTTATGTAAGCTGCGAACCGTGCTGATGCAGAAGTTCAAAAAGACCGATGATCTGATGCGGTATCAGCTCAAAAACCTGCATAACATCGAGTGGTATGACCACGAAAACATCAAACAGCTTGAAAAATGGGGCTTTACCATTATTCAGGCAAACTCACGCTCCGAGAAGTATATGCAGGAGTTTACAAGGCTCATCAATGAAAACATTGACAAATGCTCCCGTCTGTTCTATGACTGGCTGAATTGGGAGTATATCCGAGACTTGTTTTTTGTCCCGAAATACAACAAGAACGGTGTCATGAAGCAGGAGTTCAACAAATACATGGCGAACATCGAGCATTACCCGTTTCAGATGTATATTCACTGGCAGCCTGCCGATGTGGGAAGTATCGTCTATTCCGACCGTAAGTTCCTGAAAATCATCTACGGTCAGCATAATGACAGCTTCACCGACTCCACGAAATATCGGGACGCAGACGATGAAACACGAAACAATATTTATAATTTTATCGACACCGCCGAGAAAACTGCTATCGCTGTCGATTGTGAGAACTCCAACCCGTACAAGCTGTACAGTGTGCTGAAAGGCTTAAATCAAGATGAACTTGCCAAGATCGAGAAAATAACGCTCTATGACGATCCGCACACCACAGCAGGCTGGGACTGGCTCTCCAAATTCACACAGATACCCACCGAGCATATTGAGATCGACCGTGTGACCGACCGAAAGTCCCTGGTCGATGTGCGAATGACAGCAAGCGTAGTCACGGACTTCTATCGTGACGGCATCACATCATTTATCATTGTGTCGAGTGATTCCGACTTTTGGGGACTCATCGAGAGCCTGCCGAAAGCGAAGTTTCTTGTTATGTATGAATACGAGAAATGCGGAACGGCGATCAAGAACGCCCTCGCACAGCACGGCATCTACTACTGTGCCATAGATGATTTCTGCACCGCAGGAACGGAAGATATGAAGCGAGCCGTTCTGTTTGCGGAGCTTGAAAAGCATTTGCCCTCGCTTGTCGGTGAGAACCCTCTGGACCTTACCCACAAGATCTACGAAGCCACAAGAGTGACCGCTACCATGAAGGAAATGGAGAACTTCTGCAATCGGTATGTCAAGACATTGCGGCTCAAGGTGAACTCCGAGGGAAAGTTTGAGATTGAGATACAGAAATAACGAAAAAAGGACGGTTTGCGCCGTCCTTTTCGTTTTTTGAGAACTTTGAATCCAGTGGGTTCAAAGTTAAGTATCCGTCTGATTGATAGACTAAAAAATGTTTGCATGATATGAATGCGTTGTTATATGGGGGATTATGTGCACGTAATAATATTGACAATATGCGGATTTTGGTGTATAATAAATAAGAATATATCATATAACACTATCCGATTTAGTTTCTTCAATGAAAAAAATCCTATTTGCTATCGTTTTTGCTTCACTCATTTGATGTGTAATAAAAATGATAGATATATTCTCTTTGTGAGGAAGTTCTTTTATTGTATTGCCAATTCCTACTCGTGATGACTCATCAAGAGCCGAGAACGGTTCATCTAATAATATTATGCTTGGAGCAAGAGCTAATGCTCTTGCGATAGCAATTCGTTGTTTTTGTCCACCGGACAGTTGTGATGGGTATTTCCTGTACAGTTCCAATGAATCAATACCCACGCTACTAAGCTTCTCTCTCGCTATCTTCTGTGCATCTCTGTATCTTCTGTTGCATGACAGCAACTGCGGTATTATTACATTTCCTTCTGCCGTCAGCCACGGAAATAGTTGCTCGGTAGTTTGCGATAGTAAGAGAATGTCTTTGGATGGCTTTTGAATTGGAACACCTTCATATAAGCATTGTCTTTACCAACAGGAGGCATCATATATGTTTCTTTAGTTATCACATTCAAACCATATCCTGTGCAAAATACAATATCAGAGTTTGTACTTAATGCTTTGTTTAACATACGCTCGACCATTGATGGAGAAAAGAAATCATCAGAATCTAAGAAAAGGACATACTCACCCTTTGCTTTAGAAAAACCTACATTTCTCGCTGTTCCTGCATTCATATTTTCTTGTTGAATTAAAGAAATACGGCTATCAGACTGTTGTATTGCTTTGACTATCATTGCCCCATTGTCGGTTGAACCATCATCAACGCAAATAATCTCAATGTTCTTATATGTCTGCTTTATAAGCGATATTAGGCAATCTCCTATATACTGTTCTTCATTATAAAAAGGGATAATAACACTTACCAATTCTTTCATTTTTAATCCCCCTTATCATTTTATTATATTACAGTTCATAAAACACCCTGTTCTTAAAATACCCTATAACGCAAGTATTCGGTAGTTTTCTAACAACACTACTAAATGCATTTCCAAGTTTAACACTAATATGTGCATCGGATCCTAATACAACCCTACGTCCTCCAAGCTGAACATATCGATCAATGATACTGTATCGAGGCAGCGGTTCGTCAGAAGCATTCATGATGGAAGACGTATTAACTTCAAGAATAATGTCTTTTTTAATCATAGCATTTAATATTTCATCCATGATAGTATCACTGACGTTCCAATTATCAAAATAACGTCTGGGAAAATCTATATGTGCCATCGCCTGGAACTCGCAGGTCTGAATTGATTTTAACATAAGATTATAGTATTCATCAATCGCTTTTGATTCCTCTATGTTTTTTGCACCTGGAAAAACAGAGCCATAGCAATGATGAATGCTTCCTAGAATATAATCAAAAGGCATAGAACTGTAATCCTCGAATTCAGTAGGGAATAGATGTGGCTCGGAGAATTCAATCCCAATCAAAATCTGAATGGAGTTATAAATACGTCTTAGCCTATTCACTTCATAGAAATATTCTGACACATCAAAATTTGTAGAAGCTTTATTAATTATTCTTCCCACATTTATTTCAGAAGAATTGAAATCTACATGATCCGTAAAACAAATAATTGGAATCCCAATCTCTATGGCTTTTATACACTGCTCTTCCATAGATGACTTTCCGTCGGGCGAAAAAGTAGTATGAATATGCATATCTGCCAGCCTCATATTATCCCTCCACATAAAATAATATGGTTATTCCTTTTATACACAAAAATAATTGCATTATATTGTCATTGTAGAGACACACCTACTGCCGTGCAAAGGAAAGACAGTACACCCACCTTTCATGTTATGGTTAGCACGGGCGCATACATAGGTGCGTCCGTGCGTCATAGTATTATGGTGAGCGCAAACGATAACCATTAAAAGAATAGTCAACAATGGTTAGAGGGATAATTCATCATTAGTTTTTCTTACGTTTCCTTTTGGCTTTATGTTTTGCAAAAGGGTGACGTTTTTCTTTTCTTATCCCTCTTGTTGTATCAGCTTTATTGTCAGAAAGCTTGTGTATCACAGGCGACATCTTTTCAGGTGAATCAGACGTAGGAGCGTCGTTCCCTTTATTATAATCACTTACTAATTGACCACAGGCAGCTTTTATTCTATTACCTCTTGATTCCCGAAGTTTTACTTCCAAGCCAGCCTCCTCTAGTCTAATCTTAAATGCAACCAATTGTTGCTTGTTAGGACGTTTGATTCTCTTACAGGCAGTTTCATTATATTGTAAAAGATTAATCAGTACATTTTTTCCTCTAAACCATTTACCAAGTTGTCTTACGTCTGAAGCCCTATCATTAATTCCAGGAGCGAGCAGATATGCAATGGTAATCTTTCTGTTATGTCGTTCAGAATAGGAAAGCGCAGCTTCGACAACACTATGAATGCTATTGGATTTCATGTGCGGCATAATCATGTTTCTAGTTGCTTGATCCGTTGCGTGAAGAGAGAGTGTAAACTGAATCTTTAAATGCTCCTCTCTCAGTCGCTTCAACTGTTCAACTGGTCCAACAGTCGATACATTTATGCCATCTGTAGGAAAATTAAGTCCATTGCGATCACGAAGTATATGAATACTTTTAATCAGATTATCATAATTAAAGAGAGGTTCTCCCATCCCCATAAAAACGATTCTGTTGACACGTTCTTTCAAAAGAACGATTTGCTGAACTATTTCAGCTGGTGAAAGATTGCGAATAAATCCATTTTTTCCTGATGCACAGAAAATACACCCCACCGGACAACCGACCATAGTGCTAACGCATACCGTATTGCCAGTCCTTCTTTTAATGCATACTGTTTCAATGCAGTAGCCATCTTGTAATTCAAAAGCATACTTTGTAGTATCTCCCCCTACATATATGTCTTTTATAGTCATAGTTTGATTTTTAGGACTTACGCCATTTTTATACAAGGTTTTGAATAAAGACTTAGCTCGTTCTTCTCCCATACATTTGGCTACTTCATCAAAAGTATAATTGTACGGATTGCCCTGAATCATTTCTAATGTAGGAGGGCCCATTTTCTCTTTATTTGCCATGATAATTCCTTTCCTCGCATTGTATTTAAGTAATATTTTACACAAGCCAACTTGTGTGGATTATAACTTGAAAACATCAAAAGGGTACACAAACCCCATTGTATATATTATACATCTTTTTTTTCTTTCTGTCAAGATAGAAATTGCATCCCAATAATGTGAATTATATCATTTTTCACTTATTGGGATGCATACTTACTTAGAATAATCTTATAGTTGCTTATTCAATTCCTTGCTTCTTGCTCCTGCCCTTTGTCTGGTCCTTCGGCGTTTTTGGCTTTTTGCCGAGCCTTGCGGCATCACGCTTCATCTTCGCCCTCTCAAAGTAGCAAGTCTTTTCACGCTTCGGAGCGTTCTTCTTTGCTTCGATAGCCGCCTGATTCAGCTCATCAGTTACGACTTTCAGCCTTTGCTCCTTAGTATCAAGCTCCTCCTGCTGGGGGAACGGCTCTGCTACGATCTTCTGCGCTTCTGCGTGGTCAAGCCTGAGCTTTGCGAGGTTATCCTGCGTTCTCTCGATTCTGCCGTCGATGTTGTAGAGGGCAGCTTCAAGACGATTCAAGTTGTGGGCAAAACTCTCGATCAGCTTCGTGGTATGTGAAGTGGCACCTTGCAGGCCAGCCGACATACCGCCGCCCATCATGTTGCTGTTTACTGTAACGCTCAGGTCAAAGCCCTGGAACGAGCCGACTTTCACGGGAGTATCGGCATATTTGATAGCCAACACAGCATCTTCAAGAGCCTTAGCAGCTTCTTTTCTATCGGTGTACTCAGTTTCACCAATGGTGATCTTGAATACGGGCAGTTTGCGTTCGGGATCAATCGGGAGCTTGCGGAGTGCTTCACGATCTGTATGGAGATCAGCAAGAATCGCAGTAAGTTTCTGTTCCTGTTCAGGGAAACGAGCGATCTTGTCCTCCATTTCAAATACCGTGTTGCGGTGTTCCGCAGCGAGTACCCTCAGTTCCTTCACTTCATTTTCAAGCATCAGCTTTTCCTTGATACGCTCATCGCCTGTGCAGAGAGCCTTGATCTCGGAATAAGTGAGTGCCTGCTGGTCCACATCTTCACACTTTCTCGCAGGAGTCTTACTTGTCATGATCTGAGAGATGAATTTCTGCTTGTTCTCCAAAGTCTGATAGGAATAAGCATCGAATGTGCCTTTGGTAACATAGCGGAATATCTGCACCTGCTTGTTTTCATTGCCTTGACGGATAATTCTTCCGGCGCGCTGTTCCAGATCAGCCGGTCTCCACGGAATATCGAGGTCATGGACTGCGATCAGCTTCTTCTGGACATTCGTACCCGTACCCATTTTGGCGGTTGAGCCGAGCAGTACACGGATCTCTCCGCTGCGGACTTTATCAAAGAGGTCAGCTTTCTGCTGCTCGGTTTTCGCATCATGGATATATGCGATTTCCTCCGCAGGGATGCCCTTAGCAATCAGCTTGTCACGAATATCGTCATACACGCAGAAGTCGCATTCTTCTTCAAGAGACTCGACCTCAGCGATAGACTTCTTATCCTTAGCATCATCGGTATCTTCACCCTCGACCGCTGCTTCTGCGGCCTTGTGCGGTACACCCAAATCACAGAAGATGATCTGCGTGAGCCTGTCCTCAGCCGTTTCAGTGTGGATACGGGCAACATTTTCGACACATCGATTGAGCTTTGTATCGGGGTTATCCTCAAAAGACGGATCAATCAGACGAGGATCAAGTCCGAGCTTTCGTCCGTCCGACGTGATCTTGAGCATATTGTCGATCGTAGGATCAACATTTCCGCTGTTGATAGCATCAGCTCTGTCGGCAAGCTCCTGAACAAGTTCCTGCTGAAAAGGAGTAGCTTCGACCTGAACCACCTGATAATCACAGTCAGGCACATCAAGTTTCAGCGTATCGGCGGTACGAATGTCAGCGACCTGCTTGAACATACTCATCAGTTCAGGCAGACCTGTATAGTTTGCGATACGGGTGCGCTCCTTGAAGCCATTGCCCGCAGGCTTTAACTCATAGTCTGTTTTCTGCTCACCGAACACCGCAACCCAATTGTCGAAGTGCTGTAAGCCGTGGTCACGCAGGAAGTCATACTCCAAGTAACGCATCATGGTGTGCAGCTCTGTAATACTGTTGCTGAGAGGTGTGCCAGTTGCAAAGATAACGCCCTTGCCGCCTGTCTTTTCATCGAGGTATCTGCATTTGAGGAAAAGATCAAGTGCTTTCTGTGAAGCCGAATTGGAAATTCCGGCTACATTCTGCAATTTTGTGGCGACGAACAGATTTTTGAACTCGTGGGCTTCGTCAATGAACAGACGGTCGATTCCGAGCTGTTCAAAGGTCAGCGTATCGTCCTGATTAGCCTTTTCTAGCTTGTCAAGCTGCTTTTGCAGGCTCTTACGGGTACGCTCCATAGCCTTGATCTGGAACTTTGAGCCTTCGCTCTTTTTCAGTTCCTCAATGCCTTGCAGAATATCGTCGATCTGCGTCTGAATGGTCATGACCTGTCTCTCCTTAGAAACAGGAATCTTGCCAAGCTGAGAGTGACCGATGATAACTGCATCGTAGTTGCCTGTGGCGATCTTAGCGAATAACTGCTGTCGGTTCTCTTTCTTGAAGTCCTTTTTGGTCGCAACAAGAATGTTAGCACCCGGATAGAGCTTCTGGAAATCGTCACCGATCTGCTCCGTCAGATGATTCGGCACAGCAAACAGGCTCTTAGTACAAAGTCCCAAACGCTTGCTTTCCATAGCAGTAGCGATCATTTCAAAAGTCTTGCCCGCACCGACACAGTGAGCAAACAGCGTATTACCGCCAAACATTGCATGAGCGATAGCATTTTTCTGATGATCGTGCAGATGAATGTCCGCAGTCATCATCGGGAAAGAAAGAGCCGAACCGTCAAACTCACGGGGACGGATACTATTGAATAGCTCATTATAACGCTCCACAATAGCTTCACGGCGGACAGAATCTTTGAAGATCCACGCCTTGAAAGCCTTGCGAATATCGTCAGCCTTGCGCTGTACCACACGGGTAGCATCAATATCCACCACACGCTTTTTCTTAGTATCGCCCAAGCCGTCCGGCACTTCGATCGTCTTGTAGACCTTCGGCTCTTGCAGATTCAGCAAATGCTCAAAGATGTCATAAGCGTTCATCTTGTGTGTGCCGTACTTCTGAGTCGCAAGCACCGACCTGTCGGAAGATTTGTTGCTTACATGGAAAGAGTTAGCGTGAACGGAGTATTCCACGCCGACGATAGCAGACTTGTTCCAACGTGCAGACGGACTGTCACTTCGCTGATATGCCGGAGTCTGCAACAGCTCATACATGAACTGTTCGTAGTATTTCGGATCAAGCCAAGCGGCGCCGAGCTTAATGTCAATATCTCCGGCTTTCAGCGGTTCGGGCATAGCTTGTTTCAGAGCTGATACATTGATATTGAAGTCGGGATCATACTCAGCGATCTCCTCAGCTTCTCGGAGCTTCTTGCGAATATCGCCCGAAAGATACTCCGAAGCCGTTTGATAGTCGTTTACCGTATGGGGAATTTTGAAGATCTCGCCAGTAAGGTCGTGCTTCAGCTCGTCCTCACTCATTCCGGTGAGCTTTCCCATATATTCAAAGTCAACCCGTGCTTTCTCAGCAATGGAGAGTGTCAGAGCTTCAAGTGCCGTGTCAACGTGTTCCACAGCCTTCGGCGGCACGATAGTCCGCTTTGTGAAAATATCAGACTTTTCAAGGAGCTTAGTCTTATCATAGCTCTTTTCCAGTCCTGCCACAAGGTTATATGAAACATCTTCCGCAAAATAGCGCTTGTTGGTCTGAGAGTGGATAAGTCCGAATTTTTTATAGAAATCATCGTATGCAACATTCAGCTTTGCCTGCAAATCTTTGATAACGCTGTCAGGTTTATCAAGCTCCATCGCTTCGATCAGCTCACGGGTGAGGTCACGCAATTCAATAAAAGCAGTAAAACGCTTGTGCTGTGCAGTACCCTTATCGAAACGAAACTCACAGGCAGCGTTATTCTTTTTGAAGAACACCTGATCGTCCGAAAGGAAAAAGCTGTAATTACGCAGTTTAGAGGGAATCTGCACCTGCACACCGTCAGCCGTTTTCGCATACACATCTCTGCCACGCTCATGACTGATCTCCGCAGACAGCTTTTCGACTGCTTCATGGAGCGCCGATCTCAGGTCAAAGCCGTCCTCAGCGACAACCATTGTACCGCTGCCGTAGAGCTTATTTCCCTCAACAACTGTACCAAGCACCATATCGGGGTGCTGTTCAAAGTATTTGTTGATCGGCAGTCCGTCCTCAGTCTGCCCAATGTGTACCCAATCGGGAATATCGGACATTTCGGCAACAGATTTGCCTTCATGTTTTTTCAAGAAGATAATATCCGTAGTGACTTCCGTGCCTGCGTTATCCTTAAACGCACCATTCTTGCCACCCGGCAGACGAATAGCACCGATGAAGTCAGCCTTATCAGCCAACATCTGGCGGACACTCTCATCACGCTTATCGAGTGTGCCTGCCGAGGTCACGAATGCCATGATTCCGCCGTCTTTGAGCTTGTCGAGTGCTTCGGCAAAGAAGAAATCGTGCAGTTTCGTGGTATTGTGGACGGTATCACGGAAACCAAGCTCACCGAACGGCACATTTCCGACAGCCACATCAAAGCAGCCGTTCTGAAAACGGTTCTGCTCAAAGCCATGAATAGCAATATCTGCATCAGGATAGAGAGCCTGAGCAATTCTGCCGGACAGCAAGTCGATCTCCACACCGTAGAGCTGAGAGTGTGCCTGCATAGCTTCGGGCATACGTCCAAAAAAGTTTCCGATACCCATTGCAGGCTCTAAGACATTACCGCCGTCAAAGCCAAAATTGCCAAGTGCTTCGTAGATTCCGTCAATAACGGTCGGGCTGGTATAAAACGCATCATTGACCGTTGAACGTGCCTGAGCGTACTCCTGCGGAGTCAGCAGCTCAGAAAGCTCCTTATACTCTGCGGCCCACTTCGGATCGTCCTTGTCAAAAGCCTTAGCCAAAGCACCCCAGCCGACATATTTCGACAGGGTTTCCTTTTCCTCAGCAGTCGCAGGACGCTTCTCCCGTTCAAGTGTTTTCAGCGTTTTGATCGCATCGACATTAGCACGGAATTTCGCCTTTGCACCACCCTCACCGAGAGCATCATCGGTGATCGTGAAGTTTTCGCCCTTATCGGGTGCAGTTACTTCCGTTTCAGGAACATCGACTTCATCAGCAACAAGTTTGACCTCCGGCTCTTTCTCAGCGTGAACAATCTGCTCACGCTCCAAGCTGTCAATGAAATGGAATGACATCAGCATATCGCCGTTATCGAGCCGAGAAGTCAGTTCATCGCCGTCAAAAGTCCAGTTCTTCGCACGGTCAAACTCCATGTGGAGGTCTTTGCCCGTAGGTTCGCCGTTTTCATCGAGCTTTCTGGAAGTAAAATCGACCGTAGTAACACCTGTGACCACTCTGCGCTCTCCAATGCACTCAGGACGGAGGTGATCAGTGATCTCAAACATCATACCCGGCTTGATCGCCTTTTTGAGCTGAGACAGGTTCTTGACAGTAGGAATTTCGGGCTTTTCTGCTTCGGGAGCAAATGCAGTCTTATCGGGTGTTACCTCAGCCTTTTCAGGCTCAGGCTTTTTGAGTGCAGACTGCTCCTTTTCAGGTTCAGCCTTACCGATATACTCATACATACCGCTGTTCAGGAGCTTATCATAGGAAATATTCTCCGTCACAGCAAAACCGCCGCTTTCTCTTGTGACAGTGCAATCGTCCGAATAGAACGGAAGTGCGCCTGTCAGCGAAATAACCTCAGAAACCTCGCCAGTAATCTTGTGACGAAATCGGTCACCGACTTCCACGATCTTGTGGCTATGCTCCTCAGCCTTTTCCGCTTTGAGCGCCGCCCTTTCCGCTTTCTGTTCGGCAGAAAGGTAGGTATCGTCCATGAGCCGTGATTCTGTCATTGTTGCGACATTGTACCACGAATGACGGAACTTCTCGCCGTTCTCAAAGCTGAATGTGATACCCTGAGAATTATAGTCAACGAGTGAGATCTTGCCCTCTCCGCTGTGTCCGCCTGTGCCGTATTCCTTTTTCAGAAAATCGGCAAGCTGCTGAATAGTCGGGTGCTGTTCCTCATAGAAGTCCTGCACACGGAGCTTGCCGTGAACAAAGCCAGTTCCACGGTCGATCTCGGCGGCAAGTGCTTCATAGACCTGAACACCGTCCACCACCGGACCTTTTGCAAACTCGGACTTGGGCTTTTCTTTTGCTGGCTTTGAAGATGTCAGCGGTTCGGGATCGCCAAACAAAGAAAGCTGTTCGCCCTGAATATCGGGCTTCTCCCAAAACGGAATATCATCGTTCTGACTCCGCTGAATTTCCTCAATAACAGCATCATCGGTGAACAGGGGCTTGTCAATATCCTCTGAAACCGTTGGAGCATCATCGACTGCCATTAGACCAAGCTCATAGGCGGCTCCGTCGATCTCAGCATGATGGTTTTCATAGGTGTCGATAGAGATAACGCCCTCGGCATTATCAATGATAACAGTAGCTCCGAGGGAAAGCGCCTTATCCTTGATCTCGTCAAGGCTCTCGGCATCACCCTTGTATTTCAGCGTAACAGACGGCACATCTTCCGCAGGAGAAGAAGTATCAGAAACATCGGCGGCATCACTCATAAGGTCAACCGTCTGTTCGTCCTTGCCAGTATGACGCTCAATGACTTCATCGGGAACAGAAACGAGGTCGGAGAAGTCCAGTCCTGTCAGACCGTTCTCGATCATATCCTCAATACTGTCATACTGCTCCGTATTATAAACTTCGCCGTCAAACTCATAGGTGACCTTGAAGTCGATAAGGTCAGCAGTTACCTGAATGGGCAGCTCATCGTCTGTCAGCGTGGTAAACGCAAGACCGACATTGTGCAGATCATCAAAATCAGCACCCTCACGGTATTCCGCTTCGCAAAAATCATTGATAAGCCACTTTGCCTTATCAAGCGGAGTTTCAAAGTTGCGCTGAAAGTTCATGATCTCCACGGGCTTGTCAGGGTTATGCTCAAGCATCGCAGTACGCAGGAGCGCCGGAAAAGTAGTCAGCTCACGGTAAGGCTCGATCTCCATTTTATCGCCACGGTTATAGATACCGCAGACGGGATCGCCGTCATAGAACAGTTCACCAACCTTATCGCCGTCAGCGATAGCCAGTTTCCATGTACCACGCTCCGTTTCCGCAGATTCGCAGTCAGTCCCGAAAAACTTATCAACGACCTGCTGTAAGGTCTGGAGCTTTTCAGGCTCACGCTTCGGTGGATTCAGCTCAAATGCCTGTTCGATCAGGACGGAATATCCTGCTTCTCTCAGCTTGTCGGAGTATTCGTCCTTGACGTGGGCGGGAAATCCGACCATAGGCTGCCCGTTTTTGGAGAGCATACGCAGACCGAGGACTTCTTCACCGATCTCAGCATTTTTTCCGTACATTTCATAGAAGTCACCGACCTTACGGAGCGATACCGGACCTTTGTCCTCCGGCTCTGCCTGTTCAGGAGCATCAACAACAGGTGCAGGCTTTTCAGCCTTAGACAGAATCTCAAAGCCCTTTTCCTCCATATCCTGCTGCCAGCCGTCATAGGCAAGCACATCGGAAGTGCCGAGCAGAATACCGCCGTAATCGGGGGCATCAAGGTCTTTCAGGGAAATGCTCTTGTCACTGATCTTCTCGACCTCACGGCGCGCGCCGTCATACATGATAACGTCACCGACTGCAAGATCGGACACCTTTGCAGTTTCGGGCTTTTCCTGCACAAGCTCCTTTTCACGGAAGAACTCAGGCATTTCGGTAAAGCCGAAACTGTCACAGAAATACGCTGTATCCTTGCCGTCAACAGAAATGACAATAACATCGCTTACAGACAGACTATGCCCGGAGAAATCATCGGGACGGTCATTATTGAACTGAGCGAATAGTGCTTCAAGCGTAGCATTGCCCCTGAACTCTCCGACCTCACCCTCATACATAAGCTCATAATCGTCCTTGTTGAGCTGTACGCCGTCAGCTTTCAGCCTGTCAATACTCTCAAAACGAATACCGTGATACTTCTCTCCGCCGGGAAGCTGATAGATCTTGAAAGTACCCTGAGCCTTTTCCACATCATCATAGGTGCGAATCGGGTGCTGTGCCTTGAAATCATCGAAGATACGCTGTTCCTCAGCGGTCAGCTCAGAATGTGCTTCAAGGAAAGGAACGAAAATGTCAAGCATTCTCTGCGCTCTTTCCTTATATTCCGGCTGATTGAACGGGTGCTGCGTATAGCCGAGGATACCCTCGTTATAGGTGCGGATATGGTCGATCAGCGAACCGCCGCCCGTACCCTTGCCGTCGCCAATATCAAAGCGGCCGTCATAGTTGAACTCCTCACCGTCGATGACAGCAGTAATGCTGAAATCGGTCTTTTTATACCAGCCTGCTTTCAGCTCAGGGATATTACGCTCCGAGTGCTGTTTCTCATCGAGGTATTCAAGGACTGCATTGCCGAGAGCAAAACTGCAATCAGGGTGTGCAAGGGCAAAATCGTGAACGATGTCACTTTCGCTTACCCATTCATCGCCCTTATCCTTGCCGAAATGGAATGTCAGGCTATCCGGCTGCTTTTCGGGTGTTTCTGCTTCAAAGCTCACATGATACTTTTCCTTTGCGATGATAGCAAAAGCCTTTTCGGTCTGCACTTCATCACCGAGAATATCATAGAGTGCCTTCTTGATACGGTTGAGCTTCGGGATATTATCGCCGTTCTCCCAACCGTGCAGAGCTGCACCGTCAAACGATGTCAGAAGGTCAGCGATCTTTTCATCGGAAATATCAGGGATAGCATCGAGCATATCGTCACGAACCCACCAGAAAGCAAGGTCATTGAACTCCTCATGGGTGCGGTCAATGAAAGCCTGTCCGATCTCCTCAAAGGAAACAAAACGCTCCATACCGCCGAAACTGCACATAAAGCCGTCCTCAGTTCTCTCCGTATGCAGGGAGTGGCGGAGGTTTTCAGCATAATAATAGGTGCGGTCTGAAATCTCGCCCTGTTCAAAGATAAACTCAATATCTGCGGCCCCGCTGCCCTCTAACAGACCGAGAGCAAGCTCACGGCGAATATCCTCACCGTCATGATAACGCTGGGCAAGGTCATAGAACGCAGGCTCAGAAAGATGATAGCCGAAAGCAGCCTTGTCGTTGGGCTTATGCTTATCAAGATAACCGCTGTCAAACAGAGGGTAAGCCATGTCCTCCCACTCATCGCTGGACAGTGTACGCTCCGCAAGGAACTTTGCAAGGTCAGCCTTCGGGAACAGCACTTCTTCCTCAGTGGGAACTCTGCTTGCGTTCTCACGGTCAATGACCGTCTGCTTATGGGCAGTCAGGAAGTCAGCAACATCGGATTCCTGCAAAGCATTATGCAGAATTTCATCGTATGCCTGAATATCCTCAGCGGTGAAAGTCTCGTCAATGCTGTCGATCTGTCCTCTCGTCACATCACCGACAAACATAGCCGTAATTGCGGCTCTCTGCTCATCGGAGAAATCGTGCAGAGAAAAGAAGTCCGAAAGCTCGATACTGCGGTCAAAGCTGGACTTCGCTTCAAGCATATCGGTCAGCTTGCTGTTTTCGCCGTAGCGTTCAGCCGGAGCCTGAGCGATATATGCGTTCACAAGCGAGAGCATCTCGCCAAACTGTGCTTCATCGTATCTACTGTCAAAGAAATCAGCAAGGTCAAGCTGCATATCCTCAACGGCAAGGCGGTGAACTACGGGCGAAAGTGCGATATTCTGCTCCATAGGCAGACCGAGGTCAGCCATTTTGCGGAGCATATTCGTCTCACGGACAGCGTTCTCCAAAGCCCTGTGAAAAGCAGGAGCATTCTCCTTATCGACCGCAAATGCGACCTTGCCGTCACGGACAACAGCATGATAGCTCACGCTTGTTTCAAGGAACGGCTTGACCTTTCCAAACTGTTCAGGTGTGAGCTTGCTCATATAATAATGAGTATCACGGTTCGCACGATAGTCACGGTTGCCGACTTCCTGTGCCTTATCGGGGCTTGCAAACTGCTTACGCATATTCACGACCTCGTCCCTGATGTTGCGGACAGCAAAGAGGTCAGCATGAGAAACCGTCAGCGTTCCTTTGCCGGACGGATAGACTCTGCCCGAAAACTGCATACCACGGGCTTTCATGATCTCAGCCATTTTCAGCACAAGGTCACGGTCAGCGGAGAGGTACTCCTTCTGCGGGATATAACGATACTCCGCACTTCCGAAGATGTTCTTTTCGGGCGGAGAATAAGGTCTGTTTGATTTGGTGGGAACAAGATCGGGAGTGCCTGCGATACGCTTGAACCACTCTATATCTTTATCGTTGATCGCCATAATGACGGAATTATCACGGGCATAGGCATAGTAGTTGATGCCCGAATTATCAAGCTGTTCCTGCAATCTTGCAAAGTCCGCAGCCTGAATGGTCACAAGGCTTTTATCTCTGTTATCCGTTGCCTTGTTCCACATTTCGTTGCCGTAATACTGCATACTTGTTGTGTCAACCTCCTTTTTCTCAGTCTCATGTTCTACTGCTTTTGGGATACCACGAAGCATATCATTCCAGTCTTTATATGTATCGGGAGTGATAACACGCTTCATGTCAGGATACTGCTCCTGCAAACGCTGGGCAAATTCGTTGCCTGCGGTATCATTGTCGGAGCATAAAAATACATGGTCGGGCGAAATGTTATTACGGAGAATCGTGTCAAGCACGATATTCGGCTTCACGCCCATCATGGAAACGAGCCTGCAATCGGTTAGCTCTTTATCGTGCATTTGCAGATAGGAGAGCATATCAATAGCCGACTCAAAGAAAAAAGCCTTTTCGCCTGTGCCACGGACTACTTCAAAGCCGTGTCCTGCTGCCGAGCCTGTTGCAATTCCTTTGAATTTGTGTTCTGTTGATGTGCCGACCTTTTCAGCACCGATGACCTTGCCATGTTCGTCATAGTATTTGAAAAGGACATTTCCTGTCTTTTCTTCCTGAGCGATACTTCCACCACGGACAAGAGCCGATACCATATCATAGTCAAGCCCTCTGGTCTTGCACAGGTACGCAAACACACGCCTTGCATTATCAGCTTCGGCAAGGGAAAGCTCCCTTGCCGTTACTGTTTTCGGCTTCTGTTCGTATGTGCGGGACGGAATATAGGTGCGGTCGATGTGTTCGCCCGTGAGAGCTTCGACCGCATCAACGAAAGACATTCCCATGTATTCACGCAGGAATCCGATGTTGTCTCCGCCCTTGTCCTCGCTGAAACGAAACCACGCACCACGCTCACCCGGACCGTTATCCTTGATGTGCAGGCTATCGTGATCCTTCCACACATACTCTTTACCGACTTTTTTCAGGTCAAAGCCGTGAGCCATGAGGAACTGAGGAAGATTGACAAATGCCGCCCTTTCTTTCTGTTCATCAGTAATTCTCATCTATTATTCAAGCCCCTGATTCTTTCTCTTTTTGGGTGTCTGTTCTCTCTGCTGAGACTTCTGCTGTCCTCGACCGCTGATACGCTGGGCATCACGCTGCATCCTGCCGCGGGAGAAGAAAGCTCTCTGCGAGTCCTTCTTTGCGACAGTGACAGCGGACTTCTCACCGCCGAACACCGCAGAATGCTCCACGCCCTTTGCAGTCAGCTCTGCCGACTTCTTCCGAGCCTGCCCCTCGTCCATACGCTGGGTGAAACGCTCCTGCTTCGGGAGTGATTTGAAAAAGTCGGGATTGACATACTCCACAGCTCTTTCGCCCTTGACGGCACTCTCGATCTGCTTGTAGGCTTCGGCATTCGCCTTAGAAACAGTGACCGCCACCGTGTCATTCTTGCGGACTACCGCAGAATACGGGATATTCTGCTTTTGCAGCTCTGCCACGATCTGCCTTGCTGTGTCGATAGGCTCAACACGGGTGTGCTTATCTTCCTTACCGAGCGAAGCATAATATTCAGGGTTGATCGTCTGATATTTGCCCTTTTCGCCCTTACCGCCGTTTTCCTTTGCGGCTTCTGTATGAGCGATCTTGCCGATAGATGCGTACATCACATCATTCAGCACAGGAACATCCTGCTTTGAAACAGTAATGCCTACCTTATCCTCACCCTTAGTGGCAGCAGAGTATGCCACGCCTGCGGCAGTCAGTGCGGACATGACCTCGACCGCCTGAACTTCCGTCATAGTCTCCACATGACGATCATTTCTCGGCAACTCCTTGTAATAGTCGGGGTTGACCTTGAAACCACCGTCATCGGTAAGGACAGCATCGCCATTCTCGATCATAGCTGAGAGCCAGCTATCCACCTGGACTTCATCGGCACTGTCAAGCAGTTCAAGCTGTTTCCGCATCTTTTCAAGCTCCGCCGTGGCATTATCCCTCATCTCCTGCGGAACAAAAGGATTTTCCGCAAGGCTTTCCATAGACTTGATACCATCTGCAAGCTCTGCCTTTGCCTTGTCAATATCCTCTTTAGAGCCGTTATTAATGATACCATCTATCATGTTATAATCATCTTCCATCTGCATTTCTGCATTGGCAAGCGGCTGGATACCGAGCTGGTCGGCAAGTTCAGCGACCTTTGACCTGTCGAGCGTTTCAACTTCCTGTGCTGCCTGAACAGCACCCTCAGCAAGAGAAGGCATATCCATAGTTCCATTCTGCACCATTTCACCGAGCTTATCTCCTGTGAGCTTCATAGAAGCGTCGAGCTGATCATTGGTCTGTTCCTCATAATGTGTTTCGGGACGGGCGAGCTTCATGATCTTGCTTTCCAGTGCGCCGATACGCTCATTCACGCCCTTGAGCTGTTCACCGAGTTTGAGCTTGTCCACGGCACTTGTGGCAGGATCGTTATAGGTGTCAAGGATAGCCTGCTTTTTGGCTTCAAGCGTTGCTTTCTTGTCGCTCAGGCAGTCCACGGTCGAGCTGTTCAGCCTTGTCATAGCATCTGCAAAGGCTTCACGGCGTTCCTTGTTAAAGTGGATACCGAAGCTCTTGATCGTGTCATTGAGAGCGATCACACGGTTCAGCTTGTGTTCGATACGGTCACGCTTTGCGGTCAGTGTGTCGATCTTCTTCCAACCCTGATCTATCTTTTCCTGCCGCTTCGGAATCTTGACTTCACGGATAGCCTGAATACGCTTCTCGTTATTGGCGATCAGAGTGCGGATACCCGGCAGATTTCCGATAGTCGCTTTCAGCATACGGTTTGTATCTTCGAGCTTGTCCGCCTTTGCAGACAGTGCTTCGATTTTCGCCTTGTTGCGGTCGATCTTGTCCGTCTGATTGGCAATCTTCTCATCAAGAGAGTCGATACGGCTCTGATGATGCTCCGCCTTTGCGTTCAGAAAAGGAAGAAGTTTTCCCGACTTCTGAGCGCCGGACTCTTCCTGCTGCTGTTCCTGTGCCTGCGCCTGTTTTCTTCTCAGTTCTTCCTCCGCATCGACCGCAGGCTGGTCGGCGGTTCTCTTATCGTCATTGTCCTGTACGGGCATAGGCTACCTCACTTTCTGCGCTTCACGATGACAACAACTGCGGTTGTGACTGCTGCGATAACTGCACTTCCGATGATGATAAACTTCTTCATGGTCTGTTCTTCCTTTCTCTTTCTTCTGTCTGAATGATACGCTCCTGTTCATTCCGCTGTCTGCGGCGGGCAATCTCAGACAGGTGTCTGTGTGATTCTCTTGTAAAATGGGCGTTCTGACGTTCATATCTGTCAAAAAGCTCATTAAGTGTCGGGGCTTTATCCGCTGTACTCTGCACAGGTTCGGCAGGAGCCTTCGCCTTAGTCTTGCCAAGCTCATACTCCTGAATATCCGAGATCGTCCTTCCGTTGAGGGTATGGATACGTTCAAGCTCACGCTGTATAGTGACCTTATCGCAGAGCCAGAAGTTGACGTATGTCTTGCAGAGGGCAAGCTGTACCTCGTCAGGACGGGACTGCAATGTGCCGATCGTGGTATTCAGCACCTCAGCGACTTCACCCAAGAGTCGATAATAGCCGTCAGGTTCGCCGTAGACTTGCAGCTCACGGAGCAATGCTTCATATTCTCCCGACTGCGCTTTTGCGATAATATCCTCGACCTGTTCCTTGAAACTGCCGTCAAAGGTAAGCACCATTTCAGCATCACCAAATCGGGCAGAAAAAGGAATACCGCCTTTGTCGAGGGCTATACAAATCGCCTGCGCCTTATCCGTTTCAATGCGGATAAATTCTTTGTTGCGGATAGCGGTAATATCCGTTCCTGCGATGTAGGGAAAGTCCGTCATGGAGCGATCATCTCCCTGATCGTGTCGATAAGGTCGGTGTTGGTGCTGTCGGCATCGTACTCCATTGCATACGCACCGCATACATTCTCCTGAATACGGCGAGGGAGCGACCTCAGCTCACGAACGGGAGTGCCGATGAGCTTCGCCACATTCGGGAGGTCTGCGACCGCAAGTGCCTTGTTCACAAGGTCATAGAAACGTGCAGTCTGCGAGCTGTCCATGATGAACTCATAGACGATAGTCTGCTGAGTTTCATAGTCAAGGCTGCGGAGCGTTTCAATGGTGATACCCGTGGACTTTGCGACCTCTGCAAGCTCAATGTAGATAGAGCCTTTCTGCCACAGATTGTCGAGGGCTTCAAAGACAGCCTTTTTGTCCTCATCGTTTTTCACGGCGACCTGTTCAAAAACTGCTGTCATGCTGTTTTTGATCTCATTGTCCATAGCGGAAATGCTGTCCTCGGAGACACCGAGGATCTTTGCGACTTCCGCAAGCTGAGTATTACTCATAAATCAACCTCCCATTATTATCGTAGAAATCAATGTTTTCAAGCAGAATATATATAATATCCTGATAATCATTCTTGTTGATCTCAACGTAGTCACTGCTGGTGATGTTACTGATCAGAGCTGCCTTTACACGCTCATCTCTTGCTTCCATTCGTCTGAGTATTTCAATGTAGTTATCATCGTGATCGTAATCATGAGCAAGAACCTTTGAGATCATACTCTTGTTTCTGTCAAGCTCAGATAACAGCAATGAAAACCAACCGCTTGGAATGTGTATTTTTACCTCATTATCAGCCATTCTTATCACGCTCCGTTTTCCACTGATAGTACACCTTGCCATTGTACGGATTCTCCACGATCTCAGGGCGGACGATCGCCTTTTTGCCCTTAGAAGTGTAGCTTGTGGACTTGCCGTCAAGCAGTCCCTTGACCTGGGCATCGGAAAGTTCCACACCATACACCTTAGCGATATTCATACCGCATTTGCCCTTGCAGTACCAGCCAAACTTACCCTTGACTACCTCAGCACCACACTTCGGGCATTTCCCGATAGGCTCATTACCGCCGTCAGAAAGAGAAACAGACTTATCAACAGAGCCGTATTTACTGCACATTTCAGTGATGAACTTCGTAATACCCGACATAAAGACTGCTTCGGGCAGACTGCCGTGTTCGATCTGCTGTAACTTTGATTCCCATTCTGCGGTCAGCTTTGCAGACTTGACCTCATCGGGAACAACAGTCACAAGCTCTTTGCCCTTATCGGTCACCCTGAGCTGTTTGCCGACACGCTCCACATAGCCGTTCTTTACAAGTGCTTCAATAGTAGCGGCTCTTGTGGCAGGAGTACCGAGTCCTTTCTTTTCGGTATCCTCGTCATAGTCCTCATTTCCGGCTCTCTCCATAGCGGAAAGAAGTGTGTCCTCGGTATAGGGCTTCGGCGGAGAAGTAAAGTGTTCGCCCTTGCTTGCAGTTACAATGAAGGTCTGTCCCTCAGATACCGCAGGCAGAGCCTTTTCGTCATTCTTCTTGTCGGACTGCTTTGCATAGGCTTTCCAACCAATTTCAAGCATCGTGCGGCCCGTTGACGTGAACTCCGTACCGTTGCAGATACCTGTGAGCTTGACAGCCTCATACTTGTGCGCCGGAGCCGTTGCACAGATCAGTTTTGTGGCGATCAGCGTGAGGATATTTCTCTCGCCGGACGGCAGAGAAGAAAGGTCAGCCGTTGCGATACCGCTTGTGGGAATGATCGCATGATGCCCCGAAACCTTAGCATTGTTGATGACTTTGCTAATATCGGGAGTATGCAAGATACCGAACCCGAAATAGGTATCACAGAGCTTTGCCACATCGAGTGCAGTCTGCGCCATGTCATCACTGAGATATTGGCTATCGGTACGGGGATAGGTAACTAGTTTGCCCTCATAGAGCGACTGCGTATAGTCGAGTGTCTGCTGGGCGGTATAGCCAAAAGCCTTGTTTGCTTCTCTTTGGAGCGTAGTCAGGTCATACAGCTTCGGCGCTTTGTCGGTTTTTACCTCACGCTTGACCGAGCTGATCGTAACCTTACTGCCGTCACAGCCGTAAACAAGCGTATCGGCGGTATTTTCATCATCAATTCTTGCAGAAGAAAGAATGAACTCACCGCAATTCAGGTCAGCCGTGTAATATTTCTGCTTCACAAAGCCGTTTACCTCAGCATCACGCTGTACGATCATTGCAAGCGTCGGTGTTTGCACTCTGCCGATGTTGAGCTTACCGCCATAGCGAACGGAAAACAGACGAGATCCGTTCATACCCACAAGCCAGTCAGCTTTTGCCCTGGCATAGCCTGCATTGAACAGGTTATCGTATGCAGACATAGGCTTCATCGTTGTGAGAGCCTTGCGGATAGCAGACTCTTCAAGGCTTGATACCCATAAACGCTTCACAGGTTTGCGGCACCGAGCCATATTGTAGACATAGCGGAAAATACATTCTCCCTCACGGTCAGCGTCCGTTGCACAGATGATCTCGGAAATATCGTCCCTGTTCATAAGGCTTTTCAGGAGATTGTACTGAGCCTTTGTGCTGTCCGTGACCTGAAACTGCCACTTGTCGGGGATCATAGGGAGCTGAGAAAAGCTCCACTTCTGGTCCCAGCCATTGCCGTAATCATTCGGGAACTTCAAGCCGACAAGATGTCCGACACACCAAGAAACGATATAACCATTACCCTCGGTGTAGCCTTTGTGTGCGGAAGAAGCGCCGACCACGGCAGATATGGCTCTTGAAACACTCGGCTTTTCACCGATAATCAGGATACTCAATGCAGATCACCTCTGAGTCTGAAATAAACCTCAGTTGTGATATACACCGGAATGATGTAGTTGGAATGCTCATCACCGACATATCCTGCCTTGCGGAGAGCTGCGATCACCTTTGAAGCGGTGTTCCTGTCAACTTCAAGCCACTCACGGATCTGCTTGTTAGAGGTGTACTTGTCAAGCGAGATATGATAGACAAGCATATCCATATCTTTATCCGAGATGCCGTCAACATGAACGGAATCAAGTGAAGCGAAGTTATGCATACTCACAGAAAAAGTGGGCATATTCTGCTTCTTAGGTGCAAGGCACTCATCGTCAGGCTCGTCCATATTATCGTAGAACCTGTAATCATCGTCCTCCTCGACTTCTATGTCCTCATCGTCCTCGTCACCGTACTTCTCACGGAAACGCTCGTTGACCTCACCGCTGCACTCACCGAGCTTGTAAGCTGCGTAGGCAACACCGCCGATCGCACCGAGTCCGATAATACCCTTGATGATCTTCTTTACGTTCATAATAGAAACCTCCAAATTTAGTAGTCTACGGGTTCACCGTAGTTGATTTTCTTGATTGATTTTATGTTTGCTCCGAGGTCTAGACCGTTCCAGTTGTAGTAGCCCCAACTTCCGCTGAATGCCACGCAGGACGGAAGATTACCGTCATCGTAGATAAACTCCACGATACACTTACCGTTGCCGCCGAAGTTGTGATACTTGCCCTCGCCATCGTCGGCATAGCCCTTGCTGTCACATATCTTTGTGGTGAACTGAGTGCCATTCTCAAGCTCAATCAAAAATCTGTCATTGCAGTAGCCATACCACACACCCATAGCACAGCAGTAATCACCATAATCATCACGGCGTATGCCCGTGTCTGTTATGGTATCGACTTTTGAGCCGTATATAGCTCCTGAGCTGGGCATTGCAGTCAAGCCCGAAGCACGTTCTCCGGCGAAACAGTTTGTCCAACCGTCCTCATACGGAAACTCATAAATGACCTCTACCGTTTCCGTCTTACCGTCAGCACTTGCGGAAACTGCGGTATAGCCGTCCTTTTCATCATCTGAAAGAATAGGCTCGACTGTTATCGTGTACTCCGTACCCTCACGCAGACCTGTTATGTAGCAAAGCTCATTGGATTTGAACTCAAAATACATATTGTCCGCATAAGTGTAATCATCATCGTGAGCCGTGCAGCTCACAGTGTAATCACGGTCAGTATCACTGTCCCAAGTAACTTTCAGGCAGGAAACGGAGATAGTCGATACAATCAGGTTATCAGCCGTCAGCTCGATTGGCTCAGGTTCAGCAGGAGTGCCGGAAAACTCCATAATAAAGCCCATGATCAAGCTCAGAGCTTTCCGCTGAAATTCAGGATTGAACATCGTTATCACGCTCCTTTTCTGATCTCAGGAGCGTTGTAGTCAGCAGATACGGCATTCCGATCAGAAGTGCAAGAACCGCTGTCACCACCAGTATCACAGGCAGATGTTCCATTAAGGCTGCGTAGTCTATCACGTTTCTTTTCCTCTTTCTCCTTTGCTTTCATCTCCTTGACGAAAGCACGGTATTTCGCTGTATATTCATAGGACTTGCCGAAAATATGGACAGCCGCCTTATACAGATTCGGCTCATGTTCCTCGATGATCGCAAGCTCCTCGGTGATATGCTTGCTGAAAGGACACCCGACACAGCCCGTTCTCCGCAGTCCGTATTCGGTATAACAGCGAGAGTGTGTCACGCCGAACATTTCCTCATAGTCACGCTTGTCGCCGTCCGTGTACCAAAATACAGGACGGAAGGTGTTGCACCCCTTAGACTTGCACTCAGAGAAACAGGTCTTAAATGCCGCCGAACGGATACCGCCCTCAGCTTGCCTGATTCCCGTAATGTCAAGGTCAGCATCGTGTTCCTTAACGATACGCTTTGCAGGCTTCTTCTTGCTGTATTCACAGCACTTGTTGGATATGGGGAAATCCGGCGGATTTGCCATGATGAACTCTTTGAGAAATCGGTTGCGATAGATTGAAAAACGGCTTATCTTCTGGATACCGTCTTTGTCTGAATAGCGTTCACCGCACCACCATTGCAGAGCTGTCTTGCACCGAGGATATTTCTGTAAGAGGACTTCCAAAGGCTCGTCCTCCCACTGAAAGTGATGTGCCTGCAAACGCATCATCTGTTCGGAAACGTATTTCGACAGGAAAGGAACACCATACTCACGCACACAGGTCGGGATAGGCTTGTCGGGCTTGACACGCTCAATGGTGATACCGTACTTCTGTTCAAGATAGTCTAAATGCTCCTTAGTGGCGGTGTATTCAAGTCCCGTATCTATCCAGAAATACTTGACCTTGCCGTCCTCATCGACCTTGTGAATCAGGTCAAGGACAATATCGCTGTCCGAACCGCCGCTGATACTGCACACGGCATCATAAGACCGCATCAGGATACGCTGTGCCTTGCACATACTTGTGTAAATGGTGTAGTTGTTGTTATCAGCACACTTGTTCAGGGCTTCATCAAGCATTGTGAAGCCCTCCCAAGATGTGGGCGATCACATCGACCGTCCAGCCGTTGCCGACAGCGGTATATCTGTGCGAATCCGCTGCGCCCTCAGTGTAATTGTCGGGAAGTGTCTGCAAACGCTCATACTCCAATGGAGTCAGCTTGCGGACAGCACCGTTCTGATAGACTTTCTTCTGTAAATTACCGCCTGCACCGTCACCGCACAACGTTCCGCACTTATGTTTCGGATTGAAAACACGCTTGTTTTCCGAGAATATTTTTTCTCCGTCAAGTGTAGCGATGACACGATCATCTTCACCATTCAGAGTATATTTCTTACCACGATACCAATACTTTTCGGGAACTTTTTCTGCTGAAAGAATAATATCGTCAAGCACAATTCCCTTATCAGACGGCTGTGTGACATTCGGGATATTCGTCCAGTACAGCCGTTTGCGCTCCTGTGCCGAAACAAGTGCGGAATTTATCATAACAGGCTCAACACCAAGTTCACGGGTGATCTCATCACGCCATTCCGCTTTCATGCTTGCGACATTCTCAAAGAGGAAATACTTCGGAGCGACCGTATTAAGAGCATCGACATAGGCATAAAACAGACGGCTCTTTTCGCCTTTCAGACCTGTTTTTCCTTTCTGTCTGTAAACTGTATTCAGACCTGAAAGGTCTTGACAAGGACTTCCGCCGATCAGAAGATCAAAACCGATATACTCTGAAAAGTCCGCATTTGTTACATCGCCCTTATGCTCAATAGTCGGATAATTCTTTTTGCTGATTTTGATAGACGGCTCATTTATTTCATAAGCGACATAACGTTCGACAGGGATACCGGCTCTTTCAAGAGCGACCATTCCGCAGGAAATACCGTCAAATAGGCTGAGTACCCTCATACCGCACCGCCTTTCTCCGTCAAAGAAGAAAGAATATGGGCGATAACGTCCACCGTCCAGCCGTTGCCGATACACTTGTATCGCTGGGTATTGGAAATGCCTGCGGTATAGTTGTCGGGAAGTGTCTGCAAACGCTCCGCTTCAATCGGTGTGAGCTTGCGTATCACATAGTCACCGTCAGGAAGGTCTATCTTATACAGACCTGTCTTTGCACCCTGTCCGCCACCGTTGGCAGAAAGTGTGACAGACTTGCCGACCACGGAGTAAATACGCTGTCCCTGACCTCCTTTGCCATAATGTCCGACACGGACGGGAGAGCATACAAGGCTATCTTTCTGCACAGTTGTCAGACAGTTGGATTTGCCATCCTCACGCACTTCAATATGCTGTTCGGTCTTTTCACCGTCAACGTATCTGCCACGCTGGGCGGCACCGACAGGCATAGCGACCGCAGTTGTTCCGCCGTTAAAACCTGAGTTTTTGATAATAGTCGCTTCACCGTACTTGTGATAGCCTGCCATGACAGTGCGGGACTTGTCCGTACCCTGATATGTATTGATCGGGATAGGCTCTGCGACCATAGTCCGCTGCTTGCGCTCCAAAGTGTTATACAGCACAGCACCGTCATAGGAAGCAGTCATACAGTAGGACTTATCCTGCCACGCAACACCGCTTTCAAGCACATCTTTCAGCAGGATACCCTTGTCCGCAGGAAAAGAAGTAAACGGAATGTTCGTCCAGTAGCAGCGTTTACGGTTCTGAGCCGATACGAGTGCCGAGTTTATCATAATAGGCTCAACACCGAGCGCTTTGCTGATCTCGTCCTTGATGTTCTGGTGAACGGAGTAGTTATTCTCATATAAAAAGTATCTGCACCCACTTTCGTGAAGCGCTCTCACATACTCCTTAAAGAGCCTGAATCCTTCGCCATTGCAGTCTACCTCTCTGTCCTTTTTGGCGATTGACCAATAGGTGCAGGGCGAGCCGCCGAGCAGAAGGTCATACCCCTGAAACTGCGTAAAATCGCCGTCATAAACATTCCCGTGATGAACGATTACGGGGAAATTGCGCTTTGAGACTTTGACGGCATACTTGTCGATCTCAAACGCATCATAGCACTCCACGGGTATGCCTGCCCTCTGTAAAGCAAGCATACCGCAGGAGATACCGTCAAATAAGCTGAGTACCTTCATTAGACAAATTCTCTCTCTTTTCTCATTGTCTTATGTTGTTTGTTCTGTTGTCGGGAACTTTGAATCCACTGGGTTCAAAGTTGATCAGGCTTCGTAGTAGTCCTCACAAAGCTCGTTGTAGTTCGCCTGAAGCTCGTCAAACTCCTCGCAGAGCTTGTCATACTTCTGCTGGATCACGGTCTTTTCCTGAACGAAGCTCTCCGCAGCGGTGAGATTGCCGATGAACTGTCCTGCCTCGAAGCCACGGAGAAACCACTTCTTTCTCACACCCTCGACCGCCTTAGCGGAGAGTCCCGCAATTCCGGCGGCACCTGCCACCGCTGCCATACATACACCGATCTTCTTCATCTTTCCCATTCTTTTGCCCTCTCTTTCTTATTCTTCATCGTCCTGATCATCGTAGAACTTCATATCGTCCTCGTCCTCAGTGATCTCATTATCATCGTCATACTCAGGCTCGACCTGCATAGCGGTCTTACTGTTGCCGCCGTTCTTTTTCTTCATCAGGAAGAAGCCTGCACCGCCGACACCGATCAGAGCGATCGCACCGAACACAAGCATCATGCTGTTCTTGCTCATAGGCACAGGCTTTGCCTGGACCTGAGCATCTGTTGCATCTTCGCCGTCCTCCGCAGATTCCTCTGTATCAGCGGTATCTGCTCCGTCGCCGGACTGCACTCTGCCGTTAGCCTTTTCTGCGGCCTGAGCTGCCTGTTCGGGCGTGATCTTCTTTTTCTCATCATCGTCCTCAGCTCCGGCGTAGAGAAGTGCGTACAGATCATAGTCGTCAACTTTGTTGAGGAAAAACACCTGGTCTTCGGCATTCTGCGCCGAATAGTTTATCAGCACATAGAACACATGACCGTCCTTAGTTGTTACGGCGATAAACTGCATCTCCTCCGAATTGTAGACAATTCTTTCGGACTTGATGAGCGTTGCATTTCCGTCCGTATCGTAATAGGAATCGCCGTAATAGTCGGGTGCGACCTCTGTTGTCCCTGCTTCGGCAAGGTCGCTCATGACCTCACGGAACTTCTCCATATCGTCGGTGTTATCATCAGAAACAGAAGAAGTCTCCTCAGTATCGGAGCTTTCTGCTGTATCTGCGGTGGTTTCGGTAGTATCTGCCGAGCTGTCCTCATCGACCGCAGTAGTCTCCGCTGTATCCTCTCCGGCAGAAGCCCTCTCAGCGGCAGAAGCGGTAATACCGCCTACACTTGCTGTTGCAAGCATGAAAGCTGCAAGCATAGCACTAAAAAATCTTGCTTTCATTTGTATCCTCCTCGGAATTTGTATTGATTGATATTTCGCCGTTTGCAAGCGCTTCAAGCATATCGTCCGTAATGCCCTGTGAACGAAGGCGCATAAGCGTGTCATGCTCCTTTGTCACAAGACTGTTTACGTCCTTGATCTCACAGCTAAAAACTACGGCGAGCTGAGAGTGTTCAAGCACCCTCGCTTCGGACTCCAGTTTTGCAAGTTCCTCCTTATCGGACTGGATTCGCTTTCGCAGGAAGTCCTGTCGCTGGTGATTTTCAGCGATTTTCTTGTCTATTCGCTCCATAGTCCCTCCTTAATACAGCACCAGTCGGGGATCAATATAGTCCCAACCGTAGCCGTCCGTGTCTATATAAATGTGGAAATTCACATTTCCTGCTGTTGTTTTTGCAAACTCCTGTCCGTCATTGACCGTATCGCCCTCAGAGAAACCACTCAGAAGCACAGCATTTGCAATGGTGACTTCAGTATCACGCTCAGTACCGCCCGTACCGTCATACCAATACTCAACATCGTCCTTGCGGACAGTGATCTTGTTTTCATCGGTATTCACATCGGTGATCTTGCATTTGAACGGAGCTTTGAGCTTATCGCCATTGGTGCAGTACACCTTGATGCCCTGATACAATCCGTCACTGTCGGTGTTCCAGCCCGTCATTTCATAACCGAACTCACGTTTCAGGTCATAGTCACGGACAGTAGCACCCGGAAGAAGATTGTGCAAAGTCTGGTGGTTGCCGTACATCGAAGCAGAGCCGTCCGTACCGATCAGCAGACTGTAATACTGCAAGCGTTCATCGGAATGTGACATACTGCCGAGCTTATCGGCAATGACCTCATCAAAGGTCTTGTTCTGCTTGACATTGTAGTAGAGCTTGCACTCCGTTTTCCACTTGTACTTTTCATAGTAGGCGTACATACACACATCGTTCAGACTGCTGTTCCAGATATGCGTATCCGTAGGCGATACCAAGAACCAAGCGTCTGTACCGTCCCAACCCCAAAAACTGCGGTCGTGGCGTTCCGAGCCGTGCATAAAGAAAAATGTGTCGGTATCGTTGTCGATGTAGTAGAACGGGTGGCTTGTGCCGGAATACCAGCGGTGATCCATGATAAAGAAGCCTGTTTCCTTGTAATCGTTCTGTGCATCAAGCACACGGTAGCCGTCTGTAATGCAGAGATAGCCGTCATCGTCCTCATACTGCGAAAGCTCCGATGTGATCGCAATCGGCTTGAAACGGTATCTGTACGGCTGCCCGTCATAGATATAAGCATCTTTCTCAGCTCTGTAATATGTTCCCGATGAAGCATTACCGCCGCCCCAATAGTTGTATGGGGAAAGCTCCTCCCATCGGGACTGATTATCGTACCAATAGACGAACTCATATTCCTCATTGAAAATTTCTTCAAGCAGATCTTCTGTATCGCCGTCAAATTCCCAATAGTAAATATCATCGTTATCGGCATCGAAATCATAGTAGTAAGCACACAAGAAACTCCACAGCTTATAGGTATCGAAGTCATACACAGGATCAAAGTCATAGACCGAGGAACGTCCCCACACCCATTCATCAGGTGTATCTGAGAGATCACCCGTATTTGCTCCAAAAGCAGCAAGACCGTTTTTCCAGTCGGAAGAACTGCCGACCTTGCGTATCTTCTGATTCAGGTTATATGCAAGCTCCGTATAATATTTCTCTGCTTCGGAGAGGTCATAGTCCTGGGCAGCGTAAGTGCCGAGGGTGAAACCGCTGTGCGAGGAAGTTGCCGAGAAGATCATCGTAAATATCGCAAATACAAGCAATATCACAATGACAGGTATCGCCAAACAAAGAAAGAACTTTTTGACTTCGCTCTCATAGACGTTCTTCACGAATTTCCAAGCGGCTTTCAGAGCTGCGGAAATTGTATCCTTTGCACCTTTTTTCTTTTTGGGCTTAGGCTTTTTCCGCTTCTTGTAGCTGTCATGTTTCTCTTTGAGTCTGCTTTCCTGACGGCTCAGGCGGTTATTTGACTTCGACTTCTTGTCATTCAGGCGGTCACGCTGTTTTTCCTTCTTCTGTAAACGCTGAGGTTTGCTTACTTTCTGAGCCGCAGGCTCTATAACTCTGCGTTTTGCAGAGTCGATAGCGTGGAGAAAATCGTTGTCCTGATCTTCGTTGACTGCCTTTTGCCAAGCAGATGCTTTCATTCGTCCTGCGGTATATGTGGCAGGCTTCAATGCAAGCAGTCCCGGATTGCTGAGATGTGCGATCTTCCGCTGATTCCTCAGCTCTTTGGTACGGAACTTGTTTTCTGTCCTGAGCTGTTTACGCTCAAACCTCAGCTCACGCTTCGTCTGCTTATACGCTTGCAATCGGCGCTTGTTCATAGCCTTGCGGAGCTTATTACCGTGGGCAGGCTTGACCTTTGCCTTGTATTCAGCTTTTGCTTGTTTCAGGTCTGCCTTAGTCGCAGCCATTTTCGGCTTTTGTGTTTTCGCCTTATATAGCCTGTTATCGGCTTTCTTTAGCTGTAACTTTGCCTTTTCGAGCTTGTACTGCTTTTTTGTTTTCAGGTGATTTTGAACGCCCTTGACAGCATCAGTAGCCGTGCGGCCCATGAGAAATACACCACGGTGATAATCGTCCACCGCTTCACGGGTGTACTTCTGTTTGAGCTTCTGGCGGACTTCACGCTGGGCAATATCCGATGTTTTCAGACCGACAGTTTCCACAGCGAGTGCCGTATCGACCGCCGTCTGACCTACATCATGAACTGCAAAATTAACCGCACGGGCATTTGCCTTGAACAGCTTGCCCTTCATGGTCTTTGGCTGCCATGATCTGATAGTTCTTGTGACCGAGGGTTTATCGCCCTGCACACGGTATTTCAGGTTGACAGCCTTGTGGATAAGTCCATGGTTATTGCCGTGATACGCTTTCGCACCACGGACAATATACGCACGGGTTCGGTATCTGCCGTGGCGGTTCGGCTCACGGCGATAGTCGATCTGAAACTCCCTTGCTTTCAGGTGGGAAACCACCTTCCAGCGGGGAGGGTTCTGAATACGGTCAAGCCGTGCCTGCGCTCTGCGGAGGTTATTTTCTTTTCTCTGTAAGCTCATAAATCCTCCATTCTTCGCAGTTTACGCGCTTTCGGTTGGCTTCGTGGTCATAAGGCGATACATCTCTGTATCTGTCGGGAACTTGTCTGTAAACGGCAGCAAGACCTTATCATAGCGGATAAGTCCTTCGCCTGGACCGCTGTTCGTTACATACTTCATCTGCTCCTTTGAGATATGGAGCTTCTCAGCGAGAATATCTCTGTCTCCGGCGGCCTGATTGAGCATATACACGAAATCGCTGTTGTCAAAGATGTTCTCGACCTCCTGAGAAGAAAGCAAGTCCTTGACATTCTGCGTGATTCCCGTGGGAACGCCGCCCCATTTACGGAATCGCTTCCAGATCTCAGCAGAATACTTCGCTGTCTGCTCCTCCTTGAGAAGCAAATGGAACTCGTCGATGTAGTAGCGAGTGATCTTCTTTTTCTCACGGTTTGCTGAAACCCTGTTCCACACGGTATCCTGAACGATCAGCATCCCCACTTTCTTCAACTGGTTGCCAAGCTCCTTAATATCGAAACAGATGATACGATTGCTCATATCAATGTTGGTGCGATGATTAAAGAGGTTCTGGCTGCCGTTGACGAACATCTCCAAAGAGTTAGCCACTCTCAGAGCGACTTCGCCCTCCTCATGAAGCTCTCTCTGCAAATCGGATAGAAGCGGCATCTTGTCCTCAGTCGGCTCATTCTCAATAAAATGCTTGTAGATACGCTGTACGCACTTGTCGATAACAGACCTCTCCTCAGCGGATAGACCGTAGCGACCGCCGACAATGATCTCGCAAAGTGAAATCAGGAAGTCGGACTTATTCGCAATGACTTCCATAGGATTGCTGAACATATAGTCATCAATGGCAATGTCCATAGGGTTGATGTGCTGTTCGCTGTTTGAAGCGATACGGATAAGCTGTCCGTGCAGAGCTGAAACAAGCGGAAAATACTCGCCTTCGGGATCGCAGATGATAATATCGTCCACCGTAGTCAGAAAGCAGTCGAGAATCTCACGCTTAACGCTGAAGGATTTGCCTGCACCCGGTGTACCGAGGATAAGACCGTTCGGGTTCTTCAATCGGGAGCGATTAGCCCTAATCATGTTGCCCGAAAGCGTATTGATACCGTAGTAGGTAGCCTGTCCGTCCTGAAAAAGCTCCTTTGTGGTAAACGGCACGAAAATCGCAATGCCCGAAGTGTGCATTTCACGGCGGACGGGAATCTCGTTATATCCAAGCGGAAGCGTGGAAACGAGTGTCTGCTCCTGCCGATAGTCATAGGGGAACATAATGCAGTTATTCTTCTGGCACGTTCTTTTCAGCATCTCAGAAAGAAGTTTCAGCTCTTTCTTGCTTTTCGCATAAGCCCTGAGACTTATGGATATATGGAATAAACGCTCATTCTTGCTGTTCAGGTCACCGAGGAGCTTTTCAATATCCTCGATATACATCTTGATTGCAGGCGGAAGAATGTCGGGATCATAACCGGACTGAGAAGCCTTTTTCTGTTCGTCGATCTTCATCTGCTCCACATTGGTGAGCTTCTTTTTGACGAATTTCAGGGCATCTATCTGGTCCAGCGGATCAACGTGGATATTCACGCAGAAAAGATTCTGCATTTCAAGGAAGTCCTTGAGTATCTCATCGGGCAGCTCTCCGGCGAGGATATTCATACCCCATACAGCACCGTAGGCATTGCCGATCTCAAAGTCAGCCTTATTGAATTTCAGCGAGGGCGGACAGATGAAATCCTTTGTGTCCATTCCTGCCCTCAGCATTTCGTCCCAATCGAAAAGAAATGGGGAATTTCTGTAAGGGTTCAGAGCATAGTAGAGAGCTTCAAGGCGCTGTCTGCCGTCAAGCAGTTCAGCTTCGACACCAAAGGCTTTAAATCCCTTGATTACATCATTCTTGATCGACATGAGCTTCGCCCTTGCCGCCTTGTATGATGTGGATTCGATACCGAATGTCAGGAACTTTCTTGCACTCTGCCCGTTGCTGCCTTTCAGGAGCTTGTCGGTGAGCATTTCGCTGTATTCCTTGCGGATAGAGTTGAAATCATCGTCCTGTTCGGGTATCTGCACTGTTTTGACCAGCTTTGCCTTTGAACGGTTCTGATTTTCAAAGGTAAGCTGGAATTTGATCGTATTGTCAAAGAGATTGATCACATCGCAATACTTGGAAAAGATATTGTTCTGCTCATCAAACTCCGAAATGGAGTAGTTGGCATCGTAAAACTGCACCGTCAGGGAAAAGAAATTCTCCGACACCTGACACACGCCGTCCTGATACATACACAGGAACGGTATCGTATTCTGCACAGTATTCTTACCGCCGTTTTCACTCCTGATCTCCGCCATTCTTGCGGAGAGTATCTTTTTCTCCTCTTTTGATAACTGAGAGGCAGGCTTGCCCATGATAACCTTAGCCGAGCTGCGGTTATCACTTCTTTTGGCATTTCTCTTTCTAAAGCCCATTGTGACCTCCGTTTATATTCCAAAGCGGAGACACCGAAAGTTATACTATTATATAGGTGAAGCTGTTACTTCCTTTCGGCATCTCTCAGCTTCTTCTTGATTCTGTTGTATTCGATCTGTCTTTCGATAGAAACGAAAATGTTGGTTGTTCGGTAATATCGCTTTCTCGGTCTTGTGAAGTATTCACGCATGAACTTCACCTGTTTCTCCAAGAACACGCCGTTTTTCTTGTAAATGCCGCAGAGTATCGCAGGTGCAGCGACCGCACCCATAGCGAAGATCGCTCCCGACATTCCGATAGACGCTCTTGTGAGAAAGTACACAGGCGCACCAAGAACAAGACCGATACCGAAGCATATTACCTGTCTTTTTGTAAATCCCATGATGAACTTTTCCTTGATGTCGTTCAAATCTTTTGGGATCGGTACATAATGTGCCATTATTGACCTCCGATCTTGTTTTAGTGCGCGTTAAATACTGATTTGCTGATAGCTCCTGTACGGAGAATCGTGAAGATGAGTGCTGCGGTATAGCCGAGAAGCAGTCCCATTTGCAGGATCACGCCGTCTGTACTTGCGTTCAGAGCAACGATCGCATTGCTGAAAAGCGTCTTGAAAATACCGAGTGCCACTACGATAAAGAAGCCCTGGAAAGAAAGAGCGAGAAGCTGTTTGATCCAGTTCTTACCGATAGAAGCCCATTCACCGCTGTCCATCATGGTTGCCATAGGGATAGGTGCAATGCTGAGATACATAAACACCTCGATGATACGGCTTGCAAGTGTGATAACGATAGCGACTATCAATATCAGCACCCCAAGATGAACGATCAGGGAAATAAACCACACCGTCATCAGCTCACCCAAGCTCAGACCGCTGAGTGCCGACGGATTGATTGAGAGCGTGGAAGATAGATAATCTCCGGTCCCGAATAGTGTGGCAAGTCCATTGGAGCATACCGTTGTGCCAAACGAGAATAGTGCTGAAGCGATGTAATAGGTGTTGGCGACCAGTATTACACCGCACAAGGCTTTGATGATCCACTTGATAAAGATACTATCATCGAAGTCTTTGAAGTTATTTCCTCGCAGTACCATCTGTATCAGTTCATTCAGCAGGATAACTGTCAGAATGAAACCGCCGATAGGCACTACGACATTGTTGCAAAGCGTTTCGATAGTTGACCAGATCGTAGTTCCACCTGTACCGCCTCCGGTAAACTGTGACGGGTGCTGAGTTACGAAGTCATTGACAAGACCACCGCTGCCGCCTGATCCCGTAGTTTGCGAGAACGTATCGGACAGGAGGTCGGAAATGCCGTCAAACTGAGACTGGATGCCGTCCTTGAACAAGTCTTTACACCAATCCTCCAGTGCATCTATCGCATCGCTGATAATTCCCATTATTCATCACCTCCAATCGTGGGAGTGACTAAAGGTCTGTCATATTTGACAAGCTGCCGAAGCTCCAGTTTGGAGGGCAGAAGGTCACGGCAGAAATAAGCAGAGCCGAAGTGATTGCCCTTAGTGTAACATTCCATGTTCTGCCATGTGTGATAATCTATACGCCCGTCAAAGCAAAGCATCTGTATTCGATTTTCAAAGATCTGATACCGAGTTTTGCTTTGAATACTGTTCACGGGCAGGAGCAGAGCGAAGGGTTTCTGAAAAGAAAAAGCACGTTTCAGCACTTCATTCTTTTTGCTGAATGGGGGATTGGATACAAGAATGTCCCATTTTTCGGGTTCATACCTGAAAAAGTCCTTGCCCTCATTTAAGCTGCTTCGCTCCACTTCATAGCCCTGTTCCGAGAGTAACTGATAAAAGGCACTCCATTCCTCATCGAACGGACACCATATCTTCTTGTCTTTCGGAAGGAACTCCAATAGCGGTTCTACCGCATAGAATGGTGTATAGACCTCATCTCCTGCACTTGTGCGGTCAGCCGTCAAGTACCTGAAATTTCTTCCCATTCTGTCTTATCGCTCATACCCACCACAACCCACCGCTGAGCGACCTTTCGTAATTCTATTGGAACGGCATTATTTATATAGCGTTCAGCCGAGGTTTACGCTTGTCTCTTTCCTTGATTAGCCGTGTGTCAGATTACACCGCACCCGTCATCATACCCTCAAGTACAGGTACGAGAATGATAGCGAGGAGGATCAGACCAAGACCAGCCATAAGCTGCTTCATGCCCTGAGACTTCGCACCGGGGTTATCATTACCGTAACCTTCGAGGAGGTTTACGACACCCCACAGCGAAACACCGCCGCCGATAAGGCAGATAACGCTCTTGAGTACGGTGCAGGCAGTAGTGATGAAGGACGAGGTATCGACCTCGCCGGTGCCTGCTGCGAATGCCTGAGTAGTACAGGTCATAGCCATAACGCCTGCAACGGTTGCAAACATGGTTGCCTTCTTTGCACCACGGGTGAGCTTAGAGAGCCACTTGTGCTTAGGTGCAGAGGTAGTGGTTGCTGTCTCCATAGCGGTAGCATCGACCGCAGAAATATTCAGTTCGTTCATAGGTAAAAAGTCTCCCTCAAAAAAATAAAGTAATAATTGTCCGCAGCTTCAACCGATTCTTTTTTTAGACAATACCACACAAAGATCGTGCGGTATTGCCTTTATTCGGTTTCTTCACTGTCTGAGTAAAAAGCCGACATATATCTCTTTTTCTTCGGTTTCCTCAGATATTGCAGTACCAGCTTTATCTTTTTCTTTTGCTGATACTGTTGTAACTTCCTGTCCGGCGGCCGTCATATCAACACCATACCCCGTGAACTTCTCCTGTCGAGACAGTCTCAAACGCATCGCCTTTTGGTCACTCACATATTTTTCGATGTTGAACCCCATCTCAGGATTATCGTCCAAAAGCATTGGATATTGCTTATGACGGGTAATGTCAAACTTGTCCGAGAAGAACGGACGCACTCCTCGCACTTGTAAGATACATTTACCGCCGTCCATGACCGCCAGTTCGTCCTGACTTTTCAGCTCTTTTCCGAGCTTCTGATAGTTCATACCGTAGCTTTCCGATTGTCCACGATTGGTGGAGGTATTGAAACTGTCGATCGTTTCTTTACCCAAGCTCTCTGAAATCTCTTTCAGCGTTGACTTCTCCTTACCGCCCAAAAACAGCATCGTATCACAGTTGCCTTCAATCGTATCTGCATTATCTTTATAAATAGCCTTTAGCTGGCTCTTAGCTTGCAAGATGATCGACGCACTGATTTCACGGCTTCGGATAGTCGCAATGAGCTTCTCAAACTGCGGTATTTCGCCAATATTGGCGAATTCGTCTAACAAACAGCGTACATGATAGTCCAGCTTTCCCCCTGGGGAATTATCTGCTTTGGTGCAGAGTAGGTTGAAAAGCTGGGAATACATGATCGCCACAAGGAAGTTGAATGTAGCGTCTGTATCGGAGATGATTATGAAAAGCGCACTCAGCTCGTCACCGAGCTTGTCGAGGTGCAGCTCATCGTAGGAGGTGATCTCCAAGACCTCATCTATTGCAAAAGGCGCAAGTCTGGTGCTACAGCTAATTAAGATAGACTTAGCTGTTTTTCCTGCAGCGAGCTTATACGCCTTGAATTGTTTGAGAGCAAAAGCACCCATTCGCCGTTGTTCGGCATCGGGCTTTGTTTCAAACAGGTCAGCATAGTCCTCCATAACATCAGGATCATCGTGCTTTGTGCCGTTCAGCCAGCACTCCACGATCTCAAATTCAAGGTCAATGCTGTTCTTGAACTCCTCATCGTCCTCACGGCACTCCGAATTGTTGATCATGTCGATCAGCGTTTCAAAGTTCCATTCATCTTCGGGATACATAGCGAAAATCAGAGCAATATACGCAGTATAAAGCAGTTTCTCCGCTTTCACCCAAAAGTCATCGCCGGACGGCTGCTGAGAGGAAGAAGTATTCTTGATAAGCACTTCCACGAATTTGAGAATGTCCTTCTCACGGTTCTTTTTGCTGATGTAAGCAAACGGATTGTAGTGCATACTTTTCGCAAAGTCGATCGTGTTGAACACCTTGATCTTGTAAGGTTCATAAACAGGGATATATCTGCCATTTTTGTCTTTGAGATAGTTTCCCTTATCGTCCCTGCGGTACACAACTTTTCCGTTAACTCTTTTCGGGCGGCCCCGTTCAAGCATCTTACCGCACTCCACAAGCACCGTGCCTTTCGGATCGGTTACAACATAGCTGCTGTGCATCTGCATCAGGTTCGGCTTCACGAAAAATCGTGTCTTACCTGAGCCTGAACCGCCGATCACAAGAATGTTCTTGTTACGGGCGAACTTCGGTGCAGAGGGCTTGCCCATAGTCAGGGATTCCGTCTTTGTGAGTATCACATTGTTTTCAGGGCAGGATAAGTCCATATACGGCTCAATATCCTTTTCACCGCCCCATACGGCAGAACCGTACTCCTCGCCCTGGCGGAACTTCTTCTTGTTTTTCGACTTGACATAGAGGACTAACCTCATTACACCCGCAAGAACCAAGCCGAAAAGAAGATCAAACGGGTGTAAACTGGGAAAGATTCGTGCAAACGCCACACCGAGATTGCTCATGAAAGGCAGGATTTTTTCCTGAAATCCGTTGCCCTCAGCAGTACGGTACGCAAAGCCGATCAGGTTGCCCACATAAGAGAAAGCTACATAGGGAACAGCCTTGATGATCAGCTTTTTGAGTTTTCTCGTGTCGATCTGCAATTCGCAGACCTTTCCTTTCTGTTGGTATCGGCACAAAAGTCTGCCGTAAAAATATCATCGCCCCTTGCCCGTGGAACGGGTGCAGGCTGGAAGTGGTTATAGATCACCGTCTGTTCTCCCTTGTTTTCTCTCTCTGTTTCTGTTTGCGGGGCTTGTTCCTGATCTTCTGCGCCTGCTGGTGCATCTGCTCACGGGTGAACTCGCCACGCTTCTGTGTCTTGCCCTGTCCCTTGCCGACATACTCCGAAAATGCTCTCTTGAAATCCTCTGTTTTGGCAGCGGAAAAGAAAACATGATAGGTAGGCGGTTCGGTGCTTTTATCTCTTTTCAGGGCAAAATCCACATCATACTTCCGTGCGGTTTTCAGAAAATCCCCGATATTTCGGTCTGAAACCTCAATGCTGTCGAGCTTGGACGGGGACTTAGCCTGCAACTGCTTGTAGGTCATTCGTCCCTTTTTCTCAGCCTTGCCCGACAAAAACTCCTGCAATGCCGATTTCAACACATCGGCGGTCATTTTCTCTGCCTTGATCGAAATGTCGATGGTTTTCTTCGCACCGTTCTCATAGTCGGACGGCATTACTCATCACCGCCAGACTTGATCTCATAGACCGCATAGGCTTCACGGTTCAGCCATTCATAGAGGTCTTTGAGTGCAGCTTCTGCTGCTTCGGGTGTTTTGTAGTTACCCATAGGAATCTGATTACCGCTGGTATCAGTGCCGATCATTTCATAATCGGGAGTGATAATACCATTCTCGTCCGGCTCTGCATCTTCCCAATTTGTGATAACGCCGATCCTGACAAGATTATCATAATTCAGAAACTCACCGTACTGCGTAGCGATAGTCTTAGCCATGATTTTTCACCTCTTTCCGTAAAAGCTCATGGAGCTTGTTGTGATATTCCTCCTGAAGCCCGTCATAATAAGAAAACATGGTGTTAAGCGTTTTTCTGTCTATCCTGTCACCAAGCATATCCATGACGATTGCTTCAAATTCGCTGTGAAAGCTGTAAAATAGGTCGTTTACTGCCTTTTCTACGTCCACAGACTTTTCAGGCATAGGGGCAAAATAACCGAATGTCTCCCAAACGAGCTTGTCAGGGCATAAATATCGGTACTGATTACCCTTATCGGATTTTACAGCGATACCGAAATGCATAATATCCTCACGAAGAACACGCTTGAGAAATCGCTCACTTTTCCCGGTAGCCTTAGCGATCTCGCTGATCGGTACATCTCTGCCCGTAAACCTGGGGAATATTTCAGCGATGATCGTTATTTCTGATGCAATCATACGCACCACCTCCTGTATTTATGGTCAGACAGCGTAGCCGAAATCTCTTGCCACAGCCTGAACAGCCCATCGGCTTTCGCAGCCTTGGTTGAAGTGATATGTCAGAACCTCGTTGTAGAGGGAACTGATGAAATATCTGCGGAAATCCTTGATATTATCGACCTGAGCCATTTTTACAAGAACGCTCTCGACCATGTAGATATTTGCTTGGAGCATCTTGGACTTTATCACGCTTCTGGGGAAACTTGTACCTCTGAGTGTGGTGTACGGCAGAGGGGAGCAGATCTCGTCAACGATAAAGCCGACGATATTATCTGCTTCTGCATAGCCGTCCCGACCGTCAGCGGTCAGCCAGTCTCCGAGATAGCCGTAGTCGATATTCTGTTTCACGACTTCCGTGTAATACTCAACTTCTTCTGCGTTATATCCCTCATTCTTCTTTTCAACATTTCCACCGTTGAAAACTTGTGAAATTCCCGCAGAAGGAATGATAGAGGATTTATCGCTCAGTAATTGATTTTTCTGTATTGTATTGTTGTTATTATATTGTCCCTGATTTTCAGACAGCGGACTTTCAGCAGGCGGATTGTCCGGATACGGGTTTTCCACCCTCTGTTTTTCACCTGAAGAAGAAACAGCAGCTTTCGCCCGTCCGCCTTCACGGATCGTGATCGCCTTACGTCTGGTCTCTGCATCAAGCTCATCAGCTTCTTCCTTGCTGACAGGAACATCGAAAAAGCTGTATACATACTCAAAGCAGTTATGAATACTCTCATTAGAGAGAAGCTGAGTGCGAACAAGGTATCCCATATCAATGAGCTTGTTCACAGCGTTATGAACCGCTGTCTTGCCCTCTTTGCATATCGCTTTCAGTCCCGACATGGAGAAATGCCAGTAGTCAGGCAGAGAAAGCACTTTGAGAAGAAAGCCGAGGAGCTTATTCGGAATTTCCTTGTTCCGCAGGAGCTTGCTGCTGATCATAGTATAGTTATCAGTTTTCTTGACACGGTTCAGCACAGCATTCTCGACCATGAATGTTTCAAGTTCATAATCATACTGCGGGATAGAAGTATCCCTTGCAGAATACTCATAGAAACTGTAAAGCGGCTGTATCCTGCCGGTAGATGATTCATTCGGCATAAGCGTTTTTATTTCCAAATAGCCCCATTCTTTCAGTTCTGAAAGAGCGGTGTCGATAGCAGTTTCTCCGTCAGGACATATTGCAATAAGTCCAGCCTTAGAGAAATTCCATTCATGGGGAAAATCCATTACTCTTGCAAGCAGACCAATCGCGCTCCAACTGAGATTGGTAGACCGCACGAAGCAGTTGCTCAGAACGGCATAACCGCTGAATTTATGTATCTCGCAGACGGTATCGTCCACGGTTTTCTTTTTCCTGTTATGATTGTCCATTTCCATTCCTCCCTCAGCTTATCTGCCGTACACAAATTCCATGTTCGCTATGTACAGCTTATTTACCGCATAAACACAGCCATACGGCTTATCCACTTTCAGGAGAAACTTTCTGCCGTTCAGCTCAGATACAGCATTTTTGATCTCATCACGGGTGAACTTCGATAGCTCATCGTGGTCACACAGTTCATCGACAGTGGAATAATCCTTTTCGACCTTGTTGAGCATTACGGTAAGAACCGGAACACAAGCCTTAGCATCGAAGTTGTAGTTTACCCTCGGTAAGCTGATTCTTGTAGGGTTTGGCATAGAAAAACCTCCTTGACATAGTTCATCTGAAATAAAAAATCGCTCCTCATTGCTGAGAAGCGATGTACGGTATTCAATTTTGGGCATAAAAATAGCGGACAGCGCTTCTGTTATGAAACACCGTCCGCTTTTGTCCATTATCCAGTTTGATTTGTCAACAGGCTTTCTACCGTTTTAAGGCTGTTTTCGGCTTCTACCAAGTTTCTACCAACTTTTATCCAGTTGGTTTTCTACCGAGTTTCTACCAGAATTCTTCAAAATGCTTGTATTTTCAGAGCAGCGCTGTTACGCTGTTTTTGGGCTTTCTACCACCAAAAAGCCCCATGGAATCGGAGTTTTAGTGTGACTCAGTGTGACACGGTGGTACTCAGTGTGAAATTGGTTTGGTAATACCATATAACAAAGATTATTACAATAGAAAAGAAGAAATTTTATTATAAAAGTTCAAGCTTGCGACTGCCTTAAAATCGATAAAATCTGAGATATCCGTCATTCCCGATAAAGCAGTATACGCAAGGATTCAGGTGTGATACTTCAAAGTAAGCAAAAGCATATCCGACAACACACATTTTATATACTGCTAAGCGAAATATCTTTGCTAAATTTACTTTTGCAATTACTTAAAATTGCTAACCGCAGCCTCTGGAATTTACTTAAACCATAACTCCGAGAAAATATTTCAATTATTTTAAAAAACCCCTTGACAGCCTGCCGACATTGTGCTAAAATACCCAAAGCAAAACCGATTTTTCCGTGTAATATCGGCTTTACAAAAAGAAATAGAGCCTGCGCAGAGCGTTTGAAACACGACTTTGCACAGAAATATGAAAACGATTACCAAGTTCTGTCGAATGTTAGGTAAATATTTTTACCTTTATGATGACCGACAGCGGGAAAGGTGTGGTGAAATGTTCCGGTTTAAATGGATGCTCGGAAAGATGAAAGGCTACCGTGCGGTTTACGCCGTAGCACTGTGTCTGTCAGTGGTGATACAGTCGTTTTTCCTTACAGGACCTATGATTGTTGAGCAGATAATAAGTATATTTATATCTTCTCCGGACGCTTTGCAGAATATTGAAAATCAGCGCGATCTGCTGATACTGCTTTGCGTTGCGATGATATTATTCGTTTTTGTTCGTACCTGTCTGCAATTCCTTGCAAAAACTCTTTATGAGATAGTATCACAAGGCGTTCTGCAAAAAGTACGAAACGAGCTTTTTGAGCGTATTCAAAATCAGGATATGCACTTCTTTGACACTCATACAAAGGGCGATCTTGTAACAAGGCTTACGGGCGACCTTGATATGATACGTCATTCTATCGCATGGATAATTATGATGGTGGTTGAAAGCGGTGCATTGTTCTTATTCACCGTGATCTACTTTTTTACGATTGACTGGCTGATGACGCTTTGCATACTTGCGCTTACTCCGATACTCTTTATAGTGACTCGTATGTTTGCGAAAAGAGTAGGACCGAAATATGTAGTGCTGCGTGAAAAGCTCTCGCGACTTAACACAAAGGCGCAGGAGAATATCGCCGCAAACCGCGTTGTAAAGGCTTTTGCCCGTGAGGATTACGAAAAAGAGGACTTTGACAAGTATAACAAGGATTACTGCGAGCATAATCAGGAGGCGGCTATGGTATGGCTTACATTCCAGCCTTACATAGAAACACTGGCGCAGGCTCTCTGGGCTGTGCAGATGCTTGTCGGCGGCATATTTGTTATCAACGGAAGAATTACAATTGCTCAGTACACCGTATTCTCCGGACTTCTGTGGACTATAGCAAATGCTATGAGAAATATCGGTATGCTGATAAACGATTTACAGCGTTTCTTTGCCAGTATTTCCAAGATTATCGAGGTATATTATTCACGCCCGAATATCGTGAACAATCATAACAGCGCCGAACGTCCCCGTCTTAAAGGTGATATCGAGTTTAAGAATGTATCGGCAAAGTTCGGTGATATTACTGTCCTTCACAATATCGATCTTAACATAAAACACGGTGAAACCATTGTAATAATGGGCTCTACAGGTTCCGGCAAAACAACGCTTATGAACCTTATCGCCAGGTTTTATGATGTGTCGGAGGGCGGAGTATATGTTGACGGAAAGAACGTAAAGGATTACGAACCCGATGTACTTCGTGCGAATATCGGTATGACTACTCAGGAAGTCCTGCTGTTCTCCGATACGGTTGACGGAAATATAGCATACGGTAAGTCGGATCTGCCTTTTGAAGATGTAAAGAACTTTGCTCATTTAGCGTCCGCAACATTTATCGAGAAGATGCCTGAGCAGTACGAAACGATAATAGGCGAGCGCGGTGTAGGTCTGTCGGGCGGTCAGAAGCAGAGAATAGCGCTGGCGCGTGCTATGGCTATCCGTCCGCCGATACTGATACTTGACGATACTACATCCGCACTTGATATGGAAACAGAGGCAGAGATACAGGAAAACCTCAATAATCTTGATTTTGAGTGTACTAAACTCATCATAGCTCAGCGTACATCCTCCGCAAGATACGCAGACAGGATCATTATCCTTGAGGACGGTCGTATCAAGGAGTGCGGTACGCACGATGAGCTGATGAAGCTGCGTGGCTACTACTATGAAATATATACCCTCCAGAACGGTACAGAAGAGGAGGCGGTTTAAATGGCAAGAAATAAATTTGACGTTGATGAAACACTTGAAACACCATTTGATTTCAAGCATTTCAAACGTGCAATGGTTTATGTAAAGCGCTATAAGTGGAAGATGATACTGGCACTTTCGCTGTCTGCAATATCGGCAATAGTCGCCCTTATCGGACCTCTTCTTACAAAAGAGGCTGTCGATGTGGCGATACCGGACGGCGATATTCCTTATATAGTATTTTTGTCGATAGGTTTTTTGCTGTCTATAATTGTCAGCGTTGTGCTCGGAAATATCCGTCAGCGCATTATGACAAAAGCGGGTCAGCTTATGATATACGATATAAGAAAAGACCTGTTTGCGCATTTGCAGGAGCTTCCGTTCCAATATTATGACGACAGACCGCAGGGCAAGATACTTGTCCGTGTCGTAAACTATGTAAATAATGTATCGGATATGCTGACAAACGGCATAATCAACTTCATTCTTGAAATATTCAACCTTATATTCATAACGATATTCATGTTCTCGGTTGACGCAAGACTGGCGCTTGTTATCTTTGCGGGCGTTCCCGTGTTCATCGTTGTGATGATAATACTGAAAAACAAGCAGAGAAGGGCGTGGCAGGGGGTTTCAAACAAGAACTCAAACCAGACCGCATACCTTGCCGAAAGCATAAACTGTATGCGTGTAACGCAGAGCTTTGCGAGGGAGAACGAAAACCTCGGCATATTCCGCAGACTGTCTACCGCCTACAGAAAGGCGTGGATGAAAGCGGTCACGGTAAACAACTTTGTCAGCTTCTCGGTCGATAATATAAGAGCGGTGGTAGACTCGGCACTGTACTTTGTCGGACTGCTCGTTATAGGCTATCCCGCGGTGTCGCTCGGCTCGATACTTGCAATGAGCAACTATTCCTCACGCTTCTGGCAGCCTATAATCAATATCGCCAGCCTTTATAATAACTTTGTAAATGCGGTGGCTTACCTTGAGCGTATATTTGAAACGATGGACGAGCCTGTTAACGTCAAGGATGCCGAGGACGCTTACGAAATGCCTGATATCAATGGTGAAGTCGAATACCGCAATGTAACATTCGCTTATGAAGAAGGTAAAAATATCCTTGAAAATGTAAGCTTTAAGGTAAAGCCGGGTGAGAGCGTAGCGCTTGTAGGACCTACAGGTGCGGGTAAAACTACTATAGTAAACCTGCTCTCACGTTTCTATGACCTTACAGGCGGCGCGGTGTACATAGACGGCAACGATATAAGCAAGGTTACGCTTCATTCGCTTCGCGATAAGATGGGTATAATGATGCAGGACAGCTTCATATTCTCCGGTACTATAGAGGACAATATCCGTTATGGCAAGCTTGATGCCACCGAGGAAGAAATCAGGGCGGCGGCAAAGACGGTATGTGCCGATGATTTCATCATGGGACTTGAAAACGGCTACAAGACTGAGATGTATGAGGGCGGCTCGCAGCTTTCGGGCGGTCAGCGTCAGCTCGTATCCTTTGCGAGAACGCTTATTTCCGACCCGAAGATACTTATCCTTGACGAAGCGACATCATCTATTGACGCAAAGACCGAAAAGGAACTGCAAAAGGGGCTTCAGGAACTGTTGAAAGGCAGAACGAGCTTTATAATCGCTCACAGGCTTTCAACGATCAAAAACTGCGACAAGATAATGTTCATCAGCAACAAGGGCATTACAGAAGCAGGTACGCACGATGAGCTTATGGCTAAGAAGGGCGACTATTATAAGCTCTGTATGGCACAGAAATAAAAATGGAAAAATTTACGAAAAAAGTAGCCTCAATACTTATATCGCTTTCCGTAATTCTTACATCATCGTGTGCACAGAGAGTGACAGTAGTTGATGAAAATGCAAGTACCGAAAAATTTATTTTCAACGATGATGAAACCGTGGTACGTACCACAAAAGACGTACTCGGCAAAATGTCGCTGAGGGAAAAGGTAGGACAGCTGTTTATTGTACGCCCGGAAGCGCTTGCCGAAAACAGCAATGCCGAAACAGCGCCGGCTACAGACCGTGTTGACGATGCCGTTATCAGCCGTATTGAAGAATACCCTGTCGGCGGTATAGCGCTTTTCAGCAGGAATATTACAAGCGCCGAGCAGTTACCGATGTTCATCTCCGACCTGCAAAGCAGCAGTAAATATCCGCTTTTTATCGCCGTTGACGAAGAGGGCGGAAGAGTTGCCCGCATTGCAAATTCTGATTTTTTCAATGTAGCAAGTTATAAGAGTATGGAAGATATAGGCAAGTCAGGCGATGCGTCAAAGGCGGAGGAGGTCGGCAGGCAGATTGGCTTGTACCTTAAAGAACTCGGCTTCAACCTTGATTTCGCGCCTGTCGCCGATACAAATACAAATCCGCAGAATATAGTGATAGGCGATCGTTCCTATGGCAGTGATCCGACCTTAGTCGCCTGTATGGTTTCGGCACAGCTTGATGGAATGCACGACAGCGGCATTATGGGAACGCTTAAGCATTTCCCAGGACACGGCGACACGAAGGATGACACTCATTCGGGATATGTGAGCATAGAAAAAACGTGGGACGAGCTGAAAGAGTGTGAGCTTGTTGCGTTCATAACAGCGCTTCCGAAAGCCGATATGGTTATGGTATCTCACATAACCGCCGTAAATGTAACAAGCGACCAGCTGCCGACCTCAATGTCGGAAACGATGATAACCGGAAAGCTCCGCAATGAGCTCGGATATGACGGAGTGATAATCACGGACGCTATGGCTATGGGTGCTGTTGCCGATAACTACACATCTGCCGAGGCGGCAGTAACCGCAGTAAAAGCGGGGGTTGATATCGTTCTTATGCCGCAAAATCTCGATGAAGCGTTCAACGGCGTAATAAATGCGGTAACAGACGGCGAAATAAGTATGGCACGTCTGGATGAAAGCGTAATGCGAATATTGAAGCTGAAAGCAAGATACAAATTGATATGATGAGCTGAGGACTGCTGTAGTTTATACAATTACAGCAGTCCGATTTTCCTATAAAACTATAATTTTATGAGAACAAAAACGTTTGCTCACCTGATTTTCATTTGACATTATATAAAAACCGCCGCACAGGTTTGGTAATGCCTGTGCGGCGGTCGCAGGTGTTTTGCGTAAGGATTAGCGTAGCATTGTCATTGTCATCGGCGTAGTTTTTATGATGGGGTCATTTTAAATTTTTACCGATGATATCAGGATAGTTATATGAACTCTGAAAAAACACCCTCATATATATAAACGTTCAAAACGCAAAAACCTGACATCAAAATTCAGCAAAACTCAAGATTTTGTAGAAATTCACAAATTTATTTCGATTTATTGTGAATTTTGACGATGTGTTTAATGCTAAAAATGGATATTACACTTAAAACAGTATTTTTTATGCAGCTTCAAGCCTTGCCTTGACTACAGTGCTGTTGAAGCGCATATTTACAGCGTTTATTACTTCGGTAAATTGAACGGAATATTCCGAAAACAAAAATTGATTATATGTGCCGAAGAGGAGCAAAATAGACGATTTTTAACGTTTTAACAGAACAGTTTTTTGCTGTTTGTATATAGCGTTTTCTTTGTTTACATTCAACAAATCAATCGCATCAGCTCCGTATATATTCCTATATCACCTAAAAAAATGAATACAGCCATATATTTTTTATATTACCGACTTGCTTTTTTTCAGCTGTTATGGTAAAATGTAACTGAATGATACGGTAACCGTGTCAGATTATACAGGAAATATATCATTTAAATCCACATCTCGAAAGGACATATCATGGAAAATAACAACACGAACAATCAGCAGACCAACTGGCAGCAGGCGCTCAACGAATTTAGTGACCAACCTGAACAGCAGGCGCAGCCCCAGCAGTTTGCACAGCAGGCACAGGCTCAGCAGTTCGCACAGCAGGCACAGCCTCAGCAGTTCGCACAGCAGGCACAGGCTCAGCAGTTCGCACAGCAGGCACAGCCTCAGCAGTTCGCACAGCAGGCACAGGCTCAGCAGTTCGCACAGCAGGCACAGCCTCAGCAGTTCGCACAGCAGGCACAGGCTCAGCAGTTCGCACAGCAGGCACAGCCTCAGCAGTTCG
>OLZH01000003.1_pt1 | contig 211628 bp, 179 predicted proteins | sample 1673821 | NCBI WGS metagenome assembly OLZH01 (sample SAMEA103958128, study PRJEB25191) | human gut metagenome | reverse complement strand
ACAAAGCGATACGAACTTTAGCCTACGAACCCCGAAAAGGATAAAACGACGGCACGCCAACAATCGAAAAACGCAGATAAAACCCGAATTTTTGCAAAAGAAAAACCTAAACCAAACACTTTCGTATTCGATTTAGGTTTTGATTGGCGGAGAAGAAGAGATTCGAACTCTTGAACCGCTTTTGACGGTTACGCGATTTCCAGTCGCGCGCCCTCGACCAAACTAGGCGACTTCTCCAAGAGATATTGCGGGGAAGAGCGTGTTTGGTACGCAGTACCAAGTAAACGCGACTTCTCCAAGAGATAGATGAAATTTTTACAAGTGGGTGGCAGTTGGAAGCCAATGGAAAACAAAACCATTTCCTCCAACTGTTCACGGGGGACTGTCCCCTCAAACCCAACGATATGGATTATATATCAAAAAAGAGTTTTTGACAAGCGGTTGAAAAGATAATTTTTTTCATTTTGCAGATAAAAATCTTGGTTTGTTACGTTTATCAATTCTGACAGCAGATTGACCTATTGAAATTTTCGTTTCTTCGTGCTAAAATATTTTTAGGAGGGAGATTATGACTTATTCAAAATCCAGACCGAAGATTCTGTCGTCCGGGATTATGGACGCATTGAGTTCGTTTGCATATTTTGTGCTTGCGATATTGTTTTTTATATTCGGAGCGGTGCTGCTAAACACTGACGTATCCGGCGGTGAGGACAACATGTCGGGCGCAATCCAAGAGATTGGCGGAGCGTTTGCCACAGGCATTTTGGGCGTTTTGTCGATTGTCGTGGGAATTATTTGCTTGATTGCCATGCTTATATCCCTTGTCGGGACGGTGATTACGCTACGATCCGTCAACAAAGACTTTTCGGCACTGAAAAACAGACTGAACATGCTTAAAGTCGCAGCAGGATTTAACTATGCGGCAATGGGTATTTTCTTTGTCGGTGCGATATACGATTTCACGCAGTGCGGAAACGATGCGACGCTCGTTGCGGGAGCGTGCGTGTTGCTTGCAGTTTCGATTTTCAGAGGAGTAAGCGCGGTTTTCAAAACGCTTGCAATCAAGGAGATAAGCGTTGAGCAAGTAGAGAATAGCGAGCTATTTGACCAAGGCGCAAACACTAACGATATTGAAGAATAAATCAACGTCAAATTTTTTGCAAAAGACCTCCGTTTCGGAGGTCTTTTGCATTTGTTTTTCAACTTGTAACGAATAAGCTTAGATTTCTTTGCGGTATCGCAAAAACTATTCGGTGACGTCGGAGGGAGTTAGGGCGGAGTGAACCGCGCAAGTTCCGGCGTTCTTTGCGGTTTGATAATACCATTCATTTTGGTCGAGTATTATTATTGATAATCGACATAGAAAAAGGACGATTAACGTCCTTTTTCTACAAGCAGTTTATCAAATTTTAGGTAAAATTTACCAAAGGTTGTCGTTTCTCACGATTGCGCAACCCTTGCTTGCTCTTGCAACTGCTGCAATGCCGTTCTTTGCGCCGCTGATGTCCGCATAACCGTCGTTGGTGGTTGCGATGAGGTTTCCGTTGGTTGCATACAAGCGCAGACGATATTCGCCTTTCTTGTCAAGATAGATTTCCCATTTTGGGAATTTTTCGGTTTCGTAATTCTTCAAGGTTTGGTTTTCGACGGGGGCTTTTTCTGCGTTGTTGATGATGCTTTGCACGCCGATTTTAGCTGCGCCGAGAGTGGTGTAGGCTTGTGCGCCGATTGCCACGACTCTATAGTTGGAGGAGAAGAGCTTGAACACGAAGTTGCCTTTGTCCGTCTTTTTGATGACGTATTTGCCGTGAACTTTGCCTTCGCCTTCAACGAGGACGGTTTCCTCATCCTTTTCGACGGTTTTCGTTGCTTTGGGAGCGTTATCTTCTTTGACGGGAGATTCTTTTACAGCCGTTTCTTTGACGAGAGTTTCTTTTTGAGCTTTTGCAGTCTTGGTTGCTTTTACGGGTTTTTCTTCTTGAACCGGTTTGGTTGTTTTGTCCGTTGCTTTTGCCACTTTCTTTTCCTCCGTAGGTGTTTTTGTATCTTCAACTTTTGTTGACTTTTTGGATGCGGTCTTTTTGGTGGCAACTTGTGCATCGTCGGACTGCTTTTGCGCTTTGGGCGCGGACTTTGAAGATTTGTTTACAGACTTGACTTCCGCTTTTTCTTCGGCGGTTGCGGTCTCTTTCTTGGGCTTTACGACTGTAGCGACAGCCCACAAATCCTCTGCTTTTTCCTGTTTCTTCTTTGTGGATACAACCTTTGTTTTTGCAGGTTTCTCGACTTCGAAATTTGTGTCGAACAACTCATCGTTGACGGATTTTCCGCTCTTGAGATTGAGGGAAGTCTTGTGCTCTTCGTCGTTTACGACGGGTGTCACTTCTTTCTTTTGAGCGGTTTTTCCGGGTTTTTTTGCCTTGGGAGCTGGTGTGATTTCTTCCTCGACGGGTTGGGTTTCTTTTACGCTCTCTTGCTCTTGCGTATCGAGGGCAACCTCTTCTTGCTCAACCGAAACGGGTTCAACGTCTTGTGCCTTTTCGGCTTGTTGCTCGGCTTCGTCAACTTCGTCGATTACGTTTTCTACGGGCGTTTCGTCCGCTTGTTCAAGCCCTGTATCTTCCGTTTGTGCGGTGGGTTCTTCGACGGGTTGAGCGTCTTCGACTTGCTCAACGCTCTCTTGTGCGTTTTCTACGCTGTCCTCTACGACTTGCTCTTCTTGTTCGTCCTCGACGATTTCGGGAGCGACATCGCTTTGTGCGTCCGTCAACTCGCTTTCGATATTTGTTTCTTTCTCATCGGAATCGGAGGGGATTTCCTCGGATTGTTCTTGCGCAATTTCTTCCTTGTTTTCATCGTCGACAAGCGTTGTATCGACGTTTGCTTCGCCATTGACGCTATTGTCGGATTGTGTGGAAGTTTCTTGAAGGGCATTGTTTTCGTTTTTGATTTCTTCGACTTTGCCGTCGTCGGTGATATGTACCAAAGTGCCGACGGGGGCAGTGTCGTCGTCGTCAACGATTTCGCTTTCCAAAAATTCGATGTCATCAAAATTTACCATAAAAATAAATTCCTCCGCGCGGAAAACAGAAGAATTTTTGCATAAAAAAACTCCTCTATAATCCAAGATATGAATATAATATCATATTTGTTTATTTAAATCAATATTCCGACAAACTTTTTTTTGTCAAAAATCGCGCTATTTTCAATTATAAATTGATAAACGCCACAAGATGTGGTATATTAGACGTAGTTCGTTGCGACGAAAACGTCGCATAAAAGGTTGTATGATTACGCTATGAACAACTTCAATCTCAATCCACAGCAACTTGCCGCCGTCAACGACACCGAAGGCGCGGTTTTGGTTATTGCGGGCGCGGGGAGCGGAAAAACTCGCGTGCTTACCGCTAGGGTTTGCCATCTCATCGAGACTGGCGTCGACCCATACAATATTTTGGCAATCACTTTCACAAACAAAGCCGCCAACGAGATGAAAGAGCGTATCGAAAGATACATCGGCTCGCAAAGCGTCTGGACGAGTACGTTCCACTCGATGTGCGCTCGCATGCTCAGATACGATGCGGACAGAATCGGATATTCCACCGATTTTACCATTTATACCGACCTTGAAAGCGAAAGAGTAGTCAAGCGCGTATTGCAAGATTATCCGCAAGCCGATCCCAAAAACAAAGGCGATTATTTGTGGCATATTTCACGTGCCAAAACGCTTGCTTTGTCGCCCGACGCCTATTACGACGCAATCAAAAACGACGACAACGACGCATACAATATATATCAGGTCTACGCACGTTACGAAGAGGAACTCAAAAAGTGCAATTGCATGGATTTTGACGATTTGCTCCTCAAAACTGTACAACTTTTCTCGGAGTGTCCCGACGTTCTCGAAAAGTATCAAAGACGCTTCCAATACATTTGCGTAGACGAGTTTCAGGACACCAACAAATTGCAATACGACATTGTAAAACTGCTCTCGAAAAAGAGCGGAAACTTGTTTGTAGTTGGCGACGAGGACCAATCCATTTACAGCTGGCGCGGCGCGGAAATCCGCAATATTTTGGATTTTCCGAAGGATTTTCCCGGTGCAAAGGTCTACAAACTGGAGCAAAACTATCGCAGTACGACGTCCATTCTCAAAGCCGCAAACAACGTCATAAAAAACAACTCCAACCGCAACGAAAAGAACCTTTGGAGCGAAATAAAAGACGACAACAGCATCGAGTATTACGAGGCGTACAACGATCGAGACGAAGCGACGCAAGTTGCAAGAACGATAAACACTTTGCACAGAAACGGCGAAAAATACAGCGATATGGCGGTTTTGGTGCGTGCAAACTCGGTCACCAGACAATTTGAAGAAGAGTTTAATTTGCACGGAATACCGTACAAGGTTTTCGGAGGGTTCAGATTTTACGAACGCAAGGAAATCAAAGACGCTTTGGCATACGTTCGTCTTGCGATAAATCCCAGCGACAACGACAGCATTTTGCGTGTCGTCAACTATCCCAAGCGCGGCATCGGCAACACGGCGGTGCAAGAGTTGCAAGAGGTTGCAAAGGCGCACGATACGACGCTTTTCAGCGTGCTTGTCAATCCCGAATGGCTCACGCCGAACACCGCAAAAAAACTTGCTCCTTTCTCGCAAATCGCAACGGATTTGGTGCAATTTTCAAAACAAATGCAGGCGGTTGAGTTTATGCAATACGTCATTAGGCGCAGCGGACTCGAAAGCGCACTGTCGCAAAGCCAAGAGCCGGACGACGCAAACAGACTGGAAAATATCGAAGAACTCGTTTCCGCCGTGCAACAATTCGAACAAGACAACGACGGAGCAGGCATATCCGACTTTATGCAATCCGTCGCGCTCGTGTCAGACACCGACGAAATGAACAGTGAAGATTACGTCACGATTGCAACCATACACGCAGTGAAAGGTCTTGAATTCGACGACGTGTTTTTGGTTGCGCTCGAGGATGGGATTTTCCCGACTCAAAGAGCGATTACCGCAGGGGACGTGGAAGAAGAGCGCAGACTTATGTACGTTGCCATAACGCGCGCACGCAAAAAGTTGTTTGTGCTCAACGCTCGCCAACGCTATCGTTTCGGAAGAACGGAATACTTGCCAAAGAGCAGATTCGTAGGCGAAATGAGCGGATTTAAGTCGTCTATGAGATACACCAACTCATCATATTCGCAACCGACTTTCGACACGTCCGATCGCATAAAACTCGGCGTAAACAATCCTCAAACCTCGGCGTTCAAAAAGAATCTGTCGAACGGTTTTTCGAAATCGACTCTCGAAACGCCGAAAAAATCTTCGAATGTCGACTATTCTCAATTCAAAAAGGATACCGTAGTCGAACATACGAAGTTCGGAAGAGGCATTATAATTCAAACGAGCGGCGACGGCGAGGATAAGATTGCGGCAATTGCGTTTAAGGGCTTGGGCGTAAAAAGATTTTTGCTTGCCATCGCAGCGGCAAGTCTTAAAATCATCGGCAAAAACGACGAAGAATAGAACAATCAAGTGCGTTAGATGTTCGAAAAGCGCATTTGTAGAAAAATGTATATTGACACGAACGCCGATTTGATATAACTTGAAAATGAGGTTTGACCTTAATATATTGGGGCAAAATCGAGATATGGACAAACTTGCAAGAATGAAGGAACTCGTGTCCACTCTCAACGAGTGGGCAAGGCTGTATTACGAAGAGGACGCTCCCGTCGTTGCCGACGCGGAGTATGATCGTCTTTACGACGAATTGCGCACGCTCGAAGCAGAAGAAGGCTATTCTTTGCCCGACAGCCCCACGCACAGAGTGGGCGGCGCTCCGAAGGGTAAGTTTGAACAATCCAAGCATCTTTTGCGACTTTACAGCCTTGACAAGTGCCAATCGAAAGAGGAGTTTTTCGAATGGTGCAACCGCATCGTGAAAACGGTGGGATATTTGCCTACGCTCACTTGCGAGTATAAATTCGACGGACTTACGCTCAATATTTTGTATGAAAACGGCAAAATCGTCAAAGCGTCCACAAGGGGCAACGGTGAAGTCGGCGAGGTCGTAACGGCGCAAGTCAACACCATAAAAAAACTGCCCAAAACCATTGAATATAAGGGAAAAATCGAAATTCAAGGCGAAGGCATCTTGCGACTTTCCGCACTCAACGCATACAATCAAATCGCATCCGAACCTCTTAAAAACGCAAGAAACGGCGCTGCCGGCGCAATCAGGAACCTCAATCCCGAAGTTACCGCTCAAAGAGGTCTTTCCTTTTTTGCCTACAACATCGGTTACAGCGATAAAACTTTTGAAACGCAAACGCAAATGCGCGATTTTCTGAAAGAACAGGGCTTCGAAACCGAAGGCGATTTCGAAAGAGTAAACGACGCGCAAGCGGCAATGCAATATGCCGACAACACTGGTGAAAAGCGTGAAAAGCTCGACTATCTCATCGATGGCGTAGTTTTCAAAGTCGACGACGTAAGATTGAGAGAAGAGATCGGCTTCACCGAAAAATTTCCGAAATGGGCGGTTGCGTACAAGTTTAAGGCGGACGAGATGACAACCACGCTTTCGGGCGTGGAGTGGCAAGTGTCAAGAAGCGCAAAACTCAATCCGATTGCGATTTTAGACCCCGTGGACATCGGGGGAGTGACCGTGTCGAGAGCAACACTCAACAACTACGGAGATATTCTAAAAAAGAAAGTTAAAATCGGTGATAAAGTGTTCGTGCGTCGCTCTAACGACGTAATTCCCGAAATTATGGGCATAGCAATCGAAAATCCCGACGCAAAAGCCATTGAAAAGCCGACGGAATGTCCCGTTTGCCACGCTCCCGTCAAAGAAGTCGGTGCGTTTTTGTACTGCACGGGGGATAACTGCGCCCCGCAAATCATATCGAAACTCGACCATTTCGCATCCAAAGACGCAATGGATATCGACGGATTCAGCGAAAAAACCGCCGAACTTTTGTACAACGAAACGCACGTCGAAAATGCGGTCGATTTGATGAATATCACCGCAATTGACTTGTTCGGACTGGAAGGATTCGGTGATAAGAAGATTGACAATTTGCTCGGCGCGATTGAAAAATCCAAGCATACCACGCTCGACAGATTTTTGTTCGCATTGGGCATCGAAGGCATAGGCAAAAAGACCGCAAAAGATTTGGTTAAGCGGTTTAGAACGCTTGAAAACCTCAAAAACGCATCGCTTGCGGAGCTTGGAGCGGTTGACGGCATAGGCGAAATCCTTGCAAACAACATTTTCACATATTTCCGTGATTCTAACAATGCGGATTTTGTGCAAAAACTTCTTGATTGCGGCATCGAATTCGAGGAAAAAGAAGAGAAACAAGGCGTGTTTTCCGGCATGAAAATCGTGCTCACGGGCTCGCTGCCGACTTATAAGCGCGGCGAGGCAACCAAACTCATCGAGGACAACGGCGGGGAAGTTGCTTCATCCGTTTCAAAATCCGTCAATCTCGTGCTTGCAGGGGACGATGCAGGCTCTAAACTCGAAAAAGCTCAAAAACTAGGCATCGAAATCATTGACGAGGAAGAATTTAAGCGGCGTCTTGGCATTTGAGCCTATGCGGTGTGCAACAAAATTTACAATTAATTTGCGATTTTCAATTTAAAAAGGCACTAGTGCCTTTTTATTTTTGTCACAAAGTTGGCACAAGTTGTTGCGATGACGTATCGTTTGTGATATAATATCTAAAAATTATTAGGCGGACGCACGCATATGCACAGTATGACAGGCTATGGCAAAGGTGTTTCCAAACGCGACGGAAAGACCATAACCATAGAGATTAAAACCGTAAATCACAGATTTTTGGATTGCAATATCAAGCTCCCTCGCAACTTTCTTTTTGTCGAGGACAGAGTGAAAAAAGCCGTTTCGTCGGCAATTTCGAGAGGACACGTAGATCTCTATCTTACTTACGAGCAGAGCTCGACCGACGAAGGTGCGTACACTGTCGATATGGAGCTTGCAAACAACTATCTTACGGCGGTACGACAACTTGAAAACGGCACGGGGCTTGCAAACGACGTCACTCTTTCAACGCTTTTGCGCGTCGGGGATATCGTGACAAGACAACAATCCGTCGAGGACGAGGATTTACTTGCGGAAATGACGCTCGAAGCGGCCAGCGAAGCACTTGTCAATCTCAAAGTTATGCGTGAAAAGGAAGGTCAATCTCAAAAAGCGGACATTGCAAGCAAACTCGGCACGATCGAGGCGTGTCTTGACCGCATAAAAGAGTTTGCGCCCAAAGTCGTCGAAGATTACAGAGAGTTGCTCAACGCAAGGATTGCCGAGGTTGTCGAGCCGTCGCTTGTTGACAAGCAACGTCTTGCAACCGAAGTTGCTCTTTATGCCGATCACTGCGCAATCGACGAAGAAATCACAAGGCTTTCAACTCACATCTCGAACATGCGTTCGCTGCTTGAAGCAACCGAGCCTGTGGGAAGAAAAATGGATTTCCTCGTGCAAGAGTTCAACAGAGAAACCAACACAATCGGATCAAAAGCAAACGATATGCGCATCACAAAAGAAGTGCTTGCCATAAAGAACGAAATTGAAAAAATGCGCGAACAAGCCGCCAACATCGAATGAGGAAATCTTGACTATGCAAATGGAAAACGGTATGCAAAATCGAGGATTGCTCATCGTCGTGTCGGGATTCAGCGGAGTGGGCAAAAGCACGGTTATATCAAAGATGTTTCAAAAGATGCCGAATTTGAGATTTTCGGTGTCCTGCACTTCGAGAAAACCAAGGAAAGGAGAGCAAGAGGGCGTTGACTACTACTTCGTCACAGAGGACGAGTTTGTGAAAAAAGCCGACAGCGACGAATTTGTGGAGTACACGCGCACTTTTACAAACTGCTACGGCACCTTGAAATGCGAAGTGGAAAACAAACGCAATCAAGGCTACGACGTGCTTTTGGACATCAACAGCGTTGGGGCGATGAACATCAAGAAGGTCTATCCCGATTGCGTGACGATTTTCATCAATCCACCCTCCCTCGAAGAGCTGAAAAAACGCCTTATCGGCAGAGGAAGCGAAACGCCCGATTCCCTCAAAAAACGTCTTGACGAAATCGAATTCGAAAGAAAAAGCATACCGTATTACGACTTTGTGGTGATAAACGACGTTGCGGAGGATTGCGCGGACAAAATCGTGAACTATCTCGAACAAAGAAGATCGCAAATCAAATAAGGGCGGGTTCATCGCAGTAAGCGCGAAATCAAGCGAAAAGCACCAATTAACAAGCGCAAATCACTCAAAAGCTTGAGGAAACAAGCGCAAAGAACGTAAGAGAACAAGCGTAAAAAACGTAAGAGAACAAGCGTAAAAAACATATGAAAAACGCCGAAAGGCGAAAACGATAAAAACGAATTTATATATCTTCGGAGGAAACAACTATGATGATCGATCCCCCAATCGACAAACTCATCAAACATGCAGAGTGCAGATACGCACTTACCGTCGCCGTTGCAAAACGCGCTCGCGAACTTGCTACGACCGAAAGCAACTACCTTGAAAAGAGCGGTTTGAAACCCATCTCGCTTGCTTGCAAGGAAATCTACGACGACAAAATCAAAATCGTTCACGACTAATCGAATTTTTGACGATTATCTCCGTTCTCGATTGAAAGCGAGGTTATTATGCTTTACGGAAAAAACGTGGTTTTGGGTGTAAGCGGCGGAATTGCCGTGTACAAATCGTGCGAAATCGTATCGAGGCTCAAAAAACTCGGAGCGAACGTTGACGTTATTATGACCGACAACGCTCGTGAATTCGTCACGCCTTTGACGTTTCAGACGCTTGCAAAATCCGCAGTGGTAACAAACGCTTTCGAACCTGTCAAAGAGTTTGACATCAACCATATATCCCTTGCAAAAAAAGCGGATATTTTGGTTGTCGCGCCGGCAACCGCAAATGTCATTGCAAAATTTGCGGAGGGCATTGCCGACGATATGCTCACCACCACGTATCTTGCATCGAACGCGCAAAAACTTATTTGCCCCGCGATGAACTGCAATATGTACGAGGACGAAGCAACGCAAAAGAATATGCGCACTTTGCGCGAGCGAGGCGCAATGTTTTGCGACAGTGCGATTGGGCTTTTGGCTTGCGGCGACGTCGGAAAAGGACGTATGGCAGAGCCGATCGAAATCGTAGAGAAGATCGTCGATTGTCTCACTCCCGTGCAAGATTTTGCCGATAAACGCGTGCTTATCACGGCCGGCGGTACTGAAGAAAAGATCGACGGCGTAAGGGTGATTGCAAATCATTCCAGCGGAAAGATGGGCAAAGCTCTTGCGGAGGCGGTTGCACAGAGAGGCGGAAGCGTGGTATACGTCTACGGCAACGTCAAAGTCGACGTTCCGAAATGCGTCGAAAAGGCGATTCACGTCACGTCAACGCAAGATATGCTCGATGCGTGCGTAAAGGAATTTGACGATTGCGACGTTGCGATTATGGCTGCCGCGCCTGCCGATTACAAAGTTAAAAACGTCTTTGAAAACAAGGTTAAGAGCGAAACGCTTACCCTTGAACTCGTCAAAAACCCCGATATCGCAAAGACGCTCGGAGAAAAGAAAGAGGGCAGAAAACTCGTGATTTTCTCTGCCGAAACCGAAAATCTTTTGGAAAACGCAAAAGGTAAACTTGTCAAAAAACACGCAGACCTCGTCGTTGCCAACGACGTAACCGTCGAGGGTGCCGGATTTGACGTTGATACGAACGTTGCAACCGTTATCGATAATGACGGTCAATGCGTCGAAAGCGGAAAAGTGAGCAAGAGAGAACTTGCCGACATCATTCTCGACAAGGTGATTGCTTTATGATACTCGAGGTCATCGTCAACATCTCAAACAGCGACGTGGACAGGACTTTCGACTACGAGGGCGACGACGTTCCCATCGGAAGCAGAGTTGTCGTTGAATTCGGCAAAAAACGACTTATCGGCTTCGTTATAGGCAAAAAAGAAAAATCGGAATTTTCCGACCTTAAAAGAGCGCAATACCTCGATTCGCCCATAAGTCCCGAACAGCTGGGACTTATGAACTTTATGCGCAAGACGTACAATCTGCGCTATATCGACGTGTTGCGTTTGTTTGTTCCTCAACAACTCAGAGAAGAAAAAGACCCCGAATATACGAGAAAATTTCTCACCGCAGACGATTCCAAAACACTTGAAAAGCTCAAAGAAATCGTCGGCAAACGTGCGGAAAAACAACAACTGGCTCTCGATTATATAGCGGCAAACGGCGGACAATTTTTGAGCTTTTTGAACGCAAAATTCGGCGTTAGCGCAATAAACGGGTTGCGCGAAAAAAACGTCGTTGTCGAAAGCGACATACACGAGCGTTCCACTCCGCTTAAAACTTTGCAAAAAGAGCGCAAACACGTTGTTTTGACTCCGAAACAGGCAAGCGCGGTGGATACGTTTTGCTCTCAAAAAGGCACGTATCTTCTTCACGGCGTGACGGGAAGCGGAAAGACCGAAGTGTACGAGTGCGTCATAGAGCGCATGATAGAAAAAGGAAAAACCGCAATAATGCTCGTGCCCGAAATTTCGCTTACTCCGCAAATGCTTGGGCTGTTCAGAGCTAGATTCGGCAACGACGTTGCCATACTTCACAGCGGACTCAACGCAAGCGAACGCTACGACGAGTGGAAACGCCTTAAAACAGGCAAAGCGCATATTGCAATCGGCGCAAGGTCGGCAATATTCGCGCCGCTTGAAAACATCGGCGTAATCATCATCGACGAGGAGCATGACACCAGCTATTTGTCCGAATCCAATCCTCGCTACGACACCAAAACCGTAGCGGAATATAGGGCAAAGGCAAACGACGGGTTGTTGATTTTGGGCTCTGCCACTCCCGATATGGAAACATATCTCAAAGCCACAAACGGCGAATACGGGCTTGTTACGCTGCCCGAAAGAATATCCAAACACAAACTTCCCGAAATGGAAATCGTGGATATGACGCAAGAGTTTAGACAAGGCAATCGCAGTTTGTTTTCTCTTGCTCTGCAAGAGGCATTGAAAGATACCGTATCGAAAGGCGAACAGGCGATGCTTTTTCTCAATCGCAGGGGGTTTGCCTCTTTCATCCGTTGCAAAGAGTGCGGATATATCGCAAAGTGCGAGGATTGCGACATCTCGCTGACCTATCACAAAGAGGACAACGAACTGAAATGCCACTATTGCGGAAGAAGATACCACGCTCTAACCAAGTGTCCAAATTGCGGAAGCCACGAGATAAAACAGGGCAGAATCGGCACCGAAAAAGTGGTTGAAGAGCTGAAAAACCTTATTCCCGGCGTGCGAGTGTTGCGTATGGACAACGATACTACGGTGAGAAAGGACAGCTATTTCAAAATCTTGTCGGCGTTCGGCAATAAGGAAGCGGACGTGCTTGTGGGTACGCAAATGATTGCGAAAGGACACGATTTCGGAAACGTTACTCTCGTCGGTATTCTGGAAGCCGATGCCGCGCTTTATTTCAGCGATTATCGTTCGAGCGAACGCACCTTCCAGCTTATAACGCAGGTTGCGGGAAGAGCAGGAAGAGCGGAAAAAGAGGGCAGAGTTATCCTTCAAACCTATGCACCTAAACATTACGTTTTCCGTTTCGGAAAAACCTACGATTATATCGGTTTTTGGAAAAAGGAAATCAACACGCGTATGGTGACGAAATTTCCGCCGTTTACAAAGGTCGTGCGCGTCCTTATGTCGTCCGTAAACGAACAAGACGTCGTGGACGTTGCAAGAAACGTTTACAAGGGTATGCAGGCACTGCAACAGGACAGCGGCAAATTCGTGTATCTGGGCGCAAGCAAATCCCCTGTGACGAGAATGAACGGGCTTTGTAGATATCAGGTTATGGCAAGGATAGAGCCGAAACAATTTGAGCAAATAATCGGCGATATATATAATATTGCCGATACGTATAAATCGAAAAAATGCAACGTGTTTGTCGAAATCAATCCGCAGAGTTTGATTTGAACACGGGAGGATACTATGGCAAAAAGAATAATCGTAAAAGTGCCCGATCCCATTTTGGCAAAAAAGTGTAGAGAAGTGGATAAATTCGACGAAAGACTTTGGACTCTTCTGGACGATATGAAAGACACCGTGAAAGCGGCAAACGGCGCAGGTCTTGCCGCTCCGCAAGTGGCGGTGCTCAAAAGAGTGTGCGTTGTCGACACCGACGACGGATATTTCGAACTTATCAATCCCGTTATCACCTCGCAAAGCGGAGAACAAACGGGGCTTGAAGGGTGCTTGTCCGTGCCGAAAAAGTACGGCGAGGTCACTCGTCCCATGAAAGTGAAAGTCACTGCGCTTGACAGATTCGGCAAAGAACAAAAATATAAAGTGGAAGGTTTTACCGCTCGTGCGTTCTGCCATGAAATCGACCATTTGGACGGCATCGTGTACACGTCGAAGTGTAAAGAGCTTTTGGACGAAGAGGACTAACCGACGACCAATCGAGTTCGTTCTTAAATCACCAAGGGAAACAGCAATCGAAATTACGGAAATTTTAGATATGAAAATAGTGTTTATGGGCACGCCCGACTTCTCGGCAATCGTGCTTGAAAAACTTAATTCGGTATATCCTGTATCTTGCGTCGTAACGGGGCTTGACAAGCCCACCGGGCGCGGATATCAACTCAAACCATCTCCGCTCAAAGTCAAGGCGCAAGAGCTGGGTATTCCCGTCTTGCAATACGAAAAAGTGTCGAGAGAAGGGCTTGACGATATGCGAAATCTCAATCCCGACGTCGTCGTAACGGCGGCGTTCGGTCAGATATTGAGCGAGAGCTTTTTGGCAATTCCGAAATTCGGAGTGCTCAACGTTCACGCTTCGTTGTTGCCGAAATACAGAGGTTCGTCTCCGATTCAGTGGTCGATAATCAACGGCGACGAAGAGAGCGGAATCTCCGTTATGCGCACCGTAAAAGCGGTGGACGCAGGCGACGTGCTGCTTGAAAAGGCAACGCCTATAGGCAAAAAAGAAACCGCAGGCGAACTTTTTGACAGACTTGCGATTCTCGGCGGCGAAGCTATCGTGGAAGCAATCGGATTGTTGGAGAGCGGGAAAGCGACGTTCACTCCGCAAGACGAAAGCAAAGTGTCGCACTGCTCGATGATTTCAAAAGAGGACGGAAACGTCGATTTTGCAAAAACCGCGCATCAAATTGACTGTTTTGTCAGAGGTATGACGCCGTGGCCGTCGGCATATACGCACGTTTTTGGCAAGACGCTCAAAATTTTCGACGTGGAAAAAACCGATTGCGAGTGCGATATCGGCGGATACGACTGCGGACAAGTGGTTAAAGCGAACGCAAAAGAGGGACTTTTCGTCAAAGTTTCCGACGGCGTTGTCAGACTTAAAGAAATTCAACTCGAAGGCGCAAAACGCATGTGCGACACTGCGTTTTTGCTTGGAAGAAGCGTTGAAATCGGCACGAAATTCGAATAAAAAACGTAGAAAATAACCGCAATATTTTGCGAAAAGGCAATCTAACCGAAAATGAGAAAACATATCGACAGCGCATACAAAATACTTTCAAAAGTCTACCAAGACGGGACGTACAGCAATATGGCGTTCCTCGGCGAGCGCGTGAGCGATATGTCTACGAGGTTGGTTTACGGCACGCTCGAAGAGAACGTAAAAATCGATTATATTCTTTCGCAACTCATCGAGAAAAAACCGCAAAAATCCGTGCTTACTTTGCTTAAAATCGGCACATACGCGCTTTTGAATTTGACGGACGTACCGAAATTTGCAATCGTAAGCGAGTGCGTGGAAGTCGCAAAATCAAACGGTAAAGGCGGTGCGAGCGGATTTATTAACGCCGTACTCAAAAAGGTTGCGGACGGAAAGTATTCGCTTCCGAAAGAGAGCGACGAAAACTATTTGTCCGTCACGTATTCCAAACCGCAATGGTTTTGCGACAAACTTGAAAAACAATACGGGAAAGAGGTTGCACGCATCATTTTATCCGCAAAATCGACTACGCTCGAACATATCCGAATAAACAGCCGTATGGCAACGGAAAGCGACGTCGAATTTTTGTTGAAAAAGAATAAAACCGACTTCAAAAAGAGCGACGTAGGCGGTTATATCGTCAAGGCAAACGACACCGTGCGACATATGTTCGACAAAGGATTGGTGACGTTTCAGTCACCGTCGAGCATCCTTGCCGTCAAGGCTTTGTGCGTAACCGACGGAGCGCAAATCCTCGATATTTGCTCCGCTCCCGACGGAAAGGCAGTGTATATGAGCGAACTTTGTCCGCACGGCAAAGTGATTGCTTGCGACCTTTATCCGCATAGAGTTGCGCTCATACAAAAATATAAAAATCGCATGCATACGCCGAACGTAAAAGCCATTCAAGCCGACGCTTGCGTGCTTAACGAGGAGTGGAAAGACACCTTCGACTTCGTGCTTTGCGACGCGCCTTGTTCGTGCCTAGGGACGTTTAAAAAGCATCCCGACGTGTTTTTGAATAAGGACGAGAGCTGTATAAGCGAGCTTGCAACAACGCAAAGACAAATTCTCGAAAACGCGGCGAAATATCTTAAAGTCGGCGGCGCGATGGTGTATTCGACATGTACGCTGTTTGAAGAAGAAAACGAGAACGTCGTGCACGATTTTCTCGAAAAAAACGTCGATTTTGTGCTTGAACACATAAGCGGACTAGAAAAAATCGACGGCGGAAAATATCTCGACAATAAGGGCATGATTCAAATTTTGCCACACGATGAGTACGACGGCTTCTTCATTGCGAAAATACGGAGAGTAAAATGAGCGATATTAAGGAAAAACAAGTGCTTTTGGGACTTTCGAAAGAGGAAATATCCTCTTTGCTTCCCGATTGTCCGAAATATACGGCGGCGCAAATTTACTCTTTTTTGCAAGACGGCAAGAATTTTGACGAGATGACTTCGCTGAAAAAAGACTTGCGCGAGAAGTTAAAAAACAACTTTATCGCAAATCCCGTCGGTATTTTGGAAGTGTTTACGGGCAAATCCGGCACGAAAAAATATCTGTTTAAACTCTCCGACAACAATCTCATCGAGGGCGTTTATATGCCGCACGACTACGGCGATACACTGTGTTTGTCAACACAAATCGGTTGCAGAATGGGATGTACGTTCTGTGCGTCGACGCTCGACGGACTCGTGCGCAATCTCACTCCCGCCGAGATGCTCGGACAAGTGATTTGCGTAAATCGCGACAACGGTGGCAGCGCAAAAAACAGGGCGATAACCAATCTCGTTCTGATGGGTAGCGGCGAACCGTTCGACAATTACGACAACGTGCTCGAATTCCTGGACAAAGTGAGTGAAGAGGGCGGTATAAACATTTCCGAGCGCAATATTTCACTGTCGACTTCGGGACTTTGCGACAAAATTCGCAAATTTGCAACAAGCGGCCATAAAGTTACGCTTTCCATAAGTTTGCACGCACCTTTCGACGAACTCCGCAGCGCGCTTATGCCCGTAAACAAAGCATATTGCGTAAAAGAACTCGTTGACAGCGCAAAGTTCTATTTTGAAAACACGGGGCGCAGGGTTATTTTCGAATACACGCTCATAAAGGGCGAAAACGACTCCGACGCTTGTGCAAAAGAGCTTGCAAGGCTACTTAAAGGCTTTCCCGCGCACGTCAATCTAATACGACTCAACGAGGTGAAAGAGCGCAATCACGTTGCCCCCAGCGTCGACGCAACAGAAGAGTTTTTGCACAAACTCGAAAAACTCGGCGTGTCGGCAACTATCCGCAGAAGCCTGGGAAACGACATCGAAGGCGCATGCGGACAATTGAGGCGGCGATATATCGAAAATATCGACAAACCGAATCTCGAATAAAACGTATGTAACGGTGTTCTAATCGGATAAATTTTGCACAAAGAAAAATCCGACATAACCGCAACGGTACGAGAATAAACAAAATCAAGCTATTATGAAAACATACAAAGGCAGAGTTATAAAAGCCGTCGCTTCAAAATTTTTCGTTGACACCGACGAGGGCGTCAAGGTTTGCTTTGCGAGAAAACGGCTTAAAAACGACGGTTTGATTTACGTCGGAGATTACGTCGAGATTGCAAAGGATCGCGACAGTTTCGTCATTGAAAACGTTGCTCCGCGCAAAAATCGTCTTATTCGCCCGTACGTTTCTAACGTTGACGTCTGTTTTATCGTCATCGCTCCCGAACCCGAACCCGATTTCTTGCTCGTCGACAAAATCATCGTAAACTGCCTTGTGGAAGGAATTGAGCCGATTTTGGTCAAAAACAAAGCCGACGTAAAACATATCGATACGGCAGAATACGACGGCGTCGTCAAGCAAATCGAGTGCAGTGCGCAAACGGGAGAAAACGTAAAAAAAATCGTTGAAATCGCAAAGGGTAAAACGGCTTGTTTTGCAGGACAATCGGCAGTCGGAAAAAGCTCGCTTTTGAACAATATTCTCGATTGCGATTTGCTTGAAGTAGGCGAACTCGCAAAAAAGATAAAACGCGGCAAAAACACCACTCGCAAGACGGAAATTTTCCATATCGGCGAGGGAACGTATTTTGTCGACACGTGCGGATTTTCCATGCTTGAAACCGTCGACGTCGCGCCCGAAAATCTACGCCTTTATTTCGATGATTTGGAGGCGTTCAGAAAGGATTGTCGCTTCAATATGTGTACGCATACGGACGAACCGGATTGCGCCGTAAAAGCGCACGTGGGCAAGGAAATAGGCGTCGGCAGATACGAAAGATACAAAACCATTTATCAAGAACTCGTAAAGCGCAAAGAAGAAAAATACGACTGACTTTTGCGCTGAACTTTTAAACGGAGGACGTTATGCTTGTTGCACCGTCAATGCTTGCCGCCGATTTCGGCAATATGGCAAGCGAGGTAAAGAACATCGAAAAATGGGGCGCGGATATCGTGCATTGCGACGTTATGGACGGCGTGTACGTGCCTAATATCACGTTCGGCATGCCAATGATCAAGGCGTTCAGATGCAACACGAATTTGCCTATCGACGCGCATCTCATGATCACCGAGCCCGAAAAGTACGTCGGGCAATTTTGCGATGCGGGCGCGGATATAGTTACGTTCCATCCGGATGCGTCCAAAGACGTTCAAGGCGCAATCGATACCGTCAAATCCAAAGGCAAAAAGTGTGGAATCGTAGTCAATGCCGACGTTGATTTCGATATCGCAAAGCCGTATCTCGATCAAATCGATATGCTGGTGATTATGACAGTTCAGGCAGGGTTCGGAGGGCAGAGCTTCAAACCCGAATGTCTTGAAAAAGCAAGGCTCGGAGCAATCGAGAGAGAAAAGTTCGGATATAACTACCTCATAGAAGTCGACGGCGGTGTGGGCGAGAGCAATATTATGCTTTTAAAAGACGCGGGAGTTGACGTTGCGGTTGCAGGAAGTTCCGTATTTAAGTCGCCCGATCCGCAAAGAAGCATAGCCGCATTGCACGTATAAGCGTTTACGTCGATATGTAAAATAGCCGTAAATAATCAAACAAATAATATTAAAACAAATCGAGCTCTTTTCCGTCGAAAAGGGTTCCTTTTTTGTAACGAAAATCGAGGACGGCTCATATTTTGATAAAAAACGAGGTGAATATGAACAAAATTATCTGCATCAATCCGCCCAAATTTATAAAAGCCATTCTCAAACTTTTTGCTAGAAAGGAGAAAAAATCAGACTGACGGCAAAATTTTGAAATCGCCAAAGAGAAGGGGATAAACCTAAAAAACAAAACAAAAAAACGCCCTCCACTCGGAAGGGCTAACGTTGATTGCTACATTATTCAGAACAAATTACGCACGGTCAACTTTGCCGGAACGAAGACAACGTGTGCAAACGTAAGTATCTTCAACTCCGCCGGTCGGTGTATTGACTTTGACTTTTTGGACGTTGGGAGCCCAACTGCGTCTGGTCTTTCTGTTGCTGTGGCTGACTGCGTTGCCGCTCATTCTGCCTTTTCCGCATACACTACAAACTCTGGACATATACTGTACCTCCTAATTTGAACGATTGCTATTCTAACAAATAATAATAGGTTTTGCAACTGATTTGCATAAAATTTGTCATTTAGTTGCAAAAATTTATCTTATATAGTAATATTTTAGAAAAGGAAAAGGTATGTCGCTTTCAACTTCAAACAAATTCGGCAAAATTTCCATAAGCGAAGAGGCTATGCAAACCGTTGCTAGCCATGCGGCTCAGGATTGCTACGGCGTGGTGGACTTGGTCTCACGTCGTTTCAGCGATAACATAAGCCAGCTGCTCGGAAAAAATCAACTCGGCAAAGGCGCACTCGTTCAGACGGTGGACGATCTCATCTACGTCGAGCTTTTTGTCGTGTTGAAATTGGGCGTCAATATAGAAGCGGTTAAAAAGTCCCTTGCGGATGCGGTCAAGTTTTCGCTTGAAACGTTTACAGGTATGCGCGTAAAACGCGTTCACGTCAACGTCGTGGGTATCCGCGTGTGATAGGTATATACAAAGATGATAAGAATTGACGGATTGAAATTCAAAGAGATGCTCCAAGGCGGTGCAAAAGCTCTTGAAATGAACAGGGCTATCGTTGACGAACTCAACGTTTTCCCCGTTCCCGACGGAGATACGGGCACGAATATGTCCATGACGCTTGCATCTGCCGTGAGAGAAGCCAACGCTTGCGAATCGTTGCTCATAGACGAAATCGCGCTCGCTTTCTCAAAGGGCGCTTTGCGCGGCGCAAGAGGCAACTCGGGCGTTATCTCTTCGCAAATTTTCAGAGGCTTTGCCGTTGCTCTCGAAGGGAAGGCGGACCTCAATGCAAAGACTTTTGCCGAATGTCTGAAAAAAGGCACGGAAATTGCGTACAGTGCGGTTACAAAGCCCAAAGAAGGCACTATTTTGACCGTTGTCAGAGCAATGGCAGAGGAGGCTCAAAGCGCGTCGAGAGGCAAGAAGGTTGAATTTGAATCCTTCCTCAAAAAAGTTATCGACGCAGGCGAGGACATCTTGCAAAAGACCCCCGAAATGTTGCCCGTTCTCAAAAAAGCAGGCGTTGTCGACGCAGGCGGAAGAGGTTTGGTGACGGTTTTCGACGGAATGTATCGCACGCTTGTGGGAGAAGAACTCGTGCTTATAAGCGGCGGCAAAGTCGCAACCGAACAAAGCGCGCCGCTCGTCGCTCCGCAAGAAGAGTTCGATCCGCTCGAAAACGATTACGAGCATATCACTTTTCAATATTGCACCGAGTATTTCATCACGCACCTCAAAAACGAGGTTACGACGGCGGCAATCAATAAGTATAGAGATTATCTTATGACAATCGGCGATTGCGTGCTTGTCATTGGCGATACCGACCTTGTAAAAACACATGTACATACCAATCATCCCGACCGTGCACTCAAAGCGGCTCTTGCGCTCGGCGAGCTTGACGGCGTAAAAATCGAGAATATGCTCGAACAAAACCGCAAACTCCACGAAAACGATAAGCCCGAAGAGGAAGAAGAACTCAAAGATTACGCAATGATATCCATTTGCTCGGGCGAGGGTATGGCAAACATCTTCAAAGACTTGATGGTGGACATAGTTGTAGAAGGCGGTCAAACGATGAATCCGAGCGTCGACGACATCCTTAAAGCCGTCAACGACGCAAAAGCGGAAAACGTTTTCGTGCTTCCCAACAACTCGAATATAATCCTTGCCGCAAATCAGGCGAAAGAGCTGGCAAAGTCAAAAGTTTTCGTTATTCCTACGACGAATATGCCCGAGGGAATTTCTGCGTCGCTTGCTTTCGATGCGGACTCTACGCCCGATGAAAACTTTGAAAATATGTGCGAAGCGATAAAAGGCGTAACTTGTGCGGAAATCACTCATGCCGTACGTTCGACTCGTATGAACAGATATTCCGTCAAAGAGGGCGATATTATCGGCATTTGCGAGAAGAAAATCGTCGCAAAGAGCCAAAACGTAGCCGACGCAACGTTGGATACCATACGAAAAATCGCAAAAGACAAGGATATGCTGACTCTTTATTACGGAAAAGACGTGTCCGACGAAGACGCAAACGCACTCATCCAAAAAGTTACGGAAGAGTTCGATTGGCTTGAAACGGCATGTTATCCCGGCGGTCAACCGCATTATTACTACATAATTTCGGCAGAATAATATGCTTACGTTGCGCGATGTCAAAGGCGTCGGTGACGCAACAATAAAAAAACTTCATGACCTTGATATACATTCGGTATTCGAGGTCTTTTCTTTTTTACCCCGAAAATATATCGATTTGAAAGAACCGGTTAAGGTCATGGACGCCGAACCCAATCAACTTTGTTTGCTTGAAGGCAGGGTTGAGAGTGTATCCGGCGTGACTCGCTCAAAAACAAAATCTTTCTTCGTCGTTTTCAGCGACAATCTTGCAAACAACAAAGTATATTTCAAAGCAATGTTTTACAATATGCCGTTTTTGCACGATGGTCTTTCAATCGGGCAGTCGTACAGATTGTTAACGAGATTGACAAACGATATCGGCTCGCTTACCGTCGTCAATCCATCGCTTGAAAAAATCGAAAAAATCTCGAAACTCGACGGAATTTATACGCTTTATCCTCTTGGCAACGTCATGGGGCAGAACGCTTTTAAGAATATCGTTTATTCCGCTCTCGACAGCGTGAAAGGTTTGACCTATGAGGGTAGTCTTGCAAAGATAAATAAAGATTTGAGTTCATGCTTCGAGGCGGCGCACAGACCTTCAAGCGTAAATATCGCTCAAAGGGCTATAGATTCGCTTGCGTCGATTGATTTGGCAATCGTGCTGTCAATATACAGGAAATTGCGTAACAACACTCAAAAAACAAGAAGAGTATTTTATAATTTCAACAATTTTAGAATACTTGACTTTCTTTCCACGCTCTCGTTCCAACCCACCGACAGTCAAAGGAAAGCGTTTGAAGAAATTTACAACGACCTGAATTCAAACGAATATATGTCGCGTATTATAAGCGGTGACGTTGGAAGCGGCAAGACTGCGGTTGCGTTTTTCGCATTATGGTTGGCGGCAAAAGGCGGAAAACAAGCCGCGCTTATGGCGCCTACGGAAATACTTGCGGAACAGCACGCAAAGAAATTCGGTTCGATCGCAAAAGAATCGGGCATACGATATGCGTTGCTTACAAGCTCCGTATGTCAATCGGAACGGAAGAAAATTCTTGCCGGATTGAAAAACGGCTATTATCAGTGCGTTATCGGCACAAATTCGCTTGTGTCCGACGACGTCGAATATCAAAATCTTGCGCTTGCCGTCATTGACGAACAGCATAGATTCGGCGTAAACGACAGAGCAAAGCTCGAACAAAAGGGGGCGTGCGACGTATTGAGTTTGACGGCAACACCAATTCCGCGCTCTATGGCATTGACTTTTTACGAGGATATTGCAATTTCGAGAATCGAAAAAAGACAAGACGCGCAAACCAACGTAAAAACGAGTTTGTACTCCGATTTGCAAGCCGCGGTCGAGTTTATCGCAAACAAACTTAAAGAGGGTAAACAAGCGTTTATCGTTTGTCCGTCTATCGTTGACGCAGAGGGCAACGATTTGCTTTCAATAGAAAGTTTTTTGCGCGATTTCGGCAATCTGTTTGAAGATTTTCCGACTTGCGTTATCCACGGAAAGCTCAAAAACGACGAAAAAGCAAAGGCTATGGAAGATTTTTCATGCGGAAAAACCAAACTTTTGATTGCTACGAGCGTAATAGAAGTCGGCATCGATACGAAAGCAACGGAGATTTTGATTTTGAACGCCGACAGATTCGGGCTCTCGTCCTTGCATCAATTGCGAGGCAGAGTCGGAAGAGACGGCAGCGAGGCAAACTGCATCTTACATTCGTCAAACAAAGGCGAGAACGCAACGATGCGCCTTGAAACTCTTGAAAAATCCAATGACGGACAGTATCTTGCGGAAGTGGATTTTCAAATGCGTGGTGCGGGTGATTTTCTCGGCGTAAAACAGAGCGGACGTTCGCTTACGCCGATTTTCTCATTGCAAATCAATGCAAAAATCCTTGCAAACGCCAAAGAATATGCTCAAAAACACCTTTCGACACTGTCTTTAAGCGAGCTTTTGGCACTTACGAGAACGTCAAAGGCAAAAATCGACGATTTTATCAACGATTTGAACGGCGTAACGCTGAATAGCTGATATCGGCTATTCCTCTCTCAATAAACGGGATTATTATTCGACGAATTTTGAACGCATGCAGTGCGTTTGACATAATTTGATTTTGTGATATAATAAATATAAATGGTGGTGCAGTATTCTAGTCAGATTCCACCGACTCGGAGGCGGGGGTAAAATATCGCCGAAGGGCATATCGATGAAGTTTCTGGTGATGGCTTCTTTTGCCCAAATTGGGGCTGTTGCTGGGAGTTAAGGTTTTTGGGCGGCTTGCAACGGCATGCAAACCCCGACCCAATTTCCGTGGAGACCCGATTCGGTAGACGAGGTAACATTCGCTTACTGACCGGGGTTAAACCTGATATGCGGTGCATCTGCGCTGTGTACAGTGTAGCCTGCTTTGAGTGATTTGGAGGGATCAAGGAACCACGCTTCTCGGCGTTGCGCAACAACGAGTGGCGATCGCCTTGTGAAATCCTCTTTGCAAAAAAAGATAAGGGCGGGCGGAATCTGTCAAGGAAATCTTCTAGACTGTTCATGCGAGGCGGCTCGGGGATTATAGTGTGCTCTAAGTGGCGATTCGGTTTCTCTTTGAGATGACTCATGCAATAGGAAACTTCTCGGACGGCGACGACGAGTTTTGAGTCAGGGAAAACCTACCGAACCTATGGCGCAAGGTTTACCCGAGGCGTTGCCACCATTACATAGACTTTTTTGAGGTGTATATGCAACCGTCAAACAACAATATTGATGAAAATCCTTCGTTTGAAAACGACAAGGCTGATGTTCCCATTGCAAACGAAGAGCAAAAAACCTCATTAGATATTCAAAATAACAGTATTTCTAATACTCCGACCCTCACAAACGAAAATTTGCCGTCCGACAAAAATCCGGGTATGGTAACATGTTCGACGTTCACGCAAAAAGAAGATAAAAAGAACGAAAACCACGATTCGAAACACTGCGATAAATCTCAAAAGGACGACAAAAAGAAAAAATCGTCCAAGAAAAAGCGCAACGTTTGGTGGATCAAGGCAACCGTTATATCCCTCGTTTTGTCTGCTTTTTTCTCGTATTTGAGCGAAATCGTTTCGAATGCCGAACAAATCGTCGTGGTGATCGTTTTGCTTGCGTTCCTCATTTTGTCGGGTATATTGTTCGACGCAATCGGCGTTGCGGTGACTTCTTGCGACACAACGCCGATAATTTCCATGGCATCGCGCAAGGTTTACGGTGCAAAAACTGCTCTTTGGCTCACCAAAAACAGCGATACCGTATCCAGCGTTTGCAACGATATCGTCGGCGATATTTTCAGCATTATTTCGGGCGCGTGCTCGGCGGCTTTGGTTGTCAAAATCACAATGAGCCTAGAGCAAACGTGGCAAATCGTGTTGTCAATCGCCGTGTCGGCAATAGTTTCGGCAATGACGATAGGCGGCAAGGCGTTTATGAAAAAAATCGCAATCGACAACTCAAAAGACTTTGTGATGTTTGTTGCAAGAGTGCTTGCAATCTTCAATAAGGACGAAAGAAAAATTCGCAAAAAACAAAAGGAATCAAAGACGCAAGAGCACAAAGACGAACTCAAAGAGGACAAAAAATCGAAATAACGCTTTGTAAACAGCGATAGTTGATTTCGGTCGATAGATTTTTGTTGAGCATATGAGGATAGACAAATACATTCAAGACAAATTTAATCTCAAATCTCGCACCTATGCCGAAAATTTGATAAAAACCGGCAGTGTACTTTTGAGAGGAAAAGTCGTGACGAAATCCTCTTTGGACGTCGGCGAAAACGACGATATAGAAATCGTCAACGACGAAAACTATGCCTCGCAAGGCGCGTATAAACTCGAAAAAGCATTCGATGATTTTTCACTTGACGTAAACGGCAAAAATTGTGCGGATATAGGATGCTCAAACGGCGGCTTTACCGATTGTTTGCTCAGACACGGAGCAAAGCACGTGCTTGCGGTTGACGTTGCCGACTGCGCGCTCGACGCAAAGTTGCTCGAAAGCGGTAAAGTCGATTTTTTGAAGGCAAACGCAAGAGAATTGCCAAAAAACCTTGAAAAAGTCGATTTTTTATGCAGCGACGTAAGTTTTATTTCGTTGAAATATGTATTGCAATCAATGTTCGACTTGCTCAAAAACGGCGGCGAAGCGGTGGTGCTTGTCAAACCTCAATTCGAGCTCGACAAGTCGGCGTTGACCAAAAGCGGTATAGTAACCGATGAAAAATTGCGAAAAAGAGCGGTGGAGAGCGTAAAAAGCTATGCGATATCCGTCGGGTTCGAGATACTCGACCTTTCAACTTCGCCCATACGATACGAAAACAAAAACGTTGAATATCTCCTTTATTTGAAAAAACCATTTTGCTGTTAAAAATTGCGAGGAATAACAAAATCAACGTTCGATTATCGGAAAAATAATTGTAAACCGTCGTTTATTTTCAAAATGTCACGTGATATATAATTTGTAACCAAGCGGAAAGAGTTAATAAAAAAACACGCGCTTTGCGTGTCTTTTATTTATTTTCGGATGTATTTTGATTGTCGTTTTGTTCCTTTGAGTTAGCCTCGGTTGCATCTTCAACCTTATCTTTGCCGTCGATTTTGTCTTGCTTGTCCACTTTGGATTTTTTAGATTTCTTCGTCGCTTTTTCTTCCTCGACAGGTTGCTCTTTTGCTTTTCGTTTGAGCTCTTCGGGGTTGATATCTTTCGGTTTTTTGTTTTTTGCACCGACGACAAGCCCCAAAATCAACGCGCCGAAAACGACGCCGGAAAGTCCTGCGACGAGTTTGGTTGCAAATTCCGAAATGGCAAGAATGGTTTGAATCATATTTTTATTATACAAAACAATGCGAATATGTCAATCGATACGCCGAAATTGAGTTTTGGGGTAGATACGAAACCGGTCGGAAAATTTCTGTATATTTTCAATAAATGTGATAAAAACCGATAACATATCGCTTGATATGATTTGATTGTGCTGCCTAAAATTTTTTGCATATTGTATAGAAACGTATGATTTATACAATTTTTTAATAAAAATTGTGTTTACACTTGAATAAACCTTGCGTATGTTGTATAATTCATATAATTATGAAAACCAAAATTGCTATTCTTACAAAAGCTGAATCTTCACCCGAAAAGGATATGTTCGTTGCCGCTATAAAGCAAAGCGACGATTTTGAAGTATTAATTGTAAACAGCGGAAAAGACGTACCGCAAGATTGCAAAAATCTCATAGTTTTCGGTGGGGACGGCACAGTTTTGGAAGCCGTGAAAAACGTTAGGGACGACGTTGTCGTAACAGGAATAAACGGCGGCAATCTCGGCTTTTTGACTCAATTTGAAAAAGATTGCGCAATCGAAGATATACTCAATGCGATAAAAGACGGTAAATTCGACAAGAGAATGACGCTCGAAGTAGACTGCGACGATTTGCACGATACGGCTATGAACGAAATCGTGCTTAAAAGCGCAACTTCTCGCCCGGTGTTTATCGACGTGTACGTTGACGGAAAGTTTGTCGACTCCTATCACAGCGACGGCGCAATCGTTTCGTCTCCGACGGGTTCGACCGCATATTCGCTTTCGGCGGGCGGACCTGTGCTCGCTCCCGACGTTGACGCTATCGTCATAATTCCCATTTGCGCACACTCGCTTCATTCTCGTCCGCTTGTCGTAAATTCAAATTCGAAAATCCGACTCCAGCTTGCAAAGAACGAAATTGCAACCCTTTGCGCAGACGGTGAAAATATCGCAAACGTATCCGGCGATAAATGCATTACTATTGAAAAATCCGCCAAATATATCAAATTTTTGGCAGTGAAAGAGGACAATTTCTACAAAAAACTCCTCAATAAAATGAACAGATGGGGATCGGTTGATCCCAGAGGATAAGGTAAAAACTATGGCAAGAGCAAACAGACAACTCAAAATTTTGGACATCATTTCCAAGCACGACGTCGACACGCAAGAAGAACTTGTGGATTATCTCCGCAGTGAAGGTTTTGCGGTTACGCAAGCAACCGTGTCGCGCGACATCAAGGAAATGGGCATTATAAAAACCCTTTCAAGCGACGGCAGACATTATAAATACGCCGCTCAACAAACCAAAGAAGCAACCGCTGCGGACAAATTTTTGAGCATGTTCAAAAACACCGTCATCTCGATAAAGAGTTCGGGCAACCTCATCGTGCTCAAAACGGAAGCGGGTAGCGCAGGGCCTGCGGCGGAACTTATCGACAAACTTTCTTATGACGAAGTTTTGGGTGTTATCGCGGGTGACAACACGATTTTCGTTGCGGTGGACGGACTTGATCACGTGGACACCATCCGCAGACGTCTTGAAGATTTACTTGAAGCAAACAGACTTTTCAACTGAAATTTATAGTGCTTTTTGATACTTTGTATCAAAGGCGGTGAAATATGCTTTGTCAACTTTCAATCGAAAACATTGCGCTCATTGACAAACTGTCGCTCGAACTCAAAGACGGTTTGAACATTTTGAGCGGTGAAACGGGCGCGGGCAAGTCTATCATCATAGACTCGCTCAATTTCGTTTTGGGCGAGCGCGCGGACAAATCTCTCATCCGCTTCGGCACCGACAAGGCAAGCGTTGAAGCTGTTTTTGAAGATTACGACACACCGGCGGTTGACGCATATCTCGAAGATTTGGGCATAGAGCGCGAAGACGTGCTGGTGCTCCGCCGAAAAATGAGCGTTGACGGCAAAAACGAGTGCAGAATAAACGGTAGAATTTCCACGCTTTCGACGCTCAAAGGTCTTACGGAATTGCTTGTCGATATTCACGGTCAGCACGAGCATCAGTCGCTTTTGAAGAGCGCAAATCACGTGACGCTTCTCGATAAGTTGGGCGAAAAGAAAATTGCAACGCTCAAAGAGGACGTCGAAAACGATTATAAGCACTATACGTCTTTGAAAAGGGAGTTTGCCCGTTTCGGCAACAGCGACGAGAGAGAAAGAAAACTGGATATTTTGAATTTCCAAATCGACGAAATCGAAAAAGCGGACGTAAAAGACGGTGAAGAGGACGAGCTTTTGACCGCACGCAAGCGTATTCGCAACATGGAAAAAATCATATCCGCACTCGAAGGCGCAAAAAACTTGCTTGACGGATACGATTCGCAAAACGTGAGTGCGTCGATTAAGAATTCCGTTGCGTTGCTCAATACGATTTCTTCGTACGACGAAAGCATCGAACCCATTGCGGACAGACTGGATTCGTGCAAAGTCGAGATTACCGACATAAGCGAAACGCTGTCGGATATGCTTCAAAAACTCGATTTCGATTCGCGTTCTGCAGATAAAATCGAAGACAGACTTGAAGTTGTGCGCAATATTTTGCGCAAATACGGCGGAAGTTTCGAGAGTTTACAACGTTTTTACGAAGAAGCGGTGAATGAAGCTCAAATGCTTTCAAACGCAACCGAGCGCGTCGAAGAACTTGAAAAAGAGATTGAAAAAGCGGCAAAAGATTTGCTTGTCAGCGCAAAAAAACTGTCCGAGGAAAGACGAAAAGTTGCGGATAAGTTTGAAAAAGACATCACAAAAGAACTTTGCGACTTGGGTATGGGCGGTTCGACTTTCAAAGTTGACATACAAAAATCCGAGGACGTGGACGATATATCCGCAAACGGTATGGATAGCGTTGAATTTATGATTTCGCCTAACGTCGGAGAGCCGTTGAAACCGCTTGCAAAGATAATTTCGGGCGGTGAAATGTCAAGATTTATGCTTGCATTCAAAAATATTCTCGCAGGCGTCGACGACATCGGCACTATGGTGTTCGACGAGATAGACACCGGAATTTCGGGCAATATATCGCAAGTCGTGTCCGAAAAAATGTGCAATATTTCGCGCGCAAGACAAGTTATTGCAGTCACGCATATGCCGTCGCTTGCAGCAATGGCGGACAATCACTATCTTATCTCCAAATCCACTCAAAACGGCAAAACGCTCACGCACGTGGACTTGCTTCAAGACGACACGGACGAAGTTGCGCGCCTCATCGGCGGAAACGATTATTCGATTTACGCAGTGCCGCACGCAAAGGAAATGAAAGCAAACGCGCAAAGATACAAAGATTCGTTGATAAAATAATTTCTCGTTGTCATCTTGCTTTTGAGCAAATTTCCCGTCAAATTTGCAAATTAATCAATGATTTTATAGAAAAAGGAAGGCTCTTGCGCCTTCCTTTTTCATATGCGAGATTAGTCTGTAAGCCGAGTTCTGTCTTGAACGGTCATCTATCTAGGACGTACATTTCTGCACGCCTCAAGCGATGTGGGGAGCTTGCGGGCCACTTTTTATGCTCCCGATCTTGCATCGAGTGGGGTTTACATCGCGCATTGTTGCCAAATTGCGGGTGAGCTCTTACCTCGCCTTTCCATCCTTACCGCAAATGCGGCGGTTTTTTTCTGTTGCACTGTCCTTGAAGTCGCCTTCACCGGGAGTTACCCGGCACCCATGCCCTGTGATGCTCGGACTTTCCTCATATATTTCATGCGACCGTCCGGCTAACTCGCGTTTAAATTAAATCACAATCGGCAAAATTATGCAATCATTTTTTCAAATTAGTGCGCACAATTGCGTATTTAGATACTAAATTTCGCGCTTTTGGCAATAATTCCGATATGGCGTACGCACTGACGATAATCGTTGTTTCGGCATTTTTGATAGTATATTTCATCGTCAAAAAAAAGCCGAAAGAGGAGTGGCAGGCAACCCTCGACGAAAAGAGATACCTTGAAAAATGCAAGGCGTTCGTTTTGGATACGCCGATTCCAAAAAAAACAAGTCAAATAAACGACAAATTTTTCAAAAGGCACATAAAAACGAATATTTTTCTGTTAAAACAAAAAAAGTACAAGGGGATATTTGCCGATTTTTGCGAAGACAAACAAGCAATCGAACAGCTTTGCAAAATAGATTTTTCTTGCCTTTGCGACGCACCGTCGATAAACCAAACGCCGCGCTCGGTTTTGCTTGCAAAACTTTGCCTGTCGTCAAGCGGATGGATATTTACCGAGGACAGATTCAGAATCCTCGTCAACGAACAAAACAAGCGTAAAACACTCACTTACGTTGAAATGTCAACTATGAAAGAAGCGTTTTTGTATGCAATCCTCGAAAAAACGTACTATGTTTTTGAAAATTTAAAGACGATTGCGAAGGTTTGCAAATTAGCAAAGAAGTATGTCAATGACAGTTTCTCGCTGCAAAACAGCAAAAAAATCAAAAGTTTCGTAAAGTCTAAGCTATTTTTGGAACTTTGCATGATAGAGGCAAACTACAACAAAACGAACAAGGGAACTCTCGAAGGCGTAATCGACGGACTTTACACCACGTATGCAAGAGTGATCGACAGCATACGGAATGTTTTGTGTTTCGACTTTTCAAGATACTATTCGCCGCTTGAAATATACGACAAGTTCTCGTCTTTTTCAAATGCGACGGAAAATCAAAAATCGGCGTTTTTGAGTGTTGCGAGCGCATTGAGCGACAACGAAAACCTCGACGAGTTTATGTATGCCATCAGAGTCGAAAAATATATGCAAAGCGCGTCGGCAGGGCATAGCAAGGTGAAAAAGGTCGATTTGTTCGATAAAGAGTTTTGCATAATCTCGCATAAAAAAGATATCGCAATGCTTGCCGCCGCGTTGAATTCCGAGTTCTTTATGAGAGTGTTTTTCAGTGATAAAAAAAACAAATCAAACAAAAGTATTTCAAAAATTATTGATTTTGAGAATAGTTTTGAGCCAATATACAAATTTGAAAACCTAAATTTCGGTATTTCGACTTCAAACGACGTTTTGCGAATTTGTCCGCATTTGCCGAAAAACATTCTTAAAGCCGACGTCGTTTTTGAAAACGCAGGCACAACGCACACAATGCATATAATGCGCGGTGATGATACGAAAATCTATCTAGGAAACACCAAAGTCGAAGGGACAAAGTTTATAAGGCTGGCAAAGAAACCTCTTGATGTAACCGTGATTGTCAAAGACTGAACGTCGTAGAAGTCCGTCATATGCCTATGCAAAAATTTGCTTAAATCTTGCAAAAATGCTGCCGAAAACCGCATTTTTTGCTCTTTTTGCGACGTTTTGGCACAATTTGTTGACTTATCGATATTATGTTGATATTATTTTAAGGATAATTATCGCACGCGTATATACGCATGCGTGCATTTTAGGAGTTTTTATGAAAGAAAAAATGGACGCTATCAAAAACGCCGCTCTTGAAATGATCGAGAAAGCTCAAACGTCGCAAGATCTCAACGACGTAAGAGTCAAATATCTCGGCAAAAGCGGTGAAATCTCTCTCCTTATGAGATATATGGCAAACGTACCCAAAGAGGAACGTCCGGTTATGGGCAAACTTGTCAACGAATTGCGCACGGCGGTGGAGAGTGTTCTCAACCAAAAGACGCAACTTGTGGAAGAACAAGAAAAACTTGCTCGTCTGAAAGCGGAAGAAATCGACGTTACTTTGCCCTCGAATCGTGAAAATCTCGGCACTTTGCATCCGCTCACGCTCATCACCAGAGAACTTGTGGATATCTTTTCGGGTATGGGATTTTCGGTTGTCGAAGGCCCTGAAATAGAAAGCGACCTTTATAACTTTCAACTTCTCAACGTGCCGAAAGACCATCCGGCAAGAGACATGCAAGACACGTTTTATATCAACGACAATATCGTGCTTCGCACGCAAACCTCCGCAGTTCAGGCGCGCGTTATGCAAGCGGGCGCACCGCCTATCCGCATAATCTCGCCCGGCAAAGTGTACAGAAGCGACGACGACGCATCACACAGCCCGATTTTCAATCAATTCGAAGGACTCGCAATCGACAAACACATCACGATGGGTGACTTGCAAGGCTGCTTGCAAACTTTTGCGGAAAAACTTTTCTCCAAAGATACGAAAGTCAGACTTCGCCCGTCCTATTTTCCGTTTACGGAGCCGTCCGTCGAAGTGGACGTCACTTGCTCGATGTGTCACGGCAAAGGTTGCAGAGTGTGCAAGGGCACGGGCTGGGTTGAAATCCTCGGCGCAGGCATCGTAAATCCGCACGTTTTGGATATGTGCGGCATCGACAGCAAGGAATACAGCGGTTTTGCTTTCGGATTCGGCATCGACCGTATAGCAATGATAAAATACGGTATTCCCAACATCAAAATGCTCTACGAAAACGACGTGCGTTTTCTCAAGCAATTCAATTAAGGAGGCGTCGATATGTTAGTTCCTATTTCATGGCTTAAAGACTACGTGGACATCAACGTTTCGATCCCGACTCTCGCAAAAAAACTCGTGGGAATCGGCTTTGAAGTGGAAGATATTATTTATCAGGAAAATCAAGCGACAAACGTCGTCGTGGGCAAAATCGTCAAGGTTGAAAAACATCCCAACGCAGATCGTTTGCGCGTAACTCAAATCGACGTCGGCACAAAAACCATTCAAGTGGTTACCAACGTTCCCGTCGAGGGCGGCGAAACTATCGCCGTTGCTCTTGACGGAGCGCATCTTGCAGATGGTCACGACATAAAAAGAGGAGAGCTTCGCGGAGTTTTGAGCGAAGGTATGCTTTGCGGCCTCGAAGAAGTGGGTGTGACGGAAGACGACGTTCAAAATCAAAAAACCGGCGATATTATCCGCTTTGCAGAGGGTACGGCTCTCGGTCAAAACGCACTCAAAGCCCTGGGCTACGACGACGTTATTCTCGACGTCAGCGTCACCGCAAACCGTCCCGATTGCAACAGCATTTACAAAATGGCAAAAGAAGTTGCGGTCGCACTCAACACCGATTGCAGAGAACCGGTCATCGACTATAAGGTCACTTTGCCCGGCGTAAACGTTTCGGATATGGTGAGCGTAGACGTTCGAAATCAAGAACTTTGCCCCAGATATATGGCGGCAGGCGTGAAAAATATCAAGATTTTCCCGTCCTCGCAAAAAATCAAATCGAGATTGAGAGCGGTGGGGATTCGACCGATAAACAACATCGTGGACATCACAAACTACGTGCTTATCGAAATCGGTCAACCGATGCACTCTTTCGATAAGAGAGAACTCACCGGCGGCGAAATCGTTGTGAGAAACGCAAAAGACGGCGAAACCATCGTCACTTTGGACGGAAAAGAGAACAAACTCAACGAAAGTATGCTCGTCATTTGCGACAGCGACAGCCCCGTTGCGGTTGCAGGTATCATGGGCGGCGCAAACAGCGGTATTCAAGACGATACGAACGAAGTCGTATTCGAAGCCGCAAAATTTGCAAGAGATAACGTGCGTCGCACTTCTCGCACGCTCAATTTGCGTTCGGACAGTTCGGCAAGATTTGAAAAGGGCATCGATTTCGCATCGCAAGAGTACGGCATAAAACGTGCCTTGACGCTTGTGTATCAAAGCGGTTCGGGAGATATCGTAGACGGACTTATCGACGTCAAAGTGGATTATCAATCCTTGCGCGAAATCCCGTTTACGACAAAGAAAATCCAAGAAATCCTCGGTTGCAAAGTGCCTAAAAACACGCTTATTTCCATTCTTGCAAGACTTGGTATTCAAGTCAAACAAGACGGCAAGCAACTCGTCGCGCTCGTAAAAGAGGACAGAGAAGATATCGTCGGCGTCAACGACATCGCAGAGGAATTTATCCGCGTGTACGGCTACTCCCACATCAAACCCACGCTCTTCGAATTTGCAGGGCTTGCAGAGGGCGGTCTTCCCGACAAAAACAAGTTCATCAACGTCGTAAAAGACACTCTTATGGCTTGCGGACTTATGGAAAGCGTGACGTATTCTTTCACCTCTCCGAAGTTTGCGTCACTTTTGAACCTCGATGAAAACGACAAAGCAAGAGACGCTATCCGCCTCAAAAATCCGCTAGGCGAGGCTTTGAGCGTGATGCGCACTACGCTTGTGCACAGCATGGTCGAAACGCTTGTTTACAACGTCACGCACTTCAACAAGAGCGCAAGGCTTTTCGAGGTCGCAAACGTATATTTGCCAAAGAGCTTGCCGCTTGAAGAGTTGCCCGACGAAGAGTGCAGACTTTGCATCGGCGAATACGGCGACGGTGCGGATTATTTCGAACTTAAAGGCGCAATCGAGCAAGTGTTCAGAGCCCTGCATATCGACGCAAAATACGCTCGCGCAAACAAGACGTTCCTGCATCCCGGCAGAAGCGCGGAAATTTTCGTTGACGGCAAGAGCGTCGGCTTCCTCGGCGAAGTGCATCCCGACGTTCAAAAGAATTACGGCATCGACAACACTCGCATTTACGTTGCGGAAATCTCAATCGACGCAATCTTCAACAAGAATTGCCTTGAAAAGAGCAAGTGCGAAGCGTTCGGAAAATTCCCGAATATCGACAGAGACCTTGCGGTCGTCGTAGCGGACGACACTCTTGCGCAAGATATCGTAGACGCGGTTAAGGGCGCAAAAATCAAATACCTCAAAGACGTAAAAGTGTTTGACGAATACAAGAGCGACCAAATCGGCAAAAACAAGAAGAGCGTTGCAATGAACTTTACCTTCTCATCGCTCGAACGCACGCTTACCGACGACGAAATCGCAACCGAAATGGCAAAGATTCTGTCTGCGCTCAAACGCAAAGTCGGAGCAAAAATAAGATAAATCATCACGCTATAAGGCAAACGGTGAGTTTGCCTTATAGCAAAAAAACATCGGAAAATCGATAGATTGGTTGAAAAAACATTTCAACGGCGTTTTCGATTTTGACGATAAAAGGGAAAGATGTTTGATCAAAAGAGTTTAACCACGCTCGAATATCCGAAAATTCTCGATCGACTTGCCACTTTTGCGCAATCACAAGGCGGAAAGAAAAAAGCAAGCGAACTTGTCCCGTACGAGAAAATCGCCGACGCTTTGCACGCTCTGAACGAAACAGCGGAAGCAGACAGGGTGCTTTTCGAATACTCGCTTTCACCGTCGTTTGCTGTTGACGATATAGGTGATATTCTCGTCAAAGCCAAAAAGGGCGCAACTCTCGCAATCCCCGATATTATGAAAGTCGGAAGGTCTTTGCGAGTTTCAAGACGGCTCAAATATACCATCGACAAAGTGAAAGATTGTCCTTTGCTTGCCGATATGGCAATGGGACTTTTTGAAAACGAAACTCTTGAAAAAAAGATTTTCGACGCTTTTTTGAGCGAAACGGAAGTTGCCGACAACGCATCGAACGAGCTTCGAGCAATCCGCATACGCATACGCAAGCTCAACGACAACGTGCGCAGCAAATTGCAACTTTTCATCACTTCGCCTAAGTACTCGAAATATCTTCAAGACAACATCATCACCGTCAGGGGCGACAGATACGTAATTCCCGTAAAAAGCGACTGCAAAGGCACTATCCCCGGACTTGTACACGATCAATCGGCATCGGGATCTACGCTTTTTGTCGAGCCTATGCAAATCGTAGAACTCAACAACGAACTCAAAGTCGAGCTTGTCAACGAGCAACTTGAAATCGAAAAGATTTTGCGCAATTTTTCCAATCAAATCGAAGGGTGCGCGGACGGAATAACGTACAGCTACAACACCGTTGTCGATATGGATATGGTGTTTGCAAAAGCACAACTTGCAAGAGAGTATAAAGCCACCAAACCCGAACTCAACGAGGACGGCGTTATCGATATAAGAGCCGGCAGACATCCGCTTATCGACCAAAAGAAAGTCGTTCCCGTGTCGCTTGCACTTAAAAAAGACGAGAAAATGTTGCTTATCACAGGTCCGAATACGGGCGGCAAAACCGTTACGCTCAAACTTGTGGGATTGTTTACGCTTATGGCTATGAGCGGATTGTTTATCCCGGCAAAAAGTGCGAATTTGTCCATATTCGACGGTGTTTACAGCGACATAGGCGACGAACAAAGCATAGAACAAAGCCTTTCGACCTTCTCGTCGCATATTAAAAACACAATCGGAATACTCGACGTCATAACAGACAAATCGTTGGTGCTTTTCGACGAGCTCGGCGCAGGTACAGACCCCGGTGAAGGCGCGGCACTTGCAGTGAGCATTGCGGAGTATCTTTTGAGAGTGGGCGCAAAGTCCTTTATTACGTCGCACTTTAACGATCTTAAAGAGTTTTCGCTTGTAACCAAAGGCGTTGTCGCTGCGTCCATGGAGTTTGACAGCAACACGTTCTGTCCCACCTACAAGCTGGTTATGGGAGCTATCGGCTCGTCAAACGCACTTGCAATCGCAAAAAAACTCGGACTTTCAGACGAAATCATAGAAAACGCAAAGAGTAAAATATCAGTTGAAAAACGTCAATTCGACAATGTTCTGACCGCTGCCGAAAAAACTCGCATGAAAGCGGCAGAACTTGTCAGCGAGGCGTCAATCGACAGAGAAAACGCCGCAAAAGCACTCAAAGACGCCGAAATAGAGAAGAAACGCATCGAAGAAAAGCGCGAAAAACTCGACGAAAGCATCCGAAAAGAAACCAAACGTCTTATCGAAAACAGCGTTGAAGAGGCAAACGACATACTCGAACAAATAAAAGAAATTCTCAACAAACCACAGGTTGAGGACAAGGATTTGTTCGAGGCAAGAAAGTTGAAAAAACAACTTGAAAATATGACAGCCGACTATGAAAAAGAAGCGGTTGTCGAGGACATAAAGGACGATTCTCCGCTTAAAATCGGCGATAACGTCTTTGTGAAATCCTTGCAAAAGAAAGGAAAACTGACGTCTATAAATCAAAGGGGAGAGGCAGTGGTCGCATTCGGAAAACTTACTACGAAAGTCAAAAAAGACGACTACTACAAGGTGAAATAAATGACCGATCAATACGTGCAATCAATCGACGTGGAAGTTGGAAAGGCGGCAAAGTATATGCAGTGGGCAGGCATCGTGCTTATACTCGCTTCGCTCGGGTTTATACTGTTGTCGGCATTTTACAGCTGGTGGTTCACATTCGGTTTCGTCGCGCTTATGACAGCGGGCGGCGTTTTGTTGCATTTCTACAATAAAACCGCAAAAGAGTACACGTACGAGTTTTCTAGATCAAGACTTCGTATCATCGCGAAAGACGTCGTAAACAGACAAAGAGTTTATCTCGACCTTTTGTGGAAAGACGTAAAAAGCTTTGAGATTATGACGGGTGCGTACGACGAAAAGAGAGATTTGCTTTGCGCAAACAAATCGTACGACGTAGGCGTGTTCCAAATCGTATTCAGAGCGGACAATCAAACTCGCAGATTGCTTTTTGTGCCCGACGAATATATGAGCGCACTTGTAAAAGAAACGCTGAAAGAGCAATCAAATGGTTGAATACAATTAAAAACAACAATAGAATACCGAAAAATAAAATTATGGAAAAGTTGATATATCTTGACAATGCGGCAACGACGAGAATTTATCCGGAAGTTGCAAAAACCATACAAAGAGAAAGTGAGGAAGATTTTTTCAATCCGTCCGCACTCTACAAACCGTCGGTCGCATTATCCGTTAAGATTAAAAACGCAAGAGAAAGCATAAAATCCGCACTGAAAGCCCCCGATGGCGAACTTTACTTTTTGTCGGGCGGAACGGAAGCGGACAATACCGCACTCTTTTGCACGAGAAAAGCAAAGGGAAGTCGAATCATCGTTGGACAAGGCGAGCACGACGCAATTATCAGCGGAGCAAATCAACTTGCTGCGCAAGGTTTCGACGTGCAATTTGCTCCGATAAATCACGACGGTTCCGTAAACGTCGAGGAATTTGAAAAACTGCTCGACGAAAACGTTTCGCTTGTTTCGATTATGCACGTAAGCAACGAGACTGGAGCGGTGAACGATATACAAAAACTTGTCAAACTAACAAGAAAACACGCACCGAAAGCGATTTTTCACTCGGACGGGGTACAAGCGTTCGGAAAAATCAAAGTGAACTTGCGCGCATTGGATGTCGATTTGTACACGATATCGGCACACAAAATTCACGGTCCGAAGGGAATCGGTGCGTTGTTTGTAAAAAAAGGCGTGTCGATAAAACCGCTTATTTACGGCGGAGGACAAGAAAAAGGATTTAGATCGGGCACGGAAAACGCTCCCTCGATTTTGGGATTTGAACAAGCAGTGAAGATATGTTTTGACAATTTTGAAAATGACTATTCTCAAAAACTTAATTTTAGAGAACAGTTAACTGCAAAATTGACACAAAGCATTGAAGATTTGGTGGTATTGTCGCCTAGTGAAAATTTTGCACCGAACATTTTAACCGTCGCGTTTAAGGACGTTCGAGGGGAAGTTTTGTTGCACGATATAGAGGATTGCGGCATACTTGTCGGCATTGGTTCGGCATGCTCGTCACATCGCGAATCGAGATTCAAAGGTCTGTTGGGACTTGACGAAAGGCATAAAGACGGGATCATCAGGTTCAGCACGTCGTATGAAAATAAAGTCGAGGATATTGATTTTGTCGTGAATACGATAAAAACAAGCCTTGAAAAACTGACAAACTACAAGAGAGTTTAAATAAAAGAAAACCATAAATTAAGCAACACGGACGTACACATGGAAAAAGTTATCATCATCAGATACGGGGAAATATTCCTCAAAGGCAAAAATCGCGATTATTTTGAAAGTTTGCTCATAAAAAACATCAAGCAAGCTCTTTCGGGATTGAAATTTGACTTTACACGCTCGCAAGGCAGATATTTCATTGAAAATTTCGACGTTGACGACGAACCGGAATTTGTCGACAGACTGAAAAAAGTCTTCGGAATTTACTCGTTTTCCATTGCGTACAAAGTCGAAACAAAAGCGAACGAAGATTTTTGCGACGTAAGAGATTGCATAAAAGCTCTTGCGCTCAAAACGCAGGAAGAAACTTTGCTCAAAGCGCCGAAATTCAGAGTTACGGTAAAAAGGGCGGACAAGCGTATTCCGCTTGCATCGTACGAGATTGCCGCAAAACTCGGCGGAGTGGTGCTTGCAAACACGTCTTTTACCGTCGATTTGAAGGATTTTGACTATGATTTCCTCGTTGATATGCGCGAAAACGGTTATTCGTTCGTGTACAGCGACGTAATTCAAGGTGCAGGCGGTCTTCCGGTTGGCTGCTCGAGCAAGGGACTTATGCTGCTTTCGGGCGGAATCGACTCACCCGTTGCGGCGTATATGATGGCAAAACGCGGTATGAAACTTTGCGCAATTCATTTTTGCTCGCCGCCGTACACGTCCGAAAAGGCAAAGGAAAAAGTTGTCGAACTTCGCAATATCGTCGAAAAATACGCAACCGACGTAAAACTCTATATAGTGCCGTTCACCGAAATTCAAATGGAAATCCATAGGGTTTGTCCTGCGGAGTTTATGATTACAATCATGCGCAGATTTATGATGCGCATTGCGTCGATTGTCGCAAAACAAGCGGAGTGCAAAGCTCTTATCACCGGTGAAAGCCTCGGACAAGTCGCATCGCAAACCGTTGAAAGCATGACTTCGACGGAAGATTGCGCCGAGCTTCCAGTTTTCAGACCGCTTATTGCCTTTGACAAGGAAGAGACTATGAATCTTGCGCGCAAAATAGGCACATATGAAACTTCTATCGAGCCGTTTGAGGATTGCTGCACGATTTTCTTGCCGAAAAATCCCGTTATTCATCCGAAACTCGAAAAGGTGAGAGAGGCGGAAAAAGCAATGGATATCGACGCTCTCGTCAAAAAAGCAGTTGAAAACATAGAGATTGTTTAACTCGAATTTACTTTAATTAAGTTCGAAAAAGCGGGATTTTCCCGCTTTTTTGAAATTCGATAAAGTTTTAGTTGTTTCCTTTGATGTTCGGTTTTAATACTACGTTTGATAATTGTTTTTTAGAGAATAAACCAAAACTTCAAGTTAAATATCCGTCGACATAGACTTCTTTTTCAATCGTTCGGCAGATTTGCGGATTTGACGTTATAAAACACACGATTTCGTATTTTACGATACTGTCGAATGCCAACGGTTTATCCGATATTGACGTAATTTCTGCGGTTTTCGCGTCAAAAACCGCAATTTGCTCTCGACCGAGCGCGTCAATGCGATATATCCGATAGGAGTAAATTTCTTTTGTGTTCAGCGTAAGCGTAATTTCTTTTCCGTTTTTTGCAATCTCAACGTCCGACTCATTAAAGTCAACGCTATCGAAACACGACGACATCCGATATTGATTATCTATTGAAAAAATCTCTGATTTTCTGTATTCTAACGGTGTGCTTTCGCTTGCAATCGTAACACTTTTGTTTTGTTTTGTGGCATATAAATCAACGTCCAACACAACGCTGAATTCGCTTGTCGTCAGTTTTTTTGCAATAGGTTGTTTGTTTTCGATATAGCGCCAAGTTTTTTGGCATTGTCTTGTTGCAAATCCTCCGCCTTTTTCATCCATACCGCTGTCCGAGCCGTGCCAAACGACAACCGTATAATCGTTGTTGTAGCTTGCGCACCATGCGTCTGAGTTCATTTTATCCGCGCGCTGTGCCGTTCCCGTTTTTGCGCAAACCTCGAAATCGAGGGGGGAAAGCGCGATTGCCGTGCCGTCTTGCACTGTGTCCGATAAAGCGGAATTTATTTGGTCGCAAGTGGACGACTTGAATACCTTTTTAGGCAAGCTTTCGTCCGAAGATAATAATTTTCTGTCGTTTTTGACAACGTATCTGACAAAATTCGCCTTTTTAAAATGCCCGTCGTTTGCAAACGTCGCGTAAGCGTCGGCAATTTCTTTTACGGCAACTCCGTTTGTCAACGCCCCGAGGGATAAGGCATAATTTTTGTCGGCATCCTCGGTTTGTATGCCGAGATTTGCAAGCATACCGACGGCAGCATCAACGCCGATATAACTTAAAGTTTTGACGGAAATGCTGTTCATGGATTTTTTTATTGCCTGCCTTATCGTCGTATCGCCGTAATATATGCCGCCGAAATTCGACGGTGAAAAATCGCCGTACACAACTTTTTCGTCGGTTATGGGAGTTGCGAGCGTTACCTCGTTTCTATCGATGGCGGGAGCGTAAACGGCAAGAGGTTTTAGACTCGATCCCGGCTGCCTTTTGACGTTGTAGGGAAGATTCGACCAATATGCCGATACGGCGTGATTTTTGTTGTCAATCGCTATGATTGCCCCGTTTACGCTATCGGTTGAATACATACTTTTGTCTTGCCCCGAAGCCGCAATTTGTTTTTGCAAGTTCGCGTCGAGATTCAAATATATTTCGAGGGCGGAATTCGACAATTCATACTTTGTCATATCCAACTTTTCACAAACCTCGTCGATTGCGTTTTTGATATATAAATAATAAATTTGACTGTTTAGATTGCCGTTTTTCCGTTCGTGTTTTGTCGAGTTTAGCGGCGATGAAATCGTATTCGAATACGTTTGTTCGTCGATATATCCATCGTTTTTCATAACCGTCAAAACGAGATTTCTTCGTGATATACAATCGGTTTCGTTTGAAAAAGGCGAGTATTTTTTCGGGTTTTTCACGATTCCTGCAAGCGTTGCGCACTCGGACAAATCGAGCTCCGTTACGTTTTTGTCAAAATACAATCTTGCGGCTTGTTTCACTCCGTACGCGCCGTTGCCGAAGTAAATGACCGACAAATACATTGCAAGTATTTCGTCTTTTGAATACTCTCTTTCGAGATTCGAAGCGATTGCGATTTCTTTCAACTTGCGGCTTACCGTCTTTTCATGGCTCAAATGCGTGTTTTTGACAAGCTGTTGAGTTATCGTAGACGCGCCTTCTTTCAGAGAACCTGCTTTTATATTGCTCAAAAGCGCACCCGCCATACGCACGGGATCGTATCCTTTGTGTGAATAAAACCTCTTGTCTTCAAGCGCGACGAAAGCGTTTTTGAGGGCGGCAGGAACGTCGGAGGGATTTATATAATTGTCGTCGGCATATTCCAGCTCGTTGCCGTTTATATCGAAAAAGGTTGGGGACGCGGTTGCGGTCGGAAGCAAATCCGCATTAGGTTTTTGATTGCTTGCCCATATCGCGAACGCGCCTATCGCGACGGATACACAAACAATCGGCGTAAGAACGACGGAGGATAATACTATAGCTAGTTTACGCTTTTTGCGTTTTTTCTCTTCGGAAGTAAGAATTTTTGAGGTTTTGGATTTTTTCATCGAATTTATTATTGTTTTATCCCTCAAAATTATGTATAATATTTTTTTGATAATAAGATGTGCATGTATGCACGTGCGCACATACGCATATAAGAATAGTTTTTTCCGTTGAAAATCGAATGCGGAAAAGAAAGGACACAAATGACAAAGTATTACAAAATCAACACGTACGGTTGCCAAATGAACGTACACGAAAGCGAAAAAATCGCAGGCATACTCGAAAAGATGGGGTACGTCGATTGTCCCGACGATTGCAACGCCGACGTAATCGTGTTCAACACTTGCTGTATTCGCGACACCGCAGAACGTCGCGCGCTCGGAAATATCGGCGTGACGAAAGCGGAGAAAAAACGCAATCCGAACCTTGTTTTGGCAGTCGTTGGCTGCATGCCTCAACAAGACGGCGTGAAAGAAAATATTAAAGAAAGATTTCCGTACGTGGATATCGTTTTGGGTACGCGCAATATTTCCGCACTTGAAAACGAAATAAAAAAGGTTGTCGAAGGCAGAGAAAGAATCAAAAAACGCAGCGACAAAAAGTATCGTTGCTTCGACGTCGAGCAGCCTGCGGATTATCTCGATATAGACGAAAACACTCCCCAAACACGCACGAGTTTTCCGAACGCATGGGTAAATATCATCTACGGATGCAACAACTTTTGCACGTATTGCATAGTGCCTTACGTCAGAGGCAGAGAGGTTTCGCGCGATATGCAAAACGTGCTCGACGAAGTCAAAAAGTGCGTTGACGAGGGATATAAAGAAATCACTTTGCTCGGTCAAAACGTCAATTCATACGGCAACGACGTTGACGACGACAAGGTGACCTTTGCAAATCTTTTGCGCGAAATAGACAAAATCGACGGGGACTTCCGCATACGTTTTATGACGTCGCACCCCAAGGATTTGAACGACGATATAATCGATGCTATGGCGGAATCGAAGCACGTTTGTCACAATCTGCATTTGCCAATTCAGGCAGGCTCGGACAAAGTGCTCGCAAACATGAACAGACGCTACGACAGCGCGCATTATCTCGAAATCATCGACAAACTTCGCAAGCGTATGCCCGACATCGGCATTACGACGGATATTATGGTCGGATTTCCGACTGAAACCGAAGAAGATTTTGAAGATACGCTGAAAATCGTGGAAAAAGTGCGCTATTCAAACGCCTTTACTTTCATATATTCGCCGAGAAAAGGCACTCCCGCGGCGAAGATGGAGCAAATTCCGTATGCGGTGAAACAAGCGCGTATCGCAAGGCTCATAAAGCTGCAAAATTCAATCACCAAAGAGATTTCCAAAACCTACATCGGCGGCGTGTACAGAGTGCTTTGCGAGGACGTCGCGCCCAAACTCGACGGCATGGTTTGCGGCAGAGAGGACGGCGGCCGTTTGGTGACTTTCGAAGGTAGCAAAGAGGATATAGGCAAGTTCTTCGACGTAAGAATTACCGAATCGAAATCCGCATCGCTTTTCGGGCATAAGGAGGAAAAATGAATATCGACAAAGACAAGCTCTCTCCAATGATGAAGAGATATTTTCAAATAAAAGACAATTATCCCGATTGTCTGCTTTTCTTCCGCCTCGGCGACTTCTACGAGATGTTTTTCGACGATGCCGTCACTGCTTCGAGAGTGCTCGATTTGACGCTTACCGGCAGAGATTGCGGACTCGAAGAGCGTGCTCCTATGTGCGGCGTGCCGTATCACGCGGTCGACAACTACATAAGAAGACTTATCGAAAACGGATACCGAGTTGCCATTTGCGAACAACTCAGCGATCCTGCAACGTCCAAAGGGCTTGTCGACAGGGACGTCGTGAGAGTCGTATCCAGCGGCACTGTCATGGAAGAGGACATCCTCGACGAAAAAAAATCCAACTATCTCTGCTCGATTTTTTCAAACGCAAACTCGTTCGGTATCGCATGGACTGACATTTCCACAGGCGAATTCGACGTTTACGAATACACGGGCGAGGACTATCTCGAACGCTTGTCGAACATACTCGGCAGCATTGCTCCGAGCGAAATCATTTGCAACGAAAATTTCCTTTCTAAATATCAGAAAGTAAGGTATTTCGTGACCAACGAAAAGCGCGCGCATTGCTATCACGACTTTGCATATAACGTTTCGACCGCAACGAGAAAAATTTTGTCCGCGTTCAAGGTGAACTCCTTGGAAGTGTTTGAACTTCAAGACAAAAACAGTGCGATTTGCGCTGCCGGCGGACTTTTGGAATACCTTGCGCAAACGCAAAAGAGAAGCCTCGGACAGCTCACGAAGATATCCTTTTTGCACGACAAATCTTTTATGATGCTCGACAACGCAACAAGAAGAAATCTTGAACTGACTCAACGAGCGCGCGACGGCAAACGTCAAGGTTCATTGTTGTCCGTTCTGGACAAAACCGCAACCGCTATGGGCGCAAGAACGCTCAAACGATGGATAGAACAACCGCTTCAAGACGCAGATTCAATCAACAAACGCCTTGATGCAGTGGAAGATCTTATGAGCTCCAAAGCCTTGCGCGAAAGACTCGGCGAAGCGTTTTATTCCGTGCGCGATCTCGAAAGATTGAACGGCAGACTTGCATACGGCAACGCATCGCCGAAAGATTTGCTTTCGATAAGTGACACTTTGGAAGCGATTCCGCAAATCAAACAGCTTCTTTCTGGCGCAACGAGCCAACTCGTAAAAGGCATCAACAAGGCTTTGAACTCGCTTGAAACCGTATGCGCGACTCTTCAGAGTGCGCTGGACAGAGAGGGCGTAAACAGCTACAAAAACGGCGGATACGTCAAAAAGGGCTACGACGAAACTCTCGACCAAATGCGCGATATCAAAAACTCCGCAAAAGAATGGCTCGCAAACCTCGAAGCGAGAGAAAGGGAAGAAACGGGCATCCGCACGCTCAAAGTCGGCTACAACAAAGTTTTCGGATACTATATCGAAGTGTCCAAATCCTTTGCGGACAAAGTGCCTTATCGCTACGAGCGCAAGCAAACGTTGGTAAACGGCGAAAGATACATTACGGACGAGCTTAAACAACTCGAAGAAAAAATACTTTCGGCAGAATCCAACGCTTTTGCGCTCGAAGACAGGATTTTTGCGGAACTCAAATCGATGTGTTGCGACAATCTTGCAAAACTTCAATCGAACGCACAAGCATTGAGTGCGCTCGACTGTTTGGTGTCCCTTGCAAACGTTTCGGTGGCAAACAAGTACGTAAAACCCGAAATCAACAAAAAAATCAAGTGTATAGACATAGAAGAGGGCAGACATCCCGTTGTCGAAACGTTGCTCGACAGAGGAGCATACGTGCCAAACGACACGCTGCTTGACGACTCAGACAATCGAACGATGATTATAACGGGGCCGAATATGGCGGGCAAATCCACGTATATGCGACAGGTTGCAATCATCACGCTTATGGCGCACATCGGATGTTTCGTGCCTGCAAAATCAGCAAAAATCGCTTTGACGGACCGCATTTTTACGAGAATCGGCGCAAGCGACGATTTGAGCGGCGGTCAAAGTACGTTTATGGTTGAAATGATAGAAGTTGCAACCATACTTAACTACGCAACGTCATCCAGCTTGCTCGTGCTTGACGAAATCGGCAGAGGAACGTCAACGTTCGACGGCTTGTCGATTGCGTGGGCGGTGCTCGAATACATCACCAAAAACATCAAAGCAAAGACGCTTTTTGCAACGCACTTCCACGAGCTTACCGAGCTTGAAGACCTCGAAGGCGTCAAAAACTATCGCGTTCTCGTGAGCAGGGCAAACGACACAATCGTGTTCTTGCACAAAATAGTAAGGGGAGGCGCGTCACAAAGTTTCGGTATCGAAGTCGCATCGCTTGCAGGCGTAACGAAATCCGTCATCGACCACGCAAAAAGCATAATGCACTCTCTTGAAGAAGATTCGAAAAATCGCGATACGAACGAAATGTTGTTGAGCTCGGCAAAGAAAAACGTAACGGCGCAAGTAAGTTTGTTCGACAACGAAGCAAGCAAAATCGAACAACAAATCAAGGATATAGACGTAAACAATCTTACACCGCTTCAAGCATTGACCGTGCTTTGCGACCTAAAAAAGCAACTTGAAGAATAAACTTTTACAAAAAACCGACAAATTTAGAGTTGTTTTGGAGAATATATGGGCAAAATTAACGTTCTTGAACCAAATGTTTTCAATATGATATCGGCAGGCGAAGTCGTTGAAAGACCTTCGTCCGTCGTCAAAGAACTTGTTGAAAACTCAATAGACGCAGGCGCAACCGACGTGTCGATATACGTCGAGGACGGTGGAATCCGCAAAATTCAAGTCAGCGACAACGGCATCGGAATCGAAAAAGACGATGTGCGCAAGGCGTTTTTGCCGCATGCAACGAGCAAACTAAAAAACATCGTCGATTTGGACAGCCTTGCCACACTCGGTTTCAGAGGCGAGGCTCTTGCAAGCATATCGTCGGTGAGCGAAGTTACTCTTTCGTCAAAAAGCAAAAATCAGGATGTAGCGTCAAAAATTGCACTTTCGGGCGGCAAAGTGACCTTCGAGGGTGAAGATTCAAGAGCGCAAGGCACCGTTATAACCGTTGAAAACCTGTTTTTCAACACGCCGGCAAGACTTAAATTCCTCAAAAAAGGCGCAAGCGAACTGAATTATATAAAAGATACAGTTAGAATGCTGATTTTGGCAAATCCGACCATCAGAATCACCTTATCGGACGAAGAGGATATAGTGATTTCAAACGATGGCGGCGAACTTATCGATGCAATTTACTCGGTTTACGGAGCAAAAACCGCCGACAATCTCGTCGAAATCGTTGACAATTCGTACGGAAACATCAGAGTTTCTGGCTACACGTCAAAGGTTGATTTTACCAAATCAAACAGAACTTACCAAACGATTATCGTCAACGGAAGAGCGGTTGAGGATCAAACCATACAAACGGCGGTCGAAAAGGCGTATGCAGAGTATTTGATGAAAAGAAATTATCCAATGTTCGTGCTTGACGTTTTGATGCCGTTCGACGACGTGGACGTCAACGTGCATCCGTCAAAAACCGAGGTTCGTTTCAGAGATAAACATGCGGTTTTCAGTGCGGTATATCATGCAATCCAAAACACGATAAACGCAAGTTTACAAAACGTATCGTTCGGTTTCGACATGTCGCAAAGTGCATCTCAAAACGTCCAAAATGTCACTGAACAGTCGGATTTCGGCAAAAAAATCGAACAAAACGACGGTGAAGCGACAAAGCCGAAATTTACTCAAACAAGCATTGACACGTCAAAACTTTTCAGCGGAAAGACTACGCCGAAAAACTATTTCGGATTTGAATTTCAAGGTGAGAAATCTCCAAATTCCGAGCTGAAAGAATCCCGTTTTTCAACGCCGTTCGATTTTGGTTTTACGCATAGTTCAAAAAGCGATGTTCAACGTATAGAAGAAAACCGAGAAGAAAATGGAAACACGGAGCAATCAAGCGATTCACAAGATTATTCGGTTTTCGACGGCAAAATCGTGGGGCAAATCTTCGACACGTACATCATATGCGAACGCGGCGATCTTGTTTATCTCATCGACCAGCACGCCGCACACGAGCGCATTTTGTACGACAGAATCATTGAAAATTTCACTGTCGAACACAAACAGTCGTTGCTTATCCCGTTCAAACTTAACATGACAGGCGAAGAGTGCGAATATTTCGAGCGTATTTTGCCGAATCTCGAAAATCTCGGATTTGAAATCGGTAAAAGCGGAAGCGCATATCTTATAAACGCTGTGCCGGAACCCGTCGCGCAAGTCAATTTTTCAAAATTTTTCTCGGATTTGTTTGCAAATATGCAAAGCGAAAACGAGTTGACGCTTGAAAATCTTTTGAAAGACAAGCTCTGTCAGCAGGCATGCAAGGCGGCAATAAAAGGCGGCCAGTCGCTATCGCGCGCACAAATCGAACGAGTCATCAAATATTACGTGGACGAAAACGGCAATCTTCCCACAAAATGCCCGCACGGACGCCCGGCGGTTGTTGCGTTCACGGCAAAAGACGTTGAAAAGTTGTTCAAACGCATTGTCTGAGCCGCTATATATAAGGATTAATATTATTATATATAAATAGTAACAAAATATAATAATAAACAATAATGCGTAACGTTTCGCATTTCGCATAATGCGCAAAAATAGCAACATGAGCAAAATTCTTCCACCAATCTATATCGCAGGTCCGACGGCATCGGGCAAATCCGCACTTGCCGTCAAACTTGCGTCAAAATTTGACAGCGTGATCATATCTGCCGACAGTATGCAGATTTATCGCACGCTGGATATCGGCACGGCAAAAGAGGATATTTCGATACGCGAAAAAATTCCGCATAAGCTCATAGACGTTGTCGATCCGAACGAAGAATTTTCCGTTGCCGAGTTTGCACGCCTTGCGAAAACCGAAATCGAAAATGCGCAAAACAGCGAAAAACTGCCGATAATCGTCGGCGGAACAGGGCTGTATTTCGAAGCATTGCTTTATCCTATGAGCTTTGCAAACACCAACAAAAACGACGTTTTGCGTGAAAGCTTACAGCAAGAGCTTCAAAATTTCGGTGCGCACGCAATGCATCAAAAACTCGAATCCCTTGATCCGCAAACTGCAAATCGTCTTCACGAAAACGACACGAAACGAGTTATTCGTGCGCTCGAAATCGTTTTGAGCACGGGCAAAACGCTCGAACAAAACCAGGACGAACGCCAAAAGCCTGACGTCATTATGGTTGCGCTAAACACGGATCGCGACGTTTTGTACGAGCGTATCAATAAACGCGTCGACAAAATGTTTGACGAAGGACTTGTGCAAGAGGTTTTGAGCGTCGGCGATTTTTCTTATCAATCAATGCAAGCGATCGGCTACAAGGAGTTTGCAAACTGCAATTTCAGCGTGGAAAACGGCAAATACGTCGTCGGCGATGCCGAACTTGACCAAATCAAAGACAAAATCAAACAGCACTCGCGCAATTACGCAAAACGGCAACTGACGTGGTTTAGAAAATACGATTTCGTCAAATGGTTCGATATAAACGACGTCGACGGCGCAATCGAATATATTTCTCAAAAAATAGCCGAAAAAAACGAATTGCAGTAACGATAACACCAAATAACATACCGCAAAAATTGCATATTTTGGAGCAAATACAAACTAAAATATCAATCGAAATAAACAAAAATTATCACTAAAAGGCATAAATATGGACAAAATTTCTGCAAAAAATCTAGTATCCGTGTGCGAAATCGAGCTTAAAGACCAATACGCGCGTCTTGACGACATTGCCCTTTACAATCAAAAAAAGGTTCTTGACGCATACAAAAATCAATCGATTCAAGCACGCCATATGTTCGGCACAACAGGCTACGGCTACGACGACATCGGCCGCGATACGCTTTGCAGGCTTTATGCCGACATTTTCCACGCCGAAAGCGCGATTGTTTCTCCGAATATCGTATCGGGAACACACGCTTTGACGCTCATGCTTTTCGGCGTTTTGCGCCCGGGCGACAAACTTTTGGCGGTTTCAGGCATGCCTTACGACACTCTTACGGATGTAATTTTGGCTGAAAACAAAGGTTCTTTGAGAGATTTTGGCGTCAAATTCGACAAAATCGACCTCAAAACGAACCCGGATTTGACGCCCGAATTTAACTATGACGCCATTGAAAACGCACTGAAATCCGAAAAAATCAAGGCTGTTTTTGCCGCAAGAAGCCGCGGATACAGTCTTAGACAAGCAATCAGCGTCGAAAACGTCGAAAAACTCATCAAATTCGTCAAAAAAATCAGCCCCGAAACGCTCGTTTTAATCGATAATTGCTACGGCGAATTCGTCGAAAAAATCGAGCCTACGGACGTCGGCGCAGACCTCATCGCAGGCTCGCTTATAAAGAATATCGGAGGCGGAATTGCACCGACAGGCGGCTATATCGCAGGAAAATCCACACTTGTCGAGCAAGTTTCCTACCGTTTGACAGCTCCGTCGCTCGGCATGGAAGAAGGCTCGTATGCCTATGGTTATTTACCGTATTATCAAGGTCTGTTTTTGGCTCCGTCGGCGGTCAAAAACGCGCTCAAAGGCTCGCTTTTGTTTGCAAAAACCTACTCAAAACTCGGTTTTGAAACGCTGCCGCGTGACGATATGAAACCTTATGACATCGTTACGAGCATAAAACTCGGTTCTGAGGACAAACTTATCGATTTTTGCGGCGCAATTCAAGAGATTTCGCCAATTGACAGCAACGTAAAGCCGCTTCCGTGGGATATGCCCGGATATCAAAATCAAGTCATTATGGCGGCCGGAGCGTTCGTTCAGGGCTCGTCAATCGAGCTGAGCGCGGATTCGCCGATCAAAGAACCGTATATCGTGTACGTTCAAGGCGGTTTGACCTATGAACACGCATATTTGGCGGTTTTGCATACGCTTGAAACGCTGAATTTTGACAAATAACTGCAGATTGATTTCAGATATCATCTTGTTTTGCCTAATAATATCGATGAAAATTAATGGTTAAGTCAATGCCGTAAAGCGGATAAAACCGTAAAAACAAGTGAATAATCGCTATGATACGATATCGTAAAATACGGCAAAATAACACCAAAATAATTGTTTGATTCGTAAAAACCAAATGCGAGCAATGAAATACGCAAATAAACAACAATCCGGAAAAACCGCAAAAAATCCAAATGAAAATTAATTTTAAATGCGCAATTAAATTTTAAATCGAATTTTATAAAAAATTTAAATGGATTTGAAAATATTCTATTTAGTGCTGTTTTTACCACTTTCTTTGCGTAAAGCTCGTGTTTTACGAATAGTTACAAAACCGTTTAAATATTATAAAACGCATATTCTCTTCCTTGTCAAACAAAAATTTCTTAACAATTTTTAAACAGCATATTTTGAAAATGAAATGCAGACCACACACAATATGCAGTCTGCACCACCTATATAAATTAATATTGACACAAGTTCTCGAAAAATAGAATTAATTTTGCATCATACTTTCGTACTTCTCTTTCATGTAGAGCGAGTCGAACATTTGAGTTCCGGCGGATTCGCTCAAAACGTGAGGCGTTAGATTGTTTTTGACAATCACTTCGCACAGCGGTTCAAATTCAGGTCCGTAAACGTTGTCGGCAAAGGTCAAATGCTTAATTTCCCCTTTCGCTCCGTACATAATCTTGCTGAAATGCACGTGCATATTTTTTGTTTTTTCTTCGCCGATGCCGTCAAACATATCGTCGATTATGCGTTGGAAATCGTCAGCCGTCTTCAATGCGCCGCCCCACAAACTGTTGACGTGCCCAAAATCGACGCACGGATAAACGTTCGGAGCGAGTTTACAAAGCTCTATAACCTCCTTCACCGTCCCGATTTGCGCCTGTTTACCCATTGTTTCGGGACAAACTATGAGATCGTCGTCACCGTTTTCTTTTATGACGTCAAGAGCGCGCGAAAAGTTGTCGAGAGTACGTGCAAATGCTTCGTTTCTAGGTTGTTTGCCCTCTGCGCCCGGATGAAAAACACATCTTTGACCGTGAAAATGACGAAGTGCTTTGAGCGAGCTTGTCAGATAGTTGATGGAATTGTCGGCTTTTTCTTGCTCAACGGATGCAAAATTGATGAAATACGGCGCATGGACGCTGATTTCAATGCCGTACTTGTCGGACTCATCCCCTATCGCTTCCGCAGTTGCATCGCTGATTCTGACGCCTTTGCCAAAAGAATATTCAAACAAATCCAAGCCCTTTTCGCTGAGCCATTTGGGCATTTGAAGCGTTGCGCTCAAACCGTCTTTTGCAAATTGTTCGTCGTGCCCGGAAGGCCCGAACAGTGCCGTTTGGTGATTTTTTATCATTTTTACCTCGGTATAAGTTCTTACAAATTTTTCTTCGTTGACGATGAAGCGTCGAGAATTCTATTTGCTTCCTTTTCGTCCTTGTCAAGCTGACGTTTTAAGTCGTTCGGAGAGTCGAATTTGACAATATCGCGCATTTTTTTGATGAAATATACGGTTATATTCTTGCCGTAAACGTCATCCGAAAAATCCATAATATAAGTCTCGATCGACACCGAATTATCCGAAAAAGTAGGTTTCGTGCCGACGTTCGTCATTGACTTGAAAATTTTGTCGTCAACCTTGCAAAACGTCGCATATATTCCGTTTGCAAGCGCAAGTCTTGACGAATCGGGTGCAATATTCGTGGTCGGAAATCCGATCGACGTGCCCTTATGGCGTGCATGTACGACTTTTCCGCTCATAAAATACGGCATTGCAAGATGTTCGTTCAACATATCGACTTGCCCGTTTTTTACGTAGGATTTAAGCGTAGAAGTCGATAGTTTTTTGCCGTCGACGGTTTCAAAAGGCAAAACGTGAAGCTCGATGCCGTGCGCTCTGCAATAAACGTCTAACATGTCCACGTTTCCTTTCGCAAACTTTCCGAACGTGTAATCCGAGCCGACAAATATTGCTTTTACATTGAAATTTGCACTCAACGTATCCAAAAACTCGGTTGGCAACATATCGGCAAAATTACTGTCAAAAACTGCACCGATAACAACGTCTAGTCCGCATTTTTTAAGCACTTTAACTCTGTCGTCAAATGAAAAAATCTGTTTATCTTTTCCCAAAGCAATGTTCGGATCGTTGACAAAAGTCAAAAGTGCACTCTTTGTCCCGTTACTTCTTGAAAAATCTATCGCGCCGTCGACAAGTTTCTTATGTCCGTTATGAATACAATCGAAAAAACCGAGAGCGACCGCAATCGGCGCGTCGAATTTTTTATTGAAATCTACAATTTGCAATTTTAACGCCTCCTTACAGTCTTGTTTTCAATCTCAAAATTCCGTCCGAAACGTGCCCTATCGCAAGCGTTTCAGCGCCGTCGTCAACGACGTAATCGCCGTCAGAAAGTTCGTCCGTTTTAATTGCCACGCCGTTGAGGGCTTTGGACTTTTGTTGCTCGTCAAGCGTAATTCTACCATAAGATTTCAATGCAAAGTCCACAGATTTAAGATATCTAAACGGTTCTTTTTCAAAATCGGTCAACGTTACCGCATCTTGAATTTCAAAATCTCCGCTCTTTATGCGATGAATCGAAGACATATAAGCGACAGTGCCGAGCGCACATCCAAGATCGCGTGCAATCGAACGAATATACGTTCCGCTCGAACATGCAATCTCAAAAGCATATTCGTTTTTATCGAGTTTGTAAGGAGTGCCGTCAAGATCGCAATCAACGGTCTTTATATAGTAAATTGTTATTCTTTTCGGCTTCAAATCGACTTCGATGCCCTTTCTTGCAAAGTCATATGCCCTCACCCCGTCCACCGATTTTGCCGAATATTGCGGCGGAATTTGGTCGATTTCACCGTGTATTGCGCTAACGGCGACATCTATTTGCTCTTTTGTCGGAAAAACGTCGCACTCACCTGTTATATTGCCCGTAATGTCAAGCGTATCGGTCGTCTGTCCGAAAACGAAAGTCGCACGATACACCTTGACTTTTTCTTGCATATAATCGAAAAGCCTTGTCGCACTCCCCACGGCAATCGGCAAAACTCCCGTCCCGATGGGGTCGAGCGTGCCGAGATGTCCGACTTTTTGCTTTTCGCCGCTCGCTCTGCGCAAGATTCCGCGCACTTTTACGACGACGTCGCTCGAAGTCATCCCCGAAGGTTTATTGATGTTGACAAAGCCTTTCATGTTTGTTATTGATTTAAAAAGAATCGTCAGATTCTGTCTTTTGCAAGTTTCACGAGTTTCTCTTCGATATCTTCGAGATAGCCGTTCACCCTGCAACCCGCGGCGTTCTTATGTCCGCCACCGCCGAAAGTCATTGCTATATCGCAAGCGTCGACGGGATCTTTTGTGCGGATGCTCATCTTGAAATTTCTCTCGCCGACTTGTGAGAGTGCATATGCAACTTTGACTCGATCCACGTCTATAAGTTCGGAAACGATCCCTTCGGTGTCATCGCAAGTCGTATTTGTTGCCGAAAAGTCATCCGCCATAAATCGCATAACGGCAATCTGATTGTTTTCAAAAAACTTAACGTTTGCCAACGCTCTGCGTTTCAGGTTGAATTTGTCGAGCGAAATACTGCGATAAACGTCGTAAATCGTTCCGCTTGCGTCGAAATCGTATTTTAGCAATTCGCATGCGATTTCGTGCGTTCGTTTAGTGACGTTGGAATACGAAAAACAGCCGCTATCCGTTACGATACCGCAAAACAGCAGCTTCGCAACGTTTTCATCGATTGCTTTCATTCCTTTCAAAAGCTCGAAAACAATCTCCGCACAAGCACTCGCGTCGCCGTCGACGTAACATAGCGGCGCAAATCTTTCAAAGGATTTGTGATGATCGATTGCAATTTGCGCTTTTGCCGACAAAAACGATTTCATACATTGTCCGAGCCTGTCGATAGAGCTTGAATCGATGCCGATTGCAAGCTCGTGCACTCTCTTTTGCGGAAACGTGATTTCCTCGCTCTTGTAGAGACACTTATATTTGTCCGGCACGGTCGAATCGCAATACGCAGCGACGTTTTTGCCTTTGTTTTTCAGCGCAACGTAAAGTGCTAGCATACTGCCAAGCGCGTCGCCGTCGGGCTTGGTGTGACAATATAGCGCAATATCGTTTGCGCGATTTATCCTTTTTGCGATTTCTTGAAGGATATCGTTGTTCATCACTCGTTTTCGTCGTCGCTCGGTTGCTCTTGAACCGCTCTTTGCTCGTCTTGCTTCTTAATTTTGTTGAGGATTTCGTCGATTTTTATGCTGTAATCCACGCTATCGTCGATTAAAAAATTAAGTTCGGGCAAAAGTCTGATTTGCACGCTGTCTTTGAGCATGTTGCGAATGAACGTTTTGGAACGGCAAACGGTGTAATACGCCTCTTGCCTTTCCTCCTCGCTCGACGCATATATTGACAAATACACCTTGGCATACTTCAAATCGGGCGTCGTATAGAGTTTAGTAACCCCGATAATAGCATTGTGAAGACGCGGATCTTTCACGTCTTCGGCAATGATTTTGGTGATTTGTCTGGCGAGTTCGGAATTGACTCGCTCCATTTTAATTTTCATCTGTTCTCTCCATAGTGAACGCTTCGATGACGTCGTCGACTTTCACATCTTGGAAGTTTGAAAGCATTATGCCGCAATCGAAGTTCTTTGCCATTTCCTTGACGTCGTCTTTGCCGTGGCGCAGAGATGCGATTTCACCGGTATATTCGACTTTGCCGTTGCGGATAAGTCTTGCTTGTGCGCCGCGCACGACTTTGCCGTCGATGACGTGGCAGCCTGCAATAGTGCCGACGCCGCTGATTTTGAAGAGTTCACGCACTTCCGCTGAGCCGAGCACAACTTCTCTGAATTTGGGATCGAGCATACCTTTGACAGCCTTTTCGATGTCCTCGATGGCATTGTAGATGATGTTGTAGAATCTGATATCGATCTTCTTTTGCGCGGCAAGTTGTTTTGCGTTGCTGTCGGGACGGACGTTAAATCCGATGATAATTGCGCCCGACGTTTCCGCAAGCAACACGTCGCTTTCTTTGATACCGCCGACTGCGGCGTGGATGATATCGATATTGACTTCTTCGTTTCCGAGTTTTGCAAGCGATTGTTTGACAGCTTCAACCGAGCCTTGAACGTCCGCCTTGATGATGAGTTTGACGGATTTAAGTTCGCCCTTGGAAATCTTGTCGAACAAATCGTTGAGGGACACGGAAGTAGATTCGGTTTGATTTGCCGCAAGTTTGAGTTTTCTCTCTTCGGCAAGTTCTCTTGCAAACTTCTCGTCCGCAACAACGTCGATTCTGTCGCCTGCTTCGGGGACGTCGTCCCAGCCGGTGACGGACACGGGCATGGAAGGACCTGCCTTCTTGACTTTTCTGCCCTTGTCGTCGATCATGGCGCGGATCTTGCCCGTGCAAGTGCCTGCCACAACGTTGTCGCCCACGTGCAACGTACCCGTTTGAACGAGGATAGTCGCGATTTTGCCGAGGCCTTTGTCGAGTTTTGCCTCGATAATAGTACCTCTTGCGCTTCTGTCGGGATTTGCGCGCAATTCTTCGACTTCTGCGCGAACGAGGATTTGTTCGAGCAAATCCTCAACGCCCATACCTGTCTTTGCGGACACTCTGACAACCGGAGTATCGCCGCCCCATTCTTCGGGAGTTACGCCGTTTTCTGCAAGTTGCGAGAGCACTCTGTCGGGATTTGCGCCGGCTCTGTCCATCTTGTTCATAGCAACGATGATAGGCACGTTTGCTTGTTTTGCGTGGCTGATAGCTTCGAGAGTTTGAGGCATAACGCCGTCGTCGGCAGCAACTACGAGGATTGCAATATCCGTAACTTGTGCGCCGCGAGCACGCATAGACGTAAACGCTTCGTGTCCCGGCGTATCGAGGAACGTGATGGGATTGCCTTTGAGCGACACGGTGTAAGCACCGATATGTTGCGTAATACCGCCCGCTTCGCCGCCCGTAACGTTGGACTTTCTGATGTAGTCGAGAAGTGACGTTTTGCCGTGGTCGACGTGTCCCATAATAGTGACGATAGGAGGACGAGGAACAAGATTTTCGAGTTCTTCGACGTCGTCGACTTCGAGTTGCGCAGTGAGCGTATCTTCGAGCGTTACGTCGGGTTTGTATTCGAGTTTGATTCCGAATTCGTCGGCAACGAGTTCCGCAGTGGCAAAATCGATGCTGTCGTTTATGGTTTTCATAATACCGAGCACGAAAAGCGTCTTGACGATTTCCGCAGCGGATTTACCGATTTTTTCGCTCAAAGTCTTGATAGAAACGGGGTCGGTTGTGATAACGGCGTTTTCTATGATAACGGTTGCGCTGTTTCCACCGCCTCTGTTCTTGTTGACTTTGTAGTTGCGTACGATTGCCTCGCCGTCCTCGTCGTAAGTGATTCTGTCGTCGACAAGATAGCCTCTCTTCATGAGAGTGCGCTTGTTCATAGTGGACTTATCGTCAAACTTGCTTGAACCGGAGTTGGAGTTTTGCTTGCCGCCCTTGCCCTTTTGCGCAGCCGGTTTAGGAGGAAATTGCTGCGCGGCGTTTGCGACGCTTTGAGAGGAAGTCGGACGTCTTTGACCGTTGTTTTGACCTTGTTGGCCTTGCGGTCTTTGACCTTGATATCCGCCTTGACCTTGCGGTTTCGGACCTCTTTGTTGTTGATAACCGCCTTGTCCGAAAACTCTCGTTTGCACCTTCGGCTTCGGCGTTGGCGGAACGTAAATTCTGCGCACCTCGCCGTTGGGCAAAATTTCGGGATTCTCTTGAGCAAGCTCGAACGGAGTTTTGGGAACGACAGTGATATGCGGTTTCTTTGCATCCTCTTTCTTTTCTTCGACTTTTTGAGGAGCACTCTTAACTTCCGTCTTGACTTCGGCTTTAACTTCCTGTTTGGGTTGTGCCTTCACCTCTTCTTTTTTGACTTCGACGGTAGGCTCAATCTTAACTTCTTTAACCTCTTTTTTAAGCTCGGCTTCCTTTTCCTGTTTAGCTTCGGGCTTAACTTCGGTTATTTTTTCAGATTCCTTTTTAGCTTCGCTCTCGACTTTTTCGATTGTCACCTGCTCTGTCGCTTTGGCTTCTTCTTTGGCTTTTTCGGCTTGCACTGCTTTTTGAGCGAGTTCGTCGCGTTTTGCCTTGATAGACGCCATAAGCACGGCTGCTCTCGATTTTTGGCGAGAGATGTTTTCGGAAAGTTCGACAAGTTTTGTCGCCTTATACTCTCCGAGCATTTTTACGGAATCGACGTTTGCTTCTTTTTTGATTTCGGGCATATTCACCTCAATACACCGACAACCGCTTTTGCAAGATTGTCGTTCGTTATTGCGATAGCGTTGACACCCTCACGGTGCAAAGCCTCGCAAAGACCGTCCACGATAAACACGGGACAATCCCCCATCTTCTTCAATATCCTTTCTTTATACTTATCCGTTGCGGACGAGGACACAAGCACGACTTTTACGAGATTTTTCTTTTCGCAAATAATATCTTCGCCGTACAGCACCGAACCCGAGCGTTGCGCAAGTCCGACGTATGCGCTTATTTTACTCATGTATCTCTCCGTAGATCTCGTCGCCGACGTTGCATTTAAATGCGGCGTTGAGAGTTTTCTTTTTGATAAGTTTTTGTATGCAGTCCTCGCAATTATGCACCCAAACGCCTCTGCCGTCCGCTTTTTGCGTGCGGTCAAGCACCACTTTTCCATCGGCGTTTTTCACAAAACGTATGAGCTCCGACTTGTCGGCGTGTTGCTTACACACGATGCATTTTCGGGTGTTTTTCGGGTTGGACATATCATTCACCTTGCGTTTCTTGCTCGTCCATTTTGAGCGTAGAATACGGTTTGACGTCTATCTTCCAGCCGGTAAGTTTTGCCGCAAGACGAGCGTTTTGACCGCTTCTGCCGATTGCAAGCGAAAGTTTTTCGTCGGGAACGATAACTTTTGCGTTCTTCTCTTCTTCGTTGATGGACACCATAAGCACTTGTGCCGGTGAAAGCGCGCGTGCGATATATTCGATAGGATCGTCGCAGTATTCGATGACGTCGATCTTTTCGCCGCCGAGTTCAGCAACCACAGCGTTGACTCTCACGCCCTTGTTTCCGATGCAGCTTCCCACTGCGTCCACGTTGGGATCTTCGCTCGAAACAGCAAGTTTGGTGCGGAATCCTGCTTCACGCACGATGCTGTTGATTTTAACAAGACCTGCTTTGATTTCGGGCACTTCGAGTTCGAAAAGTCTGCGAACGAAACCTGCGGAGCTTCTGGACACAACGACTTGTGCGCCGTGCAAACCGTCGCGGATTTTCTTGACGTAAACTTTGATGACGTCGTTGACGTTGTAAGTTTCGGTGGGCACTTGGTCTTGTTGCATCATCACGCCTTCCATTTGCGTGCCGGTGATTTCAACGTAGACGGTGTTGCCTTCCTTGCGTCTTACGATTGCGCTGAGGATTTCTCCCGTGCGCTCGCTCATTTCGTTGAGCACGAGTTCTTTTTTATAGTCGTTGATGCGTTGCAAAATGACTTGTTTTGCGGTCTGCGCGGCAATACGAGAAAAGTCCTTGGGCGTAATGTCTTCGATGACGACGTCGCCGATTTTGTACTTTTTGTCGATGTCTTGCGCGTCTTCGAGGGAGATTTGAGATTCTTCGTCCTCAACCTCTTCCACGACGAGTTTGTGCGCATACACTTTGTAGGTCATTTTTTCTTCGTTCAAACGAACGGAAATTTGACTTGCAAAGCCGTATTCTTTCTTGTACGCAGACACAAGACCTGCCTCGATGGATTCAATCATTGACTCTTTGGGAATGCGTTGTTCCTTTTCAAGATCGTCCAATGCTTGAAAGAACTCTTTGTTAATCATTGTTATGTCCTCCTAAAACCTGACGTACGGTTGTACTTTGGTCAATAAATTTCTTTGTATTTTTGTTTCCTTGGGGTTTTTCCCGTCGGTTTTTATCACTATGTTTTCGTCGTCGAAACTCAAAAGCGTTCCGTGCGACTTCTTTTTGTTTGCGTCGAACAATTCGATTTCGGTGTCGAGCGCGCGTCTGAAATCGTCGTCGGTGACGATTTTTCGGTCAAGTCCTTGCGACGACACGTTCAAAACGTAGTCGTCATCGAATTCGTCGTCTATCGTATCCAGCTTTGCAGACAGCACATTGTGCACTTTTTCGCAATCGTTGAGATCGATGCCGCTTTTCTTCCACAACAGAGCCTCAACCGTGAGTTTTCCGTATTGTTTGTAAAACGCAACGTCCACAAGTTCGATTTCGTCGTCGGCTTCTTTCACTGCTTCGAGCGCGAAATTTTTGACTTTTTCACGCAATTCGAGCGAAATTTCATTTGCCATAAGCACCTCATTAAGCGATTTTTGTCGAATCGCCCCTTCTAAAACAAAGAGTGAGCCGTCGCTCACTCTAGTAAGGTTTTACTATAGTATCTAAATATTAACATATAAAAATATACTTTGCAAGCGTTTTATGCCGATATTGCAAAATATATTTTATATATTTATAAATAAAGTTATGCTCGCACTTCACATTCTTTTAGAGATCTCTTGCAATGCGCCGAAAGTCGCATACACGTCGCTCATAGCACGGTGTGCGTTTTCGTGGGAAATTCCGTAGGCTTTCGAAATCGTTTCGAGCTTGCAATTCGGCAGTTCCGTAAGATATTTTCTCGCAAGCAAAAGTGTGTCGCAAAGCTCGTTGTCGAAATTATAGCCCATTTTTTCGCTGATTCTTGCGATAATGGGATAATCGTATCCTGCGATATTATGTCCGCAAAGGATTGAGCCGTGCGCAAATTTAAAAAAGTCGGGCATCACGTTTTCAATGCTCGGAGCGTCAAGCACCATAGCGTTTGAAATATGCGTAATGTTCGTGATTTCTTCGGATATCGTCGCAAGCGGCTTTACAAGCGTTTGGAATGTTTCCGTCGGCACGCCGTCCACAACTTTAAGTGCGGCAAGCTCGATGATTTCCGCAATCTCCGTTTTCAAATCCGTCGTTTCGAGGTCGAAAATAACAAAGGTTTTGCCTTTGAAATAATCGGTTATCACGTTTGCGGGTTTTTCGGCATCTAACAAGGTTTTTTCGCTCATATCGACATATTTTTGAGGTTTTATCGTGACGTATTTGTCTGGCACGGGCTTTACGGACGTAAGATGGATACTGTCAAAATCTATATCGCCTTCAAACATTGCGTTGACTTGAAACGACCATGCACCCGAGTATTGCGACCAGGTGACTTTGCCCATACAAACAACCTGCGTTTGATCTTTGAGCGCAACGATTTTGTCCGCGTCCTCTTCGTGAGCGACAAAGCTCACGCCCTCTACTCTTCCCGTCGTATCGTCAAGCACAAACTTGACGAAAGGCAAAGTTTCGGGGCCACTCTTGGAATCGTCGGGCTTATACTTTTTGTTTTTGTAGGATTTTTTCTCGATTTGAGAGATTTTTCCGCACAAAACTATATTGTCGCATGCTCCTTTTACGTCGATTATGTAGTTGGGCATTTGCGAAATACCGTCGATTTTGCCTCTTGCGTAAACTTTTTCACCGACGCGAACGCCCACGAGCCTGACGCTGCTGTCCGCATGCATCGTAGTGTCGATATGAATGTCCGAATCATCGTCATTTTCGTTTGAATACGGGTTTTCTTCAACGATAACGTCGATGTTTTGATTAAAAGAACAATCCAAGTATTCTTCCAGTCTTGAAAGCAAATCCCCTGCGGTCAACAGTTTGTACGTGGGCGTATCGAGAACGAATTTAACGTCTATATCGTTGTCGCCGACTTCGATTTGCAAAGTTTCGTCGTTTATACGTCTGAAAATCATCTGATTGCTACGATTGAAAAATTCAAGCACTTTGTTTTTAACGACGTTGTTGTCGGCGTACGTGCGGATATATTGTACGCTTACGCTCACGCCCGCAAACATTTGCTCTATGATTGATTGCACTCTCTTTTTGCTTTCCTCGTCAAAAGAGCGAACTTCGAATGCGGATATGATAAACTTGACAACCAACTCTCGCTTGTCTTTATAGTAAGTCGCACTGTTGAGTTTGAGCATCGGAAACTCGCCTTTGCTTCTTACGGTAAACTCTTCAAAAAACTTTGTAGCCATATTTTCCTCACAATATTTGTCGAAAAGTATTCTTGTTTTTGCTCAATTTGATAAAACTTCTTGTAGTATTTTATCGAATTCTTCCATCAAGCGTTCACTTGGCACGGTTTTAAAAATTTTGCCGTGGAGCAAAATAACACTCTTCTCTTTCCCGCCTGCAATGCCCAAATCGCTGTTTTCGCCCTCTCCTATTCCGTTGAGCGGACAACCGAGAATGGAAATTTTGATAGGTTTGTCTATGCCTGCCGTCATCATCTCGACTTTGTTTGCAAGCCCTTCAACGTCGATTTCCGTGCGCGCGCAAGTGGGACAAGAAACAACTTCGACGGCATTTTTGCGAAGTCCGAGAGTTTGAAGAATTTTTTTGCCGGCAAGCACTTCTTCGCAAACGTTTGTTGAAAGCGAAACTCTTATCGTGTCGCCAATTCCCTCTTCGAGCAAAGCCCCTATTCCTATTGCCGATTTCACAAGCCCCGTGCGAAGCGTTCCCGCTTCCGTTACTCCGATATGAAGCGGATAGTCGCACGTGCTTGCAAGCAATCTGTTTGCCTTGACGTTGAGCATTGTATCCGACGCCTTGATTGCAATTACGATATCTTTCATTCCGACGCTTTCAAAGACGTTCGCGCACTCCAACGCACTCTCGCAAAGCGCACGCGCCTCGTCCATACATTTAAACTTCGGATCGAGAGACCCGCCGTTTACGCCTACGCGCACGGGTATGCCCATATCGATCATTCTTTGAGCAAGCGGTTTGATTTGCGAAAAATCACGCATATTGCCGGGATTCATGCGGATTTTCTTTGCCCCGGCGTCAAGTGCCATATGCGCGAGTTTATAGTTGTAATGTATGTCGGCAATAAGCGGCAAACCGCATCTTTTTGCGATTTCGCCGAATGCGTGCGCAGAATCCTCGTCGGGCACTGCAAGGCGAATCAAATCGCATCCGACTGCTTTTAAGGCGTTTATTTGCGCAATCGAACCTTCAACGTCCGTCGTTTTGGTGTTGAGCATGGATTGCACGCTTATGGGCGCATCACCGCCGATTTTCACGTTTCCGACACTTACTTGTCTTGTTTTTCTTCTTTCAATCATATGCATATCCGTTATTTTGTCTGTTTTTATAGTACGTCAGCCTTTCACAAGGTGGAATATATCCAAAAACACCGCGAGCACGATAAGCAACACAAGTCCGACAGTATGGATAATTCCCTCTATCTTTCGAGGCACGGGTTTTCTGAAAATCATTTCTATCAACGTAAACAACATTCTGCTGCCGTCAAGAGCCGGGAACGGCAACAAGTTCATCACCGCAAGGTTTGCCGAAATAATTGCAACTACGTACAGGAAACTGTCGAAACCGAGCGACGACACCTTAGCCATCGTCTTGATTGTCGTAATCGTACCGCCTGCGGATTCAATTCCAACCTTTCCCGTAATAAGTGCTCCGAGCGACGCCAGAATCTTGAATACTATGAAAAAGCTGAATCCCCACGCTCTTCCGAAAGCAAGGAAAAACGGCAATTTTGCATGCGTAAGACTTCTTGTAAAGCCGAATCCGTAACTGTAAAAGCCGTCAGGATCCTCTTCTACAACGCCTTTTTGAACAACCATATTGCTTGGAAAAACAGGTTCGCCTTTTTCATTGCGTTTGGCGACGACAAGCGTAATTTTTTGAGTTGCGTCAATTCCGTTTGATTCAACGTATGAGGCAAGTTCGCTCGCTTTTATGAGTGTTTCGAGCTTGTTTCCGTTGACCGAAACGATAAAATCATCATCGTCAAACGGGTTGTAATAGAATTTGTCTGCAACGACTTTTACGCGCTTTCCGCCTCTCAACACCCAAAAGTACGAATTGTCGGGCAAATCTTTAAAAGCGTTGTCCAAGTCCTCCTGAAGCATGATATTGACTTGCTTTCCATTGATATTGAGAATGACGTCGCCCTCTTGAAACACGTTTTGATAAACAGCAGTACTATGCACGTCGATAACGTTAGGCAACAGTTGACCGTATGCTGTAAAATATATCGTAATAATGACGATCGCGCTCAAAAAGTTCATAAACGCGCCCGAAAACAACACGATCAAGCGTTTCCACGGCTTTTGATTGTTGAAAGCGTCGGGATCTTTGACGATATTTCCGTTTTCGTCTTTGATTTGATTTCCGTCCTCGTCCAACATTGCGCCGTCGGCGTCCTCACCGTGAAAAGCGCAAAAACCGCCGATGGGAAAAGGCCGCAAAGTGAACAACTCTCCCGTCTTTTTATTGCGTTTTTTGATGATTGCAGGGCCGAAACCTATCGCAAATTCGTCGATTTTAAAGCCTAAAAGTTTTCCTGCAGTATAATGTCCGAGCTCGTGTATGACAATCATTGCCATAAGCGCAAGAACGGCTACGATAACGTAGCCGATATACGTAAAGACTTCGCCTGCGGTTGCCGAAATAACGTACACTATTTCACTCCTATCACAGAATAAGTGTATTTTCTTGCTTGCTCGTCTATGCCGAGAATATCTTCGAGTTCGACGTTTCCGACTTTTTTAAACTTGCCGTAAACCTTTTGGAGTGCGGTTGCGATTTCGGGATATTTGATTTTGCCCTTCAAAAATTCTTCCACCAGCACTTCGTCCGCTGCCGACACCGCTATGCATGCACCCTCGCCCGCATTTGCCGCGTCGATTGCGATTTTAAGACAAGGAAATCTGTCGTAATCGGGGGCGGAAAAGGTTATCGAGCCGAGTTTTGCAAGGTCAAGCGGAGCAACGCTGTCTTTGCCGTGTTCGGGATAATACAGCGCGGTTTCGATTGAAAGTCGCATATCGGGCACGGAAAAAAGTCCTTTCATACCGCCGTCGCAAAATTCGACAAGCGAGTGCACGATACTTTCCCTATGCATAACCACTTTCACGTCTTTTGCTTCGACCTCGAAAAGACGCATGGCCTCTATGACTTCAAGCCCTTTGTTGAAAAGCGTTGCCGAGTCGATTGTAACCTTTTTGCCCATGTTCCATACGGGATGCTTCAATGCGTCCTCCGCTTTGACTTTTGCCAGTTGGCTTGTCGGGACGTCTCTGAGCGCACCTCCGCTCGCCGTCAGCACAAGGCTTCTGACGCATTTTTTGTCCTCACCTCTCAAACACGAGAAAATTGCCGAATGTTCGGTATCGAGGGGCAAGATTTTTCCGCCGTACTTCTTTTCGAGAGCTTTGAGATGTCTGCCTGCACAAACTATGGTTTCCTTGTTTGCGATTGCAAGCGTACCGCCTCTTTTGAGCGTAGCGACAGCCGCCCAAAGCCCTGCAATTCCCGAAACTGCCGACACGACGATGTCGGCAGGTATGCTTGCAAGCTCTTCGAGCGATGAGAGGCACTTCGACGTTTTGTCGTCTTCCAAAAAATCGAAAAGTGAACTCTGCACTTCCACCGCACCGCCCGGAAAATAGTAATGCGTCGGATTGAATTTTTCGATTTGTTCGCGCAAAAGCGATTCGTTGGTATAAGCGGAAAGTCCGACAACCTTGAAAGCGTCGGGATGCGCGCAAATCGAGTCAAGCACCTGTCTGCCAACAGAGCCGGTGCTTCCGAGTATTGTAATCGTTTTCATTTTATCCTTAGAAACCTGCGCGCCGCCAAGGCAGAGATTTGAAGTCTTTTGCAGGCTCTTTATTGTCAGTATAAGTTGCGATTATTAAATCCGTATGAAAGATGTCAATAACCGTAGATGCACGAGAATGCGACGAGCAACACCACAAGGCAGTACATAACGCTGTCGATTCTGTCCATAAATCCGCCGTGTCCGGGGAAAATTTTGCCGTAATCTTTGATGCCGATTGCTCGCTTTATCCGAGATGCCGCAAGGTCGCCAAGTTCGCTTATCACGCCGCAAACAAGACCTATCGCAAGATAAACGAGCGCGCTCTTCCACTCCCATCCGCTCACGCTGTGCGCAAAGAACGAGGTGTATCCGCAACCTTGAATAAATGCGGGATATTTGTCTGCAAACATCTCGAATACCAGCCAGAACAACAACGACACGACCATACCGCCAACAAGTCCGCCGACACCGCCGGCAACCGTCTTTTTAGGGCTGATTTTGGGGCAAAGTTTCTTGCCACCGATCATCGAGCCGAACCAATAAGCAAACGTATCGCTGCCGAGAACAGGCACGAAAATGGCAAACAACACCGCAAACAATGCGCTGTATTTGTAGCTCACAATCCATGCGCTCATAAGAAAAAGCGTGGGATATACAAGGATAAACACGTTTGCAAGCAAATCTTTGAGTTCGCAAGCCTTCGGAGAGTCGAGTTCAAGCTCGATACCCTGCTCCTTTGCGTCGTCAACTTCCTTTTGCGTATGTTTTGCAGGCTTAAACGTAAATATCGTAAGCGCGAGCATTGCACAAAACAGCAACACGATAAGCAATCCTTGCACGCCTGCGCTGGTATTCGTCGCGCCATGTCCGACAAAACGTTGCATGCAATAATACACCGGATATGCGGCGACAAGCATAACGACGGGCGGAGCGACAAACATCTTGTATCCGGCGTCTTTGAAGCACTTGAACATCTCGTACACCGAGCCCGCAAGGAAAATAAGGATAAGCATATCCACAAAAATCGGGCTGACGAAATAGCCACAGACCATAAATCCTGCAACCAACACCAAAAGCACAAGTGCGGTTAAAGTTCTTTTTAGCATATTCACCTCAAACGCAATCATTTGCGTCGATTTCGGTTTTGGAAAACGCGAAAGCGCAAAGTTTTCGCACGAAAAATCATAAAATGATTTTATTTTCCGAATTTTCTGACGCGTTTGTCAAAATCTTCGAGGATTCTGTCAACGTCGCTCTCGTCCATATCCGGCCAAAGTTTGTCCAAAAACATAAGCTCGGAATATGCGGCCTCATAAAGCATGAAATTAGACAGGCGCATTTCACCGCCGCTTCTGACTATAAGGTCGAGAGGCGGAAGATGCGACGAGGAAAGATGCTTTTCAAAAGTATCTTCCAAAAACTCGCCGTGGTCGTATGCAACTTTTGCCGCATGCAAAATATCGGCTTTTGCGCCGTAATTGAATGCGATATTCAGCCACATACCCTTGTTGTCGCGCGTTTTTTCCTCAATTTGTTCTATCGACGAGGCAAGTTTGTCATCAAGCGAATTGAAATCTCCCATATAGGAAATTTTGTATTCACCGTCGTAAGTCAAGTTGAACTTTTCAACGACTTTGAATATAGCTTGAAGTTCCTCTTCGGGACGATTCAGATTTTCCGTTGACAAAGCATAGACGGAAACCGCCTCCACACCGCGCTCGCTGCACCGTTTTGCAACCTTATAAAGAGCCACAAGCCCGTGAGCGTAGCCCTCGGCGCGCGACATGCCGTGAGCAACCGCCCACCTGCCGTTTCCGTCCATGATAAATCCGATATGTTTTGCACTCATCAGATGGAAAGGATCTCCTGTTCCTTCTCTTTGAAGAGTTTGTCAACCTCGTCGGTATTCTTTGAAAGAATCTTATCGACGTCCTCGGTGTAGTTTTTCAAATCGTCCTCGGTGATTGTGGACGCTTTTTGGATCTTTTTGAGATCGTCGATAGCGTCGCGACGTGCGTTTCTCATGACGATTTTGGATTCTTCCACCAAAGTTTTCGCTTCTTTGACGGTTGAGCGTCTGCGCTCTTCGGTGAGTTCGGGGAAAACAAGACGAATCACGTGACCGTCGTTGTTGGGATTGATGCCGATGTTTGCCGCCAAAATTGCTCTTTCGATAGCTTTAAGTTGGGATTTATCCCAAGGAGAAATAACCAAAAGACGAGCTTCGGGGACGGAAACGTTTGCCATATTGTTGATAGGCGTAGGCGTGCCGTAATAGTCCACAACAACTTTGTCGAGGATGTGCGGATTTGCTCTGCCCGCGCGAATGGAGCGCAATTCGGTGATATAATTTTGCATTGTTTTGTCGATTTTCTCGTTCATTTCGTCGAAGATAATATCGACTTCGTCAATACCGTAAGACATACTTTGTCCTCCATAATATGAATATTATAATTATTATAACAAATGATTGCAAATTAAGCAATAGCGTTTTGACTATCTTTTACAAAGAAAACATAAAACCGTATGATTGAGCGAATTACGCATTTATATTTAAACCTCGTCAAACAGATAAAAGACAATGAAACGCTCGTCTAAAACAAAACCCAACGTACTTTTCGTACGTGATTTTGGAGCAGACAGACGTCGACGCAGTATTTCGCTCAATCAAACGATTTTTTAAAAGCTCGCCAAACAGATGAAAGACAAGGAAACACCCCTTGAAAGACAACCCTAATGTACAATATGTACATGAGTTGGCGGGCGACGAGCGTTGACGCAGTATTTCGCTAAATAGCACATTTCTTTAAAAGCTCGCCAAACAGATGAAAGACAAGGAAACACCCCTCAAAAGACAACCCTAATGTACAATACGTACATGAGTTGTCGGGAGAGGGGCGTTGACGCAGTATTTCGCTGTTTGGCGAGCTTTTAATGGATGATTGTGCCGGTGTTGACACCATAAACCGCATTTCTAATGCTGTCTTTTTGCATCAAAGCAAACACGACGATGGGAATATTGTTGTCCATGCACATTGTGATTGCGGTGGTATCCATGGCTTTAAGTCCTTTTTGAATAATGTCCATGTAAGAAATTTCGCTGAATTTCTTTGCCTGCGGATTGAGTTTCGGATCGGAATCGTAGACGCCGTCCACGTTTTTGGCAAGAAGAAGAGCGTCCGCTCCGATTTCGCAAGCACGGAGTGCCGCGCCGGTGTCCGTTGAGAAATACGGATTGCCGGTGCCGCATGCGAAAATAACGATTCTACCCTTTTCGAAGTGGCGGATTGCCTTGCGCAAAATATACGGCTCTGCAACTTTGGTAATCGTAAGTGCAGTTTGCACACGCACGGGCACACCGAGTTGTTCGAGTTTGTCTTGGATTGCAAGAGCGTTCATAACCGTTGCGAGCATACCCATATGGTCAGCCGTGGAACGATTCATTTTGTCATCGGCTTGTCTGCCTCTCCAAAAGTTTCCACCGCCGATGACGATGCCCACGTCGACGCCCAACGCCTTTACGTCTGCGATTTCTTTGCAAACGTAAGTGAGCTTTTCGGCGTCGATACCCGTTCCGTTTTCGCCCGCAAGTGCTTCACCGGAAAGTTTGATAATGACGCGTTTATACTTCAGATTTTCTTGTGCCATAGTCTGATAATTCCCTATTTTTTAAATATCTAATGCGTTCAAATGTGATTTTGTCTAAAAAAAAGGAATGAGGACGCTCATTCCTTTTTTCAAGTTGATTATTTGTTGAGGTGTGCTTGAGCCATAACCTCGCCGACGAAATCGTCTTCTCTCTTTTGGAGACCTTCGCCCATTGCGTAACGGGTGAAACGAATGACGGTGACGTCGCCGTTTTGTTTGAGGTATTGAGCAATCGTGATGTCGGGATTCTTGACGAAAACTTGTTCGGTGAGGCAAACCTCTTTGTAGAACTTGTTGATTCTTCCGACGAGCATCTTTTCGATGATTGCTTCGGGCTTTTTGCTATCCTCGTTCATAGCTTGCGCTTTGAGAATTTCTTTTTCGTGCTCGACTTCTGCTTGGGGCACTTCGTCGCGAGTTACGTATTGAGAGTTTGCAGCTGCAATTTGCAAAGCGACGTCGTGAACGACTTCACTGCTTGCGCCTTTGCTTGCTTCGACCATAACGCCGATTTTGCCGCCCATGTGGATGTAAGTGTCAACGACGGTGTCGTTTGCTTCGTAAACGGTGTAACGACGGATGGAGAGTTTTTCGCCCATCTTCATAACGTACTCGTTGGTGACGGATTGCATAGCCGCAACGACGTCTTCAACGGATGCGGGAGCATTGTCGAGGATATATTCCGCAACTTTGCCGACGTACTCTTTGAACACGGGGCCGCCTGCGACGAAGTCGGATTCGCAGTTGACTTCCAAAAGAACGGATTTGCCGTTTTTGCTTGCAGCATAAACGATACCTTCGGCTGCGATACGAGCTTCTTTCTTTGCAGCGGTAGCCATACCCTTTTCTCTCAAGAAATCGATTGCCGCTTCCATGTCACCGTCGGTTGCGACGAGAGCTTTTTTGCAGTCCATCATGCCGACGCCTGTGCGTTGACGAAGTTCCATAACATCTTTGCTTGTGAATGCCATATATATTCTCCTGTTATTTTTTTGAAACCGCACGCAGTTTTACTACGTGCGGGATATTTTTATTGATTATTCCTGTGCTTCTTTTTCGGCGATTGCTTTTTCAAGAGCTTCTTCGGGAGAAAGAGCTTTCTCTTCGACCACGACAGTCTCTTCGACTACGGGAGCAGCTTCAACGACTTCTTCATCCTTTTGAGGAGCAACGAAGGATTCGCCTTGTTTTGCTTCGATGACTGCGTCTGCGATGATGGAAGCAAAGAGTTGAATTGCGCGGATAGCGTCGTCGTTGCCGGGGATAACGTAGTCAACGAGATCGGGATCGCAGTTGGTGTCTACGACTGCAACGATGGGGATATTGAGTTTGCGAGCTTCTTTGACTGCGTTCTCTTCTTTTTTGAGGTCGACGACGAACAAGCAGCCGGGCAAAGTGCGCATATTTTTGATACCGCCGAGGTTCTTCTCGAGATCGTCACGCTCTTTCTTGAGAGCGGAAACTTCTTTCTTGGGGAGAAGTTCGAACTCGCCGATGAGTTCCATTTGGTTGATTTTGTTCAAGCGATCGATTCTGGTACGGATGGTCTTGAAGTTGGTGAGCGTACCGCCGAGCCATCTTTGGTTGATGTAGTACATACCGCAGCGCTCTGCTTCTTGCTTGATTGCGTCTTGAGCTTGTTTCTTCGTGCCGACGAAAAGAACGGATTTGCCGTCTTGAACGACGCTCTTGACAAATTGGTAAGCTGCTTCTACGTGGTCAACGGAGATTTGGAGATCGATGATGTGGATATCGTTTCTCGTTGCATAGATGTACTTGCCCATTTTCGGGTTCCAACGTTTTGTTTGGTGTCCGAAGTGCACGCCTGCTTCGAGCAGGGCTTTCATTGTTGTTACGGCCATTTTTAGGTCCTCCTGAATTGTTTTTACCTCTCGCAAACTCGACGCGTCAACCTCCTTTGGAACAGAAGACGCTCCTTTGCGATGCGGGTTCGTTTTGGATTATATTATATATAAAATAATTTTGCAAATATTTTAAGGCTATTTTTGCGGAATTTTTAATATTTTTTCGACATTTTTTTAAAACCAAGCATACTTATAAACGAAATGTGCAACTTCGAAGACGAAACACGAGCCGCAAGGCGGCGAGCATTGCTCAAACGGCGTTGCGGTTATGACAACCGCCAACAAAGTGTCATTCCGAGGAGCAAAGCGACGTGGGAATCCCATAAATAGAAATGAAAACCAAGTGGCGGTTGCCACTGACCACACTTGTTCTCGCAATCACTAACCGCGCAACCACTCTTAACTCTCAAAATGAGATGGACAAAAACTCAAACCGCAATTCCGTGCGAGTGCTTGCTTGGTATTTAGCGTGCAAAGCACGCAAGCGGATAAAACATACACTTATTCAAGGTGTACTTATTAACGGAATGTGCATATTCAAAGTGCGAGCCGCAACGGCGGCGAGAATATGAGCGCCGAGCTTGACTGTTGTACCGTCCAACTGCGCCGTGTTGTTGCGTAGCTGGCGCACAAAGGACGGTGGCATAATGTGAGGGTTGTCCTTATCTATGCGAGTGCCGATTGTCTCCCCCGCGAACGACGGATAATCTTGTAGAGAATTGCCCCTATTTGAGTGGTGGGAGAAATACCGGCGTGTCCGGAAAGAGGGGGCACATCTAATTTAGAGTACACGCTGCCCCGTTCTTGTAGAAGAACAAAAAAAAGACATCCTCTCGACAACGTGTGTACGTTTGTACATCAGAGTTGCCGAGCAGATGCCTCTATGAATGTTAGCGAGTTGAGAACTTAGTGATGGCAGCAAGAGCAATTGCCGTCGTGGCAGCCGTCCTCGCCGCAGTCGCATCCGCCTTCCATCTTTTCGACTTCAGCCATAAATTCGTCGAAAACTCTTTGAAGGAGAGCGTCGTCCTCGATTGCTTTAAACACGTCGTTGCCGTCCTCGTTTTCTGCAATTTCATAAATGAGGACTTCGTCCTCGTCGATATCGTCGAGTTTCTCGACCGGTTTCAAAACGACAAACCATTTGTCATCGACGTCGAGCGTTGCGAGGTGATAAAAATCTTCGTCTTTGTCTGCGACTTCGTTGTACAAAGTGATGATGTCATCGTCTTCGGTCATATTGTTTTGGTCATCAAAAAAATCTGCCATATGAGTACTCCTTACGATGCAAAGCGTATTTTTCGGATTGCATCTTGTTATTTTGATAGTAACATATTTTGCGCAATTTGCAAGCAAAATATCAAATAGTTGCGATTTTCAGCGATGCGAATCGAGATAAGATTGCAAAATTATTGTTGCGGCAACCTTGTCTATAACCTTTTTGCGCTTATCCCGCCTTACGTCCGCGTCGATGAGCATACGCTCCGCGGACACCGTCGTCAACCTTTCGTCCTGATACAACACTTCAAGTCCGCTCGCTTCTTCGAGCATATCGCCGAATTGTCTTGTAACCGCCGCTCTGTCCCCTTCCGTACCGTCCATATTTTTGGGAAGGCCCAGCACGAAAGCGTCCGCGTCCTCTTTTTTCGCGTATTCGCAAAAATACGCTATATCGGCGTTTATATCGTCTTTTTTTCGCACGTAGGTTTCGCGCGGATTTGCGGTTATGCCCAGCATATCGCTCACCGCCACGCCGATGCGGACGTCACCTACGTCAAGGGCGACTTTGCGTTTCATCATTTCATCAACCTCCGATTTGTCAAACCGTTTGTATTCGATTTCTTTTTAGGCTTATTTTCGCCGATAAACTCAAACCATTTGAGCCCGTACTTTCTCAAAAGGCAAAGCCCCAAAGCAAGCACGGCGGCGGAAAACGTCGTTCCTACGCTCCAATATATCACCTTAATAATCGTTTCTCCAAGCGATTGTGCAAACGAAGCCAAAATAATTCCCGAAACGAACAGCACGATTGCCGGCAAAACCGACGTAAGCGCGGAAATGATCTGATACACGTTTTGCGAGGAGTTTTTTATATCCGACACCTTTTCCCAGTGTTGATTGCCCTTTTTCATATCGAAAAGTATTGACATGCTGCAAACGCCCACAATCATCATAAACGTGTCTATGCCGATAAAAATCGTCGAAACTATATCGATTTTATAGAGCAAAAGCGCAATGAGCATAATCGGAACGAGCAAGACGCTCGGCGCAATCACGGACAGCAAAAGTTTTGCTCTTATGCTGTCTATCGGATTTATCGGCAACGTTTTGCTTGCAAAAAACGACTTACCCTCCCTTGTATATGCCATATTTGCAATCATATTTGCGCCTGCAAGGAAAATCATTGAGTACATCACCACAAAGCCTATACCCATCATCTGCGCCATAATCGGAGTCAGACTATCGTCCGCGTTAGCCTTGAAGTTGGAGATAAAGTACATAACTACGATAAAAATCGGCGCCATAAGCAAGTTTGCAATCGAAGTCATCGCAAGCGAGCTGTTGCGCATGATGGATTTTATATCCCTTTTCATCAGTGATACGACGACGTTGTTTTGTTTCAAAGACGCGTTTTTGGACTCCGCCGTTTGTGCGCTTTCCGACTTTCTCGTGTTGATTTTTTTGTAGAACAGCGAGGACAGCAACAGCATAATCGCAATCATACCCACGGTTATGGCGGCGGATATGCCGAAGTTTTTGCCGGCGTCTATGCCGAGACAGAAGTTTACCAGCGCTTTGTCGGGATAAAACACGTTTGCGAGCGTTCCGAGCGAGCCGAGCATCCCTTGCGACATCTCGACATTTCCGTTTTGTCCGAATCCCGTGGTGTTCATATAGTAGACCACGACCATATAAGCACACATCAAAACAACGTAAAACAAAATAGTCAGCACGCTTTTGAGCGTAGGTTTCCCTCTAAAATACGAACCGAGCCACACAATGGGCATTGAAAGCACCACAACCACGAACAAAGGCAGTATCGGCGCAAGTGCGAGAATCACGAAAAACAGCGGATAAAAGCCGTAAAACATTCTTCCGTTTGCCACGTTAAAGGCAATCGCGCCGGTAAGCACGGTCGGCAAAAGCACGACGGCGGATATTGCAAGCGCGTTGACGTAGGTCATCGCAAACTTTGCGAAAAACACCGACGAGGGTTTGAGGGGCAACGTATTCAAAAACGGCGTGTCTTTGGACTCGTAAAGGGTTGATACGATTGAAAACATCGACAAAAACAGCACTAGAATTTGCGTAACCGCAACCAATGCCGTAACGAGCAATGAAAACTCCCCTATGTTATTCAATCCCACCGACAAAAAGGCAATCATTGCCGACACGAGAATAATAAGCGGCGATATGGAAATCACAAACTTTATTCCCGTAGACAGTCTTTTCTTGCCGTCTTCGTCTTTCGAGGATGAATTTGCGTTTTTATACAGTGTTTTAAACACCAAAACAAAATCTCTCATAACATCCTCATTCAACGGTTTGCGCAGCCGAATTGTCGGTAAGTTTCAAGAACAATTCCTCCAAGGATTTATCCTTGTTTCTCTCTTTCAGCTCGTCGATCCGGCAACAAGCGATGAGGTGTCCCTCGTCGATAATGCCTATTCTGTCGCACACTTTTTCCACCACTTCCAGCACGTGCGACGAGAAAAACACACTGTTTCCCTTGTCCGCATGCTCGCGCATGAGTTGTTTGAGGTTGTATGCGGATCGGGGATCGAGTCCCGTCATGGGCTCGTCCAAAATCCAGATTTTCGGCTCGTGTATGAGCGCGCCGATTATGTTGAGTTTTTGCTTCATTCCGTGCGAATAGGTGGAAATTTGCTTTTTTACGGAATCGGTAAGCGCAAAAAGCTCGCAATATTTGTCGAGTCGCTCTTGTCTTTGCGCACTCGGCACCTGAAAAACGTCGCAAATGAAGTTTACGTACTCAACGCCCGTCAATCCCTCGTACAACACATGGTCGTCGCTGACGTATCCGATATGCTTTTTCGCTTCGAGAGGCGCGGTTTTGAGGTCTATTCCGTCTATAAGCACTCTGCCTTCTTCAAAAGAAATTATGCCGGTTATGCTTTTTATCGTCGTGGATTTTCCTGCGCCGTTCGGGCCTATAAAGCCGAATATTTCACCGTCGTTTACGGTGAGCGACAAATTGTCCACCGACGGTTTTTGATTGCCGGCGTAAGTTTTGGTCAAATTTTCGATTTGTAACATATCCTCTCCTTTTGCTCAAACAGAAATCAAATTCGATATTTCCTAGATACCGAAGTGCTAATCCCCAAATCGAGCGTCGTATATAATAAAAAACAGGTTTTTTACGATTGAAATCAATCAAGTTTCGCTATTACGAATTCGTTGTCAATCATGCGGTTTGAGGTTTCAAATTCAAGCGCAGTTTTACGCCCTCGAACACGTCTGTCACCATATCGCTGACGCTTTCTTCGTCCCATTCGATATATTTTGTGGCAACCATAGTGGCAAATCCGTGCACGAAAACCCACATTTCGAGATGGAATCTCATCGCCGTTTGTTTGTCGCATCCGAAAATTTTGCAAACGGACTCTATTGCCGACAAAAAAGTCGCATTGTCTGACGATATAATTTTGTTGCCGTTTTCGTCCATAAACATTTGCTTGAAAAACTCAGGATAATCTCTTGCAAAGCCGATATATGCCATTCCGATTGCTTTGTACGGCGGATATTTGCTGTTTTTCACGCAGTTTTCGACGTATTCGTCGTATATCTTCACCATGCACGCGTCAACCGCTTTTTTCAGCTCGTCCATAGTTGCAAAATTGTAGAAAACAGGTTGAATGGAACAGCCGAGTTTGTTTGCAACCGCGCGCACGTTCAAACTTTCGCCCTTTTGAACAATATCGGTTGCGGCTGAAATTATCATTTCTTTCGTCACGGACGCTTTCTTTGGCATAAGCACCTCAAATTAAATCATATCATATGATATTATATCAATAGATATTTTGCTTGTCAACTACTATTCACTAGACATTTGAAAAGAATCCGCAACAATTTACGGATTCTTTCAAATTTTACTTTCTCTTCTTTTGACGCTCTTTGATTTCCTTTTCGAAGCCGTTTTCGGTAGGCTCGTAAAACACCGCGTCTTTGATTTCGTCGGGCAAATACTGTTGTTTCACCCATCCGCCGTAGTCGTGCGGATATTTGTAGCCGCTCACCCTTTCGTCGTTGCCCTTGTAGTTGGGGTCGCGAAGGTAAACGGGCACGGTTTCGTGCTTTATTGTCTTGACGGCATTCTCCGCTCCGCTCAACGCTTCCACCACTTTGTTGGATTTCGGAGCTTCGGCAACGTAGATTATGCCCTCCGCAAGGGGTATGCGCCCTTCGGGCAAACCGATTTTCTCAAACGCTTGCACGCATGAGGTCGCAACCACGATTGCGTTGGGATCCGCCATTCCGACGTCCTCGCAAGCGTGAATCATGATCCTGCGCCCGATGAGCATGGGATCGCAACCTGCCTCTATAAGCCTTTCCGCCCAGTAAAGTGCCGCGTTGCTGTCGCTGCCGCGCATACTCTTGATAAATGCGGAAATCATGTCGTAATACATATCTTCCGTCATGGAAAGTGCTTTTTGCTGTATGGATTGCTCGGCTTCCTCTTTTCCGACTCTAATTATGCCGTCTTCGCCCGCATGCGTGGTGAGCGCGGCAAGTTCGAGAGCATTGAGCGCAGTGCGCATATCCCCCGCGCTTGCCCATGCAAGATGAGATATCGCCTCGTCGCTCACTTGAAGATTCATGTTGCCGAGACCTCTTTCCTTGTCGTTCAAAGCGCGCAAAAGTCCTGCTTTAATATCTTGCTCGGACAACCTTGAAAACGAGAAAATACGGCATCTCGACACGATAGCCCTCGTCATGGAAACGTAGGGATTTTCCGTCGTAGAGCCGATAAAAATAATATAACCTTGCTCGATAGCCTGCAAAACGCTGTCGCTTTGCGCCTTGTTCCAACGATGGCATTCGTCAAGCAGCAAATACGTGCGCTTGCCGTACATTCTGAGCCTGTCGCGCGCCTCGTCGATAACCTTTTTTGCGTCCGCAACGCCGCTTGTTACGGCATTGAGTTTGACAAAAGCCGCATTGGTATTTTCGGCAATTATGTTTGCAAGCGTGGTTTTGCCCGTCCCCGGAGGGCCGTAAAAGATGCAACTCCCCAGCTTGTCGGCGGCAATAGCTCTTCTCAAAAGAGAGCCTTGCCCCACGATTTTGCCTTGTCCCAAAAATTCGTCCAAGGTGCGAGGACGCATACGCTCCGCAAGCGGAGCCATGGTTTTTTCGTTGTTTTGAAGGTCAAATAAATCCATACGCTTATTGTAACAACAACTTTTGCTTTTGTAAAGATAATCCAAAACTTATCATACAATATATCGTGCAAAGACGTGAAAAAATCGCAAAATCCATGAAACCGAAACTGTTTCGTGTCGTGATTGCAATCACGATTTTTCTTGCCGTTTTCGTGTTTTGCACGGTATATTTCCGCTCCAATATCGTTCCTACGGTCATGGACAGTTCGGTTGCTCAAATGCGCGCCGTAACAACAAACGCCGTAAACCTTGCCGCAACCAGCGTGCTTTCGGACGGACTGACCTACGAAATGCTTTTCGACATCGTAAAGGATAAAGACGGAAATATCTCGATGATAAAGGCAAATTCGCCGCAAATAAACAAAATCGCAAGGCAAATAGCAAACCTTGCTCAAGCAAATCTCGACTCTTTGGGCACACAGGAGATTCAAATCGCCGCAGGTACTTTCACGGGACTTGCGCTCCTTATGGGATTCGGCCCCGACGTAACCATAAAAATCACGCCGATAGGTATGGCAAACTGCGATTTCGTATCCTTTTTCCAATCGGCAGGGATAAATCAGACATTGCACAAAATCTACATAGACGTATATGCGGACGTGAGCATCGTCACGCCGATAGATCAACCCACCATTCAGGTCAAAGCCGAAGTTCTGGTGTGCGAAAATCTCATCGTAGGCAAAATTCCGCAAACTTATCTGAATTTGTACGATTCGTCGAGTTTACTCAATTTAAACACTTAGTGTTTACCTTCAAATTTTCTTCGAGCGCGAGCGCGAAATCAATCCGAAAACAAATCCGCACACGATGACGGTTGTAAGCCCTGCCGCCACCGCACTCATACCGCCCGTAATCGCACCGAGAAATCCGTCTTTTTGCACTCCTTCGAGCGCGCCTTTGGCAAGATTCGAGCCAAAACCCATAATGGGTATCGTCACGCCCGAACCGGCAAACTCTTTCATAGGCTCGAAAGCTCCGCACACTTCCAAAACGACGCCGATAAGCATATACGTCACAAGGATTCTTGCCGACGACATCTTTGTTTTGTTGATGAGTATTTGTCCGAGCATACACACCGCGCCGCCCACGGCAAACACTTTGAGATAATCCAAAAATATATCCATATTCACTCCGATTTGCGAATTTTATTGCCGTTTCAAGTCAAAAACGGATGACTTTCAAGGGTAAAAGCATGAGATATGCCGGGGATTGTTTCCTTTTGCAGCGGCGTATCCTTGTTAAGCAACGCCCCCGTCGGCACGACAAGCACTCGCTTCAACTCACCCTTTTGCATCTTTTTGAGGACATATGAGTTGAACGCCGTATTTACGCACCCTGCCCCCGAGCCGCCTTGAAAAGTCTTTTGTTCGGGCGTAAAGTAGCTTGCGCCGCAATCCATATAGTATTTCGGCAGAGTAATTCCCTCTTTCGAGAGCAGATATTCCAGCATTTCTTTGCCGTGTCTGCCCAAATCCCCCGTGAAAATGCCGTCGTAGTAGTCGGGAGAACGCCCCGTTTCCTCAAAATGCGTAACAATCGTGTCGCAAGCGGCAGGAGCCATTGCCGCCCCCATATTCGCCTCGTCGTCAATGCCCAAATCCACCACTTTGCCCATCGTTCCGCCCGTAACGACGACGTAATGCGTATTCGGCTTTGCGTAATCATTGCTTTCTTTGTCGAAATTTTGCTCGATGATATTCGATTTTTCCTTGTCTATGACTTTCTTCTGCTTTTCTATGCTTTTTTTGTACTTTTCAAGCGTTTTTTGGTCGATGTTCATATTGTCGTCGATTGCGATAATATCGTCCTCGTACACCCTTTCGTTCATCATAGACGGCATTTGCGAGGACAAAACACTGCACCCTGCGCCCGTAACCGTCCATTGCGACGTGGGAGTGCGCTGATTGCCGAGTTCGAGAGGAAATCTATACTGCCGCTCAGCCGACGCAAAGTGACTCGATGTCGAACAAGTGACGTTGTTTGCAAATCCGCCCTCGATAAGCATTGCGCCCACGATTATGCTTTCGCTGAACGTAGAGCAAGCATTGTAAAGCCCCAAAAACGCACACGGAAAATTGCGTGCAGCAAGAGACGTTGCGGCAAGCTCGTTGAGCAAATCGCCGCCCAGCATAATATCTATATCTTCACGCTTTAACCCTGCTTTTTTTATAGCTCCGCTCACGGCGTCGCGATGCATCTTGCTTTCGCATTTTTCAAAGGATTTTTCACACCAAATATCGTTTTTAAGCACGATGTCGAACTTGTCCGCAAAGTTTCCGTCCCCCTCTTTCGGCCCGACGATTGTAAATCCGCTTTTAATATATACCTGCTTAGATAGCTGAAAAGTGCGCATTTTCACCTCACATATAAACAAAGTATCCGATAAATCCCACAACGAAACTCGCAACTACGCCGAATACGATAATCGGCCCGGCAATCACAAACATTTTTGCGCATACGCCGAAAAACACGCCCTCGCGATTGTATTCCATCGCAGGCGAAACCACCGAGTTTGCAAATCCGGTTATGGGAATTATCGAACCACCGCCGGCAAAATGCCCCAACTTGTCATACAAGCCGAGCGCAGTGAACAAACTGCCCAAAAAAATCATTATACAACTTTCGTAAATCGCAACGTTTTTGTCGCTCATATCCTTGAAAATCAGCCGCAAAATATCGCCTATTCCCTCGCCGATACAGCAAATAATGCCACCCACCAAAAACGCCGACAAAAGCGTGCGCACCATGGGCGATTTCGGTGCGTTGTCCTTTACGTATTGTTGATATTCTTCTCTGTCAATCATATTTTCCTCAACCGTTTGAGTGCTCGTTCGCTCAAACTTCCGCTTGAGCGTCTACTCTTTAATTTCGGATTTGGATGCCGTCAAAATCGAATCGCCGTCGTTCGTTCCGTTTTTCACTTCACAGACGTTTTCCACAACGCCCTCAACGTTGTCGTTTTTCTTGAAAAACACCTCTTTATCCTCAACGTTTCTCGAAAACAGCGCATCCATACGGCAATGATTGCCAAAACGACTATTTTCTAATCAAACCGGCTGCGACAAATAATAAAAACATAAAAAAGCGGAGCGTCAGCACCGAAAGGTGGTTCGACACGCGAAGCGTGTGGCGGTTTTCAAAAAACCGCCAAATCCACCCCGCTTCTCAAAGAAAAAAACACATCTTGCGATACGTTCTTTGTTGTTCGGGTGGATTCGTTTAATAGCGCAGGGCTGCACTTGTGCAAATTGCCCAAGCGTCAGCACCGAAAGGTGGTTCGGTGCGCACAGCGCACGGCGGTTTGAAAAACCGCCAATCCACCCTCTCGGCAAACAAAAAAGCACATCTCGCGATGTGCTTTTTTGCTGGTGGAGAGGGGTGGATTCGAACCACCGAAGTCACTGACAACAGATTTACAGTCTGCTCCCTTTGGCCACTCGGGAACCTCTCCGTATGGAGCTGGTGATCGGAATCGAACCAACAACCTACTGATTACAAATCAGTTGCTCTGCCTGTTGAGCTACACCAGCATATTGAGTTGTTGGTGCCTCGGGGCGGACTCGAACCACCGACACAGGGATTTTCAGTCCCTTGCTCTACCACCTGAGCTACCGAGGCATACGGGATTTCAATCCCCTTTTTGAAATTTATGGCAGTGACGGTTGTCACTGCCACAAACTTGATGGCGACCCGGAGGGGGCTCGAACCCCTGACCTCCAGCGTGACAGGCTGGCGTACTAACCAACTGTACTACCGGGCCAAATAATTTTATGTTTTGGTGGGCCTTCACGGACTCGAACCGCGGACCGATCGGTTATGAGCCGACTGCTCTAACCAACTGAGCTAAAGGCCCGAATCACATCGGTGAAGTTGTGCTGGTCGGGGTGAAGAGATTCGAACTCCCGACCTTCTGAACCCAAATCAGACGCGCTAGCCAAACTGCGCTACACCCCGAAAGATTTTCGCGTCGTTCATTGCGACTACAACACTATACAATAAATCCAAAAAGTTGTCAATGATTTTTTTGATAGATTTCAATAAAATTTTGACAGAAAATTTCAAGACATTTTCTTTTGAGGCAAAACCCGCCAAAATAATCGATTAGATACTGTTTATTCTATTGACGGAGGCAATATGGACGTTGAATTTATATCAGAAAAAGATTGCGTACGCGTCGCACTTTCGGGCGAAATCGACGAATACGGAGCGAAATTTGCGCGTTGTGCAATCGACGAAGTGATTGAAAACACCCCTACTCTGCGCTCGATGATTTTCGATATGAAAGGCGTAACTTTTATAGACAGCACCGGGCTTGGATTTGTGCTGGGCAGATACAAAAAGCTAAAAGCGATGCACGCCGAGCTTTTGCTTGAAAACGTACCGCGTCAGGTTGACAAAGTGTTTTTGGCAAGCGGAGTATATCGCTACGTTCCCGTTGTAGAATAAGGAGAAAAAATGAATTATTTTGAAATGAAACTTTTGGCAAAAAGCAAAAACGAGGCGTTTGCGCGCAACGTCGTTGCGTCGTTTGCGATTGAATGTTCCCCCACCCTCGAAGAAATAAACGACATCAAAACCGCCGTAAGCGAAGCCGTGACCAACGTCGTCGTGCACGCCTACGACAAAAAAGAGGACGGGATTATGCAAATCGAGTGCCGCGTATTCGAGGACGAACGCACCGTAGAGATTGTCGTCAGAGATTTCGGCAAAGGCATCGAGGACGTAAAGGAGGCAATCGAGCCTTTCTTCACCACCGCCGAGGACGACGAACGCAGCGGCATGGGCTTCACGATTATTCAAACCTTTATGAACGAGATGGAGGTCACTTCGATAAAAGGCGAAGGCACCGTCGTGACAATGAAAAAGGTGCTGAAATAATGCTGGATCATCAAACCACGCTCGACCTCTTGAAAAAGGCGCAGCAAGGTGACGACGGCGCAAAAGAAAAGTTGATAGAAGAAAATATTCCCCTCATAAAATCCATCGTAAAACGCTTCAAAGGCAGGCTGGAATACGACGATTTGATGCAATTGGGCGCAATGGGATTCGTAAAAGCCATGCAAAATTTCGACGTCGAATACGGCGTCAGATTTTCGACGTACGCCGTGCCTATGATAAGCGGAGAAATCAAGCGATTTTTGCGCGACGACGGAGCGATAAAAGTTTCGCGTTGGACAAAAACTCTCGCTCAAAAAATCAACGCATACGTAGAAGAATGCCTGAAAAACGGCGAAAGCGAGCCTTCAATCGACGCTCTTGCCCAAAAATTCGAGGTAGACGCACAGGAAATCGTATTCGCCATGGATGCCGGGCATTATCTTTTGTCGCTGTCTGCAACCGTGGGCGAGGACGATTTGGAGCTTGGCGACAAAATAGCGACCGAGGAGTGCGAGGACGAAAACATCGACAAAATGCTCCTTAAAGACCTCATCGAAGACCTGCCCGAGCGCGAGAAAAAAGTGATATTTTTGAGATATTTCAGAGATAAAACTCAAAGTGAAATCGCACAAGAACTCGGAGTGTCGCAAGTGCAAGTGAGCAGAATCGAAAACAAGGTATTGCAAAAACTCAAAGACGGGATGAACAACGATTGAAATTTTTGCGGCACGCAACGAAAACCGAGCGCGTCGCAAAAGTTTTTTGTCAAATTTTTTGAAATACTTTATTTCTTTTCATTTCTTTTTCAGATATATACAATACATTGACATATGCCGAAAATAAGCACATAATTTTTTCAAGAAAAAATTCAACGGACGATATTGTTATGGTATGGGTTCTTTTTGCTCTCGGCGGGGCGGCGCAAATCCCGTTGCCGTCAACTGCATCGAAAAACTTTCCATCCTTTTGACTATGTTCTTGTCGTGGCTGATAATGAAAGAAAAATTCACCGCTCGCTCCCTCGTCGGCCTGGGGTTGCTCACCGCCGGCATAGGACTGATAATCGGATTCAGTCTATAACGACAAAGCTCAAACACACATTGCAATGCCATTTTTACGGCACTTCAAAAACCGTACACGCACAAACCGTCTGCTCAAACTCTCTTATACTCATCGCATTTGATAAAATACTTGCGTCTGATTTTGGCATTTAACGCTTCGCACATAACAAGCATCAAGAGCGCGAATACGAGCAAATATGCCCAATATAAACCTATACTTATCTTCTCGGCAATAACTCCGAAAAGCGGAGGCATGGCAGTGATGCCGATGTATGCAAACGCCATTTGTATGCCGATAACCGCTTGCGAATTTTCTTTTCCGAAATTGTCGGGGGCGGAATGAATTATAGCAGGATAGATTGGCGCGCAACCAAGCCCGATTACAATAAGCCCGACAAGTGCCGGCGTATTCTCTTTTACGGGAAGTGCAACAAGCAGAATTCCCGTTAAAACTATTATCGTTCCGAAGCGAATAAGACGTTTGTCACCGAGTTTATCGGCAAAAAATCCGCTTATGCCTCTGCCCGCCGTAATACCGATATAGAAAAACGATGCAAATTTTGCCGCAATCGCAGGATTTATTCCCTTGTAATTGACAAGATAACTCGTTGCCCAAAGCCCTGCCGTCTGTTCCATTGCGCAATATGAGAAAAACGCAATAAAAACGAGAACTATCCCTTTTATTTTGAAAACGGAAAACGTCGAAACTTTCTTTTGTTCGTCTTGAGCGGATGATGCATTTTCCGATATTCTATGGCTGTTTTTTAAGAAAATTATGGATTTATCGCCGCACTTTCTCCACACGGGAAGCGCAAAAAACAATACTGCGGACAACGCAATCTGTATATAGAAAACGATTCTGAACCCGTTTTCCCATCCCAGACCTCCCGTTAAGGCATAACTCATAATGTACGGACTTATCGAAGCACCAACACCCCACATGCAATGCAGCCAACTTAAATGTCTTGCAGGATAATTGAGGGCAACGTAGTTGTTTAGTGCAGCGTCAACCGCCCCTGCTCCTATTCCGTACGGAATTGCAAATACGCAAAGCATCCAAAACGCTTTTGCAAAGGAAAAACCGATAAGCCCCAACGCGGTGAACGCAACGCTTATTGCCGTAACCAAGCCCGTGCCGAGTTTGTTTGTTAGCGTATTTGAAAAAAAGCTGGAAATAACGGTTCCGACAGAGATTATTATTGTGATAATCCCTGCCGATGACATGGATACGCCCAAATCGACATGCATAATCGGCCATGCCGAGCCGATGAGCGAATCGGGAAGCCCAAGACTTATAAATGACAAATATATGATTGCAAGCAGTAACGAGTACATAATGCCCTATCGAATTTTGTCAATCGGCAAAACTCTGCTGAATTTCATCGCATATTCTATCACATCGTTTTTCGATTTTCAATAAAAACATGGATACCATGCCACAATTGTCATATATATTGACATTTTACGCATAGTTTGGTAAAATTTTCTATATAAAAACCAAGGAGGCCCGCAATGGCAAATTATTTCAGCGAACGCGACAAAAACATCACCGCTAGACTTCGCAATCTCAGGAATCAACTTCCCGAATGTTGCGAAGATTTTTTCGTGGGAATCGAACCGCAAACCACCACGCTCACAAGGCTTAATTACGCTTACGATTTGCGGATATTCTTTGACTATTTGCTCAAAAACGTGCGGGCTTTCAGAGACTATAAAGACGTTTTGGACTTCACTGCAGAGGATCTTGACAAAGTGACGCTTGGCAACCTCGAAGCGTACATGGAATACCTTTCCTACTACACCTTCGAGGGTAAAGAAAAAACTAATGCGGAAAAAGGAAAATCGCGCAAAATTTCAACCGTGCGCACGTTTTTCAAATACATGTACAATCACGACAGAATCAGTCAAAACGTGTCCGCAAAGCTCACTATGCCAAAAAATCACGACAAGGACATCATAAGGCTTGAAAAAAAGGAGGTCGAGCGCATTTTGGACGCTGCGGAAACGGGTGCGGGAATGAGCGAACATCAACGAAAAGTGCAACGCAACACGCACGCGCGCGATTTTGCAATCGTTTCACTGCTTCTTGGCACGGGCATCCGTGTGAGCGAGTGCGTAGGACTCAACCTCTCTGATGTAGACTTTGAAACAAACGCTTTTACAGTCACGAGAAAAGGCGGAAATCAAGCGATTTTGTACTTTGGCGACGAAGTCGCCGACGCTCTGAAAACCTATATCGACACCGAACGTAAAGCACTTATAGACAGGTGCCAAAAGATGAACGTGGGAGACACCGACGCAGTGTTTTTGTCTTTGCAAGTGACGAGATTATCCGTACGCGCCATTCAAAACATCGTCAAAAAATACGCTCAAACCGCCGCTCCCCTCAAAAAAATCTCTCCGCATAAGCTCCGCAGCACGTTCGGCACAAACTTATATAGAGCAACCGGCGACATATACCTCGTTGCCGACGTTCTCGGTCACCGCGACGTAAACACGACGAAAAAGCACTATGCGGCAATCGAAGAAGATCACAGAAAACTCGCCGCGCAAGTCGTCAAACTTCGCCCCGACAAAAAAGATCAATAACGGTGCAAAGGGAGTTTTTTTGCAACATTTTGATTGTTTACTATTATATAATATTGACTATTTTATAATAGTTTGCTAAAATTATATTATCAATTTTCGGAGCGATATATGGACATCTCTTCAGTCAACAGCGACCTTATCCGCGGCAACGTAACAACCATAATCTTGGGTTGTCTTTGGTCGTCGGACAAGTACGGCTACGAAATCCTCAAAGAAATCGAGGACAAGAGCAATTCGCAATACGTTTTGAAACAAGCCACCCTTTACAATCAGCTCAAACGCCTTGAAAAGCAAGGTCTTGTATCTTCATACGACGGCGATCCCGACGACACCGGCGGTGGCAAACGTCGCTACTACACCCTCACAAAAGAAGGCAAAGCTTTTTTGACAAAAGAAAAGAGCGAATACGAGTATTCGCGCACCATTTTGGACAAGCTCGTATCCGGCGACGAATACGACTTCACCGTCCCCGTTCCCTTCGACGCAAGCGAATTGCGCCCCTACTCCAAAACCGAGGACAAACCAAAAGTCGTCTACAAGGACAAAATCGTTGAAAAGAAAGTGTTTTTCGACCGCTACGGCAACGAAGTAAGCGAGGACGAGGCAACCGCCCTGCGTGAAAAAGCCGAGCAGGAAGACGAAGAGGCACGCCGCAAGGACGAGCAACTGCGCCTAAAAGAAGAAGAGGCTCAAAAAGCTGCCGAACAACTGCGTATCAGCGAAGAAGAAGCTCTCAAAAAAGACGAACAATTGCGACAAACCGAAGAAGAGGCGCGTCTTAAAGCAGAACAGCTCAAACAGCACGAAGAGGAAGTCCGCCAAAGAGACGAGCAACTCAAAAAGGCCGAAGAGCAACTTAGAAAGAGCGAAGAGGACAGAGAGCTTGTAAAATCTATGCTTCGCCGCATGGAAGAAGAAAAATTGCGCGCCGAAGAGGCAAAACGCCTCGCCGACGAAGAAGAAAAACGTAGCCAAGAGGAAGAGGCGGAACGCAAACGTCAAGAGCAAGCAAAGCCCTCTCAAACCCTCGAAGAGATGTTTGCAAAACTCGATGCCGAGAGCGAATACAAAAAACAAGAAGAAATGCGCGCATACGAATACAATTCAAACGCGCAACCGCAAGAACACACCTACATAAACGGCTATACGAACCAAGTCGAGCACACACAACGCTCTCAAACGTCGCTCAAAGACATATTCAAACAACTTGACGAACGCGAAGCGCAAATCGACGATAAGCTCGCAAAGGAGCAACAAGCCGAGCAAGAGGCGGAGCAAGCAAAGCAAATTGCCGCTCAAACCGCGCAAACGGCAACCGAGCAACAAATCGCACCCTCGCAACCAACTTACGCTCAACCTACGCTCGACCAATACTACCCCGCCGAACTCGAAGGAAAGAATCAAAACTATTCTACCAATGCCGAGAAAGGCAACTTCGTAACGTCGGCAGTCGTATCGAGGCAAGAAGGCGGATTCGATTACGAAAAGGACGACGTGAATTACAGGGACTTTTTCGTATCCTTGCAAGATAAAGGCGAAGCACAACCGCAACAGGAAAAACCGCAACAAACCGACTATTCGGACAGCGATATAAAGACGAGATTGTATGCAAAGGGCTTCAAAATCCGCCCCTACGACAGAGGGAATACCTCCGAATACTACACTTTCAACTTCATACAGTCCAACAGACTCAATCGCGACACTTTCCTGATTATTATGGCGTTCTTTGCAGCGGAAGTTGCAATCATGTGGGCATCGCTCGGCACGAGAATAAGCTATGCTTATTTCCTTCCGATTTTGCTTGTAGGATGCGCTCTTTGCCTTGTGCCGACCTTATTCTATCTCGTAAACCCGACGAAACGGACAAGGGCAAACTTCAACTTCAAACTGTCCATACTCAATCGGACGATGTTGTTTATCGAGCTTACAGTGGTGTGTATCCTCATCGGATTCTTCGCACTGGGCGCAAACGTAAACGACATTGATTTGATTCTTCAATCGATAGTGTTGCCGATGGTGCTGCTCACCAACCTGCCGTTGAGCTCCTTAATATACTGGCTGCTCTATCGCACAAGAAAATATCACACTGCATAAATAAAAACGCTGACGCAAGTCGGCGTTTTTATTTATGCAAAATTTAACAATATAATACCAATTTCATAATAACCCGATTTGCACTTTATTTTTGCAAATAAGTTGAAATCATTGACTAAAACAAAACTTATTGTTATAATAATCAAGCATTAATACTTAGGGGAGTGGCTCAATGGTAGAGCAACGGTCTCCAAAACCGTCGGTTGCGTGTTCGAGTCGCGTCTCCCCTGCCAAAAGAAGTCCTTTGGGGCTTCTTTTTTCATTTATTCGCGATTCGAACACACAACGCATTCGCGACGGAACTATGTCCGTGCGCCTGCGGTTGCATGTGACACGACGTTTCGCAAATACATTTGCTTCACTCTGTTATTTTAGTCGCTTTGCGCTTTCACGAGTCGCGTCTCCCCTGCCAAGAGAAGTCCTTTGGGACTTCTTTTTTTTTGGCGGTTTTCTGCGAATCGAACACGCAACGTTAAAATTTAATCTAAAAAAAATAACTCTTTTTTATTTCGAAAAGTGATTATTATTACTTTGTCTTGCAAACGGCAAGCGAATTGTGTACAATACAAGTATGAAAAAGAAAGTTGAAATCTACACAGACGGTGCATGTTCGGGCAATCCCGGCATAGGCGGTTGGGGCGTCGTTATGCTCTACAAAGGACATAAAAAAGAAGCAAGCGGCGCAGAGCAATCCACCACCAACAATCGTATGGAACTCACCGCTATAATACAAGGCTTGAAAATGCTCAAAGAGCCGTGCGTCGTCACCATATACAGCGACAGTGCGTATTCTGTCGAGCCTTTCCTCAAGGGTTGGATAAACGGTTGGATTATGAAAGGCTGGCGCACGTCAAGCAAAGACGAAGTGAAAAACGTCGATTTGTGGAAAGAACTTCTCTCTCTCATGCAAATTCACGAGGTTTCATACATCAAAGTTAAGGGACACGCAGACAACGAGCTGAACAACCGTTGTGACGCTCTTGCTCGCGGAGCTATTAAGGAATTGCAAAAAACGCTTCCTGCCCAACTTCCCCCCATTCCCGACGGAATTTAAGGCAAAAGCCGAAAATACGCATACAGAGGGTATCGCATATGAGAAAATACAACAAAAAACACTTGTTTTTCTTGATCCCCATTGGAATTTTGGAAATAGTGATGCTGATTTTGGAGTGTCTGCCCTACGGCGTTGAAATACACTTCGATGTACCCGCTTACATCGGCGCAACGGGTCATTATAGCGAATTTTATCCGTATTTCAGCGGTATACCCTACAATTATGCCAACTTCTACCCCATATATATCGGCATTTTGACGATTGCGGTGATAATTCTTTGGTTTGTCAACCTATTCGTCGATAAAAGAGGAGTCGACATTGCGATATTCGTAATGACAATCCTAAAATTCATTTTCGGCGCAGTAGAACTGATATACTCGCAAACGGCAATCAACTGGGCGATGTTCGCGTTATCATTCGTTTTAGTGATATACTGTATCGCAAAAGCTGCTATAAACAAAGAATTTGTAAGGACAAAGAAGCGTCAGGCCACAAACAATGAAACAGAAAACGAATAATTGGCACTTACGCACTAATTGGATTGTAAATTGAAACGCAAATTCGACAACTTATGCAACCTAAAATTTTGCGATATTAAATATGACTAAAAAAATAAAAACCTTAAATTTACAAAACAAAAAACCGCAATAAGCGGTTTTCTGATATTCTATTAAGGCGTTTTACGAAAAGCGTAATCAGTCAAAATAGTCGATTTGCATGGAATGGCGCACTTTTGCAAGAGTTTGAGCTGCCTTTGCTTGCGCATTTTGAGTGCCTTTTCTCAAAATCTCATACACGGCGTCTGTGTCTTTTGCAAACTCCAATCTTCTTTCGTAAATGGGCTTCAACTCGCTTTGCAGAACTTTGATGAGGAACTTTTTGATTTTGACATCGCCGAGTCCGCCCCTTCTATAATGGTCTTTAAGCTCGTCGAGATTTTTATAATCGGGCAAAAACTCCGCAAAGTGATCGTCGGTGGCAAAAGCGTCGAGATATGCAAACACGGTGTTGCCCTCAACCTTGCCAGGATCTTCGATGCGAAGATGATCGGGATCGGTGAACATCGACATAACTTTTGTCTTTATCTCTTCGGGAGTGTCCGAAAGATAGATGCAGTTGCCCAAAGATTTGCTCATTTTTGCCTTTCCGTCAGTGCCGGGAAGTCTGCAGCATTGCTTGTTTTGCGGCAACAATATTTCGGGTTCGACAAGCGTATCGCCGTAAATGGAATTGAATTTGCGTACGATTTCCTTGCATTGTTCGATCATCGGTTCTTGATCCTCGCCGGCGGGAACGGTGGTTGCCTCGAACGCCGTGATGTCTGCCGCTTGACTTATGGGATAAGTCAAAAAGCCCACGGGGATGCTCATTTCAAAGTCACGCATTTTGATTTCCGATTTAACTGTCGGATTGCGTTGCAATCTCGAAAGCGTGACGAGATTCATATAATAGAAAGACAATTCCGTAAGTTCCGGCACGGAAGATTGAATAAAAATCGAAGATTTTTCGGGATCTATTCCGCATGCGAGATAATCGAGCGCAACTTCGATGATGTTGTTGCGCACCTTTTCGGGATGCTCGGCATTGTCCGTGAGTGCTTGCGCGTCGGCAATCATGATGTAGATTTCATCAAATTCACCGCTGTTTTGAAGTCTGACGCGCTCACGCAAAGAGCCGACGTAATGTCCGATATGCAATCTTCCCGTCGGTCTGTCCCCTGTCAAAATGATTTTTTTCATATTGCACCTAATAAGTTTTATATATTATATATACTATATCACCATTATAGAAAAACTGTCAAACTACTTGCATACGCCTTTTCAAAAAAATAAACCGTCGCTTTTGGCAACGGTTTGTTTTTTATCAAACAAGGATTATTCAGCGGTTTCTTCAACTTTCTTTTTGCGAGTTGTCTTCTTTGCGGGAGCAGCCTCTTCTTCTGCTTCATCAGCAAGGTTGAGGTTGAGGTTCTTGAACAAATCGCCGAGAGTTGCGGAGGAGCTGCCGGAAACCCATTCTTTGGGCTCGTTGGAGGATTCCTTCTTTGCGCCGCGACGTTCGCGTTTGCTTTCGCCGTCTGCAACTTTTTGTTCGAACTTCTTGACTCTCGAAGATCTCTTTGCCGCTTTCTCTTCGTCGGTTGCTTCTTCTTGACCTTCGGTTGCTTGGGTTTCTTCGGGTGCGGGGAGCAATTCCTTGATAGAGAGAGTGATGCGGTTGTCGTCGAAACCGATGATCTTTGCTTCAACTTCTTGACCGACCGTCAACGCTTCGTTTGCGTCTTTGATCCAGTTGTGAGAGATTTGAGAAACGTGAACGAGTCCGTCTACGCCGTCGTCGATGGATACGAATGCACCGTAGGGGAAGATTCTTTCAACCTTGCCTTTGATGACCGTGCCGACGGGGAACTTCTCTGCCGCAACTTCGTAGGGTTTCTTTTGGAGTTGCTTGTAACCGAGAGAGATTTTGCCTGTTTCTCTGTCCATCTTGAGAACCACGAAGTCATAACTTTCGCCGATGGTGAGCACTGTGGACGGATCGGTGATCTTGTTCCAGGAAAGCTCGGAGATGTGAGCGAGGCAATCGAAACCGCGAACGTTTACGAATGCGCCGAATTGAGTGAATCTCTTAACTTTGCCGGTGACGATGTCGTGCACGTGGATGTTGTCCCAGAAAAGATCTTCTTTCTCCTTCTTCTCTCTTTCGAGGATGATACGTTGAGAAGCGAACAAATATCTCGACTTCTTTTGGGGTTTATCTTCGCTTTGAGCGTTTTCTTCGCCCTCAGCCTCTGTGCTTTCTTTTTCCTTCGGAGGCATAAGCGTCAAGCGAAGGGTTTTGCCTTTGTAATCTTCGAGGTTGCTGACGTAACCCATTCTGATTTGGCTTGCGGGAACGAAGATGGTGTATTGTCCGAGTCTTCCTCTCAAACCGCCCTTGACTACTTCCGTCATAGTCAAAGAGAATTCGCCTTGAGCAAGAGCTTTTTCCGCTTCTGCTTCTTCGAGACGAACGGCGTCAACATCCTTTTTGGACAAAGACACGTACTCTTTGTTGACAGCAAGAATAGTTGCTTGAATTTCATCGCCTTCTTTGAAGTCGGCAGGATTGTAGTTGCCGTCCAAAGATGCTTCACTCTTATCAATGAAACCGTCTTTCTTTCCGCCGATTGCGACGTAGATGCCGCTATCGCCAGCGCTGATGACTTTGCCTTTGATGCGTTTGCCGACTTTGTAGTTGGTGTAGCCGACGGATGTTGCAGATTTCAAAAGGTCTGCCATCGTGGTGGGTTCTTTTTCTTCGACCGGTTGCTCTTGAAGTGTTGCCTCGTTTTTCACTTCAGTTTCTACTGTTTCCACAGCGTTCTTTTGAGTTTCACTCATAAGTCTTGTTACCTCCTGTATCAACCACGGCGGAGTCGACGCTCCTGCGACAATCGATACACTTTGAATATCCTTGATAAATTTTGTTTGATTCAGAGCTTCGTTTGCGTCTTGTGCGAAAAACGTGTTCGGATTGACCTCTTTTGCAACTTCGTACAACCGCTTGGTGTTTGCGCTTGTGCGAGAGCCGAGCACCAATACCGCGTCCGACTTTTCTGCCAATGCGCGCGCTTCGTCCTGTTTCACTTTTGTAGTATAACAAATAGTATTGAAAATGCCAACTAAATTATGGTGTTTTTTTTCAAAATTCTTTGCATTTTCTTCAATTTTTTCAAATTTTTCGGGCAAAATAGTGGTTTGGAAAAGAATTGAGGTGTTTTTTTCGCCTATGGGCAGCTCTTCGGTATCCGAAACCATTTTGCAATTTTCGCCGGCATACGACGCAATTCCAATCACTTCGTCGTGATTTTTGTCGCCGACGATAATGACGTCGTCCCCCGTTTTCGCTCTGTCCTCTGCTATTTTTTGGTTGCGCTTCACGACGGGACAAGTGGCGTCGAAAAGCACCACTCCTCTATCTCGCAACTCCTCTTCGAGCTGTTTGGTTATCCCGTGTGCGCGTATGAGCGCAATGTCGCCTTTTTTGAGATTGCAAGCGTCCTCGATTTTAATGCAAATCGCGCCTTTTCGATTGAGAAAATCCGTGACGTTCTCATTGTGTACGAGTTCGCCCAAAGTGTAGATTTTCCCGTACTTATCGGCAAGCGAAACCGCTTGGTTCACCGCACTTTTCACACCGTTGCAAAATCCTGCGTTTTTGGCAAGAATAACATTCAATTTACACCTCGAAAAACAATGCCCGATTTTTGAGCATTATTCCTTATTTGTTCTTTTTTGTCGATTTTTTCTTCTTTTTCGTAACGCTTTCGACGTACTCGTTGCAAAGGCGACGAGTTTCGTCCATTTTTTCTTTTATGACTTGCGTTGCGGCGTGGTTCTCGTCGATTGTACGCGCGCCGTAATATTCTTCAAGCGTAAACGGCTCGCCAACGTACAGCCAGTTTTTGCGGAAGGCTTTGGGGCTTTGATAGTAGATCATCGGTACGATGGGCACTTTTGCTTTGATTGCGAAACGCGCCGTGCCCGTCTTGATTTCTGCCATCTGCTGCGTGCCTTGTTTATTTCTCGTTCCTTCCGGGAAAATGAGCAACTTTTTGCCGTCTTTCAGCACTCGAAGCACTTGCTTGACGGCTTCGATGTCCGCTTCGCCTCTGCGTACGGGAATCGCGCCCATTTTGTGCAAAAACCAACCCGCTACGGGATTTGTGAACAACTCGTATTTCGCAAGCGCATGCGCTTCCTTTTTGAAAAGCACGAAGTATGGTATCATCGAATCCATTTTTGAATAATGGTTGCAAGTAAAAAGCGCACCTGTCACCTTTTTTGCATTTTCCGCCCCTATGACTTTGGTCGGCCACACGAGCATTTGTATCGGGCGCAAAATCACTCTCAAAAATCTGTAAAAAGCAAAACTTTTTTCGGGTTTATAATACGTTTTAATCCTTGCGAGCGTCTTTTTGTCCATTTCGCTCGACGGAATTATCGTTGACGGTTGTTTTTCGGTGTTCTGCACGGTTGAATCGACTTTTTTAGTCTTGATGTGTACAACCTCTTTCACGTGTGCGACGACGTCGTCTATACTCATGGAAGTGGTGTCCACGTAGTCCGCGTCGTCTGCTTGTTTCAACGGCGCGACTTCGCGATGCGAATCGTTGTAATCGCGCTGAATTATATCTTGCAAAAGTTGGTCGAAATCGACGGTTTCGCCTTTTTCTTGCAGGTCTTTCATGCGACGCTCCGCACGCTCTTGCGGCGTTGCCGTAAGGAAAAACTTGCAGTTTGCGTTGGGCAAAACGAAAGTTCCTATATCTCTGCCGTCCAAAACGACGTCGTTTTTGCTTGCAAAATCACGCTGCAAATCCACCATTTTGTATCTCACGCAAGGCAATGCGGAGATATCGCTTGCGGCTTTTGACATATAATGCTCGCGAAGATACGGCGTTGCGTCTATGCCGTTGACAATGATACGTTGCGCGCCGTTTTCGTCGTACTTTATATCCATCGTCAAATCTTCGAGCATCTCCGCGACTTTCTCCTCGTCCTTGACGTCAATGCCCTTTTGCAGTGCAAGATATGCGGTTGCGCGGTACATTGCACCCGTGTCGAGATAGATTATTCCGAGGTCTTTTGCCACCGCTTTGGCAATTGTGCTTTTGCCCGCTCCCGCAGGTCCGTCTATTGCGATATTTATCATATTTCCTCCGATTTTTCAGAGTTTGAATTCTTTTGTATTTTAGGTTTAAAGCGGATAGAATCCGCAAATTTTCATATTTCGTTATCCTTGCGCACTTTTCAGAATATCTCTTGCCGCGCAAACGGCAGTCGCAAACGCAAGTTGCAAGTTGAATCCGCCCGTCAGTGCGTCGACGTCAATCGTTTCGCCCACGAAATACAATCCCTCGACGTCTTTGCACTCGCAAGTTGGTTTCAAACCTTTCAAATCCACTCCGCCCGCCGTAACGATGGCTTCCGAGAAAGGAGCAAGCGACGACACGTCAAAGCGTAAATTTTTGATTGTTTCGACAAGTTTCGCTCTCTCTTGCTTTGTGATCTCGTTCACTTTTTTACTTTCCGCAATATTGGCGCATTTAAGCACGTAAGCGTTGAGCCTTTCGGGCAAAAGAGCGCGTGTAACGTTCTTTATATCCTGATTTTTTCTTTCGTCAAAATCGCGCAAAATGCGTTTGTCCAACGTGTTTTCGTCAAGCGCGGGTTTGAGATCGAGGGACAATCTTACGTTCTGCTTTCTGTTTATATACGACGATATAGTCAACGCGATAGGTCCGGACAATCCCCTGTTTGTAAACAGCATTTCTCCGAACTCGCTCGCAATTTCCTTGCCGTTTTCGTCTATTGCGCAAAGATTGACGTTTTTAAGGGATATACCTTGCAGTGCGGAAACGTTTTGCTTTACGATAATCGGAACAAGTGCTTGCCGAGGTTCGACTATTTTCAATCCGAACGCTCTTGCAAAAGCGTAGCCGTCCCCCGTAGATCCCGTAGACGGATAACTCATTCCGCCGGTTGCAACCACGACTTTGTCGCACTCTATGCACTCCCAAGGAGTTACGACCTTAAAACCGTCTGCATTCTTTCTTATTTCTTTTACTTCCGTGCCGAGATAGGTTTTCACTTTGAGATTTGCAATCTCGATTTGAAGCGTTTTTATCACGTCGCTCGACCTTTGAGAGAACGGAAAAACTCTGTTTCCTCTCTCCACGACGAGTTTCAAACCCGAATCTTCGAAAAACGCCATAGTATCTTGCGGCGTAAAGCCGTACAGTGACGAGCGCAAAAACTTTTCGCCGTGCACGACGTTTGCAAACATATCGTCAAGTTCGCAATCGTTGGTGAGATTGCACCTACCTTTGCCGGTGATGTAAAGTTTTTTGCCGAATTTTTCGTTTTTTTCCACAAGCGCAACGTCGGCTCCTCCTCTTGCAAGGACAATGGAAGCCATCATACCGCTTGCGCCTGCTCCTATCACGCAAACTCTCATAGCTCGAACTTCGCCTCTTTGAGCTTGTTTAGCGTTTCGACGTCGTTTGCAAGCATTTGCACGGGCGTGACGGTTATATAGCCTTGGTCGAGTTGATAGCAATCGCCTCCCGCGACCTCGTCAACGTGCGGTATTCTGTGTCCGTCGACGCTGAAATAGGTCAATCCGTCCTCGCCGACCGTGCTCACGTATTTTTCCTCGTATGGCTGATATGCCACGGGTGCGATTCTGACGCCTTTAATATCTTCCTTTTTCACGTAAGGGATGTTGAGATTTATCGTCACGTTTTCGGTTGCGAAAGACAGAAGTCTTTCGAGATTTTTTGAGGTAAACTCAGCCGCAAATTCGTAATCGGGCACACCGTGAGTTCTGAGCGACACCGCAAGCGACGGAATACGCTGAAAAGTCCCCTCTTGCGCTGCGCCGAACGTACCCGAAAAAATGATGTCGCTGCCTGCGTTAAGGCAGGTGTTTATGCCCGACACGACGGCGTCGATTTTTTCGTCTTTAAAGAGGTATTTCACGCCGAAAAGCACGCAGTCGCCGGGTGAACCGCTCACTGCGTACATGGGTATTCCGTCAATATCGCCTTTATTTTCGTAGGTTATTCCGCTGAAAAAGCTCACGGAATGGCCGGAGCCCGACCTTTCGGACATGGGTGCGACGATGCGGACGTCATGCTTTTTTGCAAGAGCCTTTGCAAGAGCCTTAATTCCGGGCGCAAAATAGCCGTCGTCGTTTGAAATGAGAATTTTCATAGTTTCACCGATGCGTTACTTTTGTGTGTTCACTCTGTCGCAAAGAGATTGCAAGTATGCGATTTCCATATCGTTGAGCGGACGGTACGTACCGCGCGCAAGTCCTCCGAGGCGAAGCTCACCGATTGCGACGCGTTTTAAGAAAACGACTTTTTTCTCCACCGCCTCGAACATGCGGCGGATTTCTCTGTTTTTGCCCTCGAAAATGATGACTTCAAGGCGCGTAAACACTCCGTTCATGTCCTCAGAGCACTCGATTGCTTCTCTTGCGAGGGCATCCTTTGGATCTATCACCGCTTTTTTGGCATCCTTAACCTTCTCGATGCCGGTCACTTTGACCTTGCTTCTTCCGTACTTCACTCCGTCCACGGTTACGCCCTTACGGAGTGCCGCAAGATCGCTTTCGTCGATTGTGCCTTCGATTTTGACGATATAAGTTTTGGGAATCTCGCTCGACGGGTGCGTAAGTTTATAGGTCAAATTGCCGTCGTTTGTCAAAAGCAACAGCCCCTCGCTGTCATAATCTAGTCTTCCGACGGGATATAAACGCTTGTTTTTGTAATCGTCACCGATAAAATCGGTGATAATCTTGCGCGGTTTTGCGTGTACGACGGGTTCTTCGACAATGCCTTTTGCGGCAAGTTTTTCAGTGCGATTTTTGATTTCTTCAAGCTCTTTGTCACTCTTTTTTCTTCCGCTCTTGTTGTCGTTGTCCTCGTTGAGCGTGGTTACGCAATTTTTGGGTTTGTAAAACAACAGATAGTCGTAGTGCGTCACTCTGACCACTTTTTTGCCGTCTACAAAGATAACGTCTTTGTCCTCGTCGATGTCCGTACCGACTTCTCTTACGACCTTTTTATTCACGCTGACTCTGCCTTGTTTGACAAGCTCGTCCGCTTTTCGTCTGGAACACACGCCGCATTCCGCAAGATATTTGTTGATTCTCATAAAACCTCTCGCGCCCGCCCTTTGTGCAAGCGCATGTAAACTACACATAATATACAAAAAAAAATTAAATTAAGCAAGCGTAATGAACCAAACAAATAAAGACAAACGAAAAAATGGCGAAAATCGAAAAGCAAGCGCATCGAAAAATCAAAAACGCTTGCTATAAAACTCATTCGGATTTAACAAAAATAGTTGCATTGCAATCATACGCTTTCGACAACCAGTCTTTCGCTGCCGTCGCGCTTTATAGGGTATTTTATATCTCTCCAATCCCCCGTAACGTTTTGAGAAATTTTAAATTTTACGACGTCGTTTCCGTTTGTCAACATAGCTTTGTCAAGCGGTATCATTTCATAGTTGTCAAAGCCGTAATTCAGCATTCTAACCGTGTCGTTCCACATATCGCCGTGATTGAGCACAACGGTGATAAGCTGCATATCGCCTCTTTTTGCTCCGCCGACAAGACAACGGCCGCTCTTTTTGGTATATCCCGTTTTAACCCCGTTCGCTCCGTCGAAAAGTTTGAGCAATTTGTTCTTGTTTGCGATATATCTGTCCTCACCGCTGACGGTGATTTTCCTTTGTTTCGTATTTGCAATCCGCAAAAACACGTCGTTTTCGTACGCTTTTGCGCAAACAAGTGCCAAATCGTATGCCGTCGTGTAGTGATTATCGTCGTGCAATCCGTGCGGGTTTACGAAATGCGAATTTCGAGCTCCGATTTCCTTGGCTCTTTCGTTCATAATATCGGCAAAAGCCTCGACGCTTCCTGCAACCTCGATTGCAAGCGTAACCGCTGCGTCGTTGCCGCTTCGCAACATCAAACCGTAAAGTAAATCTTCAACGGTGATCTCGTCCCCCTCTTTCAAATATATCGACGAGCCTTCCACGCCCTCCGCATATTTTTGAACGATAACCTTTTTGTCAAGTGGCAATCTCTCTATTGCAATCAGCGCAGTCAAAATTTTCGTCGTACTGGCAGGGTAACGCAAAACGTCCTTTCCGTCCTCGAAAAGAACCCTTTTCGACGATTGCTCTATACAAACGGCACCGCTCGTTCCGCTTTTTACTTCGCAAACGCAAAACTCGTCATTTTGTAAGATTTGAGCCGAATTTTGCGTGTAAGAATTATCGTTTTCAATGTTTTTTATAATACTTTTAATCGGATACACGATGTTACAAACCGAAAACGATGTAATTATCGCAATTGTCAGACATACGATCGCAATCGCCGCAACAACGGTTTTCTTTCCGAAATCGTCCATACCTCACCTCAATCTTTCTTCATTACGTTTGCGACACTTTTTATAAGTTCCAGCCATTTGTTCTCTTCACCGTCCACTCTTACGAATTTCTTTTGCGCTCCGCACACCAAAAATCCTACCGGGGTTACGCTCACGCCGCCACCGCTCACGCCCGTCGGAGATTTGACGTTTTTCGTATCTTCATAGTCAGCACCGCCGGCAACGAACCCGACGCTAATTTTGCTCACCGGCAACACGATCGTACCGTCGCCGTTGACAATGGGTTTGCCGACAATCTCGCTGCACTCCGCGGACTTTTTCAAACTCTCTATCGTTTGTTTCAACACTTCATCAAAACTTTGCACTTATTCACCCTTTGCCGTCGCAATCGCTTTTGCGATTTGCACGGCATTAATTTTTATATTTATTCCGCACTCCGCGTCAAATCTATCTCTGCCCGTGTCTTGCACGATGGTTTTCGAGATCATCGGCAACATTTTTATGACGGCACACAAGATTGCACCGTCTTTTGCATCGTACGCGCCCACGTATGCGATTAAGCCTTTTATATCGACAATCTTGTTTTCAATCAAAAATTTAACGAGGTTGCGTATTGCGTTTGAGCTTATCCCTCTTTGACGTTGTACGATTTTGCCGTTGATTTCCACCCGTATTCCGTTTGAAATCACAACTTTCACTCGCATCAGCGACGCACCAAGAAACTTCACCTGTGCTTTCAAAATCTCGTTTGACAGCGCAAAATGTGCCGTCGCGACGAATCTGATCGGCAACAACAGCATAATCGCAATTATTTCGACGCATATCGCACAGTACGCAATTGCCATATCACTATTTTGCGTAACGTGGCGTTTTTTATGAAAAAAACATAAAAAAAGAACGGATAAACCGTTCAATTTTTGTAGATGAATATAATATGACGATAATAATACGTCAGTCGAACACTTCAAATTGCTCGCCTTCCAGAAATTCGGGGATTTCCTCTTCTTCCTCGTCGACGTCGGCGGCTGCCGCCATACCGGCAAGCGTTTCGTTGTCCACGTCGTCCTCGTCCAAAATGGTGCGATTGTGAAAAAGCGTTTCTTGCGAAGGCGCGTTTATAAGCATAAGTTTTTCAAGCACTTCGTCGTAGTCGGGCAACTCGTCGATGCCGCTTATTTGAAATTTCTTCAAAAACTCGTCCGTAGTGCCGTAAAGAAGAGGTCTGCCGACGGTTTCTTTCCTTCCCACAGCCTCGATAAGCCCTGCTTTCAAAAGACCGGTAAGCGCGTATTCGGAGTTCTTGTTGCTTCTCATTTCGTCGATTTCAAGACGCGTGATAGGTTGCTTGTAAGCAATTGTCGCAAGCACTTCGAGAAGAGTTTTTGTAAGCTCTTTCTCGCGCAATGGAGTCAACACGTCCGCAACCGTATCGCCGTACTTGGGATTTGAGGAAAATTGCACTTTTCCGTTGAATTCCAAAAGCACGATACCGCAATTTTCGCTGTATCTTTTTTGAAGAGATTTAATGATAGAATTGAGTTTTTGCGTGGTGAGTTCAGGCACTTTTTCGCAAATATCGCTTTTCAAAATAGCTGATCCGCTTGCAAAAATAATAGCCTCGACAACGTTTTCAATATTTTCCATCGTCACCCTCCTCAAAGTCAATCGGCACGTCCTCCGTACCCTCGATCGCGTATATGGTTATTTCTCCGAATACTTCCTCTTGTTCGGCGCGAAGTCTGCCGTATTTCAAAAGTTCGAGCACGGCAAGGAACGTCGTTACGATGTCGCCCTTGTCGTAATCGGGTTCAAACAAATCGGTAAACTTCATCTGTTTGCGCACGCTTATCATTAAACGTATGTTTTCCATTTGCTCGTGCACGGAAAATCTGTCCTTGACAACCTTTTTGGGTATGACTTCCTGTTCGTGAATAGCGGCGTTTGCAAGCACTCTGGCAAATGCGTCCACAAGTTTCGGAAGAGAAAAATTGACGAGCGCAACTCGATAGTCCTTGTCCGTAAACACGGGTGCGCGATAGAAACGGTTGATAGTTTCGATTTCACGCAATTTGTCGCTCTGCTCGACAAGCAAGGCGTATTCCTTGATCTTGTTGATGAGCAATTGACGCTCGTATTCGGGATCGTCCTCGGTGATTTCCTCGTCCTCTTTTGGAAGCGTGCGGATGGATTTTAAGTACACAAGCTCTGCCGCCATGGTGATAAACTCGCCTGCATAGTCGAAGTCAAGCTCTTCTTTTGGCGTGTTGCGTATAATCTCGACGTACTGGCTTGTAACCTCGGATATAAATATATCCTCGATTGCGATTTTCGCGCTTTTTATGAGTTCGTAAAGCAAAGGGATCGGGCCGTCGAAGTCGCTCAAATGATAGACGATCTCGGGTTTTGCAACGACAAAATCGCCCTCGATTGCTTCGGGCTCTACGATTTCCGCATTTTGCGAGGTTTGTGCGGTTTCGCTTTGCTCTCTTTGGGTTTCTTCCGCATGTTGCGGAGTATTCTCACCCTCTTGCAAAGCCTTTCCTTCCTCTGTTTGCAAATCTTCCTCTTGCATTTCTACCTTCATAAAAATAAATAGCGTATAAATATTAACACGCGCACGCAAAAAAGTCAAAACAAATCGAAAATATGCTATGTCAAGCGCAAAAAACCGCCCTTTCGAGCGGTTTTTTGCAATTTTCAACGGCGTAGAGGAAATTTTAAACTTCAAAAATTTTATTTTTCTTGCGCAATTATATCTTCGTATCGGCAATGCCGACGCTTTTTTCTATAAAAAGATAGAGATTTATTTGATGGTTGACCAGTTCTTTGCGATTTCGCCGATTGCGTCAAAGAAGCTCATTCTTTCCGCGTCCTCGCTTGCGATTATTCCGACTTTGTCAACGACAACGCTGTCTTTGAGAAGGTATGCTTCCCCGACTTTATCTCCCATTTTTATCGGAGCTTTCACGCTTGATGGCAAATCGTACTTGATTTCGTATTTAGCATTGTCGTCACGAGCTACGAATCTTGCAATATTTCTGTCAACCGTGAGCGCAATATCCGATTGTTTACCGCCCGACACCGAAAGCCTGATATCGAGATTTTCTCCTGCTTTAAGCATAATTTCGTTTGAAAAATTTGCAAAAGCATAATCGAACATCGCACTTACCGCCGCATTTCTGATTTTCGAGCTTTCCGCGCCGATAACAACCGCTATCACGCGCATATCCGCTTTTTTTGCAGTAGCGCAAAGGCAGAATTTCGCTTCGCTCGTAAATCCCGTTTTCCCTCCGTCGCAACCTTGGTAGAATCGCACGAGTTTATTCGTGTTGGTGATCGTCGTCGCTCTGCCGTCGGGATGTTTGTAGTCTTCAAGCCAAACTTTTGCGTATTCAAAGTATTTGTCATGCTTTATTAGCTGTGAAAACATAATCGACACGTCTTTTGCGCTCGAAAAGCTCTCTGCGGCAGGAAGCCCAGTGCAATTTTTGAAAGAAGTGTCGTTCATTCCAAGCTCTTTTGCGCGAGCGTTCATTTTTGCGACAAAGTTTTCCACGCTTCCACAGACGTGCTCGGCAAGCGCAACGCAAGAATCGTTTGCGGACGCTACGATTACGGTTTTCAAAAGATCGCACGCCTTATGCTTCGAGCCTGCGTCCAAAAACACTTGCGAGCCGCCCATACTTGCCGCATTTTGACTTACTTCCACTTCGTCGTCAAGAGAAATATCCCCTCTCTCCGCCGCTTCGAGAGTGAGCAAAGACGTCATGATTTTCACCATGCTTGCAATGGGCAAACGCTCGTTTTCTTTGCGAGAGTAAAGCACCGTACCCGTTGCGTAGTCCACCAGATATGCGGATTTTCCGACGGTTTTGAAATCCGTTGCCGCTTCACATACGGACGAGTTTACGACAAAAACAGTTGCAAGTACAAATGCGAAAATAAGTGCGCACACAACCAGCGCAACGCCGATTTTTGAAAAAGTCGACGCATTGAAAACATATTTATTGAAGGTTTTATTGTCCATTTTTCACCTCACGCTTTTTTGTTAGCGTGCCGAAAAATCCCAAAAGTATGCAATTATTCAAACAATAAAAACAATATCCTAACCGTTTATTTCAATAAAGAGACACGACGATAACCTTGAATATCGCGCCGATAATTATAAAAAGCACAAATGCAATCGCAACGTTTGCGCCAAACACTTTCACAGTTTGCACAAACGACGGTTTTAATCCCGTCTTGCAGCATGCGCAATCGGGTGCTGCGGCTATAACGGCGCACAATACGAAGCAGCAAAACGTACAAAGGAAAAACGGCAAATAAATCAAAAGTAAGTTTAAAAGCCCCGTCGTTTCGTATCTCGCTATTAGCGCAACCGAATACTCTCCCGTGACAAACCCCAAAGCAAAAAACGGAATCACAATCAAAAATATCGTCTTGGCGTTTATTCCCGAAAGCAAAAACACGACGTAACACCCCAAAAGCGCAAGCAAACTTACAAAAAATACCTTTGCGGACGAAAACTCCATATCGGCTCTCGCGACTCTTTCAAATCCGTCATCGCCCACCGCTCCGAACGCTGAAATCACACCTACGGTTATGCCAAGCGCAAAAATAATAGTGGCGCATATAATCACTTTTTTGTTGTCGGACACAAACGATTTTATAGCGGATAATACGCTCTTCACGCGCAAAGAACCTTGCATACAATAAAGTTATGAATTAGTGCAACGAATATGACAAAAAAAGAGAAAATTTGTTAACATACCTTGCTATTTGCCAAATAAACCGTCAAGGAAAATGCTAGTATGCGCTTGTGAAAGAAAACGAAATCAAAACCAAAGAGTATCTGCTGAAACTGGGATTTCAGCCAAATCTGAAAGGTTATAGACTGCTTGCAAAACTCATATGCTACGCGCTCGACGGCAGGGACATACTTCCCTTGAAATACAAAGGATACGTCAATTTGTCATCGGATTTTTCGGTTGACAAAGCAAGCGTTGAAAAGGACATACAAAATGCAATTTCGTCCGCTTTTTTGCGCGGAAATATCGACGTTTTATACACGGAATTCGGCGAAACACTTGACGAAAATAAGGGCAAACCTACCAACAAGCAATTTGTTTTGACCGCTCTCGAACGAATAAAATAACGTGATTTTACAAAAAAACACACGGTCAAAACAATATCAACAAAATTCAATTCGATTGTTTAGAATATCAATTTTATCTTGATTATCGTCTGAAAACACCGACGGGCGGACAAGTGTCCGCCCTATATTTATACGCTGCGTCAAGCGCAACGAGTAATTGCTTAAATTGCATTTCGATTTATGCCGCGACTCGTATTTCGTCCCGAATATCGTCAAGCAACGAACACGTTGTGCTTTGTGCCTTGTCAAACATAAATCTCGAATGGACGGCATATCCGCGCGTCGGATCTTGGACAAAAACGTGCGTGATAGCACCGATCAGCACACCGTCCTGAACAATCGGACTTCCGCTCATGCCTTGCACTATACCGCCCGTCTTTTCTATCAATTCTTTGTCGCTGACTTTGACCACCATACCTTTTTCTGCCGGTTCGCTTTGGGACACGACTTTGACGATTTCCACGTCGTAAAACTTCGGCGCGGCGCCCTCAATCGTCGTCAAAACTTGCGCTTTGCCTATTCTTGCCTCGCCCTTTGCGGCAATTCTGTACAAATCGCCCTCAAAATCCCCTTCGTATTTGCCGTAAATGCCAATCTGCGTGTTGTCGCAAATCTCTCCGACAGTCTTTGACAATCTGTTTACGTCCGCAACCAGTCCTCCGGCTTTTCCTCTCTCACCTTTGACGACACCGTTTACGGATGCATTGAAAATATTTCCTTCTTTCAAATCGTCAACTTTGACGATTCCGTCGCTTATTTGATGTCCGAGTGCGGCAAAATTGCCATCTTTTGTAACGAAAGTCAACGTCCCGACGCCTCCAACGTCCTCTTTGAGCGCAAGACCGAGCTTATACTGTCCGTCGATTTTATCCTTTGCGCACGAAACGTTTTCGAAAACACGCCGATTATTGTGTAAAAACTCAATTTTGACGTTTGACGATTTCAATTCCGAAAGCAAGGTTTTGAGCATATATATTGATTTGACGTTTTTACCGTCTACACTCAAAAGCACGTCGCCGTTTGAAATGATTGATTTTTTCAAAGGCGAAACTTCGCCGTTTTGCGTTTGCACACTCCCTTTGTCAACCACGATTAAACCTTCGCTTTTTATGCTTATGCCGATAGGATTGCCGCCTATCCGCACGTAATCGTTCTCTTGATGTGTGCATAAATTAAATTTGTCAAACGGTGAATTTTCAAGAATTTCAACGCTGTTTTTATCAAAAGTATTTTTAATTTCGATGTTTTTTAGAACACTTATATTGCTTATAAGCGCAAAAACACCGCAAAAGAGTATTGTTGCCACAATAACGGCAAGCACCCTTCTTTGCGTTTTCGAATAGTTTTCCTTATCATTTGTCTGCATACGCTTATCTTGCGCAAACGGTAAATTTTATCCCTTGTAAATTTATGTAAAAGAAAAAGCGAACGCAAATGCGCTCGCCCTTATATATAATTTTCGACTTTCTATTGTCAAAAACCGATTAAATCAAATCATTTATTCTTCTCTGCTTCGAGAATGTTGCGCGCCATATACACGCCCATCACCGACGCCATCATAAGACCTCTTGTCCAACCGCTGCTGTCACCGAGGCAATGCAAACCGTGTATGGACGTGTTGAGGTGATCGTCCATCTTGATTTTGTTGCTGTAAAATTTGAGTTCGGGGCTGTAAAGCAAAGTTTCGTATCCTGCAAAGCCCGGCACAACCTTGTCAACCGCTTGAATGAAGTTGATTATGTTGAGCATTGCTCTATACGGCATACCTGCGGTGATGTCGCCCGCAACCGCGTCTTTAAGCGTGGGACGGACGTTCGAGAAGCCGAGTTCTCTTTGCCAAGTACGCTTTCCGCTCAAAATATCGCCGTAGCGTTGCACCATGATTTTGCCTGCGCCGAGCATGTTTGTAAGCTCGCCAACGCGCTGTGCGTATGCAATAGGCTCTTTAAACGGCTCCGTGAAGGAATGTGAGCAAAGGATTGCAAGGTTTGTGTTGTCGCTCTTCTTTTCTTTGTAGCTGTGTCCATTGACGACTGCAAGATCGTTGTCGTAGTTCTCTTGCGACACGAATCCGCCGGGGTTTTGGCAGAAAATACGCACTTTGTTCTTGAAAGGTTCGGGATATCCGATGAGTTTGGACTCGTAAAGCACGTCGTTGACTTCTTCCATAATCTCGTTGCGAACCTCCACTCTCACGCCGATGTCGACAACGCCGGGTGCGTGCGCGATATTGTGTTCCGCACACATCTTTTCAAGCCAATCCGCACCGCGTCTGCCCGTTGCGATGATGGTTTTGTCGGCATAAATTTCTTCTTTGTTGCCGCCCTTGCTGTCTTCGATATAAACACCCTTGCAAACGTCGCCGTCAAGAATGATGTTGTCGCATTGTCTGCCGAATATAAGGTCGACGCCGTTGTCGCGCAAATAATTTTCGATTGCTAAATACAAGTCGTGCGCTTTTTCGGTGCCGAGATGGCGTATGGGGCAATCAACGAGCTTCAAGCCTGCCTGAATCGCTTTTTTGCGGATTTCTTTGACTTTTTGTTCGTTTCCGAGCCCTTCGATATGCTCGTCCGCACCGAATTCGAGATAAATTTTGTCGGTGTAATCGATAAGTTCCTGCGCCTTATCCGCTCCGATGAGTTGCGGAAGCTCGCCGCCTACCTCGTATGAAAGAGAAAGTTTGCCGTCCGAAAACGCGCCTGCGCCCGAAAAACCGGTCGTAATATGGCAATAAGGTTTGCAGTTGCGGCACTCACCGCCGAAAGTTTTAGGGCATACGCGCTTTTCAACGGGTTGTCCCTTCTCGATGATGCACATTTTTTTGTTGCTGCCGTTGCGCAAAAGTTCGATTGCTGTAAATATACCCGCAGGACCTGCGCCGACGATGCAAATGTCGTATTTTCTCATTTCTACCTCGAAATATGTGATAATTTTGACGAGTGTATAAAATAATTTATTATTTTACGCATCGATATTTCCGTCGCGAGCAGTTTTGTACCCCCGCAACCTGTTGGATTATAAAACCAAATACGCAATCTGTCAACACATTCAAATCGTTTTGCAAAAATGTTTTTTACGCTTTGTCGATTATTGTCAATTTTTGCACGCCTACGCCATAAAATATACAGCTCGGAGGACTTAAATGGCTTTGGAAAACTTGCTGACTCTTTTGAAAAATCTCATCATATTTTCTTCCTATATGACGGAAAAGAGTTCTTTTCCGAAGCCGTTGTCCAAAGAAAAGGAGCAAGAATACCTCGTTTTGAGCGCAAAAGGCGACAAGGACGCAAAAGAAATCCTTGTCAAGCACAATCTTCGTCTTGTGGCGCACATCGCAAAAAAATACGCCAACTACGGCGACAACGACGAACTTATATCAATCGGTTCTATCGGGCTTATAAAAGCCGTTGAGAGCTTCAAAAGCGACAAAGGCACTTCGCTTGCGACCTACGCTTCGCGTTGTATCGAAAACGAAATTCTGATGACGATGCGCACCACAAAAAAGCACCGCTCCAACGTGTCGCTCAACGAGCCGATAGGCGTTGATAAGGACGGAAACGAACTGGTTATCATGGATATGCTCGAATCCGACCAGAACGTCATCGAGGACGTTGAAAACTCGATAATGATGGAAAAGCTGACCGCAATCACGAAATCCGTGCTCGACAAACGCGAATACGAAATCATAAAAATGCGATACGGGCTTGAAAACACCGGCGCGCTGACGCAACGCGAAGTCGCAAAAAAATTTAACATTTCACGCTCCTATGTGTCCAGAATCGAGAAAAAAGCACTCGAAAAAATCAAAAAGTCGGTAAACAAGGAAGATTTGACCTAAACGAACAATCAAGTTCGATTGAAAAAATCTCCATTTGCAGACAAGCATAAACGTCAATATCCGCAAAATTAAAACGCCCTGAAAAGAGCGTTTTTCTTTTGTGCTTCGAATTTTTGTCTATCGTAAAAATTTATACTCCTACGACAAGCGCGGATGAGCCGAGTGGTCAGTTCTCTTTCTTTGTCATCTCTTCTTTAAGCTTTACAAGGCTTTCGATTTCGTCGAGCAAAGTGTTGATGTCCTTAAATTGACGGTGTACGGAAGCATAGCGGACGTATGCGACTTCGTCTATGCCCTTCAATCCTTCCATAACCATATCGCCGAGAGCAGTCGAAGAAATCTCTTGATCGAGCGAATTGAGAACTTTGCGTTGGATGTCCCCCACGAGTCTGTCTATCGAGGACATTGAAATGGGACGTTTTTCACATGCCTTCATGATTCCGATTTTGATTTTGTTCAAATCAAACGCTTGACGAGAACCGTCTTTTTTGATGACCATGACGGGAGTGGACTCCACCGTTTCGTAAGTTGTGAAACGCTTTCCGCACACCACACATTCTCTGCGACGACGGATGGAAGTGCCGTCCTCGTTTTGGCGTGAATCCACAACCTTGCTGTCCATACTACCGCAATATATACATTTCATCTGTCAATCTACCTCGACTATTAATGCGAATATTATACAACGTATTATGAAAAATGTAAACATTAATTTTTCAAAAAATACCATATTTAGTGGCTTTGCGAGCCATTTACACACAATTCGCCGTCGAAAATGCGATTTTTATGCAAAATATTGTCGAAATCGTCGCATTTTAAGGAATAAACGTATATGCGACGAATATGATTTAGTATGAACCAACGCCAGTACTCATTTGCGGAACTAACAAGAAAAAGCGTCATAAACGTCGCAGACGGCAAAGAACTCGGCAAAGCCTGCGATTTGATTTTTTCAAGCTGCGGAAACGTGTGCGGAATCGTCGTGCCCGGCAAAAAAAGCATAATTAAAAGTATCACTAGTGCGGATACGATTTATATTCCGTGGAATCGCATTATGAAAATCGGCGCGGACGCCGTCCTTGTGGAGCTTGTCGGCAATTACGCTTCGACTATGAGCGACGCGGATACGCAAAATCAAGAACAAAATAAGGATATTTCATATTGAAAAAACACGGAATTAACCGTGTTTTTCAATATCGTTTCGCCGTTTTTACATCTGTTTATCCGATATTTTGCCGACTGCTTTTTATGCGCACATTACATTTGTAAAATTTAAAATTTATTTATATACATATTATATACAATTCTACTTATGCAACGGCTCAATTCATACACGCTCTGATACGTTTTATCGCGGACTTTTCAAGACGAGATACCTGCGCTTGCGATATCCCCACAAGTTTGCTTATCTCGATTTGCGTTTTCCCGTCGAAATAGCGCAGTCGCACGACTTGCATTTCTCTTTCCGGGACGTCTTTCAAAGCCTCGTACAGCGCAATTTTTTCCGTCCAACTTTCGCTCGTTTCCTTTTTGTCGGCAAGTTGGTCGATAAGCTCCTGCCCTTCCTCCGAATCGTTGTACACGGGCTCATAAAAGGACACCGGCTCGCTCACCGCATCAAGAGCACACGCAACCTCCGATAGCGGGACTCCGATTTCCTCTGCAATCTCGACCATAGTCGGATCGTTTGCGTTGAAACGCGATAATTCCTCGCGCGCCTTCAAAGCTTTGTAGGCGGTGTCGCGCATGCTCCGTGACACCTTCACCGTCGTTCGATCGCGGATTGCCCTGCGCATCTCGCCGATTATCATAGGCACTGCATAGGTTGAGAAACGCACGTCGAGATTGACGTCAAAGTTTTCAAGGGACTTCAAAAGCCCCACCATACCGACCTGAAACAAATCGTCCGCACTCTCTGCCGATTTCGAAAACCTGCCGACGCAAGACAGCACGAGTCGCATATTCGCACGCAAAAACAAGTCGCGCGCATCCTTATCGCCTTTTTTGATTTTGAGCAGCAATTCGTCACATTCTTTTGCGCTTATCTTGGGGAGCGTCGAAGTGTCGATACCGCAGATTTGAACTTTGCCCATACAAGCCTCCTTTGAGAAGTATGTAGCTTGCAAGCAAAGCACAAAAACAATTTTGCAGGTTTAGATATGCGATTTTGCCACTTTCGAGCGTTATATACGCTCGGTGTTCGTGTAAAACCGAACATATTTAACCAAGTTTTAGCATATCTTTTTTCAAATTGTCCACAATCTTTTTTTCAAGTCGCGAGATATAAGATTGCGATATACCCATCATGTCGGCAATTTCTTTTTGCGTCATTTCGTCCTTGCCGTAAAGTCCGAAACGAAGTTCGAGGATTTGCCTCTCTCTCTGCGGAAGCTTGTCAAACGTGTCCTTTAGTATTTGCTTTTCGTCGCTTGCTTCAACCTTGTTGTACACGGCGTCGGCATCAGTGCCTATGATGTCGCAAAGAAGAAGCATATTCCCTTCCCAATCCACGTTCAAGGGTTCGTCAAGCGACACTTCCGCACGCTGTTTGCCCGTCTTTCGCAAATGCATCAGGATTTCGTTTTCTATGCACCTCGACGCAAAAGTGGCAAGTTTTATGTTCTTGTCGGGATTGTAGCTCCCCACCGCTTTGATAAGCCCTATCGTGCCGATAGACACGAGATCGTCCATATCGACGCCGGTGTTGTCAAATCTCTTTGCGATGTACACCACAAGGCGCAAATTGTGCTCGATAAGAGATAATCTTGCCTCTTCGTCGCCTGCAAGAAACTTTCTTACCGTTTCCGCTTCTTCGTCGGGCGTGAGCGGCGACGGCAGCGAATTGCCTTGCGATATGTAGTTGACAAAAGATTTTTCTTTTAGTCCCAGCTTTTCAAGAAGCCTTTGAAACAACGCTTTGATTTTGCCTTTCATATATTTTCTCCGTATTTCTCGTTTTTATTACAATCAAATTGCCATATCTGGCAAAGCGGCGACGATACTTGGACGATTTTTTTGTTATCGACAATGGCGCAAATGCAAATTCACCTGTTTAGAACATCGAATTTTGCAGTATCACATCATAATCTCCGAACACCGCGTCGCTCATCGCGCCAAGTGCGTTTTTAGGCACGTTGCCCACTTTTACGCTGTCGAATTTTACAACCGGCATACACTTTTCCCCTGCAACCGTCTTTACCGTGGCAAAGCCTTCTATTTGAGTTTTGCCGATTTTTTGACATGCGGATTTTGAAAGAATCATTACCGGCAAACCGCTCGCGTCGTCGGTGAGCAGATTTCCGCTGTCGCATAGTCCTTTTAGCAATACGCTTTCACCGTCAAGAGTTATGGTGACGCCGACAACCGCTTTTCCGCCGGAACTCTTCTTTTTGGCAATAAGGAGCGCGCAAACGATAACCGAAGTACACGCAAGAGCCACTATTCCGAGCGTCGCATAGGATTTTATATCTATTCCGAGTGCAAAGGACAATCCGTAGACGATACCGCCTGTAAAATAAGTAATCAGGCAAAAACAGCAAAGCGTTTTCACATAATCGACAATCTTGACTTTCACGTTTTCCCCATCGCATTTTGCAAGGATAAGACAAAGGATAGGCGCAAGCAAAATTTTAATCAAAATCTGCCCAAATTTCGGGACAACGGCGTAAGCGGTTGCAACGATCGCGCCCAAAATCGAACAGCATGCAAGACGAAACTTGCCTATTCTCTTTCGCCGTATAACAAGCGTCGAGAGAGATATAAACAAATCGACGGCAAGATTGTTGAATATGACAAGTTCCACGTACACACTCACAAGCAAAGTTTATTTCAAAAGAGTGGAAAAATCTTTCTTTCCATGTCGTAAGGCACAAAAAAATCCTCATGATTTTCACGAGGATTTTTTTGTATGTTGACTATATAAATTCAAATTTTAACGGATTAGAATACCGATTTTGCAAATTTCGAATTAGTCGCGATCTCTCTTCAATCTGCGAAGGAATGCAGGCACTTGTTTTTTGGTGACGTCGATTCTCGAAGATTGAATTTCGCTCTCTTGCATAACGGGTTGAGGTGCGGGAGCGGGTTGAACAACCGGTTGCACGACGGGTTGTACCGGTTCGGGAGTTGCGACGGGTCTTTGCATTTGACCGAACACGGGTCTATTGGCAAAGATGTCTTGATTGAACACGGGTTGTTCTTGTTGGGCAGGTTGTTCTTCTTCCTTCTCTTCATCGGTTGCCGCCGCTTGAGAAAGCGCGGTTGCGAAAGATTTTTGAGGTTGAGGTGCGCTGCTTCTTGCAGGAGCAAGGTTTCTATCCACAAATCCCGTTGCGATGATGGTGATTTCGATGTCCTTTTTGTCGGGAACGAACGCAGTACCGAGAATGATGTTTGCGCTGGGATCGACAACTTGTTTGACGATGTCGCAAGCCTCGGTGACTTCGCCAAGGAGCATGTCGTCGCCGCCGGTGATGTTGACGATGATGCCGGTTGCGCCCTCGATGTCCGTTTCAAGAAGAGGACTGAACACTGCGCCGCGCACTGCCTCGATGACTCTCTTTTCGCCCTTGCCGTAGCCGATACCCATGTGAGCAAGACCTTTGTTGGAAAGGATTGTACGCACGTCGGCAAAGTCGAGGTTGATAAGTTCGGGATTTGCAATGACGTCGCTCACGCCTTGAACGCCTTGACGCAACACGTCGTCGGCGATTTCGAACGCGCGCTTGAAGGAAATGTTTTTGTCAAGCACTTCGATAAGTTTTTGGTTTGGGATAACAAGGAGCGTATCCACGAAGTTTTTGAGGTTTTTGATACCCTCTTCCGCATTCTTCATACGTTGCGCACCCTCGAAGTTGAAAGGTTTGGTGACGACTGCGACGGTGAGAATGTTCATGGATTTTGCAATCTCCGCGATGACGGGAGCCGCGCCGGTACCCGTGCCACCGCCCATACCTGCGGTGATAAACAAAAGGTCGATGTCTTTGAGTGCGGCTTTGATGCGTTCACGAGATTCTTCGGCGGCTTTTCTGCCGATTTCGGGGTCGGAGCCTGCGCCCAAACCACCCGTCATATTTGCGCCGAGTTGAATTTTGCAATGCGGAGGAACAAGCGACATGTTGAGTGCTTGCATATCCGTGTTCATAACCACGAAACTTGCGCTCTTGATGCCTGCTCTAATCATGTTGTTGACAGCGTTGTTTCCGCCACCGCCAACGCCGACGACGACGATATTCGCCTTGCCGGGTTTCTTTTGAGAAACGGGTTGATACTCCTCGTGCGATTCCTCGTGTTGAACTTCCTCTACGGGCTCTTCAACAACTTCCTCTTGCACTGTTTCTTCTTCCTCGGAAGAAGTTTCATCGCTCGGTGTCCAACCGAATTTTTCAAAATCTATCATTTTTTACCTCCGTTGAATAACTTTTTTATAAACGCTCCGAAATCGAATTTCGACAGATTGTCCGCCATAACCAAGAGCGACGCTTTCGAGCTGTCCTCCGGTTTGACGAATCCGGGAAGTTTCGGAGTGATGATTTCAATGTTTTTGCCGAGCTGTTCGCTCAGGTATTTCTTTGCGCCGCGCATCGAAGCAACGCCCTCGCCGGTGAGATAAACCGACATATACGAGGGAGCGTCGTCCTCGATTTCCTTGAATATGTCGCTCAAAATTTCTGCGAATACGTCAAGTCTGTTCTTTGCGATCTCGCAAGCGTCTTGTGCGTAAACAGCGTTTTCACCGTCACTGACAAGCACCGCTTCGTCGCTGTAATTGAGGTTGAGATCCACAAGGCGTTTTGCCTCTTCCGCCATCTCGAAAGGAACGTCCAAAGCCTCGAATATATCCGCACAGATGTGCGCGCCGCCCATAGAAAACGACTTCATATCCAGGATGCCGTCGCCCTTTGCCAAGCATACCGACGATGACAAATATCCGATGTCGATGAGCATATACACGTTGTCGCGTTGCTCTTTTTCGAGAAGGGACATGCACTCCGCCCAACAAGTCGCAACGTATCTGACGTCGGTGAAACCAAGCTCGTTTGCAACTGTGTCGAACATCTTGACGAAGGACGTTTCGCAAAGCATATAGCTTACGCAAGCCTCCACCGTCGTCGCCTCCATATCGCGGACGTCGGAATATATTTTGTCCTCTCCGTCAACCGAAAAATAGATTGCCGAAGTGTTTATCGTCAAAAACTTGTCGTGGTCGAAATCGTCACCCTTTTTGAGAAGATAAGATATGTCGTCGTCTATGACTCTGCGCTCTCTGTCAAGGCGCACGGAAACTTCTTTGGTGACCACCGTAACGAACTCTGCCGGAACGCCGATGAAAAGACGTTTGGTGCGCGAGTCCGCTTCCTTCATGGCTTCGAGCAAAACGGCTTTTGCGATTTGCACCGTTTCTTGCTCGTCAAACCACTCGCCGTTTTCATAACCTTGGTGTTGTTTTTCGACGACAGACTTAATGCCGAAAACGCTCTGCGCCCTCTTTGCGCCCACGATTGCGCTGACAAGGCGAGAGTTGACGTCCAAAACGGCTATGTCTTTTGTGAAAATCGAACCCATATTCTTCCTCTTTTTTTCTAAAAAACACGCTATCGCGCGCATTATTTATAACAATATTATATATAAAATACTTATCGTGTCAACGGATTTTTATCAAAAAAGTGTTTATTCGGTGCATTTTTTGTCAAAATTGCCACTTTATCGCAAACATAGCGATACTTATCTGTCTTTTGTGCGCAAAACGTATCCGCCCAGCGAGCAAAACACGTCTTCTATTCTCTCGTAACCTCTGTCTATAAATTCCACTCCGTACACCTTGCTTTCGCCTTTTATTTTCAATGCCGCAATGCAAAGAGCCGCGCCTGCGCGAAGGTCGCTTGCAACCACGCTTCCGCCCTTTATCATATAAGGCGAATCGGATTTTTCACACCCGAATATCGTTGCCGTATCGCCCCGAACGTTTATTTTTGCACCCAACTTTTGCATTTCTTTCACATGGGCGAATCGGTTTTCAAACACCGTTTCTCTTATCACGCTCACGCTGTCCGAAAAGCACGAAGCGCAAAGCAATTGCGGTTGCATATCCGTCGGAAAAAGCGGATAAGGAGCACTTTGCGCGTGCACGCCGTGTATGCGCCCTGTCGAGCGCACGCGCATATACGTATCGTCCCCGTCGATTTTACAATCTTTGCTTTGCAAACAATTGATCACCGCTCCGAGATGATTTACGTTTGCTCCGTCGATTTCGACGTCGCCGCCGCAAAGCGCGGTTGCGCACGCAACGGTTCCCGCCACTATTCTATCTCCGATAGGCGAAAACCGCGTTCCGAAAAGTCGCTTTACTCCCTCGATTTTCATCACCGACGTACCGTCGCCGCTTATTTTCGCTCCCATCGATCGCAAACACTCTGCAAGCGAAATTATTTCGGGCTCTCTCGCACAGTTGACGAGCGTCGTTCTTCCCTTTGCGAGCGTTGCGCACATCATAAGATTTTCCGTTGCGCCTACGCTTGGATATTTCATAAGAATTTTTGCCCCGATAAGCGACTTTGCGGTGCAGCGTATTCCGCTTTTGGTCATTTCGACCGTCGCGCCCATTCTTTTCAAACCGTCAAGATGTATGTCGAGAGGACGAAGTCCTATCGAGCAACCGCCGGGAAAAGTGGTTTCCACCTCGCCGAGAGTTGCCAAAAGCGCACCCAGCATAAACATAGACGAGCGTATATCTTTGCAATGCAAATCGTCCACTCGCGCGTGCGTTGCCTGTCCGCGCACGATGATATTTCTCCCGTTTCGTATCACTTCCGCACCCAACTCTTCAAGCAAAACCGTCATTGCGTCAACGTCGGATATGTACGGACAATTTTGCACGATAACGTCCTCGCTCGTCAAAATTCCGGCGGCAAGAATAGGCAAAACCGCATTTTTTGCGCCGTGCACTTCAACCCGTCCCGAAAGCGAATTTCCACCGATAATTTTCAAATACTGATTCGACATACTTCCCTCGATATAAACTATGCTCGAAAATTTTCCTTTCGTGCCACTCACGCGCGCAAACGTGCGCTTGCGCCTATGCAGAAAAGTCTTTCAAGCTCACGTACGGCATGGAATTTTTTGCAATGCCTTCAAGCACGCCTACGGCGCATAGATACGCAACGAGCGAACTTCCGCCCGCGCTCATAAACGGCAACGGCAATCCCGTCGGAGGAATCGCGCCGCAAACAACCGCCATATTGAGCATAGCTTGCACGCTCGTAACCGCGGTTATGCCGAGCGCAAGATAACACGAATATCTGTCCGACGCTTCCCTTGCGATTTTGAGTCCGCGCTTTGCGAAAATAAAAAACAAAATCATAATCGCGGCAATGCCGAATATGCCCGTTTCTTCACCGACTACGGACAATATAAAATCGCTCTCGGCAAATGGTAAAAACAAATATTTCTGCCTCGATGCGAAAAGCCCAACTCCGAAAAATCCGCCGCTTCCCAAAGCATAGTAGGATTGTATGAGCTGATAACCCTCTTCGAGCGGAGATTTCCACGGGTCCAAAAACGCCAAAAGTCGTTGCATGCGATACGGCTCGACGACGATAAGCACCACCGCTCCGGCAATCACCGGCAATAAGAGCAACACAAGATGTTTGACTTTCGCGCCGCTTGCAAAAAGCATAATGAATATCACGCCGACAACGCACATCGTTATGGACATGTTGGGTTCGAGCATGATAAGCACGCACGTCGCGCCACCCAAAAACAGCACGAAAAGCACATTTGCAAACTTGCTCATATTCCTTTGGCTTGCGTATGCCGAAATTGCCATAACCATAAAAAACTTGGCGTATTCGCTGGGCTGTATGGTAAAAAATCCGAGATTCAGCCACCTTTTCGCGCCGTAACTTTCAACGCCGACGACGGGCAAAAACACCGCGCCCAAAAGCGCAAGTCCCACAAGATACAAAAACGGCGAAAACTTTTTGAGCGTTTGCGCTTTTACGTTTGACAAAAGCACGCTCAAAAGCACTCCTATCGCAAGCGCAACCGCTTGCGTTTTTACGTAGCGGAAGGCATCCCCCGTTTGCACTTTTGCCGAATAACACGAGGCGGAATAAATGAAAACAAGCCCCAAAAGGCTGAGTAAAATCGCAACAACCGCAAGAGGTCTGTCGATTTTGCCTTTGCCGAGAACGGACAGTTTCAAATCTTGCAAAACGCCTTGCGCACTCGTTTTACGCGTGCCTGTGCGCGCTCGCTTGTATGCGCGCTTTGCACGCATATCGATTGCGCGCTCGCCTGCGCGCATATTCGTAAAAGTCGAAAACTCCGTCATCTTTTTGCAAGATAATCGGCGATTTGAGAGTCGAATTTTTTTGCTCTCTCTTCAAAGTTTGCGTACAAGTCGAAACTCTTGCTCGCAGGCGAAAAAAGTATGCTTTCCGTTTTAAACTTCTTTGCAAGTTCGAATGCGGACGCTATCGCACTTTGCAAATCGTCATGTTTGCGGATATTTTTAAATCCGAAAGTTTTTGCGCTTTTGAGAATTGTTTCGGCATTCTCGCCCTGAACGGTAATCGCCTTTACGCTTGAGGGCAGTTTTGAAAAAAGCTCGTCGAAATTTTCCTCCCCTTTCCGACCGCCGAGCATAAGCACGCAATCTCCCACGCTCGTACACGCGCACAGGCATGCGGACACGTTGGTGGACTTGCTGTCGTTGTACACGTACACGCCCTCTGCGATTGCAACCAGTTGTCGACGATACGACGGACGTTTGAAATCCGCAAGCGCGGACGCAGTGCAAAATGCCGAAACGCCCTTTATCATGCACGTCGCAACCGCCGCAAGTGCGTTTTGCAATTCTTCTCCCTTGAAATCGATTTCGTCGACTGGCACAATCGGATTTCCTCGGAAACACAGAAAGTCGGAAGATACGTATGCGCCCGACGGTTCGATATGCTCGGTCGAAAACGGCACTTTTTGCGACGCCGCCTCGCTTGCCATATTTCTGACGATATCGTCGTCGGCATTGTAGACGAGATAGTCGCTTTCGCTTTGCGCGCGAAAGATATTCGCCTTTGCGTTTTCGTAGTTTTTCATCGTCAGATGTCTCGTCATATGGTCGGGCTTTACGTTGAGCAAAACCGCGATTTCGGGAGAAAAACCGACGCTGTTTTCAAGTTGATAACTGCTTGCTTCTATAACAGCGGTTTCGGTTGCGTCCAGCTTGTCCGCAATTGAGGAAAACGGCACGCCGATATTGCCGACAGCGTGCGAATGTATGCCTGCTCTTTTCAAAATATGGTCGATAAGCATCGTCGTGGTGGTTTTTCCGTTCGTGCCGGTAACGGCGATTTGCTCTGCGGCGCATACGCTCGATGCGAGATTGAGTTCGCTCGTAACGATTTTGTTTTCAAGTCGCGCGTCCAAGAGAAACTCCTTGTTCGGATTCACACCGGGGCTCAACACGATTATATCGGCGTCTTTAAACACGCCGACGGAGTTCGTCGCGCGATCGCGTGAAGGATCGTCATCGTAGACGATGGCTCTCGCGCCCTTTTCTCTCAACAATTCGTATGCGCAAATACCGCTTGCGCCCGCGCCGTACACCACGACTTTTCTTCCGACAAAATTCATATCGCCCTCGCAAATATCAGCGTCAGCGCGCCCCCTACCATGCTGCAAACGAAATATATCGTCACGATTTTCGACTCGTGCAGCCCCTTCATCTCCAAGTGATGATGGAACGGAGCCATAAGAAATATCCTTTTTTTCGTGAGCTTGTAGTAAAGCACCTGCAATATAACTGATATGCCGGAGAGCACGTACATTATGCCCGACGTGACGATTAAAAGCGGATTTTTTGAAAAAACCGCAACCGAAGCGCACGCCGCACCCAAAGCAAGAGAGCCTGTGTCCCCCATCATTATCTTTGCCGGATAGCCATTGAAAACGAGATAACCGAGCAGTCCTCCGAGCATCGACACCGAAAACACGCATAGAGACAAAACCTCTTTTGCATACTCGCTATTTCCTGCCTTCACTGCGTCGTCGTATATAAAATATACGAGTATCGCAAACCACAAAAAGTATGCGACGGACGTATATCCGGCAAGTCCGTCAAGCCCGTCGGTGAGATTGACGCAGTTGGTGGTTGCAACGTATACGAGCATAACGAAAGGAATAATGCCCCAACTCATATTTAGCGTAAACGTCGAAAAAGGCAAGTTTATCGCGCTACCCACGTCCTTCGACGCATACGCGAACCAGCCTGCCGCAAAACTCAATCCGAGTTGTCCGATTATCTTTTGATAGGGCTTCAATCCGAGGTTTCGGGCGTAACGGATTTTGATAAAATCGTCAAGGAATCCCAGCACGCAAAAGCCTGCCGACAACGCGGCGGCAACAAGTGAAAAACGCTGAAATTCCACAAGCGAAAACACGATCGTCGGCAAGAGAAAAATAAATCCGCCCATAGTCGGTGTACCGCTTTTATGCTCGTGTTGCTTTACGTAGCCCAGCACGGTTTGCTTTGCTTTGAGCTTGCGCATGATTTTTATCACGAGCGGCGCAACGAGCAAGGACAGCGCAACCGACGCAACGAAGTACAAAAGTATTTTTACGAGGCCGCTCATTATCTTGCGTACCTCGCCACCATATCGAAATCGCTGTACGGTATTTTTTTGCCTTTGATTTCAAGATAATTTTCGTTGCCTTTGCCGGCAAGCACGAGAGTGTCGCCCTCTTCCATTTCCGAAAGAGCAAACCGCACCGCTTCGGGTCTGTCCACGATGCACTTTACGTCTTTTATACTCACTCCCCACTCGATTTGTCTGATGATGTCAAGAGCGTCCTCGCTTCGAGGATTGTCGCTTGTAAGCACTATAAAATCGCTGTATTTCGACGCGATTTTGCCCATTTGCGCACGCTTTGTTTTGTCGCGTTCACCCCCGCAACCGAACAGTGTTATAAGCCTCGATTTCGTTATCGTCCGCGCGGTTGAAAGCAAGTTTTTAAGTCCTTCGGGAGTGTGCGCGAAATCAACGATAATCGTGCCTTTTTCAGTGTGCAAAACCGAAAACCTGCCCTTGACCGCCTTGATTTTTCTCACGGCATGCATAAGCGTTTCTCCGCTTATTCCGAGCAGCGAACATACGCTCATCGCGCCGAGCAGATTGTAGACGTTAAATTCGCCGTACAGCGAGGACTTTACTTCAACGATTTCGTCGTTGAGATTTGCAATGAATCGCACTCCGTCTATGTCCTCCGCGACGTTCACCGCAAAGCAATCGGCAGGATTGTACAAGCCGAAACTCACCGCTTTTACGTCGGGTTTGTTTTCAAGGCGTTTAAGAAGGATACGTCCGCTTTCGTCGTCCACGTTTACGACTGCCGTACTTGCATGTCCGTCCTCGAAATAAGACATCTTTACGCTTTGATAGTTTGCAAAATCCTTGAAATAATCGAGATGGTCCTGCGATACGTTGGTCAAGACGGCAACGTCCGCCTTTATATCTCCGAGTTTTTCAAGATATATCGCGTGCGCGCTGACCTCGGCAATCACGACGTCAACGCCCCTCGTTCGCATTTTGAAAAACAATTCGTTAAGTTCGAAGGGGTCGGGCGTCGTCAGACTTTGCCCGACTTTTTCGCCGAGAATATAGTGCCCTTCCGTGCCGATAAGCCCGGTTTTTACACCGGCAAAAGACAAAATCGAATCGATATAATGCGCGGTGGAAGTCTTGCCGTTCGTGCCGACGACCGCCACGAATTTCATGCCTTCAAGCGGTCGCAAAAAGCGGTTTTCGCACACTTGCGCATACGCTTTTCTCGCGTCTTTTACAAGCACGAATTTTGCGTTTTTCGGCTCTTTTTCGGTGAGCGCGACAAAGGCGCAATCTATCTCGCCGATATGATTGTTTCCGTCGTCGTTTACGCCTTCGAGACAGACGAACAAATCGCCCTCTTCGACTTTTCTCGAATCTATTTTTATTTCTTTTATCTCCGTATTCAAGTCCACGTTCGTCTTTTGGATTTCTACGCCGTAAAGCAAGTTTTCAAGTTTCATAAGTTGCGTCCTCCAAGGATTGATACACTCATAATAATGAGTGTAGAAAACTTTATCAACCCAACCGCAATCTTAGACAAAAACGGAAAATCTTTTCGCTTTTCAGGTGAGCAAAAGCACTGCGTTTCGCTTGTCCACTTTTACGCCTGCAAGCGGATATTGCCCCTTGACCGTATCCCCTTCGCCGTCGATTTCGCAGTATAAACCGAGCTTTGAAAGTTGATTCTTTGCGCCGAGAACGCTCATACCCTCAAAAGACGGCAAAATAAACTCTTCGCCGATTATGCTCTTTTCCTCTCCCGTATATTCGGGTGCGATTGCAAGATATGCGAATATGCTCTCGAAAATGTCCCCCACCATAGGCGCGGCGACAAGCGAACCGTAATACATATATCCTTTCGGCTCGTCGACGATAAACAGCACTCCGTAGTTTGCGCCCTCGCTCACCGAAAAGCCGAGGAACGACGAAAAATATTTCCCTCTTGCGATTTGACCGTTTTCGTATTTTTGCGCCGTACCCGTTTTGCCCAAAATTTTATATCCCGGCACGTATGCGCCCTTTCCGCTTCCCGTCGTAACCACCCTTTGCAAAAGCTCGCGCATGGTGTCGGACGTTTGAGAAGAAATCACCCTTTCGCCGCCGGATATGCCGTAGCTAGCCACAACTCTGTTTGAGGATTTTATCTCGCTCATCACGTGCGGAGCAACTTTTATCCCGCCGTTTATCACGCTCGACGTAGCCGCAAGCAGTCCTATCGGTGTAACCGCAACCGCTTGTCCGAAACCTATGCGCGCAAGGTCGACGTTTTTGACAAGATTTCTGTCGATAAAAATTCCGCTCGTTTCCCCCGTCATGTCAACGCCTGTCTTTGCGGACAATCCGAACTTCGACAAATAATCGTAAAACGAGTTTGTCCCCATACGCAAAGCGCACTCCATAAACACGCAGTTGCAACTAGATTCCACCCCCTGCCCGAAGTCTATCGAGCCGTGGCCTTTTGATTTCCAGCACCGTATTTTTTTGCCGTCCACCACTTTCGAGCCTGCGCAATAAAATCTATCGCTTGTGCGCACTTTTCCGCTATCCAACGCGGCGGCAGACGTCAAAATTTTAAAAGTCGAACCAGGCTCGTACACCGTGGATATTATCTTGCTTTTCGAACGCTCGAAAAGCGTCGCCAAATCGTCGCGCGGCACGTCGTTCAAGTCGAAAGACGGATACTCGCAAAGCGCGGCTATTCCGCCCGTGGAATAATCCATAACGATACACGCAACGCCTTTTGGATCGAACTTCGCAACTGCGTTTCGCACAACGCCCTCGACTATGCTTTGTATGCCTGCATCGAGCGTGGTTTTCACGTCAAGTCCGTCAACGGGCGGAAGATAATAACTTTCACCGTCGAGCGAGCGTCCCACAAGGTCGGTTTGTGTAAGAATCTTACCGTTTACTCCCGTCAGATACTTGTCGTAATAGGATTCCAGCCCCGTTTGACCGAAACCGTCGCTCGAACAAAATCCCAAAACCTGCGTCATAAAATCGCCGTAAGGATAATATCTGAAATTGTCCTCGGCATAATAAATGCCTTTCAAATTCGACGCATAAATCGCATTGAGCTGCTCTTTTGTGACTTTTGTGGCAACCGTCACTTCGCTCGTGCGTTTGGAGATTTTTTCAAGAGTGCTTTCATATTCGTATCCGAACACGTTGCACAAAAGTTTTGCCACCTTATCTTTCTCGGGCGCATCGCTAGGACGAACGTAAAGATTGTATCTCGTTGCGGTAGATGCCAGAATTTTGCCGTTTTTGTCGAGAATATTTCCTCTCGGTGCGTCGGTGGGAACGTCGCGTAGCCATTGATCTATCGCCTTAACTTGCAACGCCTCGCCCTCGACGATTATCACCGCAAACATTTTCGCGAATATCGCCGAAAACAAAAAGACTATCAGCAATAATATTGCCGACAGCCTTTTTGTTGGATTATAAAGAAGATTGGGTTTTGTCTGTTTTTTAGATGCGAACTTCATATCTAGAATCTATTTCAAAAGATTCCGTAATATTCGCTTGTTGAGTTGCTTTCACTTCCGAAGTGGGAGTTACGGCTTTGCCTTGATTGATTTTTGTTGCGTTCACGATAATGAGAGATGCAACGAGAGCAATCACCGCAAGATATACGCCGAGGATGATTTTTCCTTTGGTGTTAAGACGCGCACGTTGTTTTTGTTCGCTGACGTCTTGCGTTTTTTGAGCTTTGCGAGCAAAAAGTCCTGTGCGTTGCACGCTTTGTGCGGTGCTGTCATCAAACACGGGAGCGTTGCTCATATTGGTATGCGCAAGTCTTGCGTAAAGTTCTTGATCGCTGGCTCTTTCGGTATCTTGAGCGGTAAACTCGTAGAAACCTTCGTGAACGGGCGCATGTTGAACTTGCGGCTGAGCATATTGTACTTGATCGTAAGTTTGTGCAGGCGCTTGATACTCTACCGGTTGTTGATATTGTACGGGCGCGTATTGCGCTCTTTGTTGCAAGTTGTCGTAGAAAGGATAATCTCTCGTTTGGTATTCGCTTGATTGCGGAGCAACGTACGGACGAGCGGCTTCGTAATTTCTTACGCTTTCGGTTGAACGCACTTCTCTTGCGGGAGCCATATCGAAATTGTAGCGCGCATTGTTTTGCACGGGTTGATAAGATGCTTGTTGATTTGTGCGCGAAGACTTAAAATCTTCGTATGAGGGAAAACCGGTAACGTTGTTTTGCGTTGCCTCTCTTGTGTTTCTTCCCAACAATTCGTCCAATGTGATTGCCATAGCGTACCCCTTTTTAGATTATCGGTTTTCTAATTTTGCCCCATTTAGAACTCCGATTTCCCTTCCTTAATAATCTTTCTGTTTTATGTTTGTTTTTTATTGTACGGTTTATGTTTTTTTTCTCAAAGCCTTTCGACGATTCTCAGTTTCGCGCTTTGCGAGCGAGGATTGTTTTGCAGCTCCTCTTCGCTTGCCACAATAGGCTTTTTATTTACGAGTTCCACTTCTTGCACTTTGCCGCACACGCACACCGGAAAGTCGGGCGGACACGTGCAGGCGAGATTGAGTTCTCTAAAAGCGGATTTGACGCTTCTGTCTTCGAGCGAATGGAATGTTATCACCGCCATTCTTCCGCCCTTTTTAAGACGTCTTGCCATCGCCGTAATCGCTTCGTCAAGCGCGTTCAGTTCGCCGTTGACGGCAATTCTGATTGCTTGAAAGGTGCGTTTTGCGGGATGCCCGAATTTCCATCTCGTCTTTGCAGGATAGCTGTCCTCAACTATCTTTGCAAGTTCGAGCGTAGTTTCAATCGGTTTTTGCGCTCGTTTTGCGACGATATTTCTTGCAATCACTCTTGCAAGCTTTTCTTCGCCGTAATCGAAGAGGATGTTTGCAATCTCTCTTTCGTCGTACTTGTTCACCACGTCGTATGCCGTAAAGGGTTGCTCTCTGTCCATACGCATATCGAGCAGTGCGTCTTTCATATAGCTGAATCCTCTTTCGGCATTGTCGAGCTGATAGCTGCTCACGCCGAGGTCGAGAAGGATTCCGTCAACCTCGCCGATTCCGAGAGTATCGAGTTCGGATATGAGGTTTTTGTAGTCGTCGTGCACAAAGGTAACTTTGTCTTTGTACGGAGCAAGTCTTTTGCTTGCCGCTTCGAGCGCGTCGCTGTCACGGTCAACGGCAATAAGTCGTCCACCCTCGCCCAGCCTCTTAACGATTTCAATCGAGTGTCCCGCACCTCCGACCGTGCCGTCGACGTAGATGCCGTCGCTTTTGATTTTCAGTCCGTCAAGGCATTCGTTCAGCATCACCGGTACGTGTGCAAATTCCATTTTCACACCCCGTACTTTTTGAGGTCTTGGATCATCTTGTCGATCTTGCTTGGATCGAGCACGCCGTATCTTGCGTCCCAAGCCTCTGCCGGCCAAACTTCGAGGTAAGTCGCTTTGCCGACGAAAACCATTTCCTTGTCGATGCCGAATTTCTCTTTGATGTTTTTGTCAAGAGAAACTCTGCCCTGTGCGTCCTCTTCGAGCGGTCCGCTGAACGAGAACACCGTCGAGGTAAATTCGTCCGTGTCCGACGTGTAGGGATTTTGATTGATGAACGGTGCGAACATTTCTTCAAATCTCTCCTCGGGGACGATGTACAAGCAGCCGTTTTTGCCGGGAAGGTAATACGGGTTCGAGCCAAGCCCTTCGCGGAACTTGACGGGAATCCTGAACCTATTTCTCTCGTCGAGTTGATGACGAGCGTTTCCAAGCATAAATTTCGGCATTCGTTTTTCCTTTTTGAGGGCACTACACCCTTCACGCTTGTTATTGTATAACAATATAAAAGTCTTGTCAATAAAATTTTTCCATTTTTAACCCAAAATTTTTTTAGTATTTAGTGGTATTTTTGCCGATTGTTTATTTTTGATTATGTTTACAAGTAAACTATATGCAAGACGGAATTTTCTCGCATATTTACACCAAGAAAAACGCTACTGTCAAGTGGATTTTTGCCGAAAACAGTGTGATTTTTTATAAATTTTCGTTGTATTTCAAGGTGCTTTTTCTCCACTTTATCCCCTCGAATTTTGCGCTTTGACAACAAAAAATTCCGCTCCGCATATATTGTGGCAAATATAAAAGGAGGTAAAAAGATGTCTTTTTGCAACAACAACTCTACTATAGACAGATGTCCCGGGAACATCAACGGCAATCCGATGAACGGTTTGTGCGAAAAAGTGTGCATTCAGACAACGAAAATTTTTGATGCGTGCATGATGCAAACCAGCATCGACCAAACGGTTACGCTCACCAATATTTCGCCGTCAACACCCACTCTTCCGCTCACTTTCGTCAGCGGTTCGTCCACTTCTTCCACGGGCACTATAACCGCCCTTACGATAACGCCGATTGCCGACCGAGCGGGACTTTCAAGAGTCACGGCAACCGTTTCGATCCCCATTCAAATCGCCTACACCGACGCAAACGGGGTTTCGGGCACGGGAACAAGCACGGTGAACATCACCCAAGACGTCGTTATGTGCGTTCCGTCGGGCAGCGTAATTTCGCCCGTGGTTGCAGCAACCGTCAATATGGCTTCGCCGAGAGGTACTTACGTGAGCGACTACACGTTCAATATCACGTGTTGCGTAACCGTAATTTTGAGCGTACAAGCACCCGTCAACCTTCTCGTACCCTCATACGGCTACTGCAAGATTCCGCCCTGCACGGAATTTAGTCAGGACGCATGCCAAGGCGTATTCGACTTGCCGCTGTTTCCGAGTTGAGCAACAAATCGGTATGTAAGAAACAAACTGCAAGTGAGAAAAAACACGGATAAAATATCCGTGTTTTTTCGTACGAATTTTGCATTATTATCGCAAGAAAAAAACAACCCGGCGTAACGCTTTTTTACAACAATAATTGATAAATAATAATTTATATGTTATATTATCAATATGAAAGTGTTTGCGATAAGCGATTTACATCTCTCAAACGCCGTCGAAAAACCCATGGATATTTTCGGTGACGGTTGGCAAAACCACTTTGCGAAAATAAGCGAAGATTGGACGAGCAAGGTTGCCGACGGCGACCTCGTTTTGCTTGGCGGAGATATGTCCTGGGGCCTTACGATTGACGAAGCAAAACCCGATTATGACGAAATCGCAAAACTCAAAGGACAAAAATACGTCGTGAAAGGCAATCACGACTATTATTGGAGTTCGCTCGGGAAAATGAGGACGTATTTCCCATCTTTCAACTTCGTCCAAAACAATGCGTACAGAGTGGAATCGCCCGACAATCCCGATAAAGCGGTAGTAATTGCAGGCTCGCGCGGTTGGAATATTCCCTCCAAAGACACGCCGGAAGCCGACGTAAAGATATACAAGCGCGAACTTATCCGTCTCGAACTTTCCCTTTCTTATGCAAAGTCATTGCAAAAGGAAGGCGACAAGTTGATTGCAATGCTGCACTATCCGCCGTTTGAGGCAACCTATCAGGACACCGAAGTTACGGCATTAGTTGAAAAATACGACGTGGATTTCGTGCTGTACGGACACCTGCACGGCAAAAACGCAAGGGTTACGCCCACCGTGCAAAAGCACGGAATAACCTATATCCTCACCTCTTGCGACCTTGTTGACAACAAGTTGATAGAAGTGTGCGAAATTTGATTTTTTGCCATAAAATTCAGACAAAGTATTCTATGATTTTTAGATTTTTAGAATAAAAACATAAAAATAATGCTCAACCAATAGGTTTTGAGCATTATTTTTTTATTTTGGTAAAATTCAATAAACGAGCAATTTCAAATAAAAATCATCAATTATTTTCGGCAAAACCGGCACTTTCATTAGAGCTTGCGTTTTCATCAGAGTGCGCATTTTCGTCAGAGTATGCATTTTCAAGCAACATATCTATTCTTGCAAGCACGCCTTCCTTCCCCGTCTTTGCGCTTGCCGAAGTAACCAAAATATCCTTTGTCCCGACACAAAGCGCGGAAGCAATCGTTGCAAGACATTTTTGTTGTTGAGCACGAGAGAGTTTGTCCGCTTTCGTAGCAATGATTGTAAACGGAATGTTGTAGTTGTAAAGATAGTTAATCAGCATTTTGTCATCGTCGGTCGGTTCGTGGCGCATATCGACAAGCACAAACACGTTGACAAGGCGTTTGCTCGTGCGCAAATAGTTTTCGATAAGTCCGCCCCATTTTTGTTTTTCTTGCTTGTTTACCTTTGCATATCCGTAACCGGGCAAATCGACAAAATAGTATTCGCCGTTGTTTATTTCAAAATAATTGAGCAAGCGCGTACGTCCCGGCTCTTGCGAAGTTTTTGCGAGCTTGTTCTGATTGACCATAAAATTGATAAACGAGGACTTGCCGACATTCGATTTGCCTGCTATGGCAATTTCGGGAACGCCGTAGTCGGGCACCTTGCTTGCATCCGCAACGGACACTACGAACTTTGCTTGTTTTATCATCTTTTGCACCTGTTGTTTTTTTGCTGTATTCAGCGTAATTCTTCAACGCAAAACTATAAAAATAGCGCATTAGATGCGCTATTTTCGTTTGTTATGCTATACAATCGCTCTTCTTTTCTTCAATTTGTTTTCTCACCACGATAGGCTTCTCTGTTTTGTCAATCGAAGCCTTTGTGACGATAACTTTTTCAATATCTTTTTCAGAGGGAATCTCAAACATAAGTTCGAGCAACACGTCTTCTAAAATCGCTCTCAAACCTCTTGCGCCCGTGTTGAGCTGAATTGCCTTTGCAGCCACTGCTCTCAATGCGTCTTCCTCAAATTCAAGCGTCACGCCGTCAAGCGCAAATTGATACTTGTATTGTTTGACAAGCGCGTTTTTAGGTTCGGAAAGAATCTTGACGAGTGCGTTTTCGTCAAGAGCGTTGAGTCCGACGACAATCGGCACACGTCCGACAAATTCGGGGATAAGACCGAATTTGATAAGGTCGGCGGGCTGCAAGGCTTTGATAAGCTCGTCGTAACGATAATCAACCGTTCCTTTCACCGCCGAGCCGAAGCCGAGCTTCGAATTGTCTTTTCTTTGATCGATAATCTTGTCCAAATCGACGAACGCACCGCCGCAAAGGAACAAAATGTTGGTTGTATCGAGTTGATAGCATTCCTGATTGGGATGCTTTCTGCCGCCTTGCGGAGGCACGTTTGCAACCGTTCCTTCGATGATTTTGAGCAATGCTTGTTGCACGCCCTCACCGCTGACGTCGCGCGTGATGGACACGTTTTCGCCCTTCTTTGCTATTTTGTCGATTTCGTCGATATACACGATGCCGATTTCCGCTCTCTTCAAATCACCGTTTGCGGACTGAATGAGCTTCAAAAGAATGTTTTCGACGTCCTCTCCGACATAACCTGCCTCGGTAAGCGTGGTTGCATCGGCAACCGCAAAAGGCACGTTGAGGATTTGCGCAAGCGTTTTCGCAAGCAAAGTTTTACCGGAACCCGTAGGTCCAAGCAAAAGCACGTTGCTCTTTTCGATGACCACGTCGTCGTTGGCTTTGGAGCGGATTTGATTGATACGCTTGTAATGATTGTACACGGCAACCGACAGCACGCGTTTTGCGCTGTCCTGACCGATGATGTATTCGTCGAGTTTCTCTTTGATTTCCTTGGGCGTATAAAGGCTCAGACCGTCGTTTGCGGTTTTTTCGTCCTTGCCGAGAAGGTAGGCGCACTCGTCGATACATTCGTTGCAGATATTTATGCCGTTGGGGCCGCTGATGATTTTTTCAACCTCGCTTTCGCCTCTTCCGCAAAAACTGCAATGTTGTTCTTTATGATAATTTTCCATACTTGATTATACTCCTGATTTGGCATCAACTGCCCTATTTGCCCGCGATGCGAGCCGAAAAGGCGTATTCTCGTTGTTCGTTATCTTGCAAAATTACTTTCTTGAATAGAAAATCTTGTCCACAAGTCCGTATTTTTCCGCTTCTTCGGCGTTCATATAAAAGTCGCGGTCGGTGTCAACCTCGATTTTGGAAAGAGGTTGGGACGTATTTTGTGCAAGAATATCGTTGATACGCTTTTTGGTTTTGAGTATCTCGTTGGCTTGTATCGCAATGTCGCTTGCCTGACCTTGCGCACCGCCGAGGGGTTGATGAATCATAATCTTTGCATTGGGAAGAGAAAATCTCTTACCTTTTGCGCCCGACGAGAGCAAGAATGCGCCCATGGACGCCGCCATACCGATACAGATGGTGGAAACGTCGCATTTGATGTAGTTCATTGTGTCGTAGATTGCAAAGCCTGCGGACACAGAGCCGCCGGGACTGTTGATATAAAGGCTGATGTCTTTTGTCGAATCTTTGCCTTCGAGATATATGAGTTGTGCGACAACGAGGTCGGCAACGTTATCGTCGATTTCACCCGTGAGGAAGATGATTCTGTCTTCAAGCAAGCGAGAGTAAATATCGTATGAACGCTCGCCTCTGCCCGTTTGCTCGACAACCATAGGTATAAGTTGATTTTTGATGTTCATTTTTTCCTCCGTTCGCCGCAAAAAAAGTTGTGATTTTGCGGCAAAAATATGGCTTTTTTGCGTACTTTCGAATTGAAATTACACAAAAGCCGATTTTATGCGCTTTCCGCCTGCAATGGCAAGCGGAAAGCCTAAATTTTGTTTTTTCAGTGCGCAAGCACTCTTATTTTACACAAAATCGCAAGCGATTATTCTGCGTCGGTTGCGGGTTTTGCTGTCTTTTTGGTTGTTTTTTTGGCAGCAGGTTTCTTTTCTTCCGCTTTTTGCTCTTCTTGAACGTTTTCAGCCGTTTCTTCGCCTGCCGCTTTCTTTGCGGGTTTCTTTGCCGCAACGTTCTCTTTTACGAGGAAGGCGAGCAACTTTTCGTTCATGATAGAGTTGACGATATAGTCGATTTGCTCTTTGTGCAAAGATTTCTTGAACTCTTCGACGGTCTGAGAAGCGTCGCTTGCAAACTTCTCGATCTTTTCGTCGATGTCCTTGTCCTCGATGTTGATGTTTTCGGCTTTGATAAGCGTTTCCATGACAAGACGCACTTTGACGGTCTTTGCTGCTTGATCTTTGTATTGATCTTCGAGTTGCTCTCTGGTCATGTTGAGATATTTGAGATAATCGTCGAGCTTCAGACCTTGATACATAAGACGATATTCAAACTCGTGCACCATGTCTTCCGCTTCGTGATCTATCATTGCTTGCGGAATTTCAACCGTTGAAGCGTCGACGATCTTTTCCACGATTTCGTCTTCGAGATCGCGCTCCGCCTTATCTTCCGCTTCTTTGGTGAGGTTTGCTTTCACGTCGGCTTTGTACTCCGCAAGAGTGTTGAATTCGGAAACGTCTTTGACAAATTCGTCGTCGATTGCGGGAAGTTCTTTCACTTTAACCGCTTTGACTGTGCACTCGAACACTGCTTCTTTGCCTGCAAGTTGTTCAGCTTGATAGTTTTCGGGGAAAGTGACGTTGACGTTTCTCACTTCGCCTGCCTTGACGCCGACTAGTTGCTCTTCGAAACCGGGGATAAACGTGTTGCTGCCAAGTTCGAGATCATAGTTTTCCGCACTGCCGCCTTCGAATTTTTCGCCGTTTACGCTTCCGACAAAGTCGATGGTAACCGTATTGCCGTTTGCCGCCGCGGTATCGACGTCAATAAGACGAGCTTGCTTTTCTTGCTCCTCGGCAATCTTTTCGTCAACTTGTTTTGCGGTGACTTTCACAGCCTTCTTTGCAACCGCAAGTCCTTTATATTGACCAAGCGTAACTTCGGGTTTTACAACCATAACTATGGAGTATTTCACGCCGCCGTCATCCGTCATGTCAACGTCGCAAACGCTGTCGACAGCCACGAAATCGTAGTCCGCGCTCTTTTCGAGTTCCGACAAAGAAGAATCGATGAGTTCGTTTACCGCGTCGCTGAAGAAAACGCCTTGTCCGTACATACCCTCGATAACCTTTTGGGGTGCGTGACCTTTTCTGAAACCGGGAACCGCATATTTATGCTTGGTTTTTTCGTAGGCTTGCTTGATTGCTGCGTTGAAAGCGTCCTTGTCAACCACGTAGTTGAACTTAACTTGGCTCTTTTCCAACTTTTCTGCTGTGTAGTTCATTTGTCCTCCATGTCCGCGCGAAATCGTGCGGATATATATTTTCTTAACAAGTGATAGAGATTATAACATGCGAAAGATTAAAAATCAATGAAATTATGTCCCCTTGGCAAAAATTTCTATGAATAATTGATTTCGAGCGCAAAAAATACTATACTAACCGTATGGGAAGCGACCTTTTTGCATTGAGTGCGCTTGCAAGAGAGCTTAACGATAATCTGCAAGGCGCAAGAATAGACAAGATTCAACAACCCGAATCGGACGAGTTGCGATTTTTTGTGCGCTCGAAAGGCAAAAATCAGTGCCTTGTAGTGTCTTGCAACGCAGGTGCGCCGAGAATTCACATCACGACGAGCAAAAAAGTCAGTCCGCAAGTCGCGCCGAATCTTTGTATGCTTCTTCGCAAATACCTACTGTCGGCAACCATAAGCGACGTTTCGATATACAACTACGACAGAATCGTGCGCATACGCTTCGACGCAAAAACCGAAATGCGCGACGAGGCTGTTTTTTATCTTTTCGTCGAGATTATGAACAGGTATTCAAACATCGTTTTCACAGACGAAAATCTTGTGATTCTAGATGCCGTCAAACATCTTCCCCTCGACGTAGAGCGCAATCACGTCGTGTTGCGCGGCGTACCGTATTCGCCCGTATCGCAAAAAAAAATCAGCTATCTAACCGACTGTTTTTCAGTTTTTGATGACTTCAAAGGCGGAGATTTGCATAGGTTTATTCAAGACAATATTTCAGGCTTTTCGGGTGCAACTATCGAAGAGTTGTTGCTTAGAGCAAACATAAATTCAAACGTCGGAACTTTTGGCGCAATCGAGCGCGAAAGGCTTTTCAAGGTCATACGCGATTTTGCAAGTCTGTCAACCGACTCTGCGACTATTCGGCCTTACCCCTGCATAATCGACGGAAAGGACGTCTACCCCATTCTTTATCGTTCGCTTGCAAACTGCGATGAATCCAATGTCAAAGCGTTTGACAGTATGAGCGATGCCTACGATGCGCTCATCACCGATTGCGACAAGGATATACGCAACAAAGCAAGGCTCAAATCTCTTGCGACAATCGCAAAACATCTACATCAAAAAGTTGAGAAGAACATTGCAATCGACCTGCAAAAACTCGCCGAATGCGATGATATGGACAAATATAGATTGTGGGGCGAGCTTATCGTCAACTACATTTATCTGGTGAAAAAAGGCGATGAAAAACTCGTGTGCGTCAACTATTACGACAATTCTCAAGTGGAAATTCCCCTCGATTTGCGCCTTACCCCCTCAAAAAATTCAACCGCATATTACGCAAAATACAACAAACTCAAACGCACCAAAGAGTTTGTGAGCAAAAAGCTCGAAAAAGACAAAGATTTGCTCGAATACGTCAAGTCGATAGAGGACGAAATCGCAAACCTCCCCTACGAAAGCGACACTTCCGCCATCGAACAGGAACTGGAAGCATTGGGCGGTGGCAAAAAGAAATCGTCAAAAAATAAGGTGCGCAAAGAAAAAGCCGAGCCGCCATACGTTTACTTCGTGGACGGATTTTATATCTATCGAGGCAAAAACAACCTCCAAAACGACGAACTTACTTTTAAAATCGCATCGTCCAACGACGTGTGGCTTCACCTCAAAAACGAACACGGCTCGCATACGATTATCGTCACCGAAGGACGAACAGTCCCCGAGAAAGTGCTCAAAATCGCAGGCGAAATCACCGCAAGCACAAAGCAAGCGTCTTGCGAAGTGGACTACACCGAACGCCGCAACGTCAAACGCAAACCCGACGGACACCCCGGGCAAGTAATATATGTCAACTACAAGACCATGATATCCGAGCCAAACCCTCACAAAAATCTCGAAACACGCAAATAATTGCGACTTTGTCGCAGTTGTTGCTGTGCAACAATGATATCTGCGCATTGCGCAGATGATATCGCGCTACGCGCGGTGATATCCTCACTCCGTTCGGGTGATATCGCACTGCGTGCGATTGCGGAAGATTCCAACATTTCTGCAACTTAACAAAACCGTCTGCTTTAGATGAAGAGCGCGAAAAAGCCCTTCCGTAAACTCGCCTAATGTACATTACGTACATGACGAGGATACGGAGGGGCTTTGACAAAGCTATTCGCTCAATCAGACGGTTTTAGTTTTTGTTTGCCCAAATCGGCGCAGGAATCCTCCCACCCCTTTCAATCAATCTTGACGGCGAAGTTTGGTTGATCGGCATAATCGGCGCAGTACCCAAAAGTCCGCCGAAGGATACAAAACCTTCGTTTTTGCCGTAAACGGGAATAACGCGAACGGCGGTGGTCTTGTTGTTGACAACACCGATTGCGGATTCGTCTGCAATCATAGCGGATATAACGTCTGCGGACGTATCGCCGGGGATTGCTATCATATCAAGACCGACGGAGCAAATTGCGGTCATTGCTTCGAGTTTTTCAAGAGTTAGAACGCCTTTTTGTGCGGATTCTATCATGCCGATATCCTCGCTGACGGGGATAAACGCACCGCTGAGTCCGCCGACATGCGACGAAGCCATAGTTCCGCCCTTTTTAACCGCATCGTTCAAGAGCGCAAGCGCGGCGGTCGTACCGTATCCGCCAACGGTGTCGACTCCGATTTCTTCAAGGATATGCGCAACGCTGTCCCCTTTTACGGGTGTAGGAGCAAGGCTCAAGTCGATTATGCCGAAATGTGCCCCCAACCGTTTTGACGCTTCTTGCGCAACGAGTTGTCCTACCCTCGTGATTTTGTAAGCGACTTTCTTGATTGTTTCTGCGACAACGGTAAGATTTTCGCCTTTTACATGCTTCAAAGCCTCTTCGACGACGCCGGGGCCGCTTACGCCTACGTTGATTACGCAATCGTTTTCACCGACTCCGTGAAACGCACCTGCCATAAACGGATTGTCTTCGACGGCGTTTGCGAAAACCACGAGTTTTGCGCATCCGATGCTGTCCTTATCTCTCGTCAGATAAGCGGTTTCTTTGATTACTTTGCCCATAAGGGCAACCGCGTCCATGTTTATGCCGGCTTTCGTCGAGCCGATATTCACGGACGAGCATACTTTTTCGGTGCAAGCAAGAGCTTCGGGAATGGATCGAATAAACTCTCTTTCGTAATCAGTCATTCCCTTTTGCACAAGTGCGGAATATCCTCCCACGAAATCGACTCCGATTTCTTTTGCGCAAGCGTCAAGAGTTTTTGCAACCTTCAAGGCATTGCCGGTACGTGCGGTGATTATGCTGACGGGCGTAACGCTTATACGTTTGTTGACAATCGGAATTCCGATTTCATTGGCAATGTCGTCGCAGACTTTGACGAGCTCTTTCGCTTTGCTCACGATTTTGTCGTGCACTCTTTGACAAAGCACGTCAATATTGTCGCTCACGCAGTCGAGAAGGGAAATTCCCATCGTAACCGTGCGTACGTCAAGATGTTCGAACGACACCATTTTGTTGGTTTCGACAACTTCGTTTGCGTTTATCATACCCACCTCAAATGCGATGCATGGACGTGAAAACCTGCTCGTTTTGGATGCGGATTTCAACGCCGAGTTCTTTGCCGAGTTCGCTCAAAGATTTGCTTATCGTGGCAAAGTCCGCGTTTGCTTCTGACAAATCGACAAGCATAATCATCGTAAAATAGTCTTGCATAATGGTTTGCGATATGTCTTGCACGTTGATTGCAAACTCGTAGAGCCTCGTGCTTACTCCCGATATGATGCCTCTTTGGTCTTTTCCGATGACGGACACAACCGCTTTCATAGTAGATCTCCATAGATATATTTTTGCGCAACGTAGTTGCAACGATGAGTGTAGCATTGAAAATGCTATATGTCAATTTTATACGCAAAAAGCCCGATTTTTGTCGGGCTTTTTGACAATGAAGCAATAGCTTTTGCGGCGGCATACGCCGCAAACAAGTTTTATTCGATAACTACGCCGTCTTTGATATTGTCGGCGATTTCCTTGCCGATTTGGTTGGCTTGTTCACTGCAAAGTGCGATTTCTTCGTTCAAATCGTCGGAAAGTTTGGCAGTGTTGTCGCAAGCGGTTTCGACTTCGCTTTCGTCTACGAGATTTTCTTCGACGTCGTTTTCAACCGTTTCGACTGCATTTTCGACTTCGATGTCGGCAGGAAGCGTAACCGCTTTCTTCGGTGCAAGGCGCGGGAACAATGCAAAGAAATGACTTCCCTTGCAAATGAAGATTTCACGCATGATAATAAAGGAAATAAACGCAAACGTGCCGCCGAAAGTGACGTCGCTCATATAGTGCGCACCGACGACTATACGGCTGATTGCAACGAGCATCGTAATTGCAATAGGCGTAACCCAGCATGCGATTTTGCCCGCTTTTTTGTGCTTGAAATCCACAACGTCGGGGAGCATGATGAGTGCGTACGACATCCCTGCCGCGCAAGTGTGCCCGGACGGGAACGACTTGAATGCGTCGCCTGCACCGGGATATGCGTCGATAAACGAGTTGATTATGCCCTCGTCGGGTTGACCGTTGGAGATATACCAAGGAGTGTAGCCCTTCACCAACCCCGCGTTAATAAGTCTTTGACCGACTTCGGAGTTGATTGCTCTAAATCTCATACGGCCGACGGGTTCTTTGATAATCATAATGAGAATATTTGCCAAAACGCACGCCGCAAGAGCCGCAATAACCCACCAAACGAGTTTTTTGAGAGTTTCGGCTTTCAAAGGACGAACGGAAAGCACCGTAAGAGCTTGAAGGGTGAGCGCAACGAGGACTTGGCATGCCACCACGGCACCGTTGTGACGATACTCGTAAACGACAGAACCGATAGCACCGACTTCGTTTGCAGCATGTTCGAGGATGTATTTCATTATATCTTTGATATAATACCACCACGCAACCGTGCCTACAAGACCGAAAATTACGGCAAGAACTATGCCCCATTTTTTGTCTTTGAAGTTTTTTGCAAAGAACCAGCAAAGGATTGCGGTGCATACGCCGAGCAAAATATAAATGGGCGACGTTCCGATTGCTTCTCCCACAACGCCGAAGATGTCGTCTGCAAGATATTCACCGGGTTTCAATGCGTTTTTGGTGAGAATTTGGCTCACTTGATAATCGAAAACCGACGCAATCGCAACAAGCGTTGCGAACAAAACGACAAACAAGCATATAGCGATGATTGTTTTTGATTTGATAGTAAGAGATTTCATAGTTTAACCCCTATAAATATTTTTACCGATATATTTTAGCATACGCAAAGTGTTTTATCAATACATATCTTGAAAAAAGTATTGCCAAAACGCCCGAAATGATAAAAAGTGTCAAAAAGTATTATAAAATTTGACAATTTTTGAAATACTTTTATTAAAAATCGATAAAGAAATTGCGGTGTCAAAGTCGCTATTCCCCGCCCGAAACAATCTTTCGCATAGAGAGAGTTTCGCGGTTTTAAATCAACAAAAAGAAAACAAAGTTGATAATTGGGTATTGCAATAAGCAAAAAGCTATGGTATATTAAACGTAGGAAAAGATTCCTGCTATGTTTGTGATGGTGCTCTATTTTGAACCACAAATTTTATACGGGATGACGCGTCCGACAAAAATGCAGCGATGCCAGGCCTCATCATATCAGTGGAAGGCAGATACTGCACGGCAGTCTTTACCCACCCTGCTATACGGCGGGTTTATAAAATGGCATCACACGGCGGTGCGGGACAATCAAGAGAAAAACAGTCGCTCAATCGAGCGACTGTTTTTTATCGTTTACGGTTTAGAAAAAATATATCTTACGCAAGCCGTTCAAGAGCATAGCTCTGCCGCAATTGTTCACTAATAACATTATATTAATCACTAAAACGCAATATTTGGATGAAGAGCAAGGAAAAGCCTGCCAACATAGACAGAGGAGCGTAAATCTTACGTAAACTGTTTTAAGCGCTCTAAATAGATGAAGAACAAGAAAGAGCCATGCTATTGGCAACCCTAATGTACACGTAGTACATGAGTTGACAAGAGCATGGCTCTGCCGCAGTTATTCGCTATTTAGTGCGCTTAAAATGCCCAGTTGCCGTTGCGGAATATCGCCACATCCCTACCGTCCGCAGTATGAGCGTCGATATCGAGATCCTGCGAACCAATCATAAAGTCAACGTGAATGATGGAATCGTTGATGCCTTTTTGGCGGCACTCTTCGTGCGTGTATTTATCGTAATCTTTGAGGCAGTTTTCAAATCCGCGTCCGAGAGCGAGGTGGCAGCACGCATTTTCGTCGAACAAGGTGTTGAAGAACGTGATTTCGGAGTTGCGGATAGGCGAATCGTAAGGCACGAGAGCGCACTCTCCGAGATATGCGGCGTTTTCGTCCATTGAAATCATTTGTTTCAAAAGCTCTTCACCCTTTTCGGCGTGAACTTCGACCGCTTTGCCGTTTTCGAAACGCACGGAGAAATTGTCAATGATTTCACCTCGATAGGAAAGCGGACGTGTTGCGTACACGATGCCGTCTGCTTTGCCCTTCATAGGCGATGTGAAAACTTCTTCGCTGGGAATGTTGGGATTGAATTCCACACCGCCGAGCGTGTCTTCGCTTCCACCAAGGAAAAGTCCGTCCGAAATAAGACCAACTGTGAAATTTGTGCCGTTAGATGCCGTATAATGCAAAGATTCGATGCCGAGAGAATTGAGATAATCGTATCTCGCTTTGAGGTCAGCATTGTGATCTTCCCATGCTTTTACGGGATCTTCGCCGTCCGCTCTGGACGTGTAAAGGATAGCGTCCCAAAGTTTTTCAACCGCTTTGCCCACTCTCTCGCCGGGGAAAACCTTTTTTGCCCACGCTTCGCCGGGAACCGCGGCAATACACCACTGATATTTGTTCTCCATTTTGTCGATATACGGCTTCAAAACGGGATATCTTGCTTGGCTTGCCTTTGAAACTTTGTTTTGGTCGATGCCTTTGAGTCCGTCGGGATCGTCGGAATCGATATAGATCATCGCAGGCAAAACATCGCATCTGTGCGCCAACTTCTCTTCTTCCCACTTTTCGATTGTGGACAAAGTTTTCATTGAACGATAGCGGTAATTGAGTTTCGTCAAAGGTTGATAACTCCATTCCACCGTGACTTTTTTTGCGCCTGCGCGATAACACTCTTCAACAACCATTTTGACAAATTCGGGCTGATCGAGTGACGCATTGACGATAACTTCCTGATTCTTTTGCACGTTTATGCCCTTGCGAGCGATAAGACGAGCATATTTTTGCATAGTTGTTTTTTTCATACACTACACCCCTGTGCGTTCATATTTTGTGAATATTATATCATCTTTCGTCGTTATTTCAACAACATTTTGCACATTACGCCAACAAAGGTTTTAAGTGCGATATTTGAACGTCAAACAAGAAAGGCACATCTTGAATCAATCCTCAACAAAACCGCACATATTCGTAAAGCGCAATATTTAGATGAAGAACAAGAAAGAGCCGTCCGAACGGCAACCCTAATCTACTTGTCGTAAATGAGTTGACGGACGGACGGCTCTGACGCAGTTATTCGCTAAATAGCGCGCTTAACGCTTTACAGTTTCATTGCGACATCCCATGCGCCCCAGATGACCGTACGGAGATTGCCGACTTTCGCACTGTCGCCGACAACGTGAACGTGTTTGCCCTCTTGCGCGACGGGTGCGGGCTTGTATCCGACGGACATAATGACGGATTCGGCAGGAATCTCAAACTCTTTGCCTGTTTTCATGTCTTGAACTTTGACGCCGTTGTCCGTAATAGCAACGAGCTTCGTTTCAAGGTGTACGGGCACTTTGTGGAGTGCAAAGTACTCTCTCAAATAAGAAGAGTTTGCAAGGCACACGCCTTTGACTGCAATAAGGTCGTTCTTCATTTCGACGATAACGGGATGTTTGCCTTGAAGTTGCAATTCATATGCGATTTCGCAACCGGTCAAGCCACCGCCGATGATAACGACGTTGTCGCCAACTTGCTTTTTGCCGAGCAAGAAGTCGCACGCTTCGATTGTTTTTTCTACGCCGGGGACGTTGAAACGTCTTGCCACTGCGCCCGTTGCAACGACAACTTCGTCTGCGCCGAGCTTGGTCACGTCGTCAACCTTGACGCCGTACTTCACTTCGATGCCCAAATCTCTGATTTGTTTTTTGTACCATTCGATAAGTTCTTTGTCCTTTTCCTTGAAAGACGGAGCAGCCGCAGCGACGAAGATGCCGCCGAGGTCGTTGCCTTTTTCGTAAATTGTGACTTTGTGTCCGCGAAGAGTTGCAACTCTTGCGACTTCCATACCTCCGATACCACCGCCGATGACGGCAATCTTCTTGGATTTGGTTGCGGGAACGATCTTATACTTCTTGGATTGCATGGTGTGTGGATTGAGTGCACAACGAGCCATGCCTGCGGTGTCCGACAAATCCTGATCGTTGGGAACGCCGTTGTAGTGAGCCATGTTGAAGCATGCGTTGTGGCAACAGATGCACGGCATAATGTCGTCCTCTCTGCCTTGCATGAGTTTTGTCACCCATTCGGGATCGGTGAGGAATTGGCGTGCAACGCCCATACCGTCAATCTTGCCTTCCGCAATCGCCTTTGCCGCGACTTCGGGAGTCATACGGCCTGCGCAAACGACGGGAATATCAACTGCTTTTTTGACTTCTTCGCAGTCTTCGATGTTGCAGTTTTGAGGCATATATACAGGAGGATGCGCCCAGTACCATGCGTCGTACGTGCCGTTGTCGGAGTTAAGCATATCATAGCCTGCGTCTTGGAGCATCTTTGCCGCAATCTTGCTCTCTTCCATATCGCGCCCGACTTCGACATACTCTTCGCCGGGAAGTGCGCCCTGACGGAAACCTTTCGTCTTTGAAACAACCGAATATCTCAAAGAAACAGGATAATCGTCACCGCAAACTCTCTTGATTTCCTTGACGATTTCCATGGGGAAACGATATCTGTTTTCAATGGATCCGCCATACTCGTCGGTACGTTGGTTTGTGTACTTCATCGTGAATTGATCGAGCAAATAGCCCTCGTGCACGGCGTGGATTTCAACGCCGTCCACGCCTGCGTCCTTGCACATCTTTGCCGTCTTGCCGAACGCTTTGATAAACTCGTGAATCTCGTCTACGGTCATTGCGCGAGAAGGCACTTTGTCGCTCCAACGGTTAGGATTGGGGCTTGCGCTCATAGTGAGTTGATCGATGTTGATGAAAGGTTTTGCGATTGCACCCAAAACTTTGTTTGTGGCAAGCATTTCCATCATCGAGCTGATTGCAAACGAACGGCCGAAACCTGCGGTGAGCTGTACAAACATCTTTGCGCCCGTTTTGTGAAGCTCATCCATAAACGGTTTGAGATGTCTAAACGAGCTTTTGCTCTTGTAAAGCCAATTTCCGCCGATAACGTTTCTGATGGGCGCAATGCCCGGCAAAATAAGGCCGACGTTGTTCTTTGCCCTATCGAGCAAGAAGTTTGCGGCTTCTTTGTCGAAGTGATGCGGTTCCATCCAACCGAAGATTGAAGTTCCGCCCATAGAAGTAAGCACGATGCGGTTTTTTATTTCGCAGTTGCCTATCTTCCAAGGAGTAAACAAACTTTGATATTTGGGATCCATAATTTTCTCCTTACAATTTTAATACAAATGTATTTTATAATATCAATATCCAAAAATCAATACCGAATTTGATATTTTTTTATCAAATTAGACAAGATTTTTGAAAAAATCAGACGTTTACAAACTTTTCCAAAGCAAAATGTCCGTTGTCGAAAACGGCTTCACCGTTTTTGAACTCATAACCCATTTTGCGATAAAACGGAATCGCAGGGATACTTGCGGCAACTTCCACTCTTTTTGCTCTTTTAAAATATTCGTCTTGCTGCAAAACTTCAATGATTTTTCTGCCGTATCCCATACCTTGATAGTCCGGATCTACGAATACGGAAAACAATGCGCTTTCGGTTTTGCTGCTCCAAAACTCCCCGATAGCTCCGCAAGCAACGATATTATCATCCTCTTCGATTACGTAAAAATGAGTCCAAGACGCACGTTGTTTCACCCCGTCATCATCCAGCCTTTTTACAATATCGTCCACAACGCTTTGCGGATAATAATTTGAAAATCGAGGACATTTGACAGCCCTCTCAATCATTTTTGCGGTTTTGCCGTATTGATTATCATTGATTCTTCCGATTTTCATTGCAATTCTCCGATAAAACAACTATAACACGTTTTCCTAAAAACGCCAATAAAATCAATATGCTTAACATTTTACATTCTTATTACATTCTCATTATTAGGCTAAATGCAAAAAAAACACATCATATTTCAATAGGGTTGGAAGAATAATATTTTTGACGCAATTATCAAAAAAATGCTAATTTTTACTTGCATAAGGTGTCAAATTATGATATTATCACAAAGCAATATCGATTTGCCCTCATGGTCAAGCGGTTCAAGACGTCGCCCTCTCACGGCGGAAACTAGGGTTCGATTCCCTATGGGGGTACCAAATGTAAAAACACATCTCAACGATGTGTTTTTTTCATTTCAAATCATTTTAAGGGAATCGAACGGGCGGATAAGCGCACAATCCTGTGAATTGTGCGCCCGCCCCGGCGCGATAATAAGTATAAAAACAGCAAAGCACGCGCAACAGCAGTATTTGTGCTGTTTTTGCGATATTGCAAATTTTCAATTTGCATAGCGCAGACAAACAATAATTTGTGCGAAAATATGATGTGTTTCTGTGTTGTTTGTTTTAAAACCAAAGACCGCCGAAGAATCCAAACATACCGAACAATCCGAGTATTGCAAGCATAAGTGCCATAAAATGCATAATTCACCTCTCTACGCACTATATAATATGCAAAACGAAGCGGCGAATATCACAATCGCTCTCTCGCAATCATTTCAAGTTCTTTCTATTTATACTTAATCGAAACAATACTTAACGACGATAATAGAAAAACGGACTGCAAATTTGCAAATCCGTTTTTCATATAAATAGGGGAAAATTATGACTGTTTAGCTTTTGCTTGCGAAACGTCGAGCCAGATTAAAATCACATCGTTTTCATATATCTAACAAGGTGTTTACTTTTGTTTCACAAGCGTCTTGTAGCCTTTGTTGACTCTCATTGCGTTGAGGATTGCAACGATTGCAACGCCTACGTCGCCGATGACGGCAATCCACATGGTTGCCGCGCCGAGCACACCCGTTGCGCTGAGTGCCATTATGAGAAGTTTGACCGCAAGAGAGCCGACGATGTTTTCGTACACCACTCTCATCGTCTTTTTGGAAATACGTTTTGCAGTGGATATACCCGTCAAATCGTCTTGCATAAGCACGACGTCGCTTGCTTCGATTGCCGCATCGCTGCCTACACCGCCCATTGCGATGCCGATGTCCGAACGCATAAGCACGGGAGCGTCGTTTATGCCGTCGCCTACAAAGCAAAGCACTTCGCCTTTCTTTTTGTCTGCAAGCATTTGCTCGACGTGCTCAACCTTGTTTTGCGGAAGCAAAGACGCTTTGTAACCCGAAAGTCCGATCTTGCCTGCGACGTCCGAAGCAATAGCCTCGTTATCGCCCGTGAGCATAACAGTCTTGCAGCCCATTTTGTTGAGTTCGCCGACGGCGGATACCGATTCGTCCTTGATTTCGTCGCTGATAAGAAGTGAACCGACATACTCATTGTTATGGGCAACATAAACGACGGTGCCTACGCCGTTGTGCGCGACATACGGAATATCGTATGATTTCATAAGTTTCTCGTTGCCGCAATATATCACATCGTCACCTTTTGTTGCGATAACGCCGAATCCCGCAACGTTTGTGAGAGCATAACCTCCCTCGATTTCGCCGTCATAACAAGCAACGATTGAGCGTGCAATGGGGTGATTCGAATCGTTCTCGGCAATAGCGGCAAGGCGAAGAATATCGTCTTTTTTATCGGCAGGAGATACGTCGGTGACGGCAAAGTTACCTTTTGTAAGCGTACCCGTCTTGTCAAAGACAAAGATGTTTGCTTTGCTCATCAGTTCCAGATAGTTGCTACCCTTGATGAGAATACCGAATCTCGACGCCGCGCCGATGCCCGCAAAGAAGGAAAGCGGCACTGACACGACAAGCGCACACGGACACGAAACAACCAAGAAGCTCAATCCTCTGTATATCCAAGTGTACCAATCTTTTGACACCGCTCCGCCGATGACGGCAAGCAAAACGGCGGCAACGACAACGCTCGGAGTGTAGTATTTTGCAAATCTCGTGATAAAGTTTTCCGCCTTTGATTTCTTGCTAGAAGCATTTTCCACGAGGTCAAGTATTTTAGAAACCGTCGAATCGTAGAATACTTTTGTCACTTGAACCTCGATTTGTGATGTCAAATTGACGCAACCGCTTATAATCTCGTCCCCCTCGCAAAGCTCTCTTGGCAAGGATTCACCTGTAAGTGCTTTTGTGTCGAGAGTGGTCGATCCGCTCACAACGATTCCGTCAAGCGGCACTTTTTCACCGGGATAAACCACGATGACGTCTCCGACTTTGACCTCGCTCGGATCTACTTGTTCGACAACGTCGTCTTCCCTCTTCACGTTGGCGTAATCGGGACGAATGTCCATAAGCGCGGATATCGACTTTCTGGATTTGCCCGTTGCGTAGCTTTGGAAAAACTCGCCCACTTGATAGAACAACAGCACGGCGCAACCTTCGTCAAAGCCTTCTTGCGCCCTGCCCGTTACGCTTGTGTAAATGCCGAGTGCGAACGCTCCTAGGGACGCAATGCACATAAGCAGGTTTTCGTCAAGCACCTGACCGTGAACGATACCTCTTCCCGCTTTGAACAAGACGTCGTAACCAATGACGATATACACCGCAAAGTAGAGGAAAAACGGCAACAGCCAGCCGTACTGACCGCCGACCGACGCCGCAAGCCCTATCGTCTTGTCGACGATGAGCACGACAAAAAACATGCCGAGCGCAACGAGTATGCGGATTAAATTCTTTTTTTCTTTTCTCGATAATTTGATTTTTTTCATATTTACAGCATTTTTATCACGATAAATCGTTTGCTTGTTTATCTATTCTGACTAAAATTGCGTATCGTTTTGCATTTAGCACAAGATCGTGCAATCGGGTTCGATTTTGCGGCAAACTTTTTGCACGTTGTCCATAATTTCTTCAAATTTGTCGTCGTCCGCTTCGATTGTCAAACGTTGAGCCATAAAACTTACCGTTGCGTCGTTGACGCCGTCGAGTTTTTTGATGGCACATTCCATTTTTGCGGCGCAGTTTGCGCAGTCGAGATCTTCGAGTTTGTAAACTTTTTTCATTGTTGTTTCTCCTTTTCGATTTCTATGCTTCCCTTTCGGGTTAAATCCTTTGTATTATTTTTGTTGAACAGTTGGATTATTGAACAACTATTCAAGTGTTGCGTCTAAAAAATCAGGGGGTTTCACCCTGCATTTTTCTCTTGCTATTATCTTTCCTCGTTGACGTGAGTCAGACCGCATTGCATGATGAGCGTAACATGGTCGTCGTCAAGAGAATATCTGACTTCTTTCCCCTCTTTTGTGCCTTTGACGAGTTTGATTGCACGAAGCACTCGGAGTTGGTGAGAAACAGCCGACGTTGTCATACCGAGCTTGTCGGCAATGTCCCCTACGTTCATATCGCTGATTTGAAGACAGCTCAAAATTTTCACGCGAGTAGGATCGCCAAGCGCTTTAAACAGCTCGGAAAGGGACGCAACGACATCTTCGTCAGGGATCGCGGTTGTTTTGGTGTTTTCGTCAATTGTATATGTCATTTTTTCTCCGACACTTGAACTATTATTCAAATGTTCATATATATGATATTCTCTGCTACCGTTTTTGTCAATATATTTTTGAGATATTTACAAAATTATTTTTGATTTTTTCACGATATTAAAACAATAAATCGATTTTTCAGCAAAATATCAATCAAACTGTAAACTATCGAACAAAACCGGATTTGGTATACGATTTTTGCAAACTTGCATATTGATTTTAATTACATTTTAATGTACAATCGTAAAGTAAAGAACAATTTGCGCGCCCACGCGTGCATAAGGAGGAAATATGAGCAACAAACTGCAAAAACGCCTGCCACTGGTGTTTGTCGCAACTCTTGCAATCGTGCTTGCAAGCGTCATGACGTTCTCGATTGCGGGTATTGCAACGGCCGATACTGCAAAATCGCCGGTGGATAAACTTGAAATCGGTCAATTCAGCGATATTCACTACTTCCCCGTCGACGAGTGTTATCAGGACATCAACAGTTCCGATTACAAGACGAGCGACTTCTACAATTCCATGACAGGCGACACGAAACTCGTTATGGAAAGCGGAATGATCCTCAAACAGCAAATCGAAGCGTTCATCGCAGATGCAAAGCAAGAAAAAGCACCGCGCTACTTGTTTGCATCGGGCGACCTAAGCAAAAACGGCGAAGTCAAAGCTCTCGTTGACGTTGCAAACGCTTTGAGATACTTGCAAAACACCGTCAGATCTCTCGGCGGTATTTATTCGGACTTCCAAATTTTCGCAACGCCGGGCAACCACGACCTTTACAACACGTCGGGCGCACTCTACTCGAAAACCGACGGTTCGAAGCGTGTTTCCGACGCATTGAGCACAATGCAATTCGCTCTCGTATTTGCAGGTCTCGGCTATCCCGAAGCGAATCTCACCGGCAGTGACGGCGCAATCAACCTCACCGAGTACATGCCTGCGGAGTACTGGTACGGCGAATATACGACGGAGTATATCCCCTCCAAAAACGCAAAAGGCCTTGAAATTCACTACTACAACGAGCATCTCGAAGCGGTAAGAAATATGTCTGACGGAACGACTTCCGACAAACTCAATGAATACTATCAAATCGGCGATGTCAGCAATGCTCTTTCCCTCTCTGTCGAAATCGCAGACGGAAATCACAACGACTATGCGTTGATGGTCATCGACGCTCACGACAGAGAATCCGCAGACGTCGGAGCATACGTAAGAGTCAACGCCGCAGAATACGAAGTTCTCAAAGACAAAAAACAAGCAAACGGCGCATCATACACTTATTACGGAGCAACCGCAGAAGGTGCGGTTGACACGTCAACCACGATAGTTCCCGATTTTTCGTCGGACAATGCGGTTGTGTTCCGCTCGACAGGTCTTGACCACCTCTGCGGCGGTAGACTCACCGAAGGCGTGCTCGATTGGATGCAAAAATTCTGCGAAGAACAAAATGCAAAAGCCACGCTCGGTGAAAAAACAATCATAAGCTGCTTCCACCAAAACGCTCTTCCGCACTGGGAAATGGAAGACGAAATTCTCAAAGACTTCACCATTTACAACTGGGAAAACACCGCAAAACGCTTGCTCGATATGGGTGCCCGCTACGTCTTTACGGGACACATGCACGTTTGCGACGCAATGACTTACACCGACGTCGAAGGCAGAACGCTTTACGACTTCCAAACGGGTTCCTGTGTGAGCTATTACTCTCCCAGAAGATACACCACTCTCGAAAGATACGATTTTGACGGCAAACTCGGCGAAACTTGCGTTTCTTCCGTTTTCTGCCTTGACGATCTCAAAGACGCCAACGGCGTCGCTCGCCCCTTCAAAGAAGTGCCGAGCCACAACGTATTCACGGCTCCCGCATTTGACAAAGATGCGTTTAAAACCGCCTATGAGGAATATAAAACAGCAACCACCGAGGCGGATAAAGAAGAAAAATGGGCTGCCGTCGTTGCAACAAACCCCGACTATCTTGCGTACATGATCAACTATGACAAAATGAACGCAATGAACTACAACGACTATATCAACGAGCAAATTTACTCCATACTTGTCGAACGCGTGGTTGATCACTTCATCAATCAAAGCACTATCGACGGTCTCGTAAACACGGTTTTGAACATGGTCGGCGGCGACAATATGGTTCTTGGCATCGTCCGCAGCACCCTCTTTGCAGATTTCAAGAGAGGCGAAACGGAGCGCGATATCTACGGAAATATGGATTCCGCTGAAAAAACCGAAGCTCTCAACGGACTTGTCAAATACATTCTCGACACCGTTCTCGAAGGCGTTACGTACACGCACAACGGCGTTGAATATAATTCAGCTCTCGATTTGGTCAATGCCGTGGTCAACGAAGTGCTTGCCTGGAACTACGGCGACGATTCCATCAAATCAACAGTCAACCCCGCAAACAGCGGAAAAATGAACATCAAAGACGTTGCCGCCTTCATCATGACCGCTCACACCATGGGCATCGAAATCTCTCTCGACGAAACCGCGGAATCCATAAAGGCGATTTTCGGCGACGAACAAGCAGTTGAAGCAGGCAAAGATTACCTCTTCAAACACCCCTACAACCCCACCTACCGTCTGCGTATGGTCGCTGCAATCAAGGATATGAAAGAGCAACTTTTGAGCGGCAAATTCGTGCAAGATTTGCTCAAAACTTTGCTTGATCCCATCTTCACCGAAGACGGTTCTCTCCTCAAAACTATCCTTGGCAACCACTTCGATTTCAAAGACGCGGTTGAAAAAGGCTACATCACCGAAGCTGCGTTCGCACATCTCAAAAAAGGTCTCGGAACACAACTTCCCTCCGTATTGAACAACACCGTCGTCAAAGGTTTCCTCACTCAACTCGGTGTGGAAATCTCCCTCCCGGCAGATTACTCGATCAACGCCGAAGACTTCGTGTTGGTTGACGTCATCAACGATTTGCTCCCCGCAATCAAAACGCTCGTTGCAAAACTCCTCGGCTTCTCTCTCGAAGGTCCGGACGTGATTTCAATCGTCCAAAACTTCCTTGACAGCTATCTCGTTGACAGCTTCTACAAGGGACTGGGCGGCATAGCGAACGACATCGTGATTACGTTTGCAACCGATGTCTATCCCGATATGGACGACTTTGCGCATCCCGGCAAGCCCTCTCACTATCAACCCAACAAAGCGTACGAGAAAGACGGCGTGCGCCTGTCCTACCTCGGCGAACTCAACGAAGTTTCCAAGGTCGGCGCAACCTTCAACGCGGCAACACAAGACAACGGCAGAGTTCCCTCTCGCGTGACGGCAAACTTTGACACCGCAAACGGCACGACTTCTTATACTATCAAGTTCTACACCGAAGAAAACGTATATGGCACTTTCAGACTTCTCGACGAAAACGGAACGGTTATCGGCGAAGTCGGTACGTCGCAAGCAAAGGCGTTTGCGCAGTACAAGACCAACCCCACCGATTACCTTGACGTAAAAGAGTATAAAGAATTCGAAAACGGCGTTAACGCAACCGTGTTCACACAAACCAAACCGCAATACATCCCCCTCATCGACCTCGGACTTCTCTGCCTCACGCACGGCGAAATCGTTGATGACGACGACGCTCCTTACGTTTACGGCGACAGAGATAAAGCGGTTGCAAACAGCGTAATTTACTGGAACTGCACCACAGTCACTATCAACGGACTCCAAGCAGGCAAAACCTATTATTATGACGTGCTCGGCAACTACGAAACCGACAAAACCAACTACTTCTCTTTGCTCGATTTCATCAAAAACGACGGCTATGACGCAAACGCACTCAAATTTACGACGGCTGTCGGAAGAGACGTAGACGCGTTCGAATTCCTCACTATCGCGGACATTCAAGGCATGATTCAAAGCATGTACGACGAGAGCCACAAAGCGGTTGACGCACTCCTCAAAGACGAAAAAGTCAACAACTTCGACTTCATTCTCAACGCAGGCGATATGTGCGACAACGGCAAAAACTTCAATCAATGGGGTATGGCGCTCAACACCTATCAAGACCTCACTCTCAATACGTCGGTGTTCTTCACTTCCGGCAACCACGAGAACAACACGGGCGCAATGGGCAGATACTTCAACTACACCGAAAAGGACGGAAACGAAGTCAAGACAATAAGCGGCGAATACTATTCGTTCGACTATGCAAACGCACACTTCACCGTTCTCGACACCAACGACGCGTCCTCCGACGGTCTTGGCTCTGCTCAACTCGCATGGCTTGAAAACGACCTTAAAAATACCGACGCGAAGTGGAAATTCGTGCTTATGCACAAGAGTTTGTACTCCGCAGGCTCGCACGCTTTTGACGGAGAAGTCATCGCAATGAGAAGCCAACTCGGCAAAATCTTTGCGGAAAACGGCGTCAACGTCGTGTTCGGCGGCCACGACCACACCTTCACCACAACCTACCTTGTGGATAAGAACGGAAATGCAGTTGACAAAACAAACAAAGACGGTGTGCGCTACACCGGCGACGGAGTGCTCTATATCACGCTCGGCACACTCGGCACGAAGTTCTACACCTACAGAGAAAACGACATGACCACATCCAAATTCAACGGCGACGAGAGCATCCTCCACACTCTCGATTCTCAAACGTTCGGCAAGGTCAAAGTCGAGGGCGAAACAATCACCTTCACGGGCTACTACTTCAACAGAGCAACCGGCAAGATCGACCAAATCGGTCAAAACACCGTTCTGGGCACAACTCCGATCAAGGACAACAAACTTATGGTTATCCTTCTTTCCACACTCATTCCGGGCGTAGCGGTCATCGGTGTCGGCACAGGACTCGGCGTCTACTTCGCAAAGAAGAAAAAATCAAAAATCAGTGCATAATCACTAAATGTGCAAAAACACAACTCCCCACCAAAGATCGGTGGGGAGTTGTATTTTTATTGCGAAAATTATTAAAAATCGCACTATTGACGAAGTCATTTCAAAATCACAAGGGTTGAACGGCGTGTACCCTAAAATAGATGTGCCCCCTCTTTCCCTCTCGGGCTTTATGTTCTTCCTCTACAAAGTGTGAATGTTTAGAACTCTAAATGCTATGTCCCCTTTCCTCACGTGTTTTCCCTATCACCGTTCCCCCTTAAAAGGGAACCCACGGTGACCGCGTAGCGGGGGACAACACTCAGCACTCGCATAGATTGCTATCGTTCCCTTTTTATGTCACTCGTTCGCGGACGAAAAGAATCCAAACTCGTCCGCTCACTTGTACTATACGTCAAGCTCGGCGTTCGCTTTCTCGCCGCCTTGCGGCTCGTGTTCCGTCTTCGAAGTTGCACATTCCGTTTATAAGTGCTCCCTGAATAAATTTTCATTCATTCACAACTGTGGCAACGCCGCAGTTCATCAAATAACGCGGTTGAAAAACCGCACCAAATCGATGCATAACAAGGAAGAGCCGCTTTGCGAATCCGCCCAATGTACATGAAAGTACATGAGTTGACAAGCGGATCATAACCTAAGCGCCGTTTGAGCAATTGAGATGAAGAACAAGAAAGAGTCACTCTCAACGGATAGGAGCGTACATAGACGTACGTGACTATTCGGAGAGAGCGACTCTGACGCAGTTATTCGCTCAATTGTGCGATTTGGTGCGGTTTTAGCACATCGTATCGCTAAGTTTACGACCACCAAGAATATGAATATGCAAATGCCCAACCGACTGGCAACCGTCCTCACCCTTGTTGGATACGAGACGAAAACCGTTTTGAAGTCCGAGCTTATCGGTGAGCGTAGAGAGCTTTTTGAGGCATTTCGCAAGGGTTTGAGCTTGCGCGTCGCTCATTTCGACGATGTTTGCGTAATGCTCTTTCGGGATAAGCAAAAGATGCACGGGCGCTTGCGGATTGAGGTCCTTTATGATTATCATATCCTCGTCCTCATAGACTTTTGCGGACGGAATATCCCCTTTTACGATTTTGCAGAAAATGCAGTTGTCCATATTATGCTCCAAAAATTTATTTCACCGAGTCGTCCGCAACGCCGTCAAGATAGACGTGCGTCGGAGTGACAAGTCTGATTTCGTTGTGTTCACCGTTTTTCGAATAAACTTTAACGTAGTTCGGAGAATGTCCGCACCAAACTCCCCTGTTTTGCGTTTCAAACAGGACGTTGACGGGCATACCGATTTGTTTTTTGAGATAGTTGGTTGCAAGCTCGTGCTTCAATGCGCTCATGCGCTTTTGACGCTCCAAAACGACGTCGGGCGCAAGCGTTTTCATACGCCCCGCAACAGTGCCTTTTCGCGAGGAATACGGAAAAACGTGAATGTCTGAAAAAGCGACTTTTCTTGCAAAGTTCATGCTGTTTTCAAACTCCTCTTCCGTTTCGCTCGGAAAACCGACGATGATGTCCGTCGTGATTGCCGGATCGGAATAATATTGCCGTATGAGCTTCACCGCGTTGTAGTATTCATCGCAAGTATAGTGACGATTCATAGCTTTGAGCACGCTGTCGTCACCGCTTTGCAAGGACAGGTGGAAATGCGGACAAAATCTCTTGACAAGTTTCGTCGCGTCAAGAAATTCTTTCGTAATCACGTTCACTTCGAGCGAGCCGAGCCGCACGGAAAAATCGTACTTCGAGAGCATTTTCATAAGCTCACCGAGCGACGAACCGTTATCTTTGCCGTATGCGGACAGGTTGATGCCCGTCACGACGACTTCTTTTGCGACGTTTTGCACTTCGTCGAGTTCTCTTTCAATGCTTTCGAGCGAGCGAGAGCGACTTCTGCCTCTCACGTACGGGATAAGACAATAGCTGCAAAAGTTGTTGCAACCGTCCTGAACTTTGATAAAATGCCTCGTGCGAAGATTTACGATGCCGTCGTTGTCCTCGAAAACCGAGCTTATATCGAATTTTTCGGGAACGATTTTGTCAAATTGCTTTTCTTCGCCCTTGTATTCTTCCACGATTTTTCTTGCAAAACCGAGTTTTCCGTCACTTCCCGATATGTACTGAACGTTGTTTTTTGCAAATTGCGAAAAGTTGTTTTGAGAGGCGCATCCGCACACAAAAATCTTTGCGTTGGGATTGACTTTGAGGATTCTCGCCACCGATTGACGAGATTTCTTCTCCGCTTCGGCGGTGACGGCGCAAGAATTTACCACGTAAACGTCTGCAAATTCAAGCCCTTCGGCAATCTCGAATCCCGCATGCTCGAAAATTGCGAGCATTGCGTCGGTATCGTACTGATTGACCTTGCAACCAAGCGTAAATATTGATATTTTTGGAAGTTTCTCACTCATAATCAAGTTCTCCGAGAGTGTCCAAAAGCAACGTGGAAGCCACGATTGACGCCGTTTCGGCGCGCAAAATGCGCCTTCCGAGCGTTACGATTTGCGCCCCGTTGTCTTTTGCCTTCGCTGCCTCTTCGGCGGTAAATCCGCCCTCTGCGCCCACAATCAGCGCAATGTTTTTACCCTCTAAATCGCAATCTTTTATGCGGTTTTTCTTTTCATATTCATAGGCAAACAACACCTTGTCGAAGTTTTTGAAATCGTCTATGACTTTTGAAAAATCACAAAGATCTTTCACTTGCGTCAAATATGCCGATCCGCACTGTTTTGCCGCCTCCAAAGCGATTTTGTTTGCTCTGTCGACTGAAAACTTCGTTTCTGCGGTGTTGTGCGACACAAACGGCCGCACTTCGTCAATGCCCAGTTCAACCGCTTTTTGAACGGCAAAATCGAGCTTGTTGTTTTTCAACAATCCTGCATACAAAGTGATATGAACGTGCTTTTTGTCCTGCAAGTTTTGCTCGTCGCAAGTCAAAACCGCACTGTCTTTGCCTATTTGTTTTATCGTGCAAAGACGCTCAATTCCGTCGTTTGCGCACACGATCGCTTTGTAGCCGACTTTGTAGCGAAGAACTTTCGTCATATGCGCAAACTCATCGCCGCTTACGACGATTTCACTGTTTGCGCAAATATCTTGCGGATTGACAAAAAATCTTCTGATTTCCATATTCTAATCAACTCGATTGAGATTATGCCCTTTTAAGTTTAAGCGCGCGCCAATCGTCGATTGCCATACGTTCGACGATCTGATAGCCTGCGCTCTCATAGCATTGTATCACTTCGTCAAGTCGAGTGTCAATGATACCCGACAACACGATAGTGCCGTTTTCTCTCAGATGTTTGCCTATACTCTTTGAAAAACGCATGAGAATATCCGCGGTAATGTTTGCGAATATGAAATCCGCTTGTTGCTCGCCTTCGAGCAAATCCGCTTTTTCAATCGTTGCGACAACGTTGTTAAGTTCGGCGTTTTTGGTGGCAAATTCAACCGCTTGCGCGTCGATATCGCACATATACACGCTCTTTGCGCCGCAAATCTTTGCCGCAATACCCAAAATACCGCTTCCGCAACCGACGTCAATGACGTCTTTTCCCTCGACGTCCATAAGTTCGAGGCACATTCTCGTCGTTGCGTGCGAGCCGGTGCCGAAAGCCATGCCGGGATCGAGCCGCATGATTTTTTCGTCTTTTCCAGGATTGTACTCTATCCACGTCGGAACGATGGTTATATTCTTCGTTTTAATGGGATTATAGTACTTTTTCCACTCGTTTTCGTAGTCGGCAGCGTCGATTTCGCCTTTCAGAATCTCGCCGAATTGAACGCCGTTTTTCTTCAATTCTTCAAGATTCGCTTCAAGATTCGCTTCAAAATCTTTGTCACCTGGCTCATACATTGTCGACACTTTGACGACTTCGCTTTGTTCAAGTACGCTTTCGTCCACATAGTCCCAGATTACGTCGCTTTTTACGAGGTCGAGGAAGTCTTGTTTGTCTAAAATGGAAACACCGCCCGCACCTGCGTCAAACATGGCTGACGAGATGAGGTCGGCGTCGTTATGGTTTGTAAAAACCGTTATCGTTTTGTATTTCATCTTATATTACTCTCGCATTTGAGCGGTTTAGATGTCCGCTTTTGTGTGATTTTTGTTTATTGCGCTTTTTCGTCGTAAGCTTTTTTCAAAGGATACTGTTTCTTTTGATCGGTGATTTGGTCGAATTTCTTGAGGAACTCTTTTTGTTCCTTGCTGACGCTCTTGGGAACTTCGACAACAACCTTCACGAACATATCGCCCTTTCCTGCGCCTTTGAGTTTCTTTATGCCATAATTCTTGATCGTAAATACAGTTCCGCTTTGCGTGCCTTCGGGGATTTTGACGTCTTTGTTGCCGTAAAGCGTTGGTACGCTGATTGTCGTTCCAAGCGTCGCGTCGACGATTGATACCGGCACTTCGAGCAAAACGTCGAAACCGTTTCTGACAAAAAGTTTGTGCGGAGCAACGCGCACTTCGACGTACAAGCTGCCCTTCTCACCGCCGTTCGAGCCTGCGTGACCTTCGTTTTCGTATCTGATGCGTTGTCCTTGGTCGATACCGGCAGGGATATTGACTTTGACGTCTTGCACCTTTTCAAAGTGTCCTATGCCGCCGCATTTGGGGCATTTTTCGGTGATAATCTTGCCCGTGCCGTGACACGTGGGGCAAACTCCTTGCGTGCTGACTTGACCGAACGGAGTGCGTTGAGTCATCGTAACTCTGCCGCTACCTTTACATTGCGAGCAAACTTTGAATGCCGTACCGTCTTTTGCGCCCGTGCCTTTACAATCGGAGCAATTTTCCACTCTTTTTACGCTGACCGTCTTTTGAGTGCCGAACGCCGCCTCTTCAAAGGAAATGGTGATACCAACAAGGATATCCTGCCCTCTTTGCGGAGCGTTTGCTCTTTGCGAGCGCGTCGATCCACCGCCGAATCCCGAGAATATAGACGAGAAAATGTCGTCCATATCGAATCCGAAACCGCCGCTTGAAAATCCGCTGCCGAATCCGCCTGCGCCAGGTTGAGGACCGTTCTCGTCGCCGTAAGTGTCGTATGCCGCACGCTTTTGAGGATCCGAAAGCACTTCGTAGGCGTGGTTGATATCCTTAAATTTCGTCTCTGCGTCTTTCTTTTCCTGCTCGCTTGCCGACACGTACATATCGGGGTGATACTTCTTTGCGAGTTTACGATAGGCAAGTTTCAACTCGTCCGCGTTTACGTTCTTATCAACGCCCAGTATTTCGTAATAATTTTTTGCTGCCATAATCTATGTTTCAACCATTAAGGTTGCCTTTTTTCGTATTCGAGCGCCTCTTGGGCGCAATGCGCGATTTGCAAACGCAAATCGAATTTGTCTTTATACGCCTTGGCGCAACGGTTTCCCGTTGCGCCTGAACGTATTACGTTTTTTCAAACTATCAGTCAACGGTGCCGTCAACTCCGCCGTCCGGATTTACTCCGCCTTGGAAGTCGTCGGGATTGATGCCTGCTTGTTTTGCAGCTTCTGCGGCTGCTTCAGGGTTTTGTTGATAGAACTTCGTGAAGATAGGATCAGTCACTTTGGTGAGTTTTTCCACAACCGCTTTGACGTCGTCTTCACTCTCTGCCTTTGCAAGTTCTTCCGTTGCGGTCTTTGTCGCTTCGGTGACTTGGTTCTTGTCGGCCTCTTCGAGTTTTTCGCCGTTTTCGCTCACGAATTTGTCAACTGCAAAGATAAGTTGTTCGGCGTTGTTCTTTGCGTCCACGACCGCTCTGCGCTTCTTGTCTTCTTCCGCATACTTCTCTGCGTCTTTGACAGCCGCGTCGATATCCGCTTCGGTGAGGTTCGAAGAAGCAGTGATTGTGATGGATTGAGATTTGCCAGTTGCCTTATCGCAAGCCTTGACGGACACGATACCGTTTGCGTCGATGTCGAAGGTGACTTCGATTTGCGGAATTCCGCGCGGTGCGGGAGCGATGCCCACGAGTTCGAATCTGCCGAGCGTCTTGTTGTCGCGAGCAAATTGTCTTTCACCTTGCAAAACGTGGATGTCGACTGCGGTTTGATTGTCTGCCGCCGTGCTAAACACTTGCGATTTGCTTGTAGGAATGGTGGTGTTTCTATCGATGAGCTTCGTGCATACGCCGCCGAGCGTTTCGATGCCGAGCGACAACGGAGTTACGTCGAGCAAGAGCATGTCTTTCACTTCGCCTGCAAGCACGCCACCTTGAATTGCAGCGCCGAGAGCGACGCATTCGTCGGGGTTGATTCCCTTGTAAGGATCTTTGCCGGTGATACGCTTTACGGATTCGTACACTGCCGGCACACGAGTCGAGCCGCCAACCATGATGACCTTTGCGATGTCGTTGTAAGTGAGTCCCGCGTCTTTGAGAGCTTGTTGCATCGGGCCTTGCGTTGCCTTGACGAGATCCTCGGTGAGAGAATCGAATTTAGCTCTTGTAAGTTCCATATCGAGGTGCATAGGCACGCCGTTTTCCATTGCAATGAACGGAAGTGAAATCTTTGCTTTGGTCACGCCGGACAAATCGATCTTTGCCTTCTCTGCGGCTTCTTTGATACGTTGCATAGCCATCTTGTCTTTTGTGAGATCGACGCCGTGTTCTTTCTTGAACTCGCCGGTGATCCAATCCATGATACGTTTGTCGAAATCGTCGCCGCCCAAGCGGTTGTTGCCTGCGGTTGCCAAAACTTCAAACACACCGTCGCCGAGTTCGAGGATAGAAACGTCGAACGTACCGCCGCCAAGGTCGAAGATAAGAACTTTTTGATTCTTATTCTCGTCTTTATCGATGCCGTAAGCAAGTGCCGCCGCCGTAGGTTCGTTGATGATACGTTTCACTTCGAGGCCTGCAATCTTACCTGCGTCCTTCGTTGCCTGACGTTGAGAGTCCGTGAAGTATGCAGGAACGGTGATAACCGCTTCCGTAACCTTTTCGCCGAGATATTTTTCCGCGTCGTTTTTGAGCTTTGTCAAAATCATTGCGGAAATCTCTTGCGGAGTGTATTCCTTGCTGTCTATCTTAACTTTGTAGTCCGAGCCCATCTCTCTCTTGATGGAGCTTACGGTATGTTCGGGATTTGCAACAGCTTGACGCTTTGCGATTTCACCGACCAATCTTTCGCCGTCCTTTGTGAATGCAACGACGGACGGAGTCGTTCTCATACCTTCGGCGTTGGGGATAACCACCGCTTCACCGCCTTCCATAACTGCTACGCACGAGTTTGTCGTACCAAGGTCAATACCGATAATCTTTCCCATATTATTTCTCCTTTTCCCGATTTGACGGGAAGAAAACTTATTTTCTTTAAATTTTTATGTTTTCGCATTGCTGCGGAAATAGCTTATTTATTTTTGTTTGCTATACGCTCATCACTCTTCCCAGTATCCGACTTTTACGCTTGCCGGGCGAAGAAGTTTTGAACCGAGCATATATCCTTTTGCAAGCACCTCAACCACTTTGCCTTGCTTTTGTTCGTCCTTGACTCTTTCAACCGCACTCATATACTTTGCGTCGAAGTCTTTGTCAAGAGCGTCAACCTCGGTAAGTCCGAATCCGCCGAGCGCACCGAGAATCTGACTTTCCATCATATTGAATCCCGTAAGCGCCGCTTCGTCTTTGACGTACTTTCTTGCAAGATCGCAGTTGTCGAGCACCGAGAGCATCTTTTCAATCACTATGGATTGTCCCAGTTGCTTCATATCCTCGGCAACCGAATTGTTGCGTTTGCGATAGTTGTCGAAATCCGCTTGCAATCTTTGAGTCAATCCCTTGCAGGTTTCGGCTTCCGCGATTGCTTGTCCGAGTTTCTCTTCGAGTGCGGAGATATACTCTTCATCGCTCAAACCTTCGCGGTCGATATCGAGACAGGTTTTGTCAGCTTCCTTCTCTTCCGCTACGTTTTGTTGCTCGTTGTCGTTTTCGACTTTATTCTGTTTTTTATCTTTGTCTTTCATTTCAGTCCTCGTCATTCTTGTCCTTTGCTACGCTCGCAATGGTTTTCTTCATGCAGTCCAAAACGCCGATAACCTTTTTGTAGTCCATACGTTCGGGACCTATAACGCCTGCCTCGCCGACCACCTCGTCGCCCACTTTGTAGGATGCCGTGATGATTGCGCATTTATCAACGCCTCTTTCCTCTTTGCCGATTCTCACCGAAAACTCGATCGAACCGTCCTCGCTTGAAAGCAAGTCGCCGATGTTCTCCTTGTCGGATATCACCGAGAGGAAGTTCTTTGCGTCCTCGACGTTGTTGTATTCGGGATAGTCCAGCATTTTGAGTGCGCCTTCGACAAACACGTTTCTGTCGCTGTGCTCGGAAAGGTAAATCCTCAATATGCCAAGCACGTCGTCGAGTATGTCCTCGAAACCTTTGAGTTCGACGTCGATTTCCGACAAGTCGAATTTGTCCATATCCTTGATGTTTCTGCCTTGAAACACCTTGTTGAGCACTTTGGTTGCGGTTTCGATATACTCCGCTCTCACGTCCTCGGGCACGTCGATTGCCTTGTCCGCAATCATACCGCTGTCGGTGACGATAAGCACAACCGCTTTGCCGTTTTTCAAAGGCACAAGCTTAATCTCTTCGATCACGATGTCTTGCGCATTCTTTTCAACGATAAACGATGTGTAATTTGTCACGTCGCTGATTATCTTTGCCGCCTCGATCGACATGTCCTGGATCTTTCCGAGCTTGTTCATGAATTTGTCGCGAATAAGCGCGGTTTCCTGATCGGTGAGCATGTTGCCCTCAAACGAGCTGATGCTCTCAACGTAGAACTTGTATGCGTCTTTGAGAGGTACGCGGCCTGCCGACGTATGCGGTTGCTCGATATACCCAAGCGCTTCGAGCGCGCTCAATTCCGCTCTTACGGTTGCAGAACTGACTTCGGGCAAATACTTGCTTTGGATATCCGAACTGGACACCGGTTGTCCCGTTGAAATATACAGGTCAACAAGCGCATGCAATATTCTCTTTTTCCTTTCGGTCAACTCTTTTCCCATATTCTTTCCTCGCTCAAGACCATTGCTAGCAGTCTTTTGCTTTGATTGCTAACAGTATATGTCCATATTTGCCAAATGTCAATACTTTTATCACAATTTTTTTAAATTTTTTTCGTGATTTTCAAAAAGATTTTTTTCACCAAACCGACGTAAGCAACGCACTTGAATTTCTGCGCATATTCGGCGCATATATTGATTAGTATTAGCCTAAAAATAAGTTTTATTATATAAAAAAAGCGCGCATTGCGCGCGCAAAAGGCTTTGCGTTTTCGATATGGTTGTCAGTCATTTTTCGCTTCGATATAAAAGCTCACCGGGCGAAAGCCATCGTTGCACGAAATCATTGCGCTATGCGGATTTTTCATCCATCCGTCGAAGAAATTTCCGCCACCGAGCGCAAGTTCTTTGACAAAAGGCGCAACGCTGTCCCATGCGCTTTGGCAAAAACCGTCGGGAATTTGCCCGTTTTTGCTTACGAAAACGTCCCCTACCTTTACGTCGCACGCATGCTCGATAGGGTTTTCGTATTGCTCCATCAAATCTTTGTATTCGGTTTTCCTCACCGCAGTGATAAGCACGTCTTTCATAAAATATCTCCGAGCAAAATATACCATTTTCGCACTTATATGTCAATGCCGATAATCAACGAAAAAACGCCGCCGTTGCATTACGTTGCCTCGATAACACTGCAAAAAAACGGAAACAACAAGAACTTTACGAATAAAATTTTACGGATATTGAAAAATAGATTGCATTTTTTTTTTAAGTTTGATATAATCCAAAAGCAATCGTAAATTGCTAGTGTGGCTCAGCAGGTAGAGCAGCTGATTCGTAATCAGCAGGTCGCCGGTCCGAATCCGGCCACTAGCTCCAAAAAAAAAATACTATGCCTCGTGCATGGTATTTTTTTTGAACTAACGAGCAGTTTGTGACCGTGGGTACCTGCCGATTATTTCTTCGGGGTCCCCGCAAAACACCATAGTTTTGTGGGGTGGACAATAGGTCGTCGGTTCGAATCCGACCAACTCCAAAACCTGCGTAAACACGGCGTTTATGCAGGTTTTTTCTTTTTAGAAAATGAACTTCAAATTACAATATGCAACAAAAAATCTCACTCTTTTTTACGGAGTGAGATTTTGTGATTTTTGGCGTTGAATTTTCCAAGGCCATCTATTGACCATTTATGGATTGATGGCATTTTTAGTTAGGCTTATCACTAATTTATTCCATTCATTCGGTTGTTCAACATTTACCATATGAGCAGCATTTTTTATTTTTACAAATTCTTTATGCGGAGCTTTTAAATTATCAAACCAATTTTGTGCGGCTTGTACCGGGCAAATCATATCGGATTCGCCTGAGATTAAAAGAATCGGAACAGCCAGTTCTGTAATGCATGAAATACTGTCTTTTTTGCTCATTTCGGTATTTAAAGTTTTTGATGATTTTAATATACCTTTTATTACTTTAATAATATTGAGTTTATAGCATTTGATATAGCAACTTATGTATTTGTTGGTGTTAAATTCATTTTTGTCGCTGATACATCCGCCGTATTTATGAACCATTTTGCCTATGTATTGCTTTGCTTTTTTATCGTCGTGACTATATGTATATTCTGTCGGCTCGCCAAAATCGACTAATTTTTTAATAACTTTGGTGTCATTTCTCAACTCGGCTTGCTCTTTGACAAAATTATATTTATAACATTCATCTGCAAATGAAGAGATACCCTGACCCGTTCCTATATAATATTTTACATATTCAGGGTGCATATACGAAAAACGCAATCCAAGATAAGCTCCCCAAGAATGTCCGGCAATATAGATTTTATCTTGATTATATCTGCTTCTTAAAAACTCGACAACAGCTTTCAAGTCATTCAATATAGTGTCTATTGTTAAATCCTCTTTTGTGTAGCTTAAACCACTGCCTCTTTGATCCCAACATACAACAGTATAATGTTCAGCAAGTTCAGTATTGTATTTCTTTACCAATGGTCTGTCAGGAAAACCTGCTCCGCCATGAACAATAAGTAAAACAGGATTGCTTTTATCTGTACTCATTGTCATAATGTTTTGACGAAAATTATTTATACTTATATACTCGGTTGTTATATTAATGTTCATTATATCACCAATTTAATGTCTTTATTTTATTCTATTGTAACATATATCTTTTTAAAATTACAAGATATTTCAAACAAACATTGAAATGGCTGTTTTTCGTTTGTTTGGGTGTGTTTTAGATTTTTTCATCTGTTTCGTAATGCGCAGACCGCCGGTCCGAATCCGGCCAACTCCAAAAAAACCGCAATACCTCGTGTATAGCGGTTTTTTATGCTAACGAGCAGTTTGCGACCGTGAGCACCTGCTGAGTAATTTATCTGTTGTTATAATTTGACACTTTCATACTCTTGACATATTTTTTATGCGTGATATAATCAAAATATGAAATATGTTTCACATTGTCGGAGAGAGAAATGAAAAATTCAAAACTCAGATTTTTGCAAAATCTCAAAAAACCCGAATCGAGCGCATACGGCAAAGCGCAGTTGAGAGGTATGAACAACCGCTATTCTTTGCTTTCGTCCTGGGGATTTTCTCATGTGTTTTTCACAAGAAAGCGTCTTGTTTTGGACGTCGGTTGCGGTGGCGGCAAAAATCTTCAACGCATACTCAACCATTCAAAGAGCATAAACGCAATCGGCATAGATATATCCCCCGCAAGCATCAAAACGTCCGTTCGCAAAAATCGTCGTGCGGTAAAATCGGGACGTTTGCAAGTGGTTCAAGGCAGCGTTGAAGCACTTCCGTTTGCAAGCAATCTTTTCGACCTTGTCACCGCCGTTGAATCCGTGCATTATTGGGAGATAGAAAAAGGCTTGTCCGAAGTGTATCGCACTCTCAAAAAAGGCGGACAATTTCTCATCGTCAACGAAACGCAATCGAGCGACGGGCTTGACGAATATCTTGCCGAAGTCGGCTTCAAAGTTTACACCACAAAGCAACTTGAAAACTTTTTGAAACAAACGGGATTCAAAAAAATCCGCACGGACGTCAACGAAAACGGCAAGTGGATTGCCGTCGTCGCCGAAAAATGACAATTTCAAATTCTCGTTTTTGATATTAAAAAAACACAAACGTTTCAAAACGATATAAAAACGACTATATAAAAACGACTGCTGACAAAACGTTGTCCGCAGTCGTTTTTCCAAATTATCTCAATTTATATCGACGTCGATATCAATATCGTCGGCAAATTGCGATTGATAAAGTTTTTCGTACACGCCGCCCTTTTCGACAAGTTGATCATGCGTGCCTTGTTCCACGATTTTTCCGCCGTCGATAACGACTATACTGTCCGCCTTGCGCACGGTGGAGAGCCTATGCGCCACGACAATGGTCGTTCTGCCCTTGCACAGCTCGAACAAAGCCTTTTGAATTATCGCTTCGGTGGTGTTGTCAAGCGCGCTCGTCGCCTCGTCCAAAATGAGAACGGAGGGATTTTTGAGGAACACGCGCGCGATGCTCAACCTTTGTTTCTGACCGCCCGACAGTTTTACGCCCCTCTCGCCGATTTGCGTATCGTAGCCCTCTGGCAAACTTCTGATATACGCGTCTATATCCGCCCTTTTTGCCGCCTCGACGATTTCCTCGTCGGTTGCGTTTTCCTTGCCGTAGGCAATGTTTTCCTTGAACGAGCCTGTAAACAAAAACACGTCCTGTTGTACGATACCCACGTTTTTGCGGATAGAGTCGTTTTTGATTTCGCTTATAGGCTCGCCGCCGATGTAAATCATGCCGTCTTCGAGCGGATAAAATTTTGGTATCAAGTGGCAAAGCGTGGTTTTTCCACCTCCGCTCGCGCCGACAAAAGCGTACATTTTTCCGTCGGGAATGGTGAGATTTATGTTGTCAAGCACTTCTTTGTCGTGGTTGTAGGCAAAACTGACGTCCTTAAACACTATATCGCCTTTGAGGTTGTCCACCTCGTGCGCCGTGGGGCTTTCAAGCTCGACAGGAACATCCATAATCGCGATAAAACGTCTGAATCCCGTCACGCCGTCCTGCAACTGCTCGAAAAACTGTATGAGCGTTTGCACGGGAGATATGAAGAGATTTATCGAAATCATAAACGACACGAGGTCAACGTAGTCGAAATGCTCCTTGTCGTATATGCAAAACAGTGCGCCCGCAAGCAGCACGATGACGTTGTAAACCTCGGTGACAAAGCTCATACTTGCCCAAAAACCACCCATAGCCTTGTACGCTTTTGAGCGCGCCCTGACATAACCGTTGTTGTTTACTTCAAACTTTTCCTGCTCGTATTCGGCATTTGCGTATGCTTTTGTGACTCTGATGCCCGCAATGCTGTTTTCAAGAGTGGCGTTGATGTTTCCGATCTCTTCCCTGCTTTTTCTGAACGCTTTGTTCATCTTGTTTTTTGACAAAAAAGCGATGACGAACAGCAACGGTAAAAACGCAAATATTATGAGCGCAAGTTTCCAGCTTATCGTGCAAAGATATACAAACGAGCCTATCGTCACAAAAGTGGTGATAAAAAAATTTTCGGGGCCGTGGTGCGCAAGTTCGCTCACGTCGAAAAGGTCGTTTGTCATTCTCGTCATGAGCTGTCCCGTTTCGTTGTTATCGTAAAAGGAATACGGCAGCTTTTCGAGATGCTTGAACAAATCCGTTCTCATCGCCGCCTGCATTTTTACGCCCATGACATGCCCGTAGTAGTTGATATAATACTTCATTCCGGCGCGCAAAAGGTATATACTCAAAAGTATCGCGCAAAGTATAAGCACCTCGCTTATCACGCCGTTTGGTATGCTTTGGCGAAGTATGCGTTGCGACACGATAGGATAAATAAGCCCGCTCACCGAAAAGATAAACGAGCAAATCATATCTGCGGCAAACGTCGCTTTGTGCGGCTTGTAGTATGCCACGAATCTTTTGAGCAGATGCTGATTGTCGGAAGTATTTTGTTTGTGTTTTGTCATGTTGCGTTTGTATGTCAATGAAAATTTATTGATTTTTGTTTGTGTTTTCGAGTTTCTTTAAGACGGCTTGAAAATAATCGGGCAAATCGCACTCGAAGTGCATAATCTCGTGCGTATGCGGATGCTCCAGCACCAGTTCTTTTGCGTGCAAAAGCTGTCCGTTTTTGTAGAGTGCGGTTGAGCCGCCGTACACCTCGTCTCCGACGATGGGGTGATGCAAACTCGCCGCATGAACCCTTATCTGATGTGTGCGCCCCGTTTCGAGTTCAAAGCGCACAAGCGTGTACTGTCCGAAGCGTTCAAGCACCTTGTAGTGCGTCACCGCCCGTCTGCCGTCCTCGTCTATCGCCATTTTTTTTCGGTCTTTTTTGCTGCGAGCAATGGGCTTGTCCACCACACCTTCGTCCTCTTTGAAGTTGCCGTCGCAAAGCCCGTAATATATTCTTCTCGCACTCTTTTTTTCTATTTGCGAAGCAAGGCTCTTGTGCGCCTCGTCGTTTTTGGCAACGACAAGCAGTCCCGACGTATCCTTGTCGAGTCTATGCACGATACCGGGACGAATGACGCCGTTTATGCCGCTCAAACTGTCGAGATTGTAGAGCAACGCGTTGACGAGCGTGTCGTTTTTTTTGTACGAGCTTGCCTGATGCACAACCATGCCCTGCGGCTTGTTGACAACCGCCATATACTCGTCCTCGTACACGATGTCAAGCGGTATGTTTTCCGCCTTGACTTCGAGCGTTTCGGGCGCGGGTACGTCAAACTCCACAACGTCGCCGATTTTGAGTTCGAATCCGCTTTTTTGTCTTTTTACGCCGTTAACGAAAGCACCGTCTCTTTCGATGACGGTCTTTGCGTTGGAGCGCGATACGCCCCACTCGGACGCAATAAATACGTCCAATCTTACGTTGTCTTTGTCAACGGTATGCGTCATAAAAAACTATTTGATTTCGTTGCTCTCGTCCGTTTTTTCGTTGTTGTCGGAGTTGTTTTCAAATTCTTGCGATTTTTCGTCGTTTTCGGGCTGTTTTTCCGCAGTTTCTTGCGTTTTGTCGTCCTCTTTTTGCTCGCTCACGACAAAGGTATAATCGTTTTGCGATTTCATCATAGGATTGAGGTTGACGGGAGCGTCGAGCGGATCCGATTGCTCTTGATTGTCAGCGATAACCTTTTGCTCTTCTTCAAATTCTTTTTGGTTTTTCTTGCCCTCTTTCACCAGCATAACGATAAGCACGACGACAAGCATAAACGCGCCAACCGTAACGAAGGAGTCCGCAATGTTAAACACGGGGAAACTCTCCCAGAATGCAAATTGAATGAAGTCGCGCACGTATCCGAGCGCAATGCGGTCAACTATGTTGCCTATTCCGCCGGCGGTGACGAAAACGAGGGATATTCTAAGCCACTCGCTCTCTTTCAGAGCAAAGAAAAGATATACGCAAATGCAGATTACCACGATAAACGTTACGACGGTCAACGCAATCGTTTTGCCTTGGAATATACCGAAGCCCGCCCCCATATTTTTGACCATAACGAGATTGAAAAGATGAGGTATCAGCTCTTTTACGCCGTAGTTTTCAAGATACTCCCACGCCGCTTGCTTGGAGAGCAAGTCCGCAACGAGAATTATTGCGACAACCGCAAGTTCGACAAGGTAAATCCACCATTTCTTTTTTGCAACCTTCGCCCAGTCGGAAAGAAATGTTTTTGTTTGCGTTTTATAATCTTTTTTTTCTTGATTAGCCATAAAAACTCCTTATCCTCTGATTTGCGGAGGAATGGTTATCGTCACCCCTTGCGGAGCAAAGAGAAAAATATTTTTGGTTATTTGTTGTATGCTTCCGTCAAGAGCGTAAATCGCGCCGCTCATAAAGTCGAGAATTCTGTAAACCGCTTGTTGATTGAGCGTGGAAAAATCGACGATGACCTGTTCTCTCATTTTGAGGTGATCGATGAGCAGTTGCACGTCCTTGTAGGTGCGCGGCGAGTAGATAACTACACCGCCGCTTTGACCGACGGACGGTTGCGTGTAACTCGGCACTTGCGGAGCGGGCGCGGATTGACGGGAGAAAATTCTTCCCCCGTTTTGCATATCCGCACGTTGTGTTTGATTGTTTCTAAAATATCTTTCGTCCATATATTTACCCATATTGTGCCTAGCGGCACAGTTGATTCACGCAAAGCGTAAATTTCAATCTTCCAAAACCCACGCAAAGCGTGGATATCACTGCACCGCAGGTGCAATCTCACTGTTGCGAAGCAACAATATCACTGTCCGCAGGACAATATCACTGCGACGCAGTCGCAAGTGCCACCCTCTCTCCGAACAGCACTCTGCCGAGGCGGAGCATATTCGAGCCGTGTTCGAGTGCGATTTTGTAATCTTTGGACATTCCTGCCGACAAAATTTCGACGTTTACGCCGTCTTGCTTTATGCTTTTTGCGTCCTCGTATATGCGCTGCAACTTGTCGTAAAGTTTTGCAAGTTCAACTTCGTCGTCGAGGTTAGGCAACACGCTCATCACGCCTTTTACCTCTATGTGAGGATAATCTTTCATACTTTGTATGAAATCAAGCGTTTCTTCGGGGCGCACACCGCCCTTGGTTATCTCCGCACCCATATTGATTTCCACAAGGCACTTTTGCGTAATTTGGCGTTTTGCGGCTTGTTTTTCAATCTCTTTTGCAAGGTCTTGCCTGTCAAGCGAGTGTATCAAATCCACCTTGCCGGCAATATATTTGACCTTGTTCGTCTGCAACTGTCCTATGATATGCCACGTATATTTTTCATCGTAGTGTTCGACAAACTCCTGCACTCTGTTTTCGCCCAAAACAAAGTCCGGCGCGATTGACATAAACTTGTCTATCGTGTCTTTGGTCTGCATTTTGCACGCCGCAACGAGATTTATCTTCCTATCGTACCTTGCCACCTCGTCGCGCACTTTTTGAAGATTGTCAAGCAGTATCATAGACTTTTTGCGTTGCGCTTATTGGATGATATAGTCACCCTTTGTCAAATCGAACACGAGCATCTTTTTCCTGCCGCCCTCTTCGTACACCACTTTGACAATTTCGGGCGCAATATGCTCTGCGGATAAGACTTTTCCGTCGAATTTTGCATAGGATTCAACCAAAACAGCGGTTTTTTCACTGTCGTACTCGCCGATATCGTCGCTCACGAACAGCACGTCGCCGAATATGTGGTTTACCGTCGCAAGCAGTTTCTTTTGTTGCCACGTGTACACGGCAGGTTTCACGCCGCCGTCGCGCAAGAAGAATACGTCGGGATCGTTTGCAAAGATTCTGCCGTTCAAATGACGACGGTACACGCTGTTTTGCATGGAAATCTTTGTGGAGATAATTTCCTGATTGGTGACTTTGACGTAAAACTTCTCTTTAAACGTGTTTTCGGCGTCGCATCCTATACGGCAAGCGTCCACCACTCCGAACGCAGGGCCGAGAGGCACGCCGCATCCGAGAATGATTTTATCGCCGCAGCACTCGCGCAAGAAGTCCATCGCCTCGCACATAAGTTGTCCGCGAGTCTTGTTGTTTCTGGGTTCGATTGCGGCGGCATAGAGGAAGTCGAGTTTGACCATATCGAAGTGCCACTCGTCAAACACCTTGTCGAAAAACGCTTTGATATATGCCCTAACCTCTTCTTTTTCGAAATCGAGAGCATAAAAACCGCCCCACGCTATACCGCTCAACACGGGTTTGCCGTTTTTGCCGCGGATGAGCCAATCGGGATGATTCTTTATGACGTTTGCGCCGAACTGCGCCGCAAAAGGCGCGTACCAAAGCCCCGCTTTGTAGCCGTATGAATGGATTTTGTCAACGACGGGCGCAAGTCCTCTCGGAAACTTTTGCGTGTCCGTATCCCAGTCGCCGACTTTGGTTTCGTATCCGTCGTCGATTTGAAAAATATTTGCAAGGTTGCCGACGTTGGCAAGTCCTTCGAGATCGCGCAAAATGATTTCTTCGTTGATGTTTTGATAGTAGTTGTACCAAGACGTGTAGCCTGCAAGATGGTCAACCCTACCCGTGCGTTTTTGAGGATACTCGGCAAAATACGCGTCGAAAACGCCGTCGTAAGTGCCGTGTACGTGCATAAGGTCAAACAATTCGTATTCGCCGTCAATCGACAATCCCTCAACGTCTTTTTGCACCGCAAATACGTTTTCTTTCATATCCGCATAGAAAATCGTATAGCCCGTGCGCTCGTTGAGCGAACCTACAAACTCCACTTTTTCGTCCTTGCGGAAGTAAGTATATGTGAAGCCGTGGTACAAATCTTTGCCGTATTCGGTGAAAGCGTAATCGCCCGACGCACCCGAGAATTTTCTAACTATCGGCAGTTTGGACAGCGAGCGCAAACCGTATTGCACGTCGCGTTTTTTATACTCTCTCGTAGACGTCCAGGATTGGAAACCGTTTGCGAAAAATCTCTCGTTGTTCTCGAAATAACGGTCGTATATAAGTTCTGCAAGTTCGAGTTCGACTTTATTTTTTGCGGAAACGACGATTTTGACATGATTTTCGTCACCGAGATCGCAAATACGAATATCTTCGCCATCATACCCGCCGTTTTTGACAAGAGCGTACTCGACGGATTCTTCTTTACACTTTCCGCCAATGCGGTATCCGATTTTTAGAGTATAGTCTTTTATATTCATAATTCCCCCGAATAATAAACTAGGATAATTTATTATATCAATGAAATGCAAAAATGTAAATACTTTCTTTGGCGAAAAATAACAAATGAAATTTACAATTCAAATTCCTCTTCCTCACTCTTTGAGAGTGAAAACGCAAAACCGCCTGATTGAGATGAAGAGCGCGAAAAAGCCCTTCCGTAAACTCGCCTAATGTACATTACGTACATGACGAGGATACGGAAGAGCTTTGACAAAGCTATTCGCTCAATCAGACGGTTTTAGATTGTTTCGAATTTGGTGATGGATACCTCATACGCCACTCTCTCTTCGATAGTGCCGTCGTCGAGAGTTTTTTGATAAATTCTTGACTGAATGCGCCCGACAAGGTGTATTTTATCTCCCACATTGAAAGTCGACGCATAGCGTGCGTTTCTTCCCCACGCTATTGCGGGAATATAGTCGGATTTGTTGTATGCGCGATTTACGGCAATAAGCAAATCGGCAATTTCTCGTTTGAAAGGCGTGGTGCGATAAACGGGCGGTTTGCAAACGTAGCCTTCAAGTTCGATGACGTTGGGGGCATTCTCGTCGCACTCGCAAAGCTCTCTTACAAACACTCTGAGCACCAGTTTACTCTTGCCGTCAACAATCTTGTTGTAACTTCTAAACTGTCCGATTAGTCCGATTAGATTGCCGATTTCAAAGTTTTGCCCTTCCATAAGTCTGTCGCTTACGGTGATGGGGATTACGTCGCTTTGTCCGGACAATCTCTCCACCGAAACCGTCGTATCGTAAAACTTTTCGCCCATAATTTCGTGTGAAAATTCAGGCGCGCTTGCGATTTGCCCCGAAAGGTAAACTTGGTTGTTTTGCATTTGTTCGTAACTCATAAATCCTCCTGTACGTCTATGCGTTTTTGTGTTGTATTCCGTTTGAATCTATCGTGTAGCCCTCTCGCAAAACGAGGTCGGCAACGCTCACAAACTCAAATCCCTGCCCTCGCAATGCCGTCAAAATCATCGGCAACGCGTCCAGGACGTGATCGCTGTTGTTGTGAAACAGCACTATATCGCCGCTTTTCGCCTTCGGTACAACCCTGTCGTAAATCTGTTTTGCCGACAAGCCTTTCCAATCCAGCGAGTCGATCGACCACTGTACACCCACCATATTCAGTTCTTCGAGCGACGTCATAAGTTTGTTGTTGTAGTCCCCGAAAGGAGCACGGAAATAAGTCGGTTTTTTGCCGGTCAGCTCTTGCACCCTATCGTTGACGTATTCGATTTCGTTTTTTATCTCGTTTTCGTTAAGTTTGGGCATGTTGAGATGATTTCTGGAGTGATTTCCGATTTCAAATCCCGCATCGGCAATGGCTTTGGTTTCCTTTTCGTACTTATCAAGCCAAAATCCGACGAGGAAAAACGTACCCTTTGCATTGTATTCGCCCATAACGTCGAGAATACCTTGCGTTTTGTCCGCGCCCCACGCAGCGTCAAAGGTGAGCGCAATCACTTTTTTGTCGGTATCTACACCGTATACGGGCAGTTTTCTCGTGGTTTTGCAAAAGTACACGCCTGCGCTGTTTGTTACGCCCACCGACGCCGTAAGCACCGCAAACGCAATTAGCAACGACACCGCACCGATAATGCTCGCTTTTTTCACTGTCAAAAACATCGACTACCCCGATTATATCTGCGGCAAGAGTGCAAAATTGAAGAAATTATGTCACGAAAAGTCGATTTTTCTTCTTTTTCGTTTAATTCCTTCCCTCACGCCTAGCATAAGTGTATTTTTCCGCGGCGATTTTTAGAACAAAAACGGCAAATCCGACGCCATTTTCAATGTCAAAACAAGATAAAGACAAGATAAAGACAAGATAAGAACAAGATAAGGACAAGATAAGGACAAGATAAAATATGGTAAAAGCAAGACGAAAAATAGCAAAAAACAGGCGGAATTTGATAAAAAAACGCAAAATGCTTTCAAGGGTAATCCTTTTGCCACAATGCCTAAATCCGACGGTACGCTCGGGAGAAACAAAGATTTCCTCATTTTCTTTGACAAAGAAAAAATGGGGATTTATAATATGCAATATGAAACGCATCGCAACGCAAAAAAACGGATTTTGGAAAAGAGTGGGCATCAATATCCCCTTCGTTCTAATGATAGCGGCAATGGTCGCTTTGTTTTCGGGTTGTCTTTTGATGTGGTTTTATGCAATCGCATCACTTTTCGCATTCAAAAGCTCGATGATATTTCTCATCTTGGCAGGCGCAGGCACGCTTTGTTTAGGTTTGGGGCTTGCCCTAATCCCCGCTTACAAAAAATACTACGATTTCTACAACAAAAAAATGGGATGGGAGTTCCCCGACAAGCCTAAAAAAGAAGAAAAAACCACAGTCGACGACGGCAAAAAGTCATTCAAAGATTACTTCACCCTGTCGAATATTTCGCTTGCGATAATCGCACTCGGCGCAGTGTTTACAATCATATCCGCAGCACTCGGTTGCATCAATCGCGACACCTGGGTTGACGCCACGTCCTCTTTTATGAAAGAAAGCGGATATATGACCGAGCCTACGCATATTCAAAACTTTAAAGACGTGATTCAAGCTCAAAACGCAGGCGACAAAAATATTTCGACAATAAATATCGACTTCAAAGACAAACAAGCCGTGATTATCTACGTCGGCACGGAGTCCCCCGACAAGCTCGGCTTCGTGACGTACGACTACTATATCAAATACGAAAATCAAATCGTAAAAACACGCACCAAAGACGGCGTTATAACTCTCACGGAAACTCCTGCGCCGAAGCTCGACGACACGACGATAAAAAAGATCTTCTTTTTTATGTTCAAAGATTTCAACGTTGAAAAACAAGTTCTGATTTACCTTCCCGAAGACACACGCGAAGGCGCACCGAACGAAATCAAAATCATAGGCGACAACGTCATATACGCAAAACAAGTTGACAAAACCGACAAAGCGGAATAACTGAAAGTCACAAAACATCATTCGATTGCAATAGAAAAATCGCAATTAAAAAGCACCGCAAACGGTGCTTTTTTATATTCTAATCGAATAAATCGTCGTCGAAAATAACATTTCACAATCTCGATGCAATTGCTTCAAGGAACTGTTTTGAATTGAGAGGCTTAACTTCGACACCGTCGAGTTTAAAAATTCCCGCAAGGTCTTTTGTCATTTCTCCGCTCTCTATCGTATCGATTGTGGCTTTTTCAAGGCGATTTGCAAAATTCACCAACTCTCGATTGCCGTCAAGCTCTCCTCTTTTTTTGAGTGCGCCCGTCCACGCAAACAAAGTCGCAACGGAATTTGTCGAAGTTTCCTCACCTGCCTGATACTTTCTGAAATGCCGCGTAACCGTTCCGTGAGCGGCTTCGAACTCATATGCACCGCTCGGAGACACAAGCACCGATGTCATCATTGCCAGCGAACCAAACGCAGTCGCAACCATGTCGCTCATCACGTCGCCGTCATAATTTTTAAGCGCCCAAATGAATCCGCCGTGCGAGCGCATTACGCGCGCGACCGCATCGTCGATAAGCGTATAGAAATACTCTATACCAGCTTCTTCAAAGGCATCTTTAAACTCATTGTCGAAAATTTCTTGAAAAATGTCCTTGAATCTATGATCATACACTTTGGAAATGGTGTCTTTCGTGCTGAACCAAAGATCTTGTTTTTGAGCAAGCGCATATGAAAAACAACTCTTTGCAAAACTTCTTATACTCTTATCGGTATTGTGTTGCGCTTGCACTATTCCGTCTTCACCGCAAAAGTCGAACACCGTTTTTTCCTCGCCGTCACAAGAAACAATCGCCTTACCGCCATGGACTTTTAGTTCTACGGCTTTATAAACGTCGCCGTATGCATGTCTGGCAATGACGATAGGCTTCGTCCACCCCGGCACCAAAGGAGTTATCCCTTTGCAGAGCACGGGCGACCTGAAAACAGTACCGTCCATCATTGCGCGAATTGTTGCGTTAGGGCTCGGGTACATGCGTTTTAAACCGAATTCTTCGACTCGTTGCGAGTTTGGAGTAATTGTAGCACACTTAACGCCGACGCCATATTTTAGGCAGGCATTTGCAGCCTCTACCGTGACTTTATCGTCGGTTGCGTCACGATTCTGTATGGAAAGATCGTAATATTCGGTTTTTAAGTCCACATAAGGGCAAATAAGAATATCTTTCACCCACCGCCAAATCACGCGAGTCATCTCATCGCCATCGATTTCAACAATGGGAACGCTCATTTTAATCTTGTTCACACGAGCACCTCAAAACTAAAGATTTATACAATTATTGTAGCATGTGGATGCCATATTCGCAAGAAAATTGTAAAAACGATAATACGACAGAATTTACTATTTGACTAGTTTCCCTCCTCCCGAAAAGTTTTTCAACACGTCGGATTTAAATACGTCGGGTTTGATTTGCCTTGACTTATTTTCAATCGCCTCTTCGATAATATCGCTCAACAGTTGTTTGAACGAAATTCCTACACCCTTAAACAGATAAAACGCCATAGAACCGGGAATTGTGTTTATCTCGTTGACGTAAACCTTGTTTCGCTTTACGTCCGCAAGAAAATCCACTCTGACCACGCCAGATAGTCCGAGTTTTTCGTACAGCGTTTTCGTGTTTGACTTGACGATATCCTCCAACGAGCCGATTTCGGCAGGGATTTTGTGCGCGGACGCACTCATTTTTCCTCCCGTGTATTTGTCCTCGAAAGTGAGAAAATCGCTTGCCGAACACGGTTGTTCGGTGTCGGAAATCACAATTCGACCTTTTTTCGAATATGCTGCGCAGTTGACTTCGACAAAATCTTCGAGTTTGTGTTCGACAACGATTTTTTCGTCGAATTTAGAGGCAACCTGCAAAGCAAAATCAAGCTCTTCTCTGCATTTTGCAACTTCTATGCCGATACTGCTTCCTTGCGACGCCGGTTTGACAATCATCGGATAACGGATAATATCTTCGAGCTTTGCAATAGTTTTGGCTTTTTCCCTATCGAATTCCGTTTTAGACACTACTTCGTATGGCAAAACGTTCAACAGCATACTCTCAAACAATCGCTTTGAGCACGCCTTGTCCATACAACTTGCAGAGCGCAACACGTCGCATGACGTGTACGCAATCGAGTTATATTCGAAAAGTGCCTGCAAAACGCCGTTTTCTCCCTCACCGCCGTGGCAACACAAAAGCACGACGTCGGGTTTAAAATATTTTGCTATCTTGTTTTTACGCAAGGTGTAAAACTCACCTTTTATCAAAACGACCTTTTTGTGTTCGAGCGGATTGAACGGCGCAAACTTTTTTATGGAATCGAGCTTGCCCGCATAAAAATCTCCCTCATACGCAAACACGCACTCGACGTCGTATTTCGACTTATCGATGTTTTGAAAAGTTTGCATTGCGGTGATGACGGATATATCCCTTTCAAGCGACCTTGCGCCGAACACGAGCGCAACTTTCTTTTTCATGTTTTCCACCTCGAAAAAAATTGTCATGGCATAATATGAACGATGGCGGAATTGTGTGCAATACACCGAACGTCTTACAAAAAAAACCGTAATTTTTACGGATTTTCAAAATTCGATTTTATTAAACATATGTCGATTATTTTTACAAAAGTATTCTATTATTTTGCGTTTTTTAGAATAAATCATTATCGTTTTGATTGTTTTTAATAGTACTTTCAACCAAAATCGACTTATTTCAGGTCATTGTATATGTCCGGCAAATCGTTGAGTATAAGCAGTGTATCGCCAAGTTTTAAGGTGTTTACAAAATCTTTTTCACACATATCGAGCGATGAATATCTTTTGATTTCACCGCCGAACTCACAATCTTTCAGGGCGCGCAAAATAGGCTCCGTTCTCTCGTTTCCGATAAGCAAAACAACGTCGGCAACGTCTGCGATACGCTTGCCCAAAATTCTGTTTTCCTCCCCTTCTCTGCTTCCGAGTTCCACAAGTCCCGGCGTCATAACAACCTTTCGCGTATCGAACATCGCAAGCGTCATGAGCGCAAATTTTGCCCCGTCGGGATTTGAATTGAAACTGTCGTCGATGATGTTTATTCCGTTGCCTTTCAAAAGTTGTTGCCTATGAGCAACAGGTTGCAAATTTTCGATTGCATGCAAAATATACGGCATCTCTACCCCGAGTTTCACGGCCATCGCAACGGCAAGCATGATGTTTTGCACGTTGTGGATTCCGAGTATAGTCGTATGTGCGCGATATATGTCGTCGCCCACAACTACGTCGAATTCGCTTCCGTAGCTGTTTACCGACAAATTTTTGGCATAAATATCCGCGCTTTCGTCAAGTCCCGCATATATGGTTTCGGGAATAACCTTCTTTTTGAGCAACACGTTTTCCGTTATATTTTTAAGTTCCGCATTAATAACGCACGTGCCGTCCCCGACGTCTAGGATACGGCATTTTTCTTGTCGAATATTCTCTTCTGTTTTGAAAGTTTGAAGATGCTGGTCGTTTATCCCCGTAAGAATCGAATACTGCGGATTTACGATTTTCATGAGTTTTTTGACGTCGCCGACACGCCTTGCGCCGAATTCGGCAATGAAAACTTCGTGCGTATCGTCAAGCGCATTGACGGTTTTTGCAATTCCCATCGGCGTATTGTAGCTTTGCGGCGTACTCAGAACATTGTATTTTTGCGACAAAATCGTTTCGAGAAAATTCTTTACCGACGTTTTGCCGTAACTTCCCGTAATTGCGATTTTTATCAAACCATCTCTGTTTAGCCTTTTTTGCGCACGCTTTTCGTATCTTGCGTTGTTAAGCCTCTCAAAAACGTTGATAATCGCCGTCGAAACGACGAAAATAAGCGGATATACGAGCGGAAAAGCAAAAAACGTCAGATATCTCAAATACATATCGTCAAGGCGCGCTGTTGCAACCGCAAACGCAACCGATACGGCAGCCGTGGAAACGCAAGTGTCGAAAACCAAACATCTCACGGCACGCTTTGTATATTTCAGCGGTTTTTTGCGGTCGGGCAAGTCCTCCATAAAGTACATCGCAAACTCCGCAATAAAGAAAAACAGCGCGATAAGAAATCCCCAAAACGCTTTTGCGTTCAAAAACCAAAAAGTCAGCCAGATTCCCGTAAAAATTGCGACGGTGATTATATCGAGCGCATAAACAAAGCGCAAACGCTTGTTTTTGAATATCTCGCTTATGCGATAATTATCGTTTTGAATGGCATACAGATACGGCCTCGCCATAAAAAAGCTGTCGAGCGCAACCAACAAAATATAAAACCAATCGCCTCTTGCAAGCGTCATACGCACCTTCCTTGTTCTTATCAAGATATGCAATCGGCATATATTTGTGATTTCGCGGCAAAAATCACACTGTTTAGGCAGTTTTTGTGTCTAAAAATGTTTCATGAAACATCGAAAAAATTCAGGACAAAGGAATTTTAGATTTTTTCATCGGTTTCTTCGAGAAATGCAGACAATATCAAGCCGAACGTTACCTTGTCCTCGACAAACGCAAAATGTCCGCCGTTAAGCAAAAACCCTTGTGCTCCGTCGATATTTTTCAAAAAACACTTGTACATATAAAGCGGCGTTTCCTTGTCGTCCTTTCCCCAAAATATCGCGCACGGCACGTCAATCTCGTTCAAAATACGTTTTTGATTGTAATTTACAACCCTTACGAACACTTTTTTCATATCGTCGCAAAGCGCATTGTAATCGCTTGAACCTTTAAGTCCGCGCTTGCCCAGTTTTTTGAGGATTTTGTGCGCAAACACTTTGAAATAATAACTCGGTTTCCTTTTCGGCTTTATGCCGGCACTGTCGACAAGCACGATTCGTTTTGCGATTTGCGGATAATATACCGCAAGTTCGATTGCCACGCGTCCGCCGAACGAGTGTCCTACGAACGTTGCGGCTTTTATATGCAAAACGTCAAGCAGGCTTGCAACGTCCGCGGCATATTCTTTTACGCCGTAAAAATCGGGCGGATAATCGCTTTGTCCGAACCCTAAAAAATCTATCGCAGCCACACGATATTTTGCGCATAGTTGTTTTGCGACAAAGAAAAAGGCGGAAGCGTCCGAGCCCCACCCGTGAAGAAAAACTATATTTTTTTCGCCGTTTCCAAGCGAAAAATACGATACGTTTCTGTTGTTGATTTTTGCAAATTTCCTTTCGAAACCAAAGGGATTCCGAGGATTTTTTTGCGGTTTTTCGCAAATATTTTTGCGATTTTCAGTCAAATTATGCTCGGTTTTCGTGCTTGCTCCTATATTGCGAGCCACATTATGAGTGCGTCGCGAACGTTGTTGTAATACTTCTTTCGCACTCCTTCGACCGTAAAGCCGAAACTTTGGTACAAGCGTATCGCAGGTTCGTTGTTGTCGCGCACTTCGAGTGTCATAAACTTGATACCCAGCAGTTTTGCGCGCGATATAAGCTCGCTCATAAGCAACTTGCCTATACCTTTGCCGCGCTCGGTCGATTTCACCGCAATATTAGTTATATGCGCCTCGTCGAGCACTTTGTGAAAACCGCCGTAACAAATCACTTCATCGCATCTCACTCCCACGAGATAATGTGCGCTCGGATCTTCGACTTCGGGGATAAACATACGCTCGTTCCAAGGCTGATCAAACGCTTCGCGCTCGATTTCCGCCATTTGCCTGAGGTGCTCGTATTTGAGGGATTCAAACTTCATCTTTTTCCCTCTCGGCTTGCGATTTGCGCATATAAAAAGGCTCAAAAACGTTTACGTATTCGCCGTTTTGTGCCTTTTCTTTCACGACTTCCGCAAGTGTTTGTCCGACGTCGTTTAAGGTTGTAAACACTGTGCCCGATATTGTTGCAGCGTCGCTTGCCTCGCAAAAACTCGTTTCCAAAACCTTTCCGTTGCGGCATTTTGCAAGATACAGATTGCCGTGTCCGGCATCTACTGCGGCAAGAATTTCTCCTCTTTGGTGTGCAATAAGGTCAAAACTCGTCACGGCAATACGCTTTGCACCCGTTGCAAACGCAATCGCGGTCATTGCCGACACGCCTATTCTTATGCCCGTGAAAGAGCCGGGACCGACGTTCACCGCCACCGCATCGAGATTTTGCACGCTTACACCGTGCGATTTGAGCATATCGTCGATTTGCGGCATAAGTGTTGCGCTGTGTCCCGATTTGCCGATTTCTTTTGTGAAATAGTGGCTTTCTTCGCCTTTGACGAGTGCGATCGAAAGCCCCGTCGACGTTGTATCGATTGCAAGAATGTTCATTTATTATCCCTTTTCTCGACGTCGAAAACTCTCTCGTTTTCGCCTGTCGGAGTGATATTTATGTCTATTATTTCGCCGTCAATATGCTCAAACTTGTTCCATTCGATGACGGTTACGCTGTCGTCGTCAAAACAATCTTCGATGCCGAGCTCGGCAAGTTCGTCCGCGCTTTCCACTCTGTACATATCCAAGTGGTTGAGTTTGAGCCTTCCGTCCTCGTAAACGTTGAGTATGGTGAAAGTCGGGCTTGTAACCTCGTCGTCTATGCACAACGCCTTTGCAAGCCCTTTGGTGAAAGTGGTTTTGCCTGCGCCCAAATCACCGCTTAGCAAAATAACCTCTCCGCCTTTGAGAGTGCTTGCGATTTGCTTTGCAAGAGCGTAGGTTTCTTCGATGTTTTTGACGGTGTGTTTTCCGAAAACGTCGTGCGATTTTTTCATACTCGTGCCGTCCCAGTGCAGAATTTTGCTCAGACGTTTGTATAATACGAACGTAAGTCCACTCACTATTATACATCTAAACAAGTTGAAAGGCAACACGCCGAGCAACAAATAATAGGTGTAAAAGGTGTCAACCGTAACGTTTTTGTAAAGCGGTGCGAGCAAATTTACTATCAGCGAAAAATCGCCGTTGAAATATAGCTGAACGTAATACGGAATGGATATAAATCTATTCACCAAAATCGACAGCGCGGTGAGGCACACGGTTCCCACGGCAAGTCCGATCAGTGCATGCTTCTTGTCCTTATGAAAATAATATATCAAAGATGCCGGCAGCACGAACGCTATACCCAGCAAAATGTCGGTAGCCTCGCCGACGTAAACGGTCGAGGACAGAGGAAATTTCAAAAGGCATTTCAATACGATAACCACGCATGCGCTTATCGGTCCCATTGAAAATCCCGCCAAAAGCGCAGGCAGCTCGCTTATCTGAATCTCCAAAAATTGCGGAAACATGAACGGTAAATTAAATTTTCCGAATGCGTACAACAAGAAAGAAATCGCCGTCAAAATCGCCATTTTGGTGATATATGCGGTTGAAAAACGAGGATTTTTGAATTTTGCAAAAGTCTGCTTTACGTCCTCTTTCGTGACTTTGACGCTTGTTCCGTCGGCGTTGTGCTCTGCTTTGAAAACACTGTTTTTCTTTGCTTCTTTGCCCATTTTTCTCCTTTGGCGCACTCTTTTTTGATTTTGCAAAACTGCATAAAAAAATGCGCCTTCGAGGGCGCAAACGTATGTTGAAATGCAAAATACGTCGCTTCTTCCGTCCGGACTATACCGTCGGTCAAGGAATTGCACCTTGTCGGCACGCATTGCGTGTTCGCGGACTATACCGCCGGTGAGGATTTGCACCTCGCCCTGAAGCAAATTTATGATATGCCTAATATGCCGCCTTGTCAAGTCCAAAAACAATTTTTTGAAAATACGTGATAAAAACGAAAATTTGGCAAATAATCTCGGTATGACAATTTTGGCAGAAACCGCAATTCAATCAACGACGCAACAAAACGTATCCACAGAGCAAAACGTATGCGCTCTGATGCTCGGCGACGAAAACGTCATAGGCGCAAAATGCTTTTTCTATAAAAACAGTTGCCTTGTCGCAATGCTTACGAAACCGTTTTACCTGAAAAGTCAACGGGACGAATTTTTGAAAAATACGCAAGAATTTTTGTCGAAAGAGCTTTCGCTCGACGTTGTTGCGACGCTTGACGTCGATGTTTACAGAAAAATCAAACCCGATATGTCAAACGAACAAAAAGCCGAGATTTTGCAAATCGCGCGGCAACGAATAAAATAAAAGTATTTCAAATCACGTCATACAAAATCGCTTTGAAACTGCCCTCGTTTGCGAAAATCGAGGAAGCAATTAGCACACGATTTGATTAATAAAAGCCATAAAATTTAAGTTATAAAAATCCAATTTAATATGTTAGAATATCAAAAAAACCTCGAAAACGAGGCTTTTTGTTTTGAAAATACTTATCTTGTTTCGCTATCGCATTTTGCTTTTCAGCCATTGTACTTTGTGACGTTTTTACCGTCCGCCCAAAGTTTTTCGAGGCAGTAGAACATTCTCGTTTCGTCGTTGAAAATGTGCACAATGACTCCGCCGTAGTCAAGCACCGCCCATTTACCCTCGCCCATACCGTCGGTGTGTGTGGGTTCGATGCCGTTTTCGCTCATTTTTTCTTCCACAAACTCGGCAAGTGCTTTGACTTGTTTGTTGCTCTTTGCGGTGCAAATGACAAAATAATCGGTCATAACCGTCAGATGCGCAACGTCCAAAATCGTGATATCAACGGCTTTGTGCTCGTCAAGTTCGGCACAAATGATGTCTTTCATTTCAATAGGTTCCATAAATCCTCCTGTCGCAAAAAGCGATAGTTCTTCGGTATATTTGTATTTAATGTGTGCAAAAAACGTGTTTTTGCACGTTTTTACAATTTGATTTTAGCATATATGCCATGCAATTTCAACGGTCAAATTTGCAAAAATACAACGATTATCTTTAGTTTCGCATTGCGCCCGTGCTTTTTGAGCGCAAACAATTCAACCGAGATAGCACTTCACGGCTTCTTGCGTGAGCGGATGCATAGGTTTGCCGCTTGCGCCGACTTTGTCGTAGGTGTATTTCAACACCGCTTTAAATCCTTCGTCGAAATTGCGCATTGCAATCTCGCGGATCTTTGGGATTGGCTCGTAATCGCGGTCGAAAGACACGCTGTCTGCTGTATAGACGAGCTTTTCGAGCATAGTCATATTCGCTTTTGCGGTGGTATGATAACGGATTGCGTCAAGCACGTCCTCGTCTTGTATATCGAAATCTCGCCTTGCCTTCTCCGCTCCCAAAAATTGATGCAATACCGGCGTTCCGACTGCGTCGCAAGGCACGTTTAAACCGTCGAGAGAGGGACGCTTTTTCGCATTGTCGTGCAAAAAACACGCAAGAAACACTTTGGTGAAATCCTGCTTCAAGTTGTGCAAAGAGTTGAGCCTCATCGCCGTCAAAACGACCGCTTTGCTGTGCGCGAACAACTCTTCCGTTTGATATGAACGAAGTTTTTTCGCCATGTCCTCGTACTCGCAAAACAGACGTTTTTGTCTTATCGCATCCAAAACTCGCTCGTCGATCTCGATTGGAGTTTCGCCCATAAGCAGTTTTGCTCTGACTTCGGAAGACGACACGTCTTTGCCGACGTAATTCAAAAGTATAAACTCCCCTCCGAATTTTTGTTCAAGACGTTTTGCTCTATCCCTAATATCGTCGTATCCCTCGCGCGCACAAACGGCAATCGGACAAACTTGAACGATTTTTTCGGGATGATACCAAGTGTCGAAATATTCAAGGCTATCACCACCGATAAGATATACGATATCTCCGTATTTTTCTTTGAGTATAGGCAACGTAAGCGCGGAGTAATTGTCTTTTTCTCTTGCGTTTTCAATGTCGTCGATGACAAAATCTACGCCCTCGAAAGCGACTTTGAGCAAATCGCATCTGTCTTGAAAACTCAAAAATCCCGCACTCTTGTGAGGTGGTGTTACTGTCGGAACAAGCACGAGTTTGGATATACCGAGCTCTTGCATCGCGCTTTTGCACATGGCAACGTGCTCTTTATGCACAGGGTCGAAAGCCCCGCCGAAAATCAAAGTTTTTTCCATATTTTTATTATACAACACATATGAAAAACTTTCAAGAAATCAAGGCGTATGCAAAGAATTTTTTAAGCTGCAACATGTTTTTACTACTTGATTTTTGGCAAAAATATTTATATGGCAAAAGCACTCGACTACATTTTTGCAAGCATAATCGTCACCCTGACAACGTTCGTTTGGTCTGCGTTGCTGTTTAAAAACGCGGTGGGAGCAATCGTATTTTCGATTGCGTTTTCAAGCGTGATTCTCGTAAGCGTGCGTTACTTCTCAAAGCGGAATCAGAAGCCTTATACATACGACAGACTTGAAACGGAGTTTTGTATAAGAGGCGGCGAATATATTGTAAATTTGATAAAAACCGCTCTAAAAAATCCACAAATCGAGAATGGTTCAAACTATATTTTGCTTGAAAAGAGCATAATAATCGCAAATTTCAAGTTTTCGGCACTTGGCGGAAGCGACGTTGCAAACGTTTGCAAAACGGCAAAAAAGCATGAAAAAAATCACGTTTACCTCATCACCAAATCGATTGACAGACACGCTTGGCAAATTGCAAATCTCGAAGATATAAATATCGAAATCGTAAAAGCGAAACAAGTTTACAAGTTTCTTGCAAAACACAACGCCCTGCCCGTCTTGAAAAAACCTAAACAAAAATTTTCTTTTAGGGCATTGCTTCAAACGATACTTTCTCGGCGCAATTTCAAAAACTACGCATTTTCGGGTGCGGTGCTCGTGCTGGTATCTTTTCTCACTCCCCTCAAAATCTACTATATCGTTTTCGGCACCATACTGCTTGTGCTTGCCCTACTCACATTGACACTCGGCAACGGCACTTTGTCGTCCCCGAAAGCGTTTGAGGAGCTTGAAACAGAGTGTCAAGACGAATACGCTCGGGAGAATAATAACGTCGATTGATTTCGAGCTTCAATCAGATGAAAGAACGATTATGCGAATTTGCAAATCGCCGCATTGAAAATCCGGCAAAAAAACACCCGCTTGCAATCGGATACAAACCGTAAATCCGTTGCATTGCGGGTGATTTTATTTTGGAGTTTATCAGTCAACCCATTCGAATTCGATGTCGCCGATGGTAACGATATCCCCTTCTTTCATACCTTTCTTTTTGAGCTCTGCGATTACGCCGCGGTCTTTGAGGACTTTTTGGAAGAACGCAAAGGAATCCTGCGACGAAATCGTAACGTTTTGGATGAGGAAGTCCACAAGTCCGCCGTCCACGAAGAACGAGCCGTCCGGCATACGAGACACCGTGAATTTTTGATCGGATTTGGGTTCGAGTTCAAAGTCATCGTCGCGCTCGATGCGTTGAGGCGGAGGAAGCTCGTCAACCTTTTGCTTCATTGCGGCAAGAAGCTCGTCAAGCCCTTCGTGCGTAACCGACGAAACGACGAAAACCTTTTTGCCGATTGCTTTCTCGAACTTTTCGATTTCAGAGCGATCGGTGAGCAAATCCGCCTTGCCCGCCACCACGATTTGCGGAATCGCGGCAAGTTTTTCACTGTATGTTGCAAGTTCGGCATTGATTTTGTTGTAGTCGTCAACGGGATCTCTGCCCTCGCTGCCGCTTATGTCCACGATATGCACGATAAGGCGCACACGCTCTATATGGCGCAAGAAATAGTGTCCGAGTCCCGCGCCCTCGCTTGCGCCCTCGATAAGTCCGGGAATATCCGCAATGACAAAGCTGTCGTCATACATTTGCACGACGCCAAGATTCGGACTGATCGTCGTGAAATGATAGTTGGCAATCTTTGGTTTTGCGCTTGTCAAAACGGACAAAAGCGTGGATTTTCCGACGTTCGGAAAACCGACGAGTCCGACGTCCGCGATGGTTTTGAGTTCGAGCGTAACCTGATGCTCTTCCGTCGTTTCGCCCAGTTGCGAGAATGACGGCGCTTGACGTCTTGCATGCGCAAAGCGATTGTTGCCCTTGCCTCCTCTGCCGCCTTTTAGCGCAACGAAAGTTTCGCCGTCGTCAAAGAGGTCTGCAATAACCTTTCCGCTCTCCGTGTCGCGAATGACCGTGCCTACGGGCACTTTTACGATGAGATTCGGCGCGGATTTGCCCGTGCAGTTTTTCGCTTCGCCGTCGCCGCCGTTTTGAGCGCGGTAGAATTTTTGGAACTTGAAGTCGATAAGCGTATTGATTTCCTTGTCGGCAACAAACACGACGTCGCCGCCGTTGCCTCCGTCACCGCCGTCGGGACCGCCGTTGGGCACGAATTTTTCACGATGGAAGGACACTTTGCCGTTGCCGCCGTTGCCCGCTTTTATAAAGATTTTTACGTAGTCTAAAAACATATTTGCCTCTTTGGTATTATTTTCATAGTATTTTTATTCTGAAAAAGATTTCAGTATCGCTTGCGCGCTGCGTTTGCCTGCGCCCATTGCGAGAATAACCGTTGCCGCACCCGTCATCGCGTCGCCGCCGGCGTAAAGACTAGGTATATTCGTCAAGCCGTTTTCGTCTGCGACTATCGTGCCTTTTTTGGTGGTTTCGAGCGACGGCATACTGCGTTTGATTATGGGATTTGGAGTCGTGCCCAGTGCGACTATAACTTCGTCGCAATCCACCGTAAACTCGCTTCCCTCAACGGGAATCGGGCTTCTGCGTCCGCTTGCGTCCGGCTCGCCCAGTTGCATTTCGATACACTTGACCGCCTTGACGTTACCTTGCTCGTCGCCGATGATTTCAACGGGATTTGCCAGGAGCAAAAACTCTACGCCCTCCTCTTCTGCATGGTTGATTTCCTCTTTTCTTGCAGGCATTTCCTCTCTGCCTCTGCGGTAGACGAGTTTGACGTTCGCTCCCATACGCAAAGCCGTTCTCGCACTGTCCATAGCAACGTTGCCTGCGCCCACAACGACCACGTTTTTACCGCGTTTTACAGGCGTAATCGCATCATTTTTGTAGGCTTTCATGAGATTGATTCGCGTCAAATACTCGTTTGCGGAGTACACTCCGTTGAGGTTTTCGCCCTTGACTTTGAGGAGCATCGGTACGCCTGCGCCCGTGCCTATAAACACCGCGTCGTATTCAAAGAGCAATTCTTCGATAAATATCGTCTTGCCGACGACGACATTGGTTTCTATATCAACGCCCAGCGCACGCACTTTGTCGATTTCCTTTTTGACAAGTGCCTTTGGAAGTCTGAATTCGGGAATACCGTACACAAGCACGCCGCCTGCTTCGTGCAACGCTTCGTACATTGTCACGTCAACGCCGCATCTTGCAAGATCCGCCGCGCAAGACAGCGACGCGGGGCCGGAGCCTACCACAGCCACTCTCTTTCCGATTTTGACAATTTGAGGTCTCTCGTCGTATCCGTTTGCAATCGCTTGGTCTGCAACGTATCTTTCGAGATTGCCTATTGCGACGCTTCCGCCTAACTTGTCCTTGCGTACGCAATGTTTTTCGCATTGATTTTCTTGCGGACAAACTCTTCCGCAAATTGCCGCAAGATTGTTGTCGTTTTTCAACACGCGATATGCGCCTTGAATATTACCTTGCTTCACGTTTGCGATAAAATCGGGGATATGCACGCCCACGGGGCAACCGCTCATACACGGCGCGTTTTTGCAATTGAGGCATCTGTCGGCCTCGTCTTTTGCAAGTTTTGCGGTATATCCGAGCGCAACCTCGTCGAAGTTGCGTATCCTTTCGTTTGCGGGCTGAGTCGGCATATGGCGTCTTGGCTCTATCATATGTCCCTCCTCAAATTGCAAAGATGATCTTTTTCTTCTTTCAAATAAGTTTTGCTTCTTGCAATCGCCTCGTCGAAATCGACAAGATGTCCGTCGAACTCCGGACCGTCTATGCAAGCGTACTTCGTTTCGCCGCCGACGCTCAAACGACAGCATGCGCACATCCCCGTGCCGTCCACCATCATAGAGTTCATACTGACGACGGTGTGTATGCCGAGCGTTTTCGTGAGATTGCAAACCGCTTTCATCATAGGAAGCGGACCTACTGCAAACACACAATCGTAATTTTTTCCGTCCTCGACAAGCTGTTTGAGCATATCGGTGACAAATCCTTTTTGACCGCGAGAGCCGTCGTCGGTGACGAGATAAAGATTGTTTGCGTTTTTTTCGAACTCGTCTACGTACATAAGCAATTCCGCGTTTCTTGCGCCCAAAATCACGTCTGCCGCCTTGTTTTGCGCTTTAAGTTGCTTTGCTTGCGGATAGATGACCGCAGAGCCGATTCCACCGCCTATAAGGCAAATATTTTCGTACGCAGACAAATCGGTGGCGTTGCCGAGCGGCCCTACGAAATCGCAAAGAGCGTCGCCCTCTTGCATCATGGCAAGTTTTGCCGTCGTATATCCGACCTCTTGCACCATAACGGAAACCGTGCCGTCCGCTCTCGAATAATCGCAAATTGTGAACGGAACTCTCTCGCCCTCGTCGTCCACTCGCAGTATGACAAACTGCCCCGCAAGGCAATGTTTTGCAACGAATGGTGCGTAGATCACGTACTCGTTCACGTTTGGCGCAAGGCGTTTTTTTGAAATAATCTCGTACTTTTTCATATCGATTTCGTTTTATTTTTGACCTACGGGCATTCCCGAAGTCAGTTTCTTATAGTATTGACAGTACTCTCTCACAAGGCATTTGTCGCACTCGGGACGTTGAGAGTGACAAGTGTATCTGCCGTGAAAAATGAGCAAGTGATGAAGATGCGACCAAAGATTTTCGTCAAAAGCCTGCATAAGCTGTTGCTCGGTTTGCTCGGGAGTTTTTGCATGCGCAAGCCCTATGCGGTTTGCCACTCGAAAAACGTGCGTATCCACAGCGATTGCGTTTTCGCCGTATGCCACCGCCGCTACGACGTTTGCCGTTTTGCGCCCTACGCCTTGGAGTTTCATAAGTTCGTCGCGCGATTTAGGCATGCCGCCCATATCCAAAACGCTTTGACTCAAACTCTTTATCGCCTTTGCTTTATTATGGTAAAATCCGCAAGAAAATATATGCCTTTCAAGCTCTTCGACAGGCATTTTTACAAAAGCCTCGGGCGTGTTTGCGATTTTGAAAAGCTCGCTCGTAACTTGATTTACGCGCTTGTCCGTACACTGGGCGGACAGCACCACCGCAACAAGCAATTCAAACGGCGAATTAAAATTCAGTTCGCAATCGGCATCGTGGTGCATTTCGTCAAGCAAATCGTATATTTTCAAGTTGTCTTTCGTCATATTTTCGATTATCGCATACTTCCTCGTTTTTTGCAAGAAAGCACAGCAAAATATACTTTTTTCTTAACATTTAATTATATTTGCCGCATATCGCCGCAGTTTTTGCCGTTTTCAAATGTGATCTTTATTCTCGTATGCGCAATCGAGCATTTGCGCATACGAGAATAAAGAGCGGTCACAATCTTATTGCGTTTCCGTTTGCGCCGAAATAATAGAAGCCGATTGCGGATGAGTATCTGCCCCTTTGCAGAATTATTTTTGCCTGTTGCATGTCCTTTGCAAACAGTTTAACCGAAAGCCCGCATCCTACTTTTGCGGACGAGGGCGTATTGATAAGCCTGCCCGATATTCGATAACTTGCAAGCTCTTCATAAAACCGCACGGCTTCGGCGCGCGAGCGGAACGCAACGAAAAATTCTCTCATAATCCCCTCCGAAAATATATGTAACCGCTCTTGATTTTAATATATTGCGCTCGCACATTTTTCGTGCAAAATCGCATAAGTTGCATAGATAAGGACGATATGATTTACCTCGACAATGCCGCAACTTCAAGATTTAAGCCGAAATGCGTGTTGGACGCATTGATTTTTGACGTAACGCACTCGGCAAACAGCGGTCGCGCAGGACACGACGAGGCAATCGACAAAAGCATACGCATACAAAAATGTCGAGAGTATCTCTTGTCCGTGTTCGGAGCAAGCGACGAATACACTCTGATATTCACAAAAAACTGCACGGAAGCCTTGAATCTTGCGATATTCGGCATTGTCAAAGGCGGCGAAAGAGTGCTTACCGGCGTCAACGAACACAATTCGGTTTTGCGCCCTCTTTTCAAGCTCAAACAAAATGGCAAAATATCCCTCGAAATCGTCAAAACAAACCCTCTCGGTCGCATAGACGTCAAAGATGTCGAAAAACTTGCAACAAATGCCGATATTTTGGTTTTTGGCGGAGCTTGCAACGTCAACGGCGCGATTTGCGATATTCAAAGTATTGCGGATTATTGCAAAAACAACGGCAAAATCCTGATTTTGGACGGAGCGCAAAGCGTTCCTCTTATTCCGCTGACTTTAAAAAACAGCGGTATAAGTATGCTTGCATGCCCCGGACACAAGGGATTGCACGGAGTGCAAGGCACGGGATTTTTGATTGTGCGCAAGGATATAAAACTATCTCCTTTGCTTTACGGCGGTACGGGTACGTTTTCTAGCGACGTAACCCCTGTCGTCGAAATGCCCGACTCATTCGAGGCAGGCACGTTATTTTCAGGCGGTATAGACGCTTTACGTCAAGGCGCGAAATGGTCTTTCGACAACGTTGACAAAAACAGAAAATATATCGATAGAATAACGAAAAATATTCTTCACGGACTTCACGATATAGGTGCGACGCTCTATACGCGCGACACGCAAACGGGCGTTGTATGTTTCAACCTCGCAAACGCGGACAGCGGCTATATCGCCGACAAGTTGAACGAATACGGCATATGCGTGCGAGGCGGCTTGCACTGCGCGCCCCTCGTACATCGCGAGCAAGGCACGTCCTTTCAAGGCGCAGTTAGGGCAAGCGTCGGTTGCGAAACGAAAGAGGGCGAAATCGCCTACTTTTTGTCCGTTGTCGAACGACTTGCGAAAGGACTTAAATCTTAAATATTTTCGTGCCGTTCAAATTGATAGACGCGTTTAGAATTGCGTTTTTTGCTTGAAACGGTGAAATCCTCGCATACTTTTGGCAAAGCAAGCAACACGCGCCGGCAACGTAGGGAGCGGCAACCGACGTTCCGCTCATGTGCGAATACGCTCCGCCCGATTGAAGCCCTTTTACGTTTGTGCCGAGTGCGTAAACATCGGGACGCTTTATGCCGTTGTACGAACCTCTCGACGAAAAATTTGCAATATTGTCTTCGTTATCCACTGCGCCGACGGCAATAACTTCGTTGCTTATCGCAGGCGATTTCAAAGCGTTTGCACCGCTGTTTCCCGATGCCGCAACCACGATAAGTCCGCTTCTTGCAAGCATTTCCGCGCCGATTTTCAGCGGATCGGCATATTCCAGCGGCTCTGCGCCGAAACTCATACACACAACTCTCACGCCGTGCTGCCTGAAATTGTCGAAAAGCCATTGCATACCGTCCAAAATTTTGAACGTTCCGCTCTCGCCACTCTTTTCTATGACTTTGACGGACAGCACGTTAGCCATAGGCGCAACGCCTTTGATTCCCCTTGCCGACAATATACCGTTTCCGCACGCAACCCCTGCGACGAAAGTGCCGTGTCCGTTGTCGTCATAGGCATATTTTTCACCGTTTACAAAATCTATTGCGCCGATTATACGATTTTTCGGCACGGACAAATCGATATGCGGAGATACGCCCGTGTCCATAACGCAAAGCGTAACTCCTCTGCCGTCAAGATTGTCGTCAAAAGTCGGTATGGGATAAAACATGCGGTTAGATTGCGCAAATTCCGCATTTCGAGCTTTGTCTACTCTGCGCAAAACTTCCGCATTGTCGCTGCTATGGTCAACGATTTCATTGTCTGTTTCACAATGCTTTTCATTATTGCTTTCGTCTTTTCCCTTTCCGAGAGCAAAAACTTTGCTTTGAGCGGCAACGTATTCCACCTCGCTCATTCTTTCAAGCCGTATGGCGTCTTCTAGTCCGCATTTTATTCCTATCGAGCGTATGAACGGATAGCTTGCCACAACGTCGAAACTTCTCTCCAAAAAACCTAAATGCAAGGGATTGCGCACTCTTACGATTGCATCCGCCCTTTCGTCCTCGTTTTCGAGAGTTTTGACAAGCGCACTGCTGACTTTGCTTGAAACTTTGAGTTGATTTATAATTCGCGCGTCGATTTTGTCCATATCCCCTCACGCTTTGAGCATGTCTATAATGCTTCTCATGCGCCGTCTTTGCTCGTCGTTTAGCATGGGATATGCGTTGTTGTACAAATTTTCGAGGGATTGCGCGTCGAACGTGCCCTGCGCTTTCATACGCCTTGCAACGTCCATAAGGCGCGCGGTCAGCTCCTCTTCGCTCTTTTGCGAGTATTCGGCAAACTTATCCTCAAAAGATTGATTTTTACTCTCGGTGTCGCAATTCTGTCCCGCAAAATTACAAGAATTTTGTTTGCCGTTTCCGTTTTCGGCACTTTGATTGCCATACCCTCTCATTCCGTTGAAATCATAAAAATTCATAAATTCCTCCGCACGTTCAATATATGAGCGCATAAAATGATTGTGACAGGTGGCCTATGAATTTGGATATGAACACGATTTCAATGCTCATGCAACTGCTTACTCAAAAAAACGGCGACAACAAAGCGCAAAACACAGCGCAAGAGCCGCCAAACGAGCAATATACGCACGTGCGCATGCAGGACGACAAATATACCGAAACATCCGCCTTCGCTCGCCAGAACGGAATTGGCGAGAAAACTCGACTTGATTTTTCGAATATCGAACGGCAAAACGATGGGAAATTCGATTTTATAAAAAATATGGCGGCTCAAAACCCGATGTTTGCACTCCTTGGCAATATGCAAAACGGCAAAGCGGACGTATCGTCTATGCTTCCCCTCGTGATGTCAATGATGCAAAAATCAAAAACCGAAAAGAAAAACGACGATTCCGCATCCGAGCGCAACGACGAAAAAAACAAATCTGACGCCTGCGACTCAAGCGTAACCGAATCGAAAATCGAAAACGAAAATGCTAACTTAAAAACAGAAACGCAACGAGAAGTTTTTGCTCCCGTTGCGTTTGCAGGTTACGAAGTTATATCTTATCTTTGTTCGCTTGTCAAAGCGTCACGGCGTCCTTGTAGATAGGATGCGCGTCGCAAAGTGCGATTGCGCGCGCCTTGACGGATTCTATCGCACTCTCGCCACCCTCGACTATATCGGCAATCATATCCGCGATTTTGACCATATCGTCCTCTTTCATGCCTCTTGACGTGACTGCAGGCGTGCCGACTCTCAAACCGCTTGTGAGCGAAGGCGACAACGGCTCGTTTGGCACGGAATTCTTGTTTGCGGTGATATGCGCCATATCGAGCCATGTTTCGAGTTGTTTCCCGTTGACGCCGCTTCCTACAAGGTTTATGAGCATCATATGATTGTCCGTACCGCCGCTTACAAGGCGCAGACCTCTTTTGATAAGTCTGTCCGCCATTGCCTTGGCGTTTTTGAGGATTTGCTCCTGATAAGTCTTAAATTCGGGCGAAAGAGCCTCTTTGAAAGCAACCGCTTTTGCCGCGATTATATGCATAAGCGGACCGCCTTGCGAACCGGGGAAAATCGCCTTGTCAATCTTCTTCGCGATATCTTCGTCGTCGCAAAGGATAAGACCTCCTCTGGGCCCTCTCAACGTCTTGTGCGTGGTGGAAGTGATGACGTGAGCATATCCGACGGGGCTTGGGTGCAGACCGACCGCAACCATACCTGCAACGTGCGCTATATCCGCCATGAGATACGCACCAACCTCGTCGGCAATCTCGCGGAATTTCTTGTAGTCGATAAATCTCGGATACGCACTTGCGCCGGCAACGATGAGTTTGGGCTTACATTCAAGCGCAATCCTACGCACTTCGTCGTAGTTGATAAGCTCGGTTTGCGGGTCTATGCCGTAGCCGACGCAGTTGAAGAGCTTGCCGCTCATATTCACTTTCGCGCCGTGCGTGAGGTGTCCGCCGTCGGCAAGCGTCATGCCGAGAATGGTATCTCCGCTATCGAGCAAGGCGTAATACGCCGCAAAGTTTGCATTTGAGCCGCAGTGCGGTTGCACGTTTGCGTACTTCACTCCGAAAAGTTGCTTTGCACGCTCGATTGCGAGTTTCTCTGCAATGTCTACGTATTCGCAACCGCCGTAATATCTCTTTCCGGGATAACCTTCCGCATACTTGTTGGTGTAAAAAGTACCTGCCGCCGCAAGCACCGCTTCGGAAACGATGTTTTCGCTTGCGATAAGTTCGAGATTGTGTTGTTGACGTTCAAGCTCTTGGAGCATGGACGCGTAAAGTTCGGGATCGACTTGTTTTATGCTTTTGAGATCTATCATCTTTTGTTTTCCTTGTAAATTATGTCAAAACACCGGTTTTGACTTCGTTTTTTATTATGAGCGTCCAATAAATATCAAAGATACTTGTCGAGGACTTGTGCGATTTGCATCTTCAAACGATAGCCGACAAGCACTTCTTTCTTTTCGCCGTCCTTAAAGACGATGAGCGTAGGAATCGACATAATTCCGAAACGAGTTGCAAGTTCTTGACACTCGTCCACGTCCACCTTACCGACGGTGACTTTGCCTTTATATTCCGTTGCAATTTCTTCAACGTTGGGAGCCATCATTTTGCAAGGTCCGCACCACGTTGCCCAAAAATCCACGAGGACAACGCCTTTGGACGTAATTTCGTCAAAATTTTGTTGATTTAAAGTGATATAATCCATGTTTTATCTCCTGATTAAATTTGAATACGTATTATTGTTCCGCAACCGCAACGCAGTTGCGATATCATCCGATTGTTCTTTCTCTACAAAGGTGAACGTCGTGCACTATTAAATTGCAATGTCCCCCTTCCTCACGTGTGTATTCCCCCTCTACAAATGCGTAAGGACAATATCGCGTTGAGGATTATTTTTTCAAATAATCTTCAACACTCTCGGGGCAAATTGACTTCATTGTCGGAGTAAAGCCCTTCTTTTTGCGGATGACAAGTCTATCGAGCAATATTGCGATGACAAAGCCCACAACAAGTCCTGCAAGTGCCAAAAGCGCTTGCGCAAGCTCGTTTATAAGCGTGCCTATGCCAATGCCTGCGCCGATAAGCACAAGCGGTATCACGTACACGATTGCCGCCGCCGTAAGCACGTACTTTTCGCCCATTTCGACTTCGACGAAATCGCCGACGTTTGCACCCAGCGTATTTTCGACAACAACTTCGACTTTCATACCGTCTTTCGTCGTTGCGCACATATGGCACTTGTCGCACGCGCTACGCCTGTCGAAACGCACCGTCGCTTTATTGCCTTTAATTTTTGCGACTACTCCTCTTTCGGTCATTTTTCAAAATACCTGCAAAGCTCGTCGATACGGCACTCTTCCGTAACCGAATCGCTCATTCTCTTTACGTTTACAACGCCTTTTTCAATCTCGTCGTCGCCAAGCACGCACACGTATTTTGCACCCGTGCGGTCGGCGTACTTCATTTGCGCTTTAAGGCCTCTGTTCATGATGTCGGTTTCCGCCTTTATGCCTGCGTTGCGCATATCGAACACGAGCTTTCTTGCAAGTTCTTCGGCTTTTTCACCCATAGGTGCGATATAAACGTCCGTGCACTCTTCTTGCGCTTCGAGATTGTTTGTGTTTTCAAGCACCAAAAGCAATCTTTCAAGCCCCAAACCGAAGCCGACTGCCGGAGTGGGTTTACCGCCTACTTCTTCTACGAGATTGTTGTATCTTCCGCCGCCGCAAACCGTGCCTTGCGCGCCTATATCCGTGGATACGAACTCGAACACCGTGCGTGTGTAGTAGTCCAAACCGCGCACTATGCCGGGATTGACTTTAAATTCTATACCCAGCGACGTCAGAATGCGTTGCACCTCTTGAAAGTGCGCTCTGCAATCGTCGCAAAGATAATCGGTGATTTTGGGCGCGTTTTTGGTTATTTCCTTGCACTTCTCCTCTTTGCAATCGAGGATACGGAGCGGATTCTTCTCGAATCTTGCCTGACATTGTCCGCACATAAGGTGCAAGTTTGCGCCGATGTATTCTTTTAGAGCCTTGTTATATTCCGCTCTGCACTTGGGGCAACCTATGCTGTTGAGATTGAGTTCGAGATTTTTGAGTCCTACTTTTCTCAAAAAGGTCGAGGCAAGCGTTATAACTTCCGCGTCTGCGCTAGGGCTGTCCGAGCCGTAACATTCCACGCCGAACTGATGATGCTCTCTGAGTCTGCCGTTTTGCGGTTTTTCATAGCGGAAAATGCTTGCGATATAGTACGCTTTCATAGGCATAACGCCTTGATGCAATCCGTTTTCGATGAAGCAACGCGCAACGCCCGCCGTACCTTCGGGGCGAAGAGTCATACTTCTGCCGCCCTTGTCGTCAAAGGTGTACATTTCCTTCGTTACGATGTCCGTAGTTTCGCCCACGCCTCTCAAAAAGAGTTCGGTGTGTTCGAACATAGGCGTGCGGATTTCCTTAAAGCCGAAGCAAGCCGCAACTTCTCTTGCGATATTCTCGACGTAATGCCACTTGTATGCCTCTTGCGGAAGCATGTCTTTTGTGCCCTTTGGTATGTTTATCATAATATCCTTTTGCCTCGCGATTTTTTCAGATTATAAATCTACGCAGATTTCTCTCTTTGAGATTTGTGCTCAAATGTTGCTCGACGTAGGATTTGTCGATGTTGATTTCCTTCGTCACGTTGTCGTCCGCCTCGTAAAGCACGTCTTTGAGGAGTGCTTCGAGAACCGCGTGCAAGCGACGAGCGCCGAGATTTTCGCTGTTTTCGTTCTCTTCGAAAGCAACTCTTGCAATCTCGTCTATCGCCTCGTCCGTAAAGTTGAGCGACACGCCGTCAACGCCCAAAAGCTCTTTGTATTGTTTGAGCACGGCGTTGTCGGGTTCGGTGAGAATTTTGACGAAATCGTCTTTTGTGAGGTTGTCAAGCTCCACGCGAATGGGGAATCTGCCTTGAAGTTCGGGGATCAAATCCTCCATGCGCGAGATGTGGAACGCGCCCGCGGCGATGAACAAAATGAAGTCCGTGCGGATAGAACCGTACTTCGTTTGCACCGTACTACCCTCGACGATCGGCAAAATATCTCTTTGCACGCCCTCGCGCGACACGTCGTGACCGCCTTGTTGACCTTGATCGTTTGCGGCGATCTTGTCGATTTCGTCAAGGAAAACAACGCCGTCTTGTTCCGCTCTTTGCAACGCTTCTTGCGTGATTGCGTCCTGATCCACCATCTTTTCGGCTTCTTGGTTTACGATGAAGTCCATTGCCTGTTTGACGGTGAGTTTTCTCTTTTTCACTTGACCTTTGCCCATCATTCCGCCGAAAATGCTTCCGAGGTCGATTTCGTTGCCGGGAGCGTTGCCGGGTTGAAGTTGAATGGGCTTGGGTTGTTGACGGATTTCCATCTCGATGGTGATGCCGTCAAGATGTCCGGCGCGGATTTCTTGCAAAAGCTCTTCTTTGAGTTGAGCGTCGCTCTTGTCGGTTGCGCCTGCCGCGTTTTTACGCACGGGCAAAAGAATATCGCAGAGTTTGTTTTCGGCAATTTCGGTTGCTCTGGGCATAACCTCTTTAAACTTTTCGTCTTTGACTAGGCGGATTGCAACTTCCACAAGGTCGCGGATGATGCTTTCCACGTCGCGTCCGACATAGCCGACTTCGGTAAATTTTGTGGCTTCGACTTTGACGAACGGGGCTTTGACCACTTTTGCAAGACGTCTTGCGATTTCCGTTTTACCGACGCCAGTAGGTCCTTTCATAATGATGTTTTTGGGCGTGATTTCCTCTCTCATTTCCTCGGAGAGTTTGCTTCTTCTATATCTGTTGCGAAGAGCGATTGCAACGGCGACTTTTGCGTCGTGCTGACCGATGATGTATCTGTCAAGCTCCGCAACTATTTGTTTCGGGGTTAAAACGTTTGAATCCATATTTCACCTCTCAAACCGTTTCGACCGTGATATGGTCGTTTGTATAAACGCAAATCTCGCTTGCGATTTTGAGTGCTTTGTACGCAATTTCCTTTGCGCTCAAATCGGTTGCGTCCGCAAGAGCGCGCGCCGCCGCCAAAGCGTAGTTTCCGCCGCTGCCGATTGCCACGATTCCGTTTTCGGGTTCGATAACTTCTCCCGTGCCGGATATGACGAAAATGCTGTTTGCGTCTGCCGCTATAAGCAACGCTTCAAGACGTCTGCCGCCCTTGTCGTTGCGCCAAAGCTCTGCAAGCTCAACCGCCGCTCGCATAAGATTTCCGCTATATTTTTGAAGCATTGCTTCAAATTTCTCACTGAGTGCGAAAGCGTCGGACACCGAGCCCGCAAAACCGACCACGACTTTGTCGTTGTAGATGCGTTTCACCTTTACGGCATTGCCTTTCATAATGACGTTTTCGCCCATTGTTACTTGTCCGTCGCCTGCAACGGCAGTTTGTCCGTTACGTCTGACGGCGCATATCGTAGTTCCGCGAAATTCCACCATAAGTGTATTCCTCCAACAGTGTTTATTAATTTGTTTGGGGTGTGGGGTAAAATCCCACTCCTCGTTATTTATATTTGTTCGTTTTAACTGGAACTTTCCCCTTCCTCACGTGTTTGGACTTCGGCGTTTGCGAAGCAATCCGCCTCGTTCGCTTTGGCTACAACACATTCACAGGATGTGTTGTTTTACGCGTCGCGCCCAACCGCCGTTCAAATTTATCCTTTTGCGTGCAAATCACGCACCCACCAAGCAAGCACTCGTGCGGAATTGCGGTTTGAGATTTTGTCCGTCTTATTTTGAGAGTAAAGAGGGCTTGCGCGGTTAGTGATTGCGATAACAAGTGCGGTTATAGCAATCGCCCAAAAGATTTTCGTTTCTATTTAGGGGATTCCCACGCTTGCGCTCTGAATGACGATGTGGGCGATTGCCTTTGCCGCAACGCCGTTTGAGCAATGCGCCTTGCGGCTCGCGTTCCGTCTTCGAAATGGCAAGTTATTCACCGGACAGTGCGCTCATAGAACGCGTGTAGTAGCATTGTTTGCGTTTTGCTTTATCTCTAACGCCCTCGATCGGCGGCAAGATGCCGAAGTTTGCGTTCATGGGTTTGAAGTCTAGAGCGCGCGTTGACACGTATTCGCACAGCGAGCCGATAATCGTAACGTCGCCGGGCACTGCGTATTGTTTGCCGTCAAGTTCGTTTGCAAGTGCTTGCGCGGCAATCATACCGCTCATTATGCTTTCGACGTAACCTTCTACGCCCGACAGTTGCCCTGCGATATAAAGCGGTCTGCTTCCCTTTACTCTGAACGTCTTTTCAAGTACGCCGGGAGCGTTAATATAGGTGTTTCTGTGCATAACGCCATAGCGGATAAATTCGGCATGTTCGAGCGCGGGGATAAGGCTGAACACCCTCTTTTGCTCGCCGTAGGTGAGATTCGTTTGAAATCCCACGAGGTTGTAACAATCCCCTGCGATATTCTCTTTGCGCAACTGCACCACGGCATACGCTTTTTCGCCCGTCTGCGGATTGCGAAGCCCTATGGGCTTCAACGGACCGAAACGAATCGTGTCGCTGCCTCGTTTTGCCATTTCTTCTATGGGCATGCATCCGTCGAAAAGCTCGCTCTTTTCAAAGTCGTGAAGCAAGACGGTTTTGGCATTGACAAGCTCGTTGTAAAAACGCTCGTATTCGGCCTTTTGCATGGGCAGGTTGAGATAATCCTCTCCCCCCTTGCCGTATCTGCCGCCAAAGTAGGCTTTTTGCATATCTATGCTGTCAAATTCAACGATAGGCGCGATAGCGTCGTAAAAAAACAGCCTGTCTTTTCCCGTCAGTTTGCCCACTTGCTCGGCAAGAGCGTCGCTTGTGAGCGGACCGCTTGCCACGATTGTGGGTATATCCTCGTCGAGCGAGGTCACTTCTTCTCTTATAAGCGTGAAATCGGGATACTTTGCAAGTTCTTTCTCAACCGCTTTCGAAAACTTTTCTCTATCCACGCTCAATGCGCTTCCGCTTGGCACGCCGCACTCTCTTGCTATGGGCAAAAGCGCGCATCCCAGCATATCGAGTTCTTTTTTCAATAGTCCCGACGCCGTGCAAGGCTCGGTGGATTTGAGCGAGTTGGAGCAAACGAGTTCGGCAAGCGAATCGCCTTTGTGCGCGCCCGTGGTTTTTGTGGGACGCATTTCGTACATTTTGACGGCAAAACCTCTTTTGAGAAGTTGCAACGCGCCCTCGCACCCTGCAAGACCACCGCCTATAATTTTGACAATTCGTTTGCTCATAGTTTTTGCATTATTTTTATCATCGAGAAAGAGGATATCACTGCCGCAAGCGCACATTACTCTTCTTCTTTTACAAGTTCTCTATGTTTGCAGCCGTGATTGGTGCATACATAGTACGTCTTGTCGTCGCGCTTCACCACTTTCATCGTAGAGCCGCAATCGGGACAGAAATACGGTGCCGGCACGTCCCAGCTGATGAAATCGCACTTGGGATAATTTGTGCATCCGTAGAACGTCTTGCCTGCCTTCGAAATGCGTTTGCTCACGTCGCCGCCGCACTTGGGGCATTTGCCGACAACCTCCACTATGCGTTTAATATTTTTGCACTTGGGATAGTTGGGACAAGCAAGGAAAGGTCCGTATTTGCCGTGGCGCACAACCATTTTTGCGCCGCACTTGTCGCAAACCACGTCGCTTTCTTCGTCGGGCAAATAGTTTCCGCCGCCCTGTTTTGCGGCACGCTCGACAAACTTCATAAGGCGCGGATAGAACGCTCCGATAAGTTCTTGCCATTGTTGCTTGCCGTCCGCAACCTTATCCAACGCGCCTTCCAGACGAGCGGTAAAGTTAAGGTTCATAATATCCGGGAAATTCTTTTCCATGTATTCGCACACCGCCTCGCCCAGTTGCGTGGGAACGATTGATTTTTGTTGCTTTTCGGTGTACTCGCGCTTTGCGATGACGGAAATTATGCTTGCGTACGTGCTGGGACGTCCGATTCCGTTTTCTTCGAGTGCTTTGACAAGCGTTGCGTCGTTGTATCTCGCCGGGGGCTTGGTAAACTTTTGTTCACATCCCACGTCGTCTAGATTGAGATGCTCGCCTTCGTTGAGGTCGGGCATGGTGTCGAGTTCCTTGTCCTCGTCGTTTTCCTCGACGGTTGCCGAGTACACGGCGGTAAAGCCCTTAAATTTGACGCTCTTGCCCTTGACTACAAAACCGAGCTTTTCATCGCCGCTTTCACCGAGAATATGCACTCTCATCGTGTTGTATTGAGCAGGCGTCATTTGCGAAGCCATAAAACGCTCGTACACGAGTTTGTAGAGTCTATACGCGTCTCTGTCCATTTTGCCTTCGAGAGATTTCGGAGTGCGGTTGAGATCGATGGGACGGATTGCCTCGTGCGCGTCTTGCGCGTTGTCGCTGGTCTTGTAAATGTTTTGCGTTTTAGGAGCGTATTCGCTTCCATAGTTTTTGGCAATGAAGGACAAAGCGATCTTTGCAAAATCGGGAGAAATACGCACGCTGTCGGTACGGATGTAAGTGATGAGTGCGTGTTGTCCCTCGCCCTCGATGTTGACGCCCTCGTAAAGTTGTTGCGCAACTCTCGACGTGCGTTCTGCCGTCATGTTGAGCTTGTGGCTCGCCTCTTGTTGCATTGTGGACGTGGTAAACGGAGGTGCGGGTTTTGAAAAAGACACGCTCTTTTTCACGTCGTCTACGTGATAGTCGCACTTTCTCATAAGGTCGGCAACCGCATACGCTTCGTCCGCGCAAGAGGGCTTAATTTTCTCGCCGTTCTTGTCGTTGAGCGCGGCAACGAAAAGATTTGCTTTTGTCTTTTTTGCGCCGTCTTTCAAGAGCATAGCGTTTATCGTCCAGTACTCTTCGGGCGTGAAATCGCGGATTTCCTTCTCTCTGTCCACAATCATTTTGAGTGCGGCGGATTGCACGCGTCCCGCAGAAAGACTGGGTTTGAGCTTTCTTGAAAGAATGGGCGAAATTTTGTAACCGACAAGGCGGTCGAGCACTCGTCTTGCCTGTTGCGAGTTGACCAAATCCATGTTGATTTCACGCGGATTTTCCATAGCGGCGCGCACGGCTTTTGGCGAAATCTCGTTAAACTCGATACGCACTTTGTCGCCTTGCACTCCCAGCGTGTTTTTCAAATGCCACGATATAGCTTCTCCCTCACGATCGGGGTCGGTTGCGAGATAAACTTTGTCGTACTTTTTGACTGCCTGAGAGAGTTGTTTTATGGTTGCTTCCTTGTCCGGCGTGACGATATACTGCGGTTTGAAACCGTTGTCCACGTCGATGCCCAAAGAGCGCGTAGGCAAATCGCAAACGTGGCCTTTGGACGCAAGCACCGCGGCGTCGTTACCCAAATACTTTTGTATGGTCTTTGCCTTGTGCGGTGACTCAACGATAATGAGTTGTTTCATTCTATCTCCTAATTGCTTATTAGTTTCGGTTTTATGATTTTTTGCGGATTGCTTTCGCTCCCGTTAACACCCTATTTGCAAATTGCAATCTCCCCCTTCCTCACGTGTTTCCCCCACCGCCGTTCCCCCTTGAAAGGGAACCCACGGCGTCCGCTCCGCGTGGGGACACACTCGGCACTCGCATAGATAGGGGCATTTCTCTACTTATGCCACTTCGCCTGCGTGGCGGCTACGCAACAGAATGCCATGCATTCTCGTACTAATCGTCAAGCTCGGCGCTCGATACGGTCGTCGCCTTGCGACTCCAATTCCGTCTTCGAATAGGCACATTCAATGCAATTTCACGCCAAAGCGTAATAGTTTCCCGCAGTCTTTTCAATCAAGCCTTCGATTTCGAGATTGAAAAGTACGTTTGTAAGGTCGGCAACGCCAAGTCCCGTTTCGGCAAGCAACTCTTCGAAATGCTTTTCGCCGTCGTGCAAAGCGTCGATAATCGAGCTTTGAACAAGGTCGAGCTGCACGGGCTGTTTTTCGACGACTTCCCTTTGCACGTGAAGCGCGTCGAGAACGTCCTCGGGCGATATTGCAAGTGCGTGCGGCATTTCTCTCAACAATTCGTTGCCGCCTGCGTTTTCCTCGTCGTAGATGTTGCCGGGCGTTACGAATATCTCTTTGCCCTGCTCGATTGCAAGCCTCATCGTGATGAGCGAGCCGCTCTTCTTTGCCGCTTGCGGAAGAAAAACCGCCTCGGATATTCCGCTCACGATACGATTCCTGTCGGGAAAATGGTATTGAAGCGGTTTTGTTCCGAGCGGATATTCGCTCAAAATCAACCCGTCGTTTGCAAGTATGCCGTCCACAAGTCCTCTGTGCTCCGCCGGATACACGACGTCGAGTCCGCTTGCAAAAACGGCGATTGTCGGCGACGAGTTGTCAACGCAAGCCTTGTGCGCGATTCCGTCCACGCCTCTTGCAAGTCCGGACGCTATGCAAAGCCCCGCCCTTGCAAACTCTCTTGAAAATTCTTCGGCAACTTTTGCGCCGTATCTCGTCGGACGGCGTGTTCCTACCACTGAAATTATACGCATTTTCAAAGCGTCTACGTTGCCTTTTGCAAAAAGTACAACGGGCTTGTCATAGACATCGCAAAGAGTTTGCGGATATTCGTCGTCGAGATAGGTTATCCAATGGATTTCTCTCTTTTGCATATCTTCCAAAACAGAGTCTATTTTGTCGATATTTGCAAAAAACTCGTTTGAACGGTCTCCCAATGTTTTTTCGACTATTCCTCTTGCAAAAGTCTCTTTCAACTCGCACGGTTCGTCGAATTGTTCGAGCAAAGCGGCTTTTTTCTTGTTTGCAAGCTCGTCAATCCATTGAAGCGCAACAAGAGTTTTTGTTGTGTCGTCAAATCTGTCCATCAGCTGTATTTCCTGTCAAGACCTCTATATTGAATCGCCTCCGCGATATGCGCGGGAAGGATGTTTTCGCTGCCCTCTATGTCCGCAATCGTGCGCGCAACTTTGAGTATTCTCGTCGTGCCTCTTGCGCTCAAATTGAGCTTTTCAAAGGCTTTTTTGAGCAACCTTTCGCAGTTTTCGTCGATTTGGCAATACTTTGCAAGTTCTTTCGAGCCCATCTCGGCATTTGTCGAGATGCCGTCGTTTGCAAACCTTTCACGTTGCAACGCACGAACTCTGTTGATGCGCTTTTTGATTTCGGCAGACGATTCGCCCGTTTGCTTTGTGCGCAATTCGTCATAGGAGATATTATCAACTTCGATTTGCAAATCTATTCTGTCCATAAGCGGACCGCTGAGTTTTGACACATAATTGTGTATTTGAGCGGGAGTACAGCGGCAAATTTGATTTTTCGAGCCGTAGTTTCCGCAAGGACACGGGTTCATCGACGCAATAAGCATAAAGTTTGCGGGATATTCGGTTGTTTGTTGCACCCTCGATACCGTGACTTTTCTGTCCTCCAGCGGCTGACGCAATGTTTCAAGCGCACGACGGGAGTATTCGGGCATTTCGTCAAGGAACAACACACCGTGGTTTGCAAGGCTCACCTCGCCCGGCTTTGCCTTTGCTCCACCGCCCACCAATGCCGGAACAGTCGTGGTGTGATGCGGCGTCCTGAACGGTCTTGTCGTTACGATGCCCACGTCGCTGTCCAGTATTCCCGCAACCGAATGGATTTTTGTCACTTCGATCGCTTCTTCGAAAGTCATTTCCGGCATAATCGTAGGCACGCATTTTGCAAGCATGGTTTTTCCTGCGCCGGGAGGACCGATCATAAGAGCGTTGTGTCCGCCCGCAACCGCAATTTCCATTGCGCGCTTTGCAACGCTTTGCCCTTTTACGTCGGCAAAATCCACGCCGTAACCGTGGTTTACGCATGCCGACTCGTACGTCGACGACGGCACTTTGTCGTAGTGAACGCCGGAAAGCATTTCCACGACGTCGCGCAAAGTTTCGAGCGCATAAACTTCAATACCCTCGATAAAACTTGCTTCTCGCGCGTTCGACGCAGGGATTATAAACTTGCGATGTCCCGCCTGCATTGCGGATATGAGCAACGGCATAATGCCGTTGACGTGGCGAAGTTCGCCGTTGAGCGACAGTTCGCCTATGATGACGTATTGTTTGTACGCCTTGTTTTCGAGTTGACCCGTGGCAGCCATGATTCCGAGTGCGACCGCAAGGTCGAACACGGGGCCTTCCTTCTTTGTGTCGGCAGGCGCGAGATTGACGATAATACGCTTTGCAGGATATTGAAAACCGCTGTTTTTCACCGCCGAACGCACGCGCTCTTTGCTCTCCTTGGTAGCCGTCGATGCAAGCCCGACCATATCGTAACCGGGCAAACCGCTGTTGATATCGACCTCAACGTCAACGGCATAACCCGTCAGTCCGTCCAAGGCGTAACTGAGTATCTTTGCGAGCATAACACTCTCCCCTATATATTTATTAGTTTACTTATATTATCATAGCAAGTTCGAAAACGCAATAAAATTTATCGCACCCCAAAACGCAAAGCGTATATGTAAGCGCGATATATTCGGTTAGATACCGTAAAAAAATATTTTTTCGTGTTTTTTTCTTAAAAAACGATTAAACGAGATCTATTGTTCTTTTTTGTCGTCGCACGACGTGCTTTCGGGTGCCTCTTCCGACAGGTTTTCACCCGTTTTTTCGGCAATATCGTCTTGAATAGTCATGCCGTTTTCACAATTATTCTCGTCTTTCAAACTGTCGAGCAACTTCAATTTATCTTCGTCGCTAATATCGTCGAGCGTAAGTTTTTTGTTCTCTTTTTTCTTTTCCGTTTCAATTGCGACCTTATCGCGCACAAAGGATGCGATTATCAGCGCAAACACTATGCAAAGCGGAATCACCACCACCGCTACGTAGCCGTACCAATGGGACATAAACCGACGCAAACCGCCGATAAAAACCGACTTTTTGACGTATTTTGCCTTGACGTTTTCGGGCGCAAGTTCCCACTTGTCCGCCTCTTTTGCGTTGTCGCCCTTCGTTTTGAAATACTTGACCGTGCCGTCGTCGTTTTTGACGATTTCGATTATGCGATGGGTTTCGTTGTAGTTGCCGTTGGGAGCTTTGAAAGTGATAATGTCCCCCACTTGCAAAGCGTTTACGTCCTCAACGCTCTTGCACATAATCACGTCGCCCGGCTCTATCGTACCGCTCATGCTGTCCGTCAGAACGTCGTACATGCGATATCCGAAAAGCTCGGTTTCGCCGCCGTTGTTTTTTTGCACCAGCATCACCGCTACGACGACAATCATAAATACGAAAATCAACGCCACTATCACGGTCGATACGGCGTTGTAAATTTTCTTGGCTTTTGATTGATTGCTTTTCATAGTTTTCAGGCGCAAACCGTGCGGGTATGCGATTTTAATAATAAATATTATTAATTTTCTTCGTCGTCTTTATGTTCGGCCTTTGACGCAACGCCGAACACATCTCCGAACGGATCGTCGCTTCCGTCTTTGAAATGTATTCCGCCAACTCCCACTTTGTCCTCGTCAACCTTGCCGAAAACTTTGTTCTTTCCGCTTGGTGTCGAGTACTTTTGATTGAGCGTGGTATCGCTCAAATCCCACTTGTTTTTGCGCGGTTTTTTGGGCTTTTTGACGGGCGTTTCTTCTGCTTTTTCGGCAGTTTTTTCGTCGATTTTCTCAGATTTTTCTTTCGCTTTTTCCTCGGACTTGTCGGACGTTTCCTCTTTTTGAGGTTCTTTGTCCTCTTGTGCAACGTCGTCTTTGCTCAAAGCGTTTTGTTCGTTTTCAACTGCGTCAACCGTTTCCGTTGCGTTTTTGTCCTCGTTTTCACCCTCTTTCACGCTTTCAGCGACATTTAGAGCGGTTTCGGGCTTGTTTTCGTCAACTTGTTCAACGTTTTTGGGTTTGCGCGTATATTTTCGTTTGGGCTTTTGCGTTTCTTCTTCGAGTTTTCCGAGATTTGCGCCCTCACCCCACGGTGTAACCTTATCTTCGCTCTTGAAACTGATGCCCATACCGGCAGTGTCTTCGATCTTGGTGCCGATGTTTATGCGCAGCTCGGAAACGGGTTTCACGTCCTCTGCCGATTCGTCGCTTTGAGCGGAATCTTCCGCCTTGGATTGTTCGGTTGCGGATTGCTCTTTTTCAGGCTCTTGCTTTGGCTTACGGTTGTATTTGCGCTTGGGTTTCTTTTCTTCCTCGTGCTCGATTTTGCCGAGTTGAGCATTATCACCCCACGGCGCAACTTCGTCCTTGTCTTTGACGTGAACGTCACCGACGGCAACCGTGTTTTCGTCAACGGGAGTGAGATTTACGCTCTTGTGAGGCTTCTCTTCCCACGGATTTATATCTTGTTGCTTTGCAAGGCGCAATTTGCCTTTCTTTGCATGCGTTTCGTCGGCGGCTTGCTCCGCTTGCGTATCGGCAGTTCGAGCGATTGCGACTTCACTATTCTGCTCTTCATCCGTTGCGACGGTTGCGGTTTGACCTTGCGCGTCGAGAGTTTGCTTGGATTTCGCTCTTTGAGCGGGCAAAACTTCTCCTTCGATTGGCATAACGGAATCGATTGCGTCGAGAGCGTGATCGATTTTTGCGTTTCGAACGGCATTTGCCCTGCGAGATTCTTCCATCTCGTCAATGGATTTGTTGATATCGTCGGTGTTTTTATCTTCGAGTTCGAGATTTTCGTGTTTGTCGAACTTGATTGCTTCCTTACGTTTTGCTTCCTCTTCAAGACGTTTCTTTTCTTGAATTTTCGCCTTTTGGAAGCTGAACGGATCCATGCCGAAATATGCGGAATCGTTTGAAGAATCCATATTCTTTTCAAGCTCTTCACGCTGTTTTCTGAACGCTTCGGCACGTTTTTGAATATCTTCTCTGCGACGGCGTATGCGCTCTTGTCTGTCGCGCTCGTCAAGCTCTTCTTGCTTGATTCTGCGATAAGACGTCAAGCAACGATCGATTGCGTCGCGCGCTTTGATGATTTCTTCTTGCTTGATCTTGTCGTCGTCGGGACGTTTGAAGATCTTTCGCACCTCGAAAAGATGCTGATCGAATTTTTCCGCATCGGGTTCGAGATCCACTTCTTCTTGATCCGCTTTCGGCGGCATCTCTTTGAAGCGTTCGACTTCGACGGGATGTTCGACAACGACTTCTTTTTCGATTTCCTGAGGCTTTTCAACCTCTTTTTCTATCTCTTTTTCCTCGATTTCGGGCGGAGTTTCGGGTTGATTTTCTTCTTGCTCCGGTTCTTGTTCTTCGGGCGGAGTTTCGGGGGGAATTTCCTTTTCGGATTCGGCGTCCTCTTGCGGTTTCACCTCTTCGATATTGTCCTTTTCTTCCTCGTTTTCCTTTTCGTCTTCGAGCTTTTGAGCGTATTCGTCGCGGTCGATTTTGTCCTTTTCGAAATCCATCTGACCGACGCGGAGGAAGTCGGCAAACTGCTTGTCCTCCATGTCCATATCCGTTTCGCATTGGTCGTACAAACTCTCGAACACCATTGTGTTGAGGGTTATCATACTGTTGAGCCTTTGCGCGCTTTCGGCGTCTATTTCGTAGTCCTCAACCTCGTCGGACGTTGAAAATCCTGCCGTCTGCTGATACGTTTCGACAAACTGCCAAAGCGTAAGTGCCTTCTTGAAGTTTGGTTCTTTCAAGATGACGTTGGTACGCATGATAGGCGGACGCACGGGAGCGGAATTGCGCATGGATTTTGCAAACGACGACGACAAAAAGTCGGTGATAATGCGATCGATTTTTGCAACGCGCTCGATTTTTGTGAGCGTGTCGGGATCGAGACGCATAACCTCGTCGAAACTCAACTGCGCAAAATATTCCGTCCTATAAGTGATTTTTTTGCTCGGAAGATTAAATCTCGATTCGATGTCCAACTCAAGCACGTCTTGCGTTGCCGACGCCTTTTTGATCTTGTCGTAACGCATGGTGACAAAATCTTTGAGTTTGAGCAAAAGCGTGTAAATAAAGCGGTTTTCGTAAATCTCGAAAGATTCCTCTTTTGTGATATTGAGGATTTTGGACGGCGTGACGTCCCCCGTCTTTTCGTCGACTTTTGAAATCATATTGGTGTGCTGCGCAAGGTATTTGACGGATTCCGTCGAAATACTTCTTGCAAGCGACACGTCAACGATGTCCTCTTCCTGAACGATAAATTTTCTCGGGTTTCTGACGATGGTATCGAGGTTGGGAAGTATGCTTTCGATCGTATCGATCCAGTCTATCGAAATATCCTGAACGAGGCGTTTTTTTGCGAGTTTGAAGCACGATGCGCCCTTGTCGACGCGTTTTTTGAATTGCTCATAAAAGCCCTCTTTGTTGAGGACGGAAACAATCTTATTTGCGTACTGTTTGTACACTTCTCTTGTAATCTTGTTGTCTGCCATGTTTTTTACGAGCTTTGTTTTGTGTTTTCCTCTGTCCGAAGACGGATTTCGAGCCGCAGTGGCGGCGAGCCTTGGAGCGCCGAGCTTGACGATTAGTACAAGTGAGCAGACGAGCCGGAATTTTTTCGTCTGCGAACGAGTGGCACAACAAGAGAACGATACCTATCTATGCGAGTGCCGAGTGTTGTCCCCCGCTACGCGGTCGCCGTGGGTTCCCTTTCAAGGGGGAACGGCGATAGGGAAAACACGTGAGGAAAGGGGAAAATTGCAATTATATTTTCTCTTTCATCACTCATTTTAGAACAATTTTTTAAGTCGATTGATATACTCTTTGCTCTCTTGCATGTTTTCCTCTCCGAAAAGCTCGCTCAAATACAAAATCAAGCCGTCGATTTCGTCGCGGATATATGACAAGTTGAGTGATTCGAACTTACGGAAAATCTTGTTGCAAAGCACATAGTCGAGTCCGTCAAGCTCCGTTCCGCCGCATCCGACATATGACGGGACAAACTCTTTGAGCTGCTTGACGATACGGTTGCCGAACGCGAGGCGGAAGTGCTCGATGACGTAGTCGTCCAACTTGTTGACTTTGTCAAGCACGTCTTGCGACACCTTGTATATCTCTTGCGATTCTTTGAACATCGCTTCGAGGTGCTTGTAACTGATGAAGATGTTATCCGCCCACGGTGCGTCGAAAGGCACGCCCTTGCTGTTGATGTTGATAGGCATAGCACGGTCGTAAACCTTATCCGATATTGCAAACGTGGAGTCGTCGTTGTTTGCCGTGCCGATAAACCACATATTTTGCGGAAGTCTGAAACGACCTTTATCGATATGTTTTGGGTCGTTGGGCCAACCGGACGGAACGAGGTCGACAATCCACTCGTCACGGGACGGCATTTCGAGAATTGACAACATTTCCGCGAAATAGTACTCGACACGCGCGATGTTCATTTCGTCGAGGACGGTGAGGTAAATTTGGTCGTTCCAAGTTGCCTCGTACATCTTTTTCAAAACTTCGGTTTCATTGAAGCGTTTGGTAAATTCGTTGAAGTACCCGAAAAGCTCGGTACGGTCACGCCAGGACGGTTGAACGGACGCAATCGTCGCCGGGTTGTTGAGGAATATACCCATAGCGTGCGGAAGCGAAGTTTTACCTGTACCCGAAATACCTTGCAAAATCATAAGACGCGACGTGGACATACCCGCGATAAACAGCCTTATGATACGCGGATTGTAGTAAAGGCGCATACGAGAGCAAGCGAAGTTGCGGAAGCGATCGCACAGCTCGGGCAACGTAATAGAATCATCATATACGGGCGGAACGTAATTTTCGTAAATCTTGTCGATTTCGGTAAGCTTGTAGAAACGGGATTCGCCTGTCGGGGATTGTTCCTCTTTCTTTTCGCCCTCTGCGCCCTCTTCTTCGCCCTCGTAAGTGCCGATATCGCTCACGCGCATACCGAGGATGCGGTCTTTTTCGGCGGACATTTTGATGATTTGTTTTTTGAGGTTTGCGCACTCTTCAACGAGATCCTGTGGCAAAACTTTGGCTTTTTGCAGCCTTGCGAGTTTGCGGATTCCAAGTGCAATCAAAACGATAATCGCAACGATAACCGCAACGATAAGAATGATAAAAATTATTGCGACAGCCCACTCGCCCGCGCCGAAGTACTCGGTGTAGTTCTTGAAAGCGTCCGCATAGCCTTCGTTGTAGAAGATATGCAAAAAGCCCCAGAAAATACTGCCGATACCCTTGTCGTAAAATGCGCCGAGGAAGGCTTTGAGAAATTCAAACACTAAATTTATGTTCATTATTGTCAATAAATTTTATATTCGGCATCTCGCCTCCCGCGATAGCCGACGCCCGCACAATGCGAACGTTTGCAAAGTCAGTCCGATTCGCGATGTCCCCTATCCTAAAAAAACGGATAAACGTATCGACTTTGCAAAAGGATGCTTCGATTTTGCGCATACGCAATGCGCAAAATCGAAATTCGGAAAAATCAAAACTGTTTATTCGGGTTTATCCTCGCTTGCATTGTCGTCGCTGATGTCCGAACTGTCCGACTTGTCGGTTGAAGTTTCGTCGGTTTTAGCGTCGTCGGCTTGTGTATCGGACGTATCACCGCCTGTCTGCGCCTGCAAAGACGCCAGATACTCTTGGGCAAGACGGCGTTTTTCCTCGTCGGAAAGGCTGTCAACCGTGATAACTTGCTCGGATTGCACCTTGCGTTGATTTTCGAGTTTGGCAACGACAAGAGTACGCACCAAAATGAATGCGTAAATCACAAACAGCAAAATGAGCGGCAACACCACCACGCAGAAGAAACGGGTTTTTCTGGATGCGCCGAAATTTTCGGTATCTTGAATCCAGTTGGAGAAACCGCCCACGCCCTTGAGCATTTTGCCCTCGACGAAATTGCCGTTTTCGTCCACGCTACCCCACGTAGCAACGACGTTGGACGGAGCCACGGTTTCGGTGAGGCCGAGATTGTTTTGCGCAACGGCATCCTGCCAGGAAATCGTGGAGTTATCTTTGTCGCCGGACTTGGAGTTGTCGCCGCGAGTGGTGAAATTGCGCACGGTTTTGCCGTCTTCCGCAAAATTGATTCTGACGATTCTGTGGGTGTTGAAAATTTCGTAAGTGGCGCCGCCCGAACGAGCGGTCGTCTTGAAAGTGATCACTTGACCGACTTTAAGCTCTGAAATTTGCTTTTGATAATCGAAAGCGGTTGCGATAATCACGTCGCTGGTGTCGAAAGTCGGCTCCATTGAGTCGGACGCGACGTTGAGATAAATCTTATCGCCAAAACGCATAAGGTGATCGTCGTTGGTTGTGCCTGCGATGGTGAAAATTGCTACGACGAGCGCAAAAACGATAACCACGATACACACGGCGGTAGCCACCCAATTGAGGATGGTCATAGCTTTCTGTTGTTGAGGAGTGCGTTCCTTTTTGGATGCGGAAGCGAGTTTTTCCTTGATGTTCATAATGTCTTCCTTTTGATGCTTCTTCACTTTCCACTCACGACTTATTGCCCCACCCCGCGCCAAGAGCGCGACCGAGAAGAAAACGAATGACTATTGACGTCACCGAGCCATGCTTATTGCCCTTTGACAGCACGCGATAGCGCACCGCTTTGCTCGAATGATTTTGCTGTAACGTATATTTATAAATATACACTATGTATTTTAGCTGAAAAATCCCTCCGTGTCAATAGCAAATATGCCCCAAAATCATTCAATGCTCCAATATTCCTATCTCCGTTGTCATTGCGAGCCGCAAAGTGCCGTGGCAATCTCGCGGGAGCGAACCTCACGGCTTGTCATCCTGTGCAATGCCAAGTGAAGCAACTTGCTTGCAAGGGAACGCAGACATAAATGTAGCAACCGCCTTTTAAAAGCGAAAACCGTAGGTTTCTATGCGTAGCATAGTTGTTGCGAGTAGGCAATGCCGAAGGATCTAGGCGTAAGCCGCATATCAACTTTTCGGCTATTTCTATCTCCGTTGTCATTGCGAGCCGCAAAGTGCCGTGGCAATCTCGCGGGAGCGAACCTCACGGCTTGTCATCCTGTGCAACGCCGAGGGATCTAGGCGTAAGCCGCATATTTACTTTTCGGCATAAACGCAAGCCGTATTTATTCAAAAATCATTGACAACAAATATTTTGTTATGCTATTATAACCAAGTCAATCGGGCAACAGCTCGTGAACGTCAATATTTATTTCGGTGTAAACCGGCGGTTTTTGGAGAAGTACCCAAGAGGCCGAAGGGGCTCCCCTGCTAAGGGAGTAGTACGAGTGAATCGTAGCCAGGGTTCAAATCCCTGCTTCTCCGCCAACACCTTGAAACCCTACTGTTCAGTAGGGTTTTTTTATTACATTTTTCTCATTTTCATTTTTTTCGAGCATACTCAAATTAAAAAACCGCGAGCGAAAGCGAGCCACCAAGCAGATAATTTGACGAAGTTGTGGCAGGAGTTCTTGTCCGTGCTTGAACTGA